>Ga0209335_10001465_pt1 | contig 26935 bp, 21 predicted proteins | sample COG_09_FD_184753 | JGI IMG/M metagenome (GOLD analysis project Ga0209335, IMG submission 184753) | Pelagic Microbial community sample from North Sea - COGITO 998_met_09 (SPAdes) (version 2) | ecosystem: Environmental > Aquatic > Marine > Neritic zone/Coastal water | place: Helgoland, sampling...
AGATGTCATACTGGAAACAATATTGACTGCTAAAGGATCTTGAGAAGGAACATGAGGTATGAGCACTTCCCGCATGAAAAGAAAAAAGAAAACAGCGAGCACAAAGTCGATCAATGCACCTTTGCGTGTGATTAAGGGTTGTTTTGTGGAATCTTCAGACATAGCTAACTAGGATGTAGCCGGATTGGAATAGGTCAATTCAATCTAGCTTTCAAGATCGTGCAAATCGAATAAGCGCTGCTTTATTTCATCCACACCTAAGTTTAACAATATTTGAGGTTGGATGCGGTTACTTGGAAGAGCCGGTAAATGATCTAATTTCTCCGCTAAGCAAAGGTTACGATTTGCTGAAACTTCATCCACGCGATCGATAGGAGTGAAGTGTGGGGCACCGGTTACAACTTCTGGATATTCTTCAATTAGATCCTTAATAGCTAAAACTGCTTCAGCAAAGCGGTCCAATTCTTTTTTGGTGTAGCTCTCAGTGGGTTCGATCATCAATCCGAAAACTTCTGGGAAAGCAACGGTCGGCGCATGAAAGCCAAAATCAAGAAACAATTTGCCAACCTGGGGAATCGCCTGGCTTTTGCTTACACCAACTTCCTCTAAACTAGAGAAGTCCTTTTCGCTTAAGGTAAGGATAAATTCATGCATTCGTTCAATCTTACCAGCACCGGCGGGGAGGGTAGGGTAACGGGAACGAAGTACTTCGAAAAGGTAACGTGCTGAAAGTACTGCAATGGAAGACATCCTCGGAACACCTTCTCTGCCAAGACGAATTAGGTAAGAATAAGCCCGTACTTTATGGCCAAAGTTTCCCCAGTTTCGATGAAAACGTCCTATGCTTCTCGCTGGAGTGCTCGACCGATATGTTCCATCCGCATCTTTGTAGATTTGTTTGCCAGGCAAGAATTCAACTAATCGATCAGATACCGCTACGATGGCGTCCCCTGGACCGCCCCCCCCGTGTGGAATAGTCCAAGTCTTGTGCAAGTTATTATGAACTGCATCCACTCCAAGTTTTCCTAAATCGACAATGCCAGCAATGGCATTCATGTTGGCACCATCCATATACACCAAACCACCGGCGCCATGAACATCCTTTGCAATTTTGGCAAAATTTTCTTCAAAAATACCTGAGGTGTTTGGGTTGGTAATCATGATGCCACAAAGATTTTTACCGTGCTGGTCAAGTTTGGCCTGAAGGTCATCTAGATCGATTGTTCCGTGGTCGTTTGCCTTTAGGTATACGATACCATTGCCGTAACCCGCTGTGGCCGCTGTGGCAAAATTGGTACCATGTGCAGAGCTTGGGATTAGCACGATATTTCGTTGTTCATCATTTCGAGACTTATGGTAAGCCTGAAAAAGCTTCAATCCCACCAACTCACCTTGGGCACCGGCAACAGGTTGGGTGGTTACACCAGCCAACCCGGTAATTGATTTGAACCACTCTTGAATTTCAAAAAGAATTTGTAAGGGGCCTTGAACATCTTCTTCAGGGGCTTGTGGGTGTACTTGTGAAAAACCATCCAAGCCCGCTGCCCAATCGTTTAGCAGTGGGTTGTATTTCATCGTGCACGACCCCAAAGGGTAGCAACCGTCGTCTGGGCTAACATTCAACTCGGCTAACTGTTGATAGTAGTTGAGAAGTTCGTCATGGGAGAAACTGGGAAGGTTTGCAGGGTCTGTACGAAAGAGGTGAGCCGGTGTGTCTGGCTCTGTTTGGTAGCTTTGACCGGCGGGGAAATATTCAAATATAAAGTCTTTTATTAAGCTGAGAGAATTTTCGTCGTGCAGGTCAGAAAAACTTATTTTGTACAGACTTTTAGACTCCTCAGGCAATCGATGGGTAACTTCAACACCTATGTGGATATTATGCTGCCTAGCTTGTTTTAAAAAATTGTCATCGATTTCGTCCACACGGATAAGCAAATCGTTAAAACTTGGAGTCTCCGGGAAAGCGATTTCCACTCCTTGTCTTTGGCGTATCCATTCTGAAACTTGTTGGCGTGCATTTATTGCATTGGCCAGAGAGTTTCTTAATCCTTTTTCTCCCTTTGCCAAAAGGTTTGCTCCTGCGACCGTTGCTAGAAAGGCTTGATTAGAACAGACATTTGAAGTGGCTTTTTCCTTTCGAATATGCTGTTCACGGGTGGATAAAACCATAACAAAGCAATCGCGACCTTGAGCATCTTTGGCTCGACCAACATAGCGCCCTGGGGTGTTCCGCAAGTCTTTCTTTGCTTGGTCATGGTATCGACACCCAAATAATCCAAGACCAGGGCCCCCAAAAGAGGGTGGGATCGCTAGGTGCTGGGCTTCTCCAGCAATAAAGTCGACCCCGTGTTTCCCAAACTCAGATGGTGGTTTGAGTCCTCCGGTAGCCAATAGTGCAGGATCAATCACCGCGATGGAGGGAATTTCCCAACGGTTGGAAAGGTCGCTTAATCGATCAACTTCTTCAAGAAGCCCAAGGGCATTAACCTGAGGGAAAACAAAGGCGGATATGTTAGCATTTTCTTTACCTAAAAAATCTTCCAACCGTTCATAATCAATTCTTCCAGAATTAGGATCTAAAGGACAGAATTCAAAGTTAAGATCTGTACCTTGTGCATGGGTCTCTAAAAAAGAAATATCCTCAGGGTAGAGAGAAGAAGCAAGAAGGACAGAACCTGGGCGCTTTCTGGACCGACGGGCGCAGGAAATGGCTTCAAAGATAGCGGCTGAACGATCGTATAGGGAAGTGTTAATTGCCTCAAAGCCGGTAAGGGCGGACAGAACACATTGGTAAATCCAGTGGGTAACAAGAGTGCCTTGGCTGCGTTCGGGCTGATAAGGGGTGTATGAAGTGCTAAGCGGACGTAGCCTAGAGACCTCCTCTACGATTGGATGAACCTTCCAGGCTGGGAGCAAATCTCCAATAAATGAGGTTACGAGCTTACTCGACTTAGCTATGTTTTGTAGATGTGCCGCGGCCTCCTCGTAGGAAAGTTCAGTTGGCAAACTTGGTCCATCTAAAAAACATGTTTCCTGAGGAAAGTGTGCGAAGAGATCATCGAGTTTATCAACACCAACTTTATCCATCATCTCTGCAATGTCAGAATCTGATGCGGAAATGTAGTGTCGAGAGATTTCTCGGGGGTATTCGTCAGGGTCGTAGGGAAGAATACCAGTTGAGGAATTGCTTTTGAGTGAATGCTGTGTGGTCGAAGAGCTCATGGTAGTACACTATCCATGAGCACCATGACAATGAACGCAAAATCATTCACGTTTACAAAAACTTACAGGTCCTTTTCAGGACCTAAATATACAAGGGTATGAAAGTTAACTTAGCGACCGATAGGTCTGCCGTTGTCCCAGAAATTTCTTTCGGTAATTTCTCCAGTTTGGTCAAAAAAGATTTCTTCCCCATGGAGACGACCATTGAGAAGATTAACTTCACCCTGGGCAAGGCCCTGTGCATCCAAAATTCTCATACTACCAGTAAAAGGTGTGCCGTCTTGGCGGATGCGAATGGTGTCAATCCCATCGATTAGTTCGGTAATGAATACGGCTTCTGCTTCACTTACAGTCCCCACCCAATCTGCGGTGTCTTTGGATTCGCCTGCTTGTTTGGAGGAATTACCTTGTTCGGAGATTGTTTCCTTTTTTTCTAGTACTTCGGGTTGTTCAGTTACTTGATCGTCGGGTGAATCATCCGAGAGGGTCGAGGGTACAGAATTTGTAGAGGATTGAACCACGGGGATATCCTTGGGTGGAGTTACATCTGTTTCACTTGACTGGATCGATGGATATATCTTTTCAACTGTTTGTGTGGGTATGTTCGAGTCGGCAAGCACGGGCTCTGGTGATGGAGCGGCAACCTGATAATCCGAAGTATTCTCAAGGGGAGGCTTAGACAGCTTGGGCTTGGAGGAAGCGGCAGGAAGTTTGGCGGGCTTGGATACAAGCTCGCCTTGTCTCCAAATCCCTTTGAGGGTTCGTCCGTCAAGGTAGGTCAAGGTGCCCGTTCCATGTTGCAGATCATCGAACCATTCACCTTCATAGATCACACCTTCACTAGAGATAAAACGGCCCCATCCATGACGTTTGCCAGCAAGAAAATCGCCCTCGTATTGGGATCCATCTGGCCAGTCATAAATTCCTTTACCTGTTCTTTCGTCCTTTAGGTAGTCACCTTTATAGCTTTCACCGTTTACCCATAGAAATTGACCGCTTCCATGTCTGAGATCGTCTGCATATTCGCCATCATAAGTGGATCCGTCCAGCCATCTGTAAATTCCAGAACCATGTTTTTCACCGTCACGATTAATTTGCCCTTCATAGCTACCGTCTGAAAAGTCCAACTTGGCGATGGGCTTGTTTTGGCAGCTAAAAATAAAAAAACAGGCGGTAAGACAGATAATAGTCTGTAAGGACTTGTACGGCATAATCATATTATCCAAAATCATAGTTCGCTTTCGGGCAAGCGTGTAAATTTAGAGAATTTAAACGGGACAGATATTTTCCCGGTATTGAATTGCCACTTTTGTGCAAATAATAAATAAAGTCCATTTTTACTGGAGAGGTGGCAGAGTGGTCGAATGTGCCCGACTCGAAATCGGGTGTGCCGCAAGGTACCGGGGGTTCGAATCCCTCCCTCTCCGCCAAAAAATCCCTTCGAATAATCTAACGATCGTAGAAGGCATTAATTTTATCTGCCACATCCCGAAAGGAAATATCGGCAGAATAAACGATTTTAAATTCTTCAATCGCCTCCTCTTTCTTTCCCATGGCTTCAAAGCAGCAGCCCAACTGATAGATGGCGTCTTTTTTGCGTTCATCCATAATTTGAATGTCCGCCTTAAGAAGTTTGAATTGTTCAAGGGCCAGGTCAAAGAACTTTTTGTTCAAGTATGCACGACCCAAAAATAATATAGCATCCAGGCGTACCTTTGCATTTCGTTGTGCAAGTTGAAAGTGCGGTAAGCAGGTATCATACTCTGCTTCTTCAAATAGGATACATCCAAGTTCATAGCGGTATCCATATTCATTAGGGTACCTCTTAACCAAGGACTCAAGTTGACTTCGCTGAAATTTTTTCTTGGCCAAAATTGCATCAGTAAGGCCTTTCTGGGTCTGGGCGTTGTCAGGGTCATTAGCCGAGGCTTTTTCCCATTGTTCAATGACTTCCTCGTAATAACTCAAGGTAAGTTGACGCTCTTTTTCTTCCAGAGAGACATCTCCCTTTCCTGCTTCCAATTTACGGGCTTGCTGGATCCAGGCTATAGCATTTTGTAAGTCTCCATAGCGATGGTAATAATCACTGAGCTGCCTGTAATGGTTGAGGTTTTGAGGTTCCGCCTGAACATTATCATATGCCTGTCGAATTAAGCCTTCTAGTCCCTTCGCATCGTTAACAGTTTTAGCAGATTGTTCAAGGGCTTCAGCTTCTTCTTTGTCCTTAAGTTGTTCGCGAAAATTAGATGATCCTTCCCATTTTCCTTGAGTCATGGCTACGGCAACTGAAGCCCGCTTCATCATATCCTCAGCATCTCCATCGGATGGGTTAATTTCCAGGATGGCATTTCCAGTTTGAATGGCTAAGTCAGACTGTCCGGATTCTAGGTAGGCGTTGGCCAATTTTTTTAGATTGGCAAGGTCCTTGGGCTGAATCGAACGAATGGTTTCATAGGCAAAGACAACAGTCCCGTTCATTTCCAGTTGAGCACATGCATCAGCAAGCATGTGATGGGCAGCAATGTTAAAGGGGTTTTTAGCAATAAGTTCTTCTGCTGAGCCAACCGCCAATTCCGGATTCTTGCCTGATTTACTTTTAAATAGAAAGGGAGCATTCGTAATCTTTCCGAATAGCGAGCTCATACCCTTTTTCGAATTCTTGGCAATTTTCAGTTGTTGTCCCCTTAGCCGTTTGCGCAGTTCCAGGCATCCCGGAGATTGCTTGAGAATGGCTGAGTAGATATCGATGGAATAATTAGGGTCTTTGGCAATGGCTCGGTCTGCGCCTTCTAATTGCTTAATTTGCCTAGGGTCTAAGTCGGCAATTTCAATTTCTTCGATCATAATAGAGCAAGAATAAGTAGCTAACCATATTCAGGTTGACGACAACGAATTTTGAATGGCTAGTTGGAGGCTATAAAAACTTGAATGTACTAATTTTTCAGAAGTAGCTTCGACCAATAGACGAATCTTTGGTTCTGTTCCTGAATAACGAAGTAAAATGCGACCCTCGTCTTTAAGAGTTTCTTCTTCTTTTTGAACAGTTTTAGAAAGTTCGGGCAGTTCTTGTATTGGAACTTTTTTGGAAACCTCAAAGGATCCAGATAAGGAAGGCCACAATATAATTTGCTTGGCCAGATCTTCGAGTAAACGGGACTGATCCTTCATTGCATGGAGAACGGAAAGAGCAGCAAAAAGACCATCGCCTGTCGGTAAGTAATCTGTACAAATAATATGACCGGATGATTCGCCACCCCAATTGCATCCGGCTTCCAGCATCTTTAAATAAACATTTTTATCTCCGACATCAGATGTGTGGGTAGAAATACCCAGCCTAGAAAGTGAGGCCATGAGTCCACTATTACTATGAATGGTGGCGACAAATTTGGATGCATTTAATTTTTCGTCCCGGTGTGCTTGCAAAGCAAGAAGGCCAAGAATTTGGTCGCCATCCACAACCCTGCCCAACGAATCAACAAATCGTACACGGTCTCCATCCCCGTCATGAGCGATCCCTAAATCGGCCTGCTCTTTTTGTACGAGTGATTGTAAAGATTGTAAATCCTCGGAGCCACACCCTTTATTAATGATTCCTTCTCCACGATGGGAAGTAATCACGGATGCACCCAAGTTTTCCAAAACATTTGGAGTCGTCTCGCATGTCGCTCCATTCGCCAGGTCAAGGCAAATTCGGGTGCCAGAGAGGTTTAGTTCTGGGAAAAATCTCGAAACTTGTGACAAATAGTCATTTATCAATGGTTGGGGGTGACTGGTGTAAGAATCATGGGAAAGGGGGTGATTTTGATCAATCAGGCTTTCCAGGATTTCCTCTTCTTCTTGCTCGAGCTTTGTTCCAAGGGAGGAAAAACATTTGATTCCATTGTCCGGGTGGGGGTTGTGTGAGGCAGTGATCATTACCCCAAAATCCGCTCGTTTATGAATTACTCCAAATGCCAAAGCTGGTGTGGGAAGGATTCCCGCATCATATACCCGCACTCCGGTGGCTAACAATCCTCGAGTAATAGACTTTTGTAGTGAGGCTCCGGACGGCCGAGTATCTCGCCCAATGATGACAAGAGGAGTTGGCGATTGTTGAGCTAAAAACTTCCCAATTGCAAATCCTACTTTCTGGGTAAAAGCATCGTTCATCGTGGGGGATCCGTAGACCCCGCGGATTCCATCCGTGCCGAAATACTTAGTCATGCCGCAAAAAACATTCTGGCTTTATTTAACCAATTGGAGAGACCATTTCCGTCTAACAATTCTTTTGCCCGCTCCACCCCCTCTGCTATGGATTTAACTTTGCCGGCAACCCAAAAGGCAGTACTGGCATTGATGATAATACTTGCCCGCAGTCCAGATGGTGCTTTCCCCGTAAGCAAGGAATCAAAAATTAAGAGGTTTTGTTCCAGTGAGCCTCCCCTTAAATCTGTGGACGGGTGGGTTGCTTGCTCCCAATAATTCGGACTAAGGGTATTTATTTGATTTTCCCCATCCATCCCGTAAGCACGAACTAAGTTTGGACCACATGCGGTTAACTCGTCCATTTTAAGAGAAGTATTATCCGCGGTTTTTCCATGTACAACCCATCCAGACTTACTTCCATTTTCTTCGAGGGTATGGGCAATTTGTTCTAAATAAGCAGGGTCGTAGACTCCAAGAATTTGATAAGCGGGTAAGGCTGGGTTTAAGCAAGGACCTAATCGATTGAAGAGGGTGATTACGCCTTCCTCGGCTAAAGCTTTGCGAACAGGAGCAAGGTGTTTAAACGCGGGATGAAAATGAGGTGCAAATAAAAAGCAAAAGTTTAAATGATCTTGGCTTGCTTTTAAGCGATCGGATTGAGTCTCCAAAGGAATACCCAGTGCTTCAAGCAGGTCTGCACTGCCACACTTCGAGCTTACAGATCGATTTCCATGCTTGATTACAGGAACACCACCCGCTGCGACCAATAAAGATACAAAGGTAGATATGTTAAAACTTCCTGAACGATCACCCCCCGTGCCGCAAAGATCGATGGCTTGGTCTGAATAGTCTTCTAGTTCGGGATTCCGGGCAAAACTGCGGAAAGCAGAAACAAATCCCGAGAACTCACCATTGGTTTCTCCTTTGTTCGCCAGGCTTTTTAAAAAATTACTTTTGCTTTCGAGATTAATGGATTCGTTTATCAAAAGACTAGCGGCCTCGGTAATTTGATCGGAGTCCAGATCATTTCCAGAATCCAAGTAGGATACATATTCGAGTAAGGTATTTTTCATTTGTAGAGATTGGGCGGGCGACTTGGCCGGCAAATTAAATTGGTATGAACTTGCCCGTCTTCCTAAAGTCATCAAATAAATGATGCATCCATGATGCTACAATCAAAAATCATTTTATATATAATCTCACTAAGCTTGGGCTCGGCTTTTCTAACAGCTGAAGAAGAGGACATAGAAAAAACAAATTCCATTATTGGATATGGGGATGCTTTGGTACTTGGTTTAGTTGAGGGAATTACTGAATTTTTACCGATCTCATCCACCGGCCACCTGATACTCGTTAAAGAACGGATGATGGATCCATCCTCGATGGATGCATCTCAAGAAGAAGCGGTTGATGCCTACTTAATTGTTATACAGGCTGGAGCTATTCTAGCGGTTGCTTTGCTCTATGCTCGGAGGATATCTACTATCCTGCTCGGTTTTTTGGGCTTGGACCCAAAGGGAAAGAAACTGGGCATCAACATTTTGGCAGCATTTGCTCCGGCTGCCGCGTTGGGTCCCTTTTTGGATTCTTGGATTGAATCATATCTTTTTGGGTCTATCCCTGTGGCAATCTCTTTAATTTTAGGCGCGGGATTAATGCACTGGGCAGAAAAGCGAAAGCGAAAGTTAGATGGGGCAGACCTTGGGGGCGGAAAAAACCTGAACGAACTGAATATTCGAAACTGTTTGGTTGTTGGTCTGTTGCAGTGTGTTGCCATGTGCCCGGGAACCAGTCGTTCAATGATGACGATTGTGGGTGGGTACTTGGTTGGGCTTTCTCGTGGGCAAGCTGCGGAGTTTAGCTTTCTTTTGGGCTTGGTTACATTAACCGCTGCTGCGGCATATAAAGGACTAACCAAAGGAGAAACCTTATTGGCAAACCTAGAGTATGGGCCCATGTTTTTTGGTTGCTTGGTTGCCGGAGTTGCTGCCGCTTTTTCGGTCCGTTGGTTGGTCGGCTATTTGGCTCGAAAGGGCTTGGGCTTATTTGTTTGGTATCGATTGGTCTTGGGCCTTTTGATTTTGTCCATATGTGTGGAGTTTTAATGGTAGGCTTGAATGCTATCTTAGGCTTACAGTATTCTTGACGATGTTCCCTAGGAATGATTTAAAGGAGGGACTATGGGACAGCCTAAAAGAAAACAATCCAAGCAACGCAGTCGTAAACGTCGTGGTGCCAACCGCTTTAAAGCCCCCTTACTCATCAAAGAGCCAGACGGAACCTTTACTAGACCACATCGCGTTAACCCAGAAACTGGTGAGTATCGCGGTCGTCAAGTACTGGACTTAGAGGTTTAATCACCAGCGCAGAGCTCATGGCCAAGCCAGAGGCTCGAATTACACTCGCTGTAGATGTTATGGGGGGGGACAAAGGTCCCTCTGAAGTGTTATCGGGGATAATTAAGTCTTCTTCTTTTGTTCCTCGCGACCTCAAGTTTTTATTGTTTGGCCCTGAGCAGGAAATTTTCGGGTTATTATCCGAAAATTCAGAATGGCAAAAAATCCATCACGAAGTTCGTCACTCTCCTGAGGTTGTGGCAATGGATGAAAAACCTATTGCGGGGATTAAAAACAAAAAAAAGTCATCCATGGCATTAGCCCTTAATGCACTTAAGGAAAATGAAGCCGATGCTTTGCTTTGCTGTGGAAACACCGGTTGTTTAATGGCAGGTGGAGCTATAAAGCTCAGAACTTTAGAGGGGGTGGAAAGGCCTGCCCTATGTACAATTTGGCCAGGCCGTGAAAGATACTTTACACTCTTGGATGCAGGAGCTAATCCGCACCCTAAGCCTTACCATATCGTTCAGAATGCTATTCTTGGATCGAATTATGCTCGAGTAGCCCTTGGTTTGGTTCGTCCCAAGGTCGGACTATTGACCATTGGTACTGAGGAAGGAAAGGGAAATGAATTGATTAATGAGGCTCATTCGATGCTCAAAGACATTGACGGTTCTATCATAAATTACGCAGGGTTAATCGAGGGTTTTCAAATATTTGACAATGTGGTCGATGTTGTGGTGTGTGACGGTTTCGTAGGCAACATTGTGCTCAAGGCTTGCGAATCCTTGAGCAAATTAATTGGAAGTTTTCTCGATGAGGAATTGAAAAGAAACGCTCTGCGCAAAACGGGAGCACTGCTTTCAATGGGTGCCTTTCGCAGCTTAAAGCAGCGAATTAATCCTGAACAATTTGGAGGAGCTCCTTTGCTTGGGTTGAGTCGTAATGTAATTAAAGCACACGGTTCATCAAACCGGAACCATGTATCTGGTGCTATCAAAATTGCTCTAGATTTGGTTAGGCACGACATACTTGGTCAAATGCAGGATGATATTCGTGGAGCAAATGACCTATTGCGGCCTTTTTCTCAGACAAACGGACAAGACTAACCTATTATTATCCATGGCTAATCTTATTCATACTCGTATTCTCGGAATGGGTTCTTTCGGGCCTGATCGTGTAGTGGATAACCTAGAGCTTAGTAAGACTGTAGATACTTCTGATGAATGGATTCGAACCCGTACGGGTATTAGGGAGAGAAGGTTTGCAAGCCAAGATCAATCTACCAGCGATCTATCCTGTATGGCGGCTAAAATTGCCCTTGAAGATGCTAATGTATTACCCGATCAAATTGATTTAGTCGTTGTTGCTACAATTACTCCAGATATGCCTTTCCCTTCAACTGCCTGTTTGTTGCAGCACAAACTAGGCTTGGGTAAGGTTGCCTGCTTCGATTTGGAGGCTGCTTGTTCTGGTTTTCTTTATGCCCTTGATGTGGCCGATGCCATGCTTTCCAGCGGAAGGTATAAAAAAGCCTTGGTTATAGGTGCGGAAAAAATGTCGAGCATTATGGATTGGCAAGATCGTACCACCTGTGTCCTTTTTGGAGATGGGGCCGGTGCTGCAGTACTCTCAAAAGAAGGCGAGGGTATTGAGCTTCTAGGGTTTTATTGCGGAGCCGATGGATCGAATCCTTCGTGGCTATGCCAGCCTGCCGGTGGTTCAGCCCAACCGGCAACCCCCGAAAGCATTAGCGATAGAAAACACTTTTTAAAAATGAATGGTCGGGAAATATTTAAGTCTGCTGTTCGGGTTATGGAATCTTCCTGCCGAAAACTTTTAGATGACCATCAAATCTCAATAGATGAAATTGATCATATTATACCCCATCAGGCCAATATGAGGATTGTTGAGAGTTTGTCCCAGAGATTGAAGGTGCCTCTCGAGAAATTTTATTGTAATTTGGACCGTTTTGGAAATACCTCTGCCGCATCTATTCCTTTGGCATTGGACGAAGCGATTCGTTCGAAAAATGTCAAGCGGGGGCAACTGGGTTTATTAGTTGCTTTTGGTGCCGGCTTGACTTGGTCTTCAACCCTCATTCGTTTCTAGATCTTTATTTTAATGAAATTTTACATCACCCGTAACTCTTTACTATTTATCGTTTCAATCGTGATGACATTATCCGCGTTTGGTAACCCTCGGAGCAACCGAAGCACAGATGAAGAGAAAAAACATTTGTTTCCTGGTACTGGCTTTTTATTCAAAAACCGCAGTCCTTATGGAAATGAAGAAGCAAAGCAGTGGTTCCTGGATGCATTGGAACTCCAAAAATCAGACGAAATTTCAGATGCTTTAAAACAGTTTGAAAGATTTGCCAAAAGGAGATGTGACTTGGTAATAAAAATAAAGGATGTTCAAGTATTGGTGGGTCCAGAAGCTCTCTATCAGGCAGCAATGATACGAGAGAAACAAGGAGACTGGAAAAAAGCGTTTGATCATTTGCAGCTTATTGCACGGGCTTATGTCAGGTATGATTTCGAACGGGTCGCTAATTCATTGATGAGGGTTGCTGAACTTCTTGCGACTGCTGAACTTCCTAAAAAATGGGGCGTGATTCCTCGGCTGCGTTCTGGTTCAGATGATCGAGAGCGACTGAATCAAATAGTTGAGCTTTCTCGAGGTCCTCAATTTGCTCCACGGGCTCTCATGGTTTTGGCAGAAATTTCTCTTCAGGATGACAAAGATGAAGAGGCTGTAAATGCCTTGGAGAGGCTGGTGAATTATTACCCGGATCATTACCTTTCCGAAAAAGCTTATTTTAAGCTCGGGCAAATCCACAAAGATTTTGTATCCGGTCCCTCCTATGATCAAGGGTCGACCCTTAATGCCTTAAACTATTTCGAAGATTATTTGATTTTATATGATCAACCACCGAGGCAAGGTCCTGACGAAACCATTTCCAATTACCAGCAACGCATTAAAGAGAGTGCCGGGAGGAAAAAAATCGCTCAAACTAACAAAAATAAAATGCGGGCTAGTTTGGCCCAAAGTAAGTTGGAAATTGGAAGATATGTTGAAGATTATGGTAAGTATTTTCTTACCCATTGGGAAAAATTAGGTAACGAGCCTGCTTTGCAGTTCTATAATCAGGCAATTACTACAGCACCCGAATCAGGTGCAGCAAGAGAAGCAGAAATGCGGGTAGCTGAATTAAGAAATGATTAAACTTCCCTGGGGTAATCTTTTACCTTTATTACCCTTATTTATCTTTGCTTCTTGTTCATACAAGCTGGGATACCCTGAAGTAGGAGAAGGCTTGTTTCATTTACGGGTCAAGAATGATTCGATGGCACCAATCTTAGGGGCAAAAGTTGACCGAGAGCTTCGTAAGAAAATACTCAGAAATGGGACTTTTACTTTGATTCAGAACCAAGAAGATGCTGATGTTTCTATCCTTGTCACGCTTTCCAATTACACTGATTCAACCGAAGCGTACCGACCTGAAGATTCTTTGCTTGCGGCAGGTTTGAATTTAGGCATCTCGGCTAAGATTGAACTTCGTGATCAAAAGGATGATGTTTTTATGGATAAGCAGGTTAGAGCTAACGCATCTGTTCTCCGCTCTGAGTCTACGAGGTTACCCGAAGAGAGTTCATCCTTGCATGCCCTAGCAGAGGAACTAGCCTCTAAAATTCATCTCTCTATCTTGAATCAATCCTGGTGAAATATTTCTTTAGGTTATGAAAAAAATCTTAGCTCCCTCTCTTCTAGCTGGTGATCATGGAAATTTGCGTTCTTCTCTGCTTGAAGTTGAACAAGACGGGAGGCAATGGATTCATTTAGATCTAATGGACGGACATTTTGTCCCTAACTTAAGTTTTGGACCGCAAACGGTTGCTGATTTGCGACCTCATTCAAAATTGTTCTTCGATGTTCATTTGATGCTAGAACGTCCAGACCTTTATTTAGATGCTTTTATTAAAGCAGGCTCCGAACTCATTACCATTCATTTGGAACCTCAATACGATCACCAAGCGGCGTTAGATAAAATCCGTTCAGCTGGGGTCAAGACTGGCTTGGCAATAAACCCTGACACCCCCGTGGAACTTTTCTTCCCTTACCTCGATCAGGTCGATCTTGTCTTGTGCATGACGGTTAACCCTGGTTTCGGAGGCCAAAGTTTCAAAGGATTTGTTTTAGAAAAAGTACGCGAGCTTGCAAAGCATCGAGAGTCTCAAAACCATTCCTTTTTAATTGAAGTCGATGGGGGAGTTGGTCCCCAACATGTTGACGAGTGCTTGGATTCGGGTGTTGATGTTTTTGTGGCAGGAACTTCCTACTACAAGTCATCCCCTCAGGAACGGGCAGCATTTGCCCGTTCCATCGGAGAAGAATAAAAACGGAGTCTTAAAAGTTCGGTTTAAAGAAAGGGAGCCAACACTAAGGCTACCACCGAGATTAATTTCAACAAAATATTCAGGGAGGGTCCAGAGGTATCCTTGAGCGGATCTCCCACGGTATCACCAACCACGGTAGCTTTGTGCAGTTCAGAGCCTTTTCCGTGAATTTCGCCATTAATTTCATATCCTTCTTCAACCATTTTCTTGGCATTGTCCCAAGCACCACCTGAATTGGATTGAAAGAGGGCAAGAAGAACTCCGGATACAGTTACTCCGGCAAGTAAACCGCCAAGCATAGTGGCACCGCCACCAAAGCCTATGGCTACAGGAGTAGCGATCGCGACAAGTCCGGGAGCCACCATTTCTTTAATTGCAGATTGGGTAGAGATTTCTACGCACTTTCCGTATTCAGCTGAATCAATGGCTTCATCAAAAGAATCTCGGTCGTTTTCGGACCATTCGGATGTGGGCTTTCCATCATTAAGCTTCATTACCTCAAGGGCTTTTTTAAGAGCGGGAATGTCACGGAATTGTCGGCGAACTTCATGAATCATAGACATCGCAGCTCGACCTACTGCACCCATGGCCAATGCACTGAAAAGGAAGGGAAGCATGGCTCCGATAAAAAGACCAGCCATCACTTTGGGGTGAGTGACATCGATGGACCCAAGAGGTTCAGCATGCGTTTGATCGTAGGATGCAGTAAAGGCGGCAAATAGAGCAAGTGCAGTAAGGGCAGCAGAACCGATAGCAAAGCCCTTTCCAATTGCGGCGGTGGTATTTCCCACGGCATCTAATTTATCTGTTCTTTCTCTCACTTCCTTAGGTAGTTCAGACATTTCAGCAATTCCACCAGCATTATCAGAAATCGGACCATATGCATCTACTGCAAGTTGGATCCCTGTATTGGAAAGCATTCCTACTGCCGCAATGGCAATTCCGTAAAGACCAGCCATCTCGAATGCGCCAACAACAGCAGCAGCAATTACTAGAACGGGAAGGGTAGTGGATATCATACCCACGCCAAGACCAGCGATAATGTTTGTGGCATATCCGGTTATAGATTGATCTACAATGGCCTTTACAGGCTTCTTATGAGTGCCGGTGTAGTGTTCTGTAATAAGTCCAATCGCAAGTCCTGCAACCAGTCCAATAATCGTAGCCCAGAATACCCCCATCGAAGTAAAGCTTACTCCTCCAAATGACCAACTTTCTGGTAAAAATTTATCAATGAGGAAATAAGAGGCAGCAATCATGAGACCAGAGGATACAAATTCTCCGGTGTTGAGAGCTTTCTGTGGATCGCCATTGTCTCCTACTTTGACTAAAAAGGTTCCTAAAATTGAGGTTATAATCCCAACAGCACCAAGAATAAGCGGCAGGAAAACGGGAGATAGACCACCTAGAAAATCAACAAAGTCTGTTGAACCTGCAACCATGGCTGCTCCTAACACCATTGTGCCGATAATAGATCCAACATAAGATTCAAATAAATCGGCACCCATGCCCGCAACATCACCCACATTATCACCGACATTATCTGCAATGGTCGCAGGGTTTAATGGATGATCTTCTGGGATGCCCGCTTCAACTTTGCCTACAAGATCAGCGCCAACATCTGCGGCCTTCGTGTAAATACCTCCTCCAACTCTGGCAAATAGAGCGATGGAGGAAGCTCCAAAGGAAAATCCAGTTAATACGGATAGGGTAGTTGTCAGGCCATCTTTGTTCTCAAAGGCATTAAATTGACCGCTGAAATAGGCAAACAAACCTCCAAGGCCAAGGATTCCAAGACCGACGACGCTTAGTCCCATTACGGCACCACCCGAAAAGGCAACTTCAAGTGCTTTTCCTAGGCTGTCCTTGGCTGCATTGGCTGTACGAACATTTGCCTTCGTGGCAACCTTCATTCCCAAATAGCCGGCGAGGGCAGAACAAAAAGCTCCAACCACAAAGGAGACAGCAACAAGACCATGGCTGTTGGGATTGTTATTACCGCTCCAATATAAGACCGCTGCAACGGCAATGACAAAGATGAAGAGCACACGATATTCAGCTCTCAAGAAAGCCATCGCACCATCCTGAATGCTCTTTGCGATCTTTTTCATGCGATCAGAACCTTCTGGGATTGCGTTAATAGATTGTGTTTTCCACCAGGTGAATAAAAGAGCAATAACTCCAATTGCGGGTATAATAATCGGCAGATCGTCCAAGGTCATAGGTTTTATGATTTAAGTTGTGGGCTGATATATCATTCGATAAATGATCGAAAATGATTGATTTCGATCGTTTATGATCGATTGAGTGCTCAATAGCAAGATCGAAGTCTTCGAAGTGTCTATTACAAGCCTAGCTTCTACCTTGCAAATTTTGGGGCAAATGTTTGAATGATAATATGATGAAGCAATTATCATATGTCCTGCTTTTCCTTTTTATATTTACATCCTGCGAGAATAGATACCGCAGGGGAGGAGCATCTGCACAACCCCAAGCCTCGGTAGACTCGAAATTTATCGGGAAAACAAACGGTGATGCCTATCAAGTTAGTCAGAGCGAATACGATGCAAATTTCGTTACCCGTTATGGGCTACTTTATTTAAAAGCGAGCCAAGATCCCTTTTCCGGTAGAATACTTACGGTAAATTTTGGAGAGAGTGGGGAATATGTTTCCTCTGATGAATCATGGAAAGAGGGTCGTAAGCATGGAAACTGTTCCAAGTGGTTTTCAAACGGAATCAAAATGTACGAACGAAATTACCAGGATGGCAGATGGCACGGGTCAGTTACCCGGTGGTGGCCCAACGGACAGAAAATGTATGTTCGAGCTTACACCAAGGGTGTAAGACATGGAAAAGAAGCTACTTGGAGATCGGATGGGACGCCATTATCCTTGTCAGTTAACGAAACGCCCAAGGTTGAGGAGTTTCAACCCTCTGCTTTACAACCTGAGCAAGACCTACCAGTGGTTGATCTTTCTAGTCCTGCAGTTTCGTCTGAGCCAGAAGGTAGCTCAGTTAATTTTAGCCCTGATAATGCTTTAGTACCTCAGGATGATGAGTTGGGCGATTTGCCTGGATTACCTGATGCCAATACTGAAGAAGCTTCAGTAGATGATTTTTCAGGTTTACCTACTTTTCCCCCGATGGAAGAAGATTTGCCTGGGCTTGGTGAGCCAAGTTCTGAACTTCCTATTCTGCCCAATGCCAATGAGCCGGAAGTAGTACTTCCAGGTCTCGAGGAAACACCATCAGGTGCAACAGATGAACCGTTGTTACCCGGATTGCCCGGAGTGGATGATGGAGGCTTGCCAGCATTGCCTGAGTTTGAAGAACCTGCAGCCTCTTCGGATGCGGGCTTACCCGATCTCCCTGGGCTTCCTGAAGCAGGAGATTCCGAAGGTTTGCCCCCGTTACCCGGCATGGAGGACAAAGGCGGCTTACCACCTCTACCCGGCATGGAGGACGAAGGCGGCTTGCCACCTCTACCCGGTGCTGACAATGGAGGTTTTGACGACTTGCCTGCATTGCCACCTCTTCCTTAATTGCAGAAACTCATAAATTATTTTGCCTCCTTGATGGTGAGCAACTTGGTTTGTTTTTAATCGAAATCTTTAATTAGTATATGTCTGATTTTAACGAAGAAGAATCCTCAGGTCGAAGAAAGTTTATTCGCGTTACCACAATTGGAATTTCTGCTGCTTGTGGGATTTTTCCTTTAGCTGCGGGGATTCCTGCTTTACTCGACCCGGTAAAGAAGAACTCGGGCGAATCAGCCAAAGTTCCTTGGTCAAAAGTTGCTCCGTTTGCCTCACTGCCTGAAGATGGATCACCAGCCAAGTTTGAAGTGGTTCAGGAAACAGTGGTTGATGCTTGGACAACTTACAAAGACATTCCGGTAGGAGCTGTTTACTTAACTCGCAAAGAAGATGAAGTAATCGCTTTTAACCTAAAATGTCCGCACCTTGGGTGTGCCATTGATTTTCGTAAACAAACCAATGATTATTTTTGTCCGTGCCATAATAGTTCCTTCGCACTGGATGGTTCGGTAACTACCGAAAATAGCCCAAGTCCACGTCCGATGGATACGATGGAAACCAAGGTGGAAAAGGGACAGGTTTGGATTCGTTTTCAACAATTTCGACCTAATATAGAGGCAAAGATTCCCTTGTCATGAAAATGATTTTTGATTGGCTCGACGATCGTTCAGGCTACCGGAATCTCTTGCACGAGGTTTTATACGAAAAAGTTCCTGGCGGTGCTCGTTGGAGATATGTCTGGGGGAGTTGTTTAACCTTTGCTTTTTTTACTCAGGTTGTCACGGGAACTCTCTTATGGATGTTTTACAGTCCAAGTGCCCAAACAGCCTGGGAAAGCGTTTATTTCTTACAGTACCAAGTTTGGGGAGGATGGTTTTTGCGAGGGGTTCACCATTACATGGCTCAGGCGATGATTGTCTTGCTTGTCTTGCACCTTATGCAAGTCGTGATTGATGGGGCTTACCGGGCACCACGTGAATTAAACTTTTGGTTTGGTGCCTTGATGATGGGGGTAACTTTGGCTCTTTCGCTAACAGGTTATTTACTTCCATGGGACCAAAAAGGATATTGGGCAACTGCAGTCGCGACCAACTTGATGGCAGAAGTCCCCTTGATAGGCCCAGCCATTCAACAGGTAGTGGTTGGCGGGGTTGAATATGGGCATCATACATTAACCCGATTTTTTGCTCTTCATGCCGGGGTTTTACCGGCCATGCTCGTGGGTTTGGTAGTCGTGCACATCTATTTATTTCGAAAGCACGGAATCCATGTTAAGGAACCAAGACCCAAAAAAGACTCATATTTTTGGCCCGATCAAATCCTCAAGGATGCGATTGCTTGCCTCGCTGTGCTATTGGCTGTGGTTGCACTGACGGTTTATTTTCATGGTGCCCCCCTTGGTCCGCCTGCTGATCCAGCCAATGAGTTTCCAGCTCGGCCAGAATGGTATTTTCTATTTCTTTTTCAGTTGCTCAAGTATGTACCTGCCTTTTGGGGAGCAGTCATTATACCAGTCTTTCTCGCTTTGTGGATCTTTTTGCAACCCTTCATCGGGTCCACCCGACCCGGTCATCAGTTAAATATTGGCTTTTGGTGGACCTTGATTGCAGGTTCGGTTGCCCTTACTTTATTGGCGTTCTCCGAAGATAACGCCAACCTGCGTCATTCTGCCGCTTTAGAGGAGGCAGATTGGCAGGCAGAACGGGTATTATCAATTGTTCAAGAAGAAGGTATACCGCCTGCAGGTGCAGTTACTCTATTGAGGAAGGATCATGAAAATAGGGGACGTAATTTGTTTGCTGCCCACTGTGCAAGTTGCCATCGCTACAATGGTCATGACGGGCGCGGGTATCCCGTAGATGATGCCCAGTCTGCTCCGGAATTAGCTGGATTTGCCAGTGTGGAATGGATCAGCAAATTACTCAATCATGAGCATTACATATCCGAAGAATATTTTGGAGGCACCAAATTTAAGAATGGTACGATGGCCCGAAAAGTTTTGGCCAAATATACTGCTGAAGAAACTGCCTTACTTCCTCGCATTGCCACCTTGCTTTCCGATATGGCCCAACTTCCTTATCAAACTCCCTTGTCCGAGGATGAGAGAGAAGAATTGCTCGCCCTCTTTTACAACGATGATTTGGTCTTTCAAGACGGTTTGGCTTGTATCGATTGTCATGACATTGATTCCGAGGATGAGGGTCATGCTCCTGACCTAACCGGTTATGGTTCCGATGAATGGACAATTGCTTTTCTTGAAAACCCAGAAGATGAAAGGTTTTACGGAGATGAAAATGACCGGATGCCTTGTTATGGAAGGGATGGAAAGTTAACAAACGAAGAAATTAAAATCCTGTCAGACTGGATACGCTCCCGTCCGTCCGAGTAATTTTCTTAATTTGTTTTATATTTTGGCTTAGTCATCACTTAATCCGAGTGTGTAAAAGTACTTGGATTGGTTAAAGAAATGTTCTATCTAATTATAGGTAATTAAAGTTGGATAATCGCTAAAAAGGTAGAAAAAGAAAAAATCTAATGACTCAAGTTTACCTTTACCAAGATGGCCAACAAGTTGGTCCCTACGAGCTGGAAGCATTGCAAGGTTGGATTCAGTCTGGACAATTACAACCTACCGAACCTGCATGGTTTGAAGGCTGTCCTGGTTGGGTAACTCTTGCCGAAGTCCCTGGAATTATTCTTCCGCAGGGCGGGCAGGGTGATCGTTCTTTGGATGTGCCTCCTTTTGAAGCTTATGAAGGGGAGGACCCCTATCTTTTTATTAGTTACTCCCATCAGGACGCTCACTTAGTCTACCCCGAAATTACAATACTTCGCGATGCCGGGTACAATGTATGGTACGACGAAGGAGTGGCGGCAAGCAACGAATGGCCGGAAGAAATTGCCAACGCTGTACTTGGATGCAGTGTGTTTCTTTGTTTTATTTCACCACGAGCTACAGATTCCATAAATTGTCGAAATGAAATCAATTTGGCTTTAAATGAAAAAAAACCATTCTTGGCGATTTACCTTGAAGATACCGATTTGCCACCTGGTCTTCGTCTGCGTATGGGTGATTTACAGGCGATTTTGAAAAATAAAATACCCGTTGATAGGTATTTTAATAAGGTTTCAGGCACCCTTGATCAATTGCTCGGTCGCAAGACAAAGAAAAATTTGGGTGCTTCCGAAAAAGCAACATCCCTATTTGTTTCTCGGGATGGCCAAACCTTTGGGCCTTATACTTACGAGCAAGCTAATCAATTTTTACAAACTGGACAATTGTTGGTCACAGACTCAGCCCTGCTTGAGGGACAAACGGAGTGGAGATCTCTTCCCGATATTTTAGCTATGCTTAAAGAGGCTGCTAGCAGGCAGGCTAGGGCAGTAAGTGCAGACCTTCCTGTAATCCAACAACCTTCAGTGCCTGCTACAGTTACAGCGAAAGGAAAAAAGAAAAAGAATGTAAAAACACCAGTCAAGGTTCGTGGATTAAACACCAAATCAACCACAGTAAAAGTAAAAGAAAAGAGTTTGGCTTCCAAATGTATAGCAACCTTAGCCGTTTTTTTTGTAACCGCATTGGTTGTTTGCGGATCGACCTTAGGGTCTTACTTAGTTGCTCCTTCTCAAGTTGGGCCAATTGTTCGTAAGTTTGGAGTGCCTATAGATCAATGGTTTCCTGGACGAGAAGTAGATTCAGTTGAGATTACAGAGGCTCCTCCTGGTATGATGGCAGACTTGAGGCTCGCTCCCGAACAATGGCATCATTTACGATCCTCCGGTATTGTTATCATGCCAATCGAGGGGGAAGTTGGTTTGCAGGTAATCTCTCCAGTTGATCCCAAATTAGCCATGAATGATGATGATTTGAAAATATTGCAGTACATTGCTCAACACCTGGTTATCTTGGATCTTACGAACTCTCAGGTTTCGGACTCTGGCTTGGCGGTTTTGCAAAAGTTTCCCAACCTTAAAAAATTAATCCTGGAGGGATCGAAAAAAATTACCACCGCCGGAGTAAGAAATGTTTCGACCATTCCGAGCTTGGAACTATTAAACCTCATTCGATTAAAACTAGACGATACTGTTGTCGATACTCTTTCTCTTATGGGAGGACTGCAGCAAGTTTTTCTCTATCAAACTGGTCTTTCCAGTGAGGCGATACAGAAATTAAAAGATTCGCGCCCTCGAATGTTTGTTAACGCGGGCTAAGATTTCTTTGTTTTTATTTCAGCCTTGCGGTTAGGAAAACAAGTTTTGCAGATCAAACACTTGAGCCCATAACAGGATCGGGCAGGGCAATGCTCGCGACCATAGTAGATGATTTGTAGATGCAGTGCATTCCATCTTTCCTTGGCAAAATGTCTCTTTAAATCTCTCTCAGTTTGGACAACGCTTTTTCCAGAGGTTAGTTTCCATCGCTGGGCCAAACGATGGATGTGAGTATCCACCGGAAAAGCAGGATGATCGAATACTTGGGCCATTACTACTGATGCGGTTTTATGGCCCACTCCGGGCAAAGATTCCAATGCTTCAAAAGAAGATGGCACAACACCCTTGTATTGCTCGACAAGAATGGAGGAGAGGTCACGAATAGCCTGAGCTTTACGCGGAGCCAAGCCACAGGGCCGAACGATCGAATTGATCTGATCGACTGAACACTTGGCCATATCTTTGGGGTTGTCCGCTAGTTCAAATAAGCTTGGGGTTATTTTATTCACCCTAGCATCTGTGCATTGTGCAGATAATAAAACGGCGACTAAAAGGGTGTACGGATCTTGGTGATCAAGAGGAATAGGCGGGTCAGGATACAATTCATCGAGCTTACGGTCGATGAATTGAATCCTTTCCCCAAGGTTCATAAATTTGATCAAGCAGGTGAACCGCCCTCCTTACTTTTTGTAATTTGCTGCTTCCTCGGATCCTGAGGTGGATGAACCTTTGGAGTAAGAGTGAGCCCCCATTCCCGCAAGCTGTCCATCTTGTACAATCAAGTAGGGATCGCGAATAGGAGAACCCTCGAAGAAACATTCTAGAATTTCGCGAACACCGGCTGCATATCTGGTTTGAGCGGAAAGTGAAGTCCCGGAGGTATGGGGAGTCATGCCGTGGTGGGGCATGGTTCGCCAGACATGGTCATTGGGAGCAGGTTGAGGAAACCAGACATCCCCAGCATAGCCGCTTAGTTGTCCAGATTCTAGTGCACGAACGATTGCTTCACGGTCACAAATTTTTCCACGGGCTGTGTTTACAATGTAAGCACCTTTTCTCATTTTTGATATCATTTCGTCGTCAAATAAGTGCTCAGTTTCTGGATGCAACGGGCAATTAATTGTGACCACATGGCATACAGAAATCATTGATTCCACACTATCATGGTGAGTGAGGTTGAGTTCTTGTTCAATTTCCGCAGGCAGACGGTGACGGTCAAAATAATGCAGGTGCACATCAAAGGGTTTCATCTTGCGCAATACATCAAGCCCAATCCTTCCAGCAGCCACCGTTCCGATATGCATACCTTCGACGTCATAGGAGCGTTGAACAGCATCTGCAATATTCCAGCCACCTTCATTTACGATTTTATGCTGGTTATGATAATCTCGCACCAGGGAGAGGATCATCATGACCACATGTTCGGCAACTGAACGGGAGTTGCAGTAAGTCACTTCAACCACATCGACTTTATGGTCCATTGCCGCTTGCAAATCTACATGATCAGACCCAATACCCGCGGTGATCGCCATTTTTAAATTAGGGGCCGATTCCATACGTTCACGGGTTAGGTAGTAAGGGAAGAAAGGTTGAGAGATGACCACATCGGCATCTACTAATTCCTTATCTGCCTGACAGCCTTCACCATCTTTATCAGAAGTCACCACTAAGGTGTGACCGGAATTCTCAAGAAATTTTCTCAGACCGAGCTCTCCGGAAACACAACCCAGTAACTGTCCGGGGGTGAAATCAATTTCCTTGGGGCTGGGCAGGCTCATACCGTCAGGATATTTTTCGAGATCTGGTAAATCGTTGAGTGGATAATTCGCGGGCATACCCGATTTAGGGTCATCATAGAGAATGCAAAGAATTTTCATGTTTTAGGATCTTTCTTGTTGGTGGGGTTAGGTATCAATCCTGTAGGACACACCACCTGTTTGTCACGGATTAATTTTAAAGGGCTAAAATTGGGACAATTTGACGCACATTGGGCGGGCCTTATGTTTCCCCGTCACATAAATTCTTCGCTTATTGAGGAATAATACCCCCATAGGCTTGTGTTTATCAATGTTTTCAGACGATTATAATTGGTATGTATTCTGCAAGAGAAGACTCGTTATGAATGTGGACCCCGAAAAATTTACCGAACTTGGAATTTCTGCTATTCAAGAAATGGCAGAAGTGGCCAAGCGAAATGGTCAGCAGGAGGTGGAGGTTTGGCATCTTCTTTCTGCATTGATGAATCAGGAGAATGGCATTGTCCCCGCCCTGATGGATGAAATGGGAGTGGGTACCGCACCGGTACAACTTTCTTTGCAACGAGAACTCAAAAAATTACCTAAGATTGCAGGAAATGTTAATACTGCCAGATCCTACGCCTCCTCTGCACTTACTGAGGCAGTGGAAAAGGGACAGGTCATATCCAGGGAAATGCAGGATGATTATGTAAGTACAGAACATTTACTGCTCGGATTATCTGCAGTGGGTAAGCCAGCAAGCTTTCAAAACTTTTTAAAGAACTTTGCACTTAGTGAGAAAAAGATCCGTGAGGCTATTAACAAGGTTAGGGGCGGACAAAAAGTAACCTCTAAAACTCCTGAGAATTCTTTTCGTGCTCTTCAAAAATACGGTATCGACCTAGTCGAACAGGCAAAAGCGGGAAAGCTCGATCCAGTAATTGGTCGGGATTCTGAAATTCGAAGAGTGATCAGAATCCTTTCCCGAAAGACCAAGAATAATCCGGTCCTTATTGGCGAGCCTGGAGTGGGTAAAACGGCGATTGTGGAAGGACTTGCTCAACGTATTGTTCGGGGAGATGTGCCCGAGGGATTAAAGGACAAAACGATTTTTACTTTGGAAATGGGCTCCCTTCTTGCCGGTGCTAAATTTCGGGGAGAATTCGAGGAGCGTTTGAAAGCCGTCCTTAATGAGGTAAGTAAGTCAGATGGGCGAATTGTTCTCTTCATCGATGAAATGCACACGATTGTAGGTGCGGGCAAAGCGGAGGGTGCGATTGATGCGGGCAATATGCTCAAACCAATGCTTGCCCGTGGTGAACTCAGGTGTATTGGTGCCACAACTTTGAACGAATACCGCAAACATGTGGAAAAAGATGCAGCCCTTGAACGGCGTTTTCAGACCGTACTCGTCGATCAACCCAATGTGGAGGATACGATATCCATTTTGCGTGGCCTGCGTGAACGTTTTGAAATCCATCACGGGGTAAACATTCGTGACGAGGCAGTGGTTCAGGCTGCGGTTCTTTCCAATCGTTATATCTCTGATCGTTTCTTACCGGACAAAGCGATTGATTTAGTGGACGAGGCATGTGCTATGATTCGTACTGAGCTCGATAGTATGCCGGCGGAACTTGATGAGGTCAGCCGTCGTGTACTACAGTTGGAAATTGAAGAGACTGCCCTGAAGCAGGAAAAGGACAAGTCCAGCAAGGATAGGTTGGAGTCTTTGCGCAAAGAACTTGGAAACGCTCGTGACAAAATGGAAACGATCAAGCGGCAATGGGAAAACGAGCGCCAGGGAATTGATAATGTACGTGTATTGCGCGAACAAATCGAGTCCACCCGAGCAGAGATGGAACGAGCAGAACGTGCTTATGATTTAAATTTAGTTGCTGAACTTAAGCATGGGAAGCTGCCCAAGTTGGAAGAGGAATTGGAAACCCTTGAGCAAATGGAAAAGCAGGAGGACTCCATTTTAAAAGAAGAGGTAACCTCTGAGGAGATTGCCGAGATTGTTGCTCGTTGGACCGGCGTACCTGTGACCAAATTAATTGAGGGAGAGCGCGAAAAACTTTTACGACTCCAAAGTATTCTTCATCAGCGGGTAATTGGACAAAACGAAGCAGTTGATGCCGTGTCTGATGCTATTTTGCGAGCCCGCGCCGGGATTAAGGATCCGCAAAGGCCCATTGGATCCTTTCTTTTTCTTGGTCCCACCGGTGTAGGAAAGACCGAGTTGGCCAAGACTTTAGCCGAGAGTCTTTTTGATAACGAAAGCAATGTGGTCCGTATCGATATGTCGGAATATATGGAGAAACATTCCGTTGCCCGACTCTTAGGAGCGCCTCCTGGTTATGTCGGTTATGAAGAGGGCGGTCAATTAACCGAAGCTGTACGTCGAAAACCCTACTCGGTGATTCTTTTTGATGAGATTGAAAAAGCACATCCAGATGTTTTTAATGTGCTCCTTCAACTGATGGATGATGGTCGACTGACTGATTCCCAGGGCCGGACAGTCGACTTTAAAAATGTGGTGGTTATTATGACTTCAAATGTGGGCAGCCGTTATTTGCAGGAAACTTTTCTTGATAATGAAATTACAGAATCTGCCCGTGAGTCGGTTATGGCTGAATTGCGGGACCATTTCCGCCCAGAATTTTTAAACCGTATTGACGATGTTGTACTTTTTAAACCCTTATCCCTCGATGAGATTACCTCCATTGTTGATCTCCTTCTAGCCGGTTTAAATAAGAGATTACTTGACCGGAAAATCATCGTTGGGTTTACCGATGCTGCCAAGAAATGGATTGGAGAAAAGGGATATGATCCCACTTATGGTGCCCGGCCCCTTAAACGTTTTTTACAAAAGCAAGTGGAGACTCAACTTGCCCGTGCCTTAGTTTCGGGAGAGGTTGAGGAGGGGAGTGAAGTATCCTTTTCAGTCAAAGACGATGAGTTGGTGATGAAGGTAACCTAGTGACGGGTAGCCTCCTCAGGAGCACGAACGGACAGACTTTCCAATTACCCGTTGATTGATCCACAAAAAGACAACGGCATACAGAATTGCACCGGCTAAAGTTTGCCAGCTTAGTCCGTTGGATAATTCAATCCCATAGATTTTTACCTGCTGTGCGGTATAAATTTTGAGCCCATAACATACCATTATGGATAGGGCCCAGATGAGCGTGAACACCTTGGCAAATCGAAGCATAAATACCCGGCAGATTTTTTGGGGAGAAAAACCAAGATGCAGCAGATCGCGAGTGGTTTCAGCCGATTGAGTAACCACCAAGCGAAAGCTGC
>Ga0209335_10001488_pt1 | contig 26737 bp, 26 predicted proteins | sample COG_09_FD_184753 | JGI IMG/M metagenome (GOLD analysis project Ga0209335, IMG submission 184753) | Pelagic Microbial community sample from North Sea - COGITO 998_met_09 (SPAdes) (version 2) | ecosystem: Environmental > Aquatic > Marine > Neritic zone/Coastal water | place: Helgoland, sampling...
CATAGTTATCTCTGAGATCAATAAATAAAATATTACCATGATCTCTTTTTTTATTAACCCATCCTGATAGAACTATCTTATTACCAACATCATTTTTTCTTAGCTCACTACAGTTATGACTTCTATATTTATTCAATTATTCTCCTAGTACTTCTTTTATAATTTTAAAATCAATCGATTTTTTTTTTTTTAAACTTTTTTCATCAATTTTATATATAAAATCAAATATTTTACTATAGGATCTATCTATTCTTTTAATAATGTAATTAATTAACTTTTTATCTACAGAAATTTGACGATCTGACAAATTTTTCAAGATTAATGCAAACATCAAATCATCATCTGGTTTTTCTAAATTGTATAAAAGAAAGTTACTAGTTCTTGATTTTAAATCAACCAAAGTAAAATTAATATTAACAATTGGCTTGGTCGAAGTTATAATTAAATATTTATTGTCCTGATCAATGATATTCAAAAATGTGAATAATATTTTTTCATCAATAATTTCATTTAAATTCTCCAAGACTATATTTTGATGAATTTTGATCTTTTTAAGATCATTGTTATGTAGTGCACTTGCCTCTAATTTAAGTCCATTAAATTTATTTAAAAAAATATTTATTAGGTGAGTTTTTCCTGAAAATCTTTCCCCACTAATATTTACAAAATTTTTTTCCCATTTTGGCCATTTAAACAAAAGATCGAAAACATGTTCATTACTTTTTGACACATAAAAGTCATCATTTTTAAAATTTGGATCATAATCAAACTGCATTATTTTTTGATTATAGTCCTTCATTTTAAATCCCATATTTTATTTTGAGTGTTAAAATTAAAATTATTTTTTTTCATAGCTTTTAAAAAAATAGTTGGAGTGCCATTAAATATAATTTTATAATAAACAAAATCTTTATTAAATTTTGTAATAAAAAAATCATAAATTAAATCAGTTTCGCTTAAAGTTTTTTCGAAATTTTGAATTTTAGAATTTTGAGAGTTATCTACTTTTATATTTAACTCTAATCTAATTGAAGTATTAATCTGATTAAATTGTTTCCAGTAATCTTCATAAATAATTTTTAAATCTTTAATTAATAATTCTATTTGTTTCAGATTATTTATATTAATGTTTGAAAATGATTGATTTTTAAGAACTATATTTTCGTTAATTGAAATTCTTGAGAGAACTCTAGTCTGATTACCTTTTTTAAAAACTAAAGCAATAATAGAATCTTTCAGATAATATTTATTTGTAATTTCACTAAAATCATATTGTTCAATAATTTCATATTTACTTTTTACAAGATTTAAGTCTTCAAGATCTTCTGTTGGTAAAATATACTCAAGAAGATGGAAACTTTTAGTGTGATTGTTCCATTCTTCATAAATTTTATTATTAGAAAACATTAGCAAATCTTTTTTTTGTTCCTGTATAATAATTGGAATAAATAAAATTTTTTTTTTGATTGGTACGGATGGGAAGATATTTTTTTTCTCTAAATAATTAAAAACTTTTTTTTTATTAAAAGATACTCCAAGCTTCATATAATAATTTTCATTAACAAATTTTTCTTCCTTAATAGAAAATGATTCGATCATTCCTTTGATTAAATTTAATTTTGTTTGATTGATTTTAATTTGATCAGAAGAATTAACTATTACTGAAATTAATTCTTTAAATGCTAGTTTAAAACCCTCATCTATAACCTTATTTTTATCAAAATTAATCTCGAATGGCTTTGATATTTCAATATTATTAATATCAAAAGCTTTTCCCTCAACATTAGCTGTGGAAAAAAAAAATATAATTAGAGATAGGGGTACAAAAAAAATATATAAGATTTTAAAATGAATTATTTTATATTTTGTTACCATATGACATATTAATGAATAAAAACTTGTTTACATATAAAAAAAGTGGCGTTGATATCAATCAAGCTGATAAATTTATCAAATTTATTTCAATAATTTCATCAAAAAAAAGAGGTAAAAGAAAGCTAAATAACATCGGTGGTTTCGGTTCTATATCGAATATTCCTAAAAATTTTAAAAAACCCAAAATTGTTGCATGCACAGATGGAGTTGGGACTAAAATTGAAATAGCTAATATACTCAACAAATATGACACTATAGGAATAGATCTCGTGGCTATGAGTGTTAATGATTTAGTTGTTCAGGGTGCACATCCACTTTTTTTTTTAGACTACATATCAATAAATAAAATAAATTTGCCAAAATTAAAATCAATAATTAAAGGAATTGTGAAAGGTTGTGAAATTTCCTCATGTGACTTAGTTGGTGGCGAGACCGCAGAGATGCCAGACACATATGAAAAGGGGAAATTTGACATCGCTGGATTTGCAGTTGGCATAGTTGATGAAAAAAATGTTTTGAATAAAAAAAAAATTAAAAAGAATAATCTAATTTTAGCAGTTCCATCAAGTGGCCTTCATTCTAATGGTTATTCTTTAGTAAGACATTTAATTAAAAAAAAAAAAATTAATATAAAAAAAAATAATTTTTTAAAAAAAGAATTAATTAAACCTACAAAAATATACTCCAAAGAAATACTCAATCTAATTGATAAAAATTTACTTAGTGGCTGTGCAAATATTACAGGAGGTGGATTAGCTGATAACATTAAAAGAATAATTCCTAATAAATTTTGCGCTGAAATAGATTTAGAAAAAATTAATCCATTAGAGATATTCAATTGGTTAAAAAAAAATAATATAAATGACAAAGAAATGTTAAAAACATTTAATTGTGGGGTTGGATTTTGTCTAATAATAAATCCACGAAATTTGGATAAAGTTATTAAAGTGTTTCCGAAAGAGTTTAAACCTTATGTAATTGGAAAAGTAGCTTTTGGACAAAACAAAGTAAAATTAAATGGTAAAATTAATTGGTCTTAAAAAATTAAAAACAGCTGTTTTTATTTCTGGTTCAGGAAGTAACTTAAAAAATCTTATTAAATTTTCTTTATTAAAAAAATCTCCTATTAAAATTGAATATGTTATATCAAGTAATTTTCAGGCTAAGGGACTTAATTTTGCAAAAAAATATAAAATTGAAAAAAAAATTTTTGTATTTAAAAATAAAAAAAAAGATGAAGATGCTATTTTATATTATTTAAAAAAGAAAAAAATTACCTTTATCTGTCTTGCTGGTTTTATGAAAATTCTATCAAAAAAATTCATTAAAAATTTTAATGGTAAAATTATAAATATTCATCCTTCACTCTTACCTAAGTATAAAGGTTTAAATACACATCAAAGAGCAATAGATAACAATGAAAAATTCTCAGGATGCACAGTTCATCTTGTAAATTCTAAGTTAGACTCTGGCAAAATAATTCTACAAAAAAAAGTTAAGATAAATAAAAAAGATACCACTCAAAACTTATCAAAAAAGATACTGAAACAAGAGCATATTTTATATCCTAAAGCTATTCTGAAATTATTTTCTAATTTTTAAAAAAGAAATCAATTTCAATTTTTGCATTTTCAACGCTATCTGATCCATGAACCGAATTTTTATCGATAGAAATTCCATATTTTTTTCTAATAGTATCCTCTTCCGCATCTTTAGGATTGGTTGCGCCCATCAATTTTCTGTTATCTAGAACTGCATTTTCTTTTTCAAGAGTCATCACTACAATTGGTCCTGATGAAAGATAGGCACATAAATCATTATAAAATGGTTTTGTTTCATGGACTTTATAAAATTTTTCTGCTTCCGATTTTTCTATCTGAATTTTTTTTTCTTTTATAATTGAAAAACCTTTATTTTTGAACATTTCTTTAATCTCATTTTCTAAATTTCTTTCGACTGCATCGGGTTTAATAATTGATAAAGTTTGTTCTAATTTACTCATAATGATCCTCTATTAGTTGATTTAATAATCTTACTCCATAACCAGTTGCACCACTTGAATTTAACGCACCTCCATACTTTGAAAATGCCATTCCAGCAATATCTAGATGGGCCCAGGGTGTCTTGTTTAAAATAAATCTTTGTAAAAATTGTGCTGCGGTTGTTGATCCTGCTCCTCCAACATAATTTATATTTTGCATATCAGCGTTTTTAGAATTTATTAATTTATCATAATTTTTATGTAAAGGCATTCTCCATAGTTTTTCCTCAACCTTATCACCAGCCTCAAGTAATTGTTTTGATAATTTGTCATTGTTTGAAAAAAGCCCTGCATACTCTGAGCCCAAAGAAACTATAATTGCTCCGGTTAAAGTTGCTAAATCAACTATAAATTTTGGTTTAAATTTTCTTTCGGTAAAAGTTAAAGCATCAGCTAGAACCAATCTACCTTCAGCATCAGTATTTAACACTTCTATTGTTTTGCCACTAAAAGATTTAACAATGTCTCCAGGTCTTTGAGCATTTCCACTTATCATATTTTCAACAAGCCCTACAACTCCAACAGCATTAATTTTTGCTTTTCTTAAAGCTAAATTTTTCATTAAACCAACAACAACAGCTGAACCTGCCATATCATATGTCATGTCTTCCATAAATTTTGCTGGTTTAAGAGAATAACCACCTGTATCAAAACACACCCCTTTTCCGACAAAAGCTAAAGGCTTTGAATTATTTTTTGCACCATTCCACTCAATGGTTACAAGGTATGATCCTTTTATACTTCCTTGGCCCACTCCAAGCAATGCGTTCATGCCTAATTTTTTTAATTTTTTGTTGTCATAAATGTTAATTTTTAAACCATATTTTTTAAGTGATTTTAATCTTTTTACGTATTCATCTGGATGCAGAATATTTCCTGGTTCAGAAACTAAATCTCTTGTATAAAAAGTACCTTCCTCTAAAGCTTTAAATTTAATTAGATTGTTAGTTGAAGGTTTATATTTATTTCCAACTACATTTATATTTATCAGTCTAGTATCTTTTTTTGATTTATATTTATTAAATTCGTATGATTTTAATTTTAGTCCATGAAGGAAATGACCTATAAATTTGTTTTGTTGATAAGTTATACTATCTGAATTTATAAAATATTCACTATTCTTCCCATGATTAATTCGTCCATATAATTCAGCTCCTAAATTTTCTATATCAAAAGTTTTGAAATTTTTTTTTATGGAAACCAAAACTATTTTTTTTTTAGAGCTAGGTTTAAAAACATATAAATTTTTATTTAAGTCACTTGTTTTTAATAAATCAGATATATAAGAAAATTCTGAGCCAGAAATGTATTTTTTTAAAGGATTTGGGTTGAATTTTTCATCTGTAAATAAGACTAAATTTGATGTGGTTTTTTTTGAAACATTTTTTTTAAAATTAATTTTAATAGACATAAATTTTTAAATACAAAGTGTTATAAATGAATGGTATATATTTGGAAATTTATTATTTTCAATGAAAAAATTAATATATAAGAAATTTGCAACAGATACAGTGGTTTTATTCTTAATTATGAGCCTTACAGTTGGAATGATTGTGTGGACATTGCAAGCAGTGAATTATTTTGATTATGTAACGCAAGACGGTCATGGATTAAAAACTTACTTTACATTTACAATTTTCAACTTCCCAAAGATTGTACATCGAATAATTCCATTTATTTTTTTTATTTCTCTTTTTTACCTGCTAATTAGTTATGAAGATAAAAATGAATTATCAATATTTTGGATAAATGGAATTGATAAAATAGCTTTCACTCATGCAATCTTATACCTATCAATAATTTTAACTATATTCCAAATTATCCTTGGAGGTTTTTTATCTCCATATTCACAATTTAAAGCAAGAGAGTCCCTTAAAAATTCAAATATAGATTTTTTTACCTCCTTAATTAAAGAGGGAAAATTTATTAATGCAGTGGATGGGCTGACAATATTTATAAATTCAAAAAATGAAGACGGGTCATACAAAAATATTTTTATAGATGATTCAACAAAAAATGCCTCGAAAATGATTTATGCAAAAAATGGTGTGATTATTGATAATGATCAAAAAAAATCTTTTCAATTATTTGATGGCAAAGTAATAAATGTTGAAGAAAGAAAAATAAATGTTTTCGAGTTTGACCAAATTGATTTTAATTTAGCTGATTATTCTACTAATACTATTTTGGTACCAAAGCTTCAAGAAAGATCATCTAAATATCTGTTAGATTGCATAATTTTTTTTAAAGATAAAAATCTAGAAAACAATAACAATCTAAAATGTAATAAAGATTTAAGTCAAGAATTTCATCAAGAGCTATTTAAAAGATTTTATAAACCTTTATATATTCCAATTATAGCTTTATTATGTAGTTTTTTGATTATAGTTCCTAAAAATAGTTTTTTATATAAAAGAAACACAAGAATTGTTTTTTTAACAACTTTCATCATAATAATAATTTCTGAAGGATCACTTAGATATGCTACACTGTCCAAATTAGCTACTTTACTGTATTTTGTTATTCCTTGGTTTTGTTTTTTGTCTATTTACTTAATTTTTTACAAAAGATGTAAAAATGTTTAAAGTTTATGAAAAATATCTAATAAATAATTTTTTAAAAAAGTTTTTATCTATAAGTTTTATTTTTTTATCTCTCATAATAATTTTAAGTATTTTTGAAGAAATTTCTTTTTTTAAAGATTTAAACGTAAGTTTTATTTACCCATATTTTATCACTCTCTTAGGTTCTCCAATAACTTTATTTGAAATATTTCCTTTTATCTTTTTATTATCAACTCAATTTTTATTTTATGATTTTTTTAAAAGTGACGAACTTAATCTTTTAAAAACTAATGGACTAAGCAATGTTAAGATTATTAAAATATTATTTTTTTCTTCTTTTGTCATAGGAGTTTTGGCAGTTTTATTTTTTTACACATTTTCATCTAAATTAAAATTTTATTATATCGACATCAAAAATAAATTTTCTAATGATAATAAATACCTAGCAGTAGTTACTGACAGTGGTTTATGGCTTAAAGATGAAATAAATGGTGAAACATTAATTGTAAAAGCGAATTATATAAAAGATAATTTTTTAATTGATGTTGTGATTAATAAGTTTAATAATAATTTTGATTTAATCAGTAGTGTTCAATCTAAAAAAATAAATATTAAAAAGAAGAAGTGGGTTATTTATAAACCTTTGATAACTAAAAATAATATCTCCTTACAAAATACTGATAAATTAGAATTACAAACAAGTTTTAATACAGAAAGAATCTCAAGCTTGTTTTCCAATATTTCCACTTTAAATCTTTTAGAGCTTTTTGATCTTAAAAAGGACTATGAAAATTTAGGATATTCATCAGATGAGATAACACTCCATCTACTTAAGCTTTTTTCAACACCATTATGGTATGGTATTTTAACGATCCTATCTTCAATAATTATGTTTAATATAAAAAGAGATAAATCAATTATATTTCACATAATTTTAGGAATTTTCATGTCTGTGGTAATTTATTATATAAATTTTATCTTCGGTTCTCTTGGAAATACAGGAAAAATACCAATAATTGCATCTATTTTTTACCCGATATTATTTATTTCATTAATTGCAACCATTGGTTTAATTAGAGTAAATGAAAAATAAATTTTTAATATTTTTTTTAATTTCAATATTTTTTACGAGTCACAGTATTGCAGAACAGTTTAGATTTGAGGCAGCAGATGTTAAAATAACAGATAATGGAAAATTTATTTACGCAAAAGATGGTAAGGCTTTTTCCCCAGATGAAGATATAGAAATTGAAGCAAGAAATTTTAAATATTCGCGAGATTTAGATAATTTAAAAGCTTTCAAAGGGATAGCTTATATTAAATCAAAAAATTTAGAAATTAAGTTTGATGAAATTGATTTAGATCAAAAAAATTATATTATTGAAGCTAAAGGTAACGTTAAAATTATTGATGATAATAAAAATTATATAATTGATACAGATTCTATTGTTTATAATAGAGCATCATCTATAATAAAATCGTTAACAAACTCAATCTTAAGAGACAAGCTTAACAATAAAATTTCCACAGAAAAATTTGAATACAATGTTATTGATAAAATTCTGAAGATTGAAAATGCAAAAATAAAAGACTCGGATAATAATAATTATGAAATTGATCTAGCTTATTTAAATACATCAACTAATAGATTATTTGGAAAAGATGTAATTGTTGATTTAAATAATAAATCATTCAATAAAGATAATGAACCAAGACTTAAGGGAAATAGCATAACATATGAAAACAGTTTTATTGAAATCACAAAAGGTGTATTTACAACATGCAAAAAAAATGACTCATGTCCACCTTGGCAATTGTCAGCAGAAAAAATTAAGCATGATAAAAAAGATCAAACAATACATTATAAAAATGCTTGGTTAAAAGTTTATGATGTTCCTGTTGCTTACTTTCCAAAATTTTTTCATCCAGATCCAACAGTAAAAAGAAAATCTGGTTTTTTGATACCATCAATTAAAAGTTCAACTAACTCAGAAAGTTTTTTAAATTTACCTTATTTTCATGTAATCAGTGGCAATAAAGATTTAACATTTTCCCCTAGACTTTATGCTGATGAAAAATTTTTATTACAGTCAGAATATAGACAGATAAATTTTAATAGCAGTCATTTAGCTGATATTAGTTTTTTTAATGAAAAAAAGAAAAAATCTAAAAATCATTTTTTTTATGATTATGAAAAAGATTTTGATTATTTAAATTTTGATGAAAGCGAAATTAATATTAAGATTCAAAAAACTTCTAACGACACTTATCTCAGAGCTAACAAAATTAAATCTCCTTTAATTAATCGAGTTGATTTTTTAGAGTCTTCTGTTGATTTTAATTTATATTCAGATGATTTTTCTCTTGAGTCAGAACTCATAGCCTATGAAGATTTAAATAAAAAAGATAGTGATAAATATGAATTTATTTTACCAAGACTTAATCTTACAAAATCTATAGAAAATAATACAAACCTTAATGGGGATTTTTTATTTAATTCTAATAATTATATTAAAAATTATCAAACAAATATATTTGAAAAAATTAATATTAATGAATTAGTATTTAATTCTAATCCAAAAATAACCTCAAGGGGTTTCTATAACAATTATGATTTTATTTTTAAAAACGTTAATTCTGATACGCAAAATTCAAATAAGTATAAAGAAAAAGATAATTATTTTGTGTCTGGTCTATTTCAGTTTAATTCTACCCTGCCCCTTATAAAAGAAAACAATAATTATCAAAAAATTATTAAACCAAAAGCTTCGTTTAAATTGAGTCCAAATAATACTAAAAATTTAAGTAATGATGGAACTAGATTAGATGTGAATAATATTTATGATCTTAATAGAATTTCAGCTAATGACACCTTGGAAGGAGGAGCATCTTTTACATACGGGAATGATTTCACCATATTTAACAAAAAAAAATCTAGAGATATTTTTAACCTAAAAATTGCAAATAACTTAAGATTGGATGAAAATAAAGACTTACCATCTAACAACCAATTGGGTCAAAAAACATCAAATTTCTTTGGGGAAATTACATATAATCCAAATAGTTTTATAAATACAAAATATAACACTTCAGTCAAAAACAACTTTCAGGATGTTACTTATGAAAACCTAACAACTGAACTTAGTGTTAATAATTTTGTGACAACTTTTGATTATTTAAATGAAAACAATAGTTCACAAAAAAATACATATTTAGTTAATACTACCAAATATTCTTTTGATGAACAAAATAATATATCTTTTTCTACAAGAGAAAATAAAGAAACAAATTTAACTGAATATTATAAATTTATGTATCAATATAAAAATGATTGTCTGGCTGCCTCAATTGAGTACAACAAAGATTATTACAATGATCGTGACATAAAACCTGAGGAAAACATTTTTATAAAATTAACAATTATTCCATTTGGTGAGACTAGTAGTCCTGATCTAAAAAATTAATGTTTAAGATATTAAGTTATATAATTATCATATCAATATATGCAACTTCAGCATCATTATCTAATTCGAATGTTTTTATATACGCGACAATAAATAAAGAAATAATAACTAATTATGATATCAAAAATGAAATTAGCTACCTACAATTACTAAATCCCAACTTAGCTCAATTAAACAACGAGGACAAAATTAAAATTGCAAAAAATTCTCTAATCAATGAAATGATTAAAAAAGAAGAGATAAAAAAGATGTTTGATTTAGATAAAGATAACCCTTTTGTTAATGATTATTTAAAGGACCTTTTTCAAAAATTAAATATTAATAATGAAAAAGATTTAGAAACAATTCTTAAAGAAAAAGAAATTTATACATTGACTGATATTAAAGAAAAATTAAAAATTGAAATATTGTGGAATGAGTTAATTTATGTAAAATATTTCAATCAAGTTAGAATTAATAAAGAAAATTTGATAAAAAGAATAGACTCACTTACTAAAGATATCCGAAAAGAATATTTTTTATCAGAAATTTTATTTGAAAAAAAAATTAATGAAGACCTTAAAACTTTAACTAATAAAATTAACTCAAGTATTTTAGAAATCGGTTTTAGCAATACTGCAAACATATATAGTATTTCCGAGACATCCAAGTATGGGGGTAAAGTCGGTTGGATTGAAGAAGGTAATTTATCAGATCTTATTTTTCAAAGTTTAAAAGAACTAAGTATTGGCGATCATACTGAGGTAATAAAAGTTAATAACAATTTTATTATATTAAAAGTTGATGAAATTAGATCAAAAAAAATTGAAATAGATAAAGAAGATGAATTAAAAAAGATGATTAATTTTGAGACAAATAAACAGCTTAATCAATTTTCAAAAATTTATTTTAATAAATCTAAAATAAACTACACAATAAATGAAAAATAAACCAATTCTTATAGTCCCAGGTGAAACGGAAAGTATTTTTTTTGAAATTTTATTTAAATCAATTAGATCTAACAAATTTAAAAGTCCTTTAATTTTAATTACTTCAATTAAGATACTTCAAGCACAAATGAAAAGATTTAAATTTAAAAAGAAAATTAGAATAATTGATCTAATTTATTTAAAAAAAAATAAACTTGATAACTTAAAAATAAATTTAATAAATATTGATAATTATATTTCTAATAAAATTAAAAAAAATACAATCAATACAAATGCTTATATTAAAAATTGTTTTGATATTGCATTTAAAATTTTAAAAACTAATTTTTCAAATAAACTTTTAAATGGTCCAATTAATAAATCTCTTTTTTTAAATAGAAAATTTCCAGGAATGACGGAGTATATTTCAAGCAAATTTAATATAAAAAAAAATGCAATGTTAATTTATAATGAAGATTTATCTGTTTGCCCTTTGACAACTCATTTGCCATTAAAATTGGTTTCTAACAAAATTAGTCGTAAATTGATTAAGGAAAAAACAATTTTAATAAATGATTTTTTTTTAAAAAATAGAGGGTTTAAACCAAAAATAGCAGTTACAGGTTTAAATCCACATTGTGAAAGTACACTTAAATTTAATGAAGATGATAAAATACTGGTCCCAGCAATAAAAACTCTTAGGAAGAATGGCTATAAAATTTACGGCCCCTTTTCAGCTGATACAATTTTTTTAAAACAAAACAGGGATAAATATAATGTAATTCTTGGTATGTATCATGATCAAGTTCTTTCACCAATTAAAACATTAAAAGAATATAATGCTATAAATGTCACCCTGGGATTGCCTTTTTATAGAGTTTCGCCTGATCATGGACCTAATAAAAAAATGATAAATAAGAATTTATCCAATTCAATTAGTTTAACTAAATCAATTAAATTTTTAGATCAGCAGTGATTAAAGCAAAAAAAAGCTTAGGTCAAAATTTTTTAACTGATAATAGTGTTATTGATATAATAACTAATACGATTAATATTGAAAATAAAACAATTCTCGAAGTGGGGCCTGGTACTGGAAACCTAACATCTGCTTTATTAAAAAAAAACCCAAAAAAAATTTATGTGATTGAGAAAGATGATGACCTTGTTTTGTTACTTAAAAAAAAATTCAATAATAAAATTACTATAATTAATAATGATATCTTGGGTGTTGATGAAAACTTATTATCAGATGATAAATTAATTGTTTTTGGAAACCTACCTTACAATATATCAACTGAAATATTATGTAAATGGATTCTAAATCTAAATGATAAAAAAATTTGGTTTAACAGTTTAATCTTAATGTTTCAAAAAGAAGTAGCTGATAGAATTGTTTCTAAATATAATTCGTCAAAATATGGAAGATTATCAATTATAGCAAATTGGAAACTTGACGTAAAAAAGATAATTGATATTGAGCCAAGTAGTTTTTATCCAAAACCGAAAATAAACAGCTCTTTATTATTTTTTTTACCTAAAAAAGATTTTCCTAAATTTAAAAATCCTTATAATTTAGAAAAAATTACAAAAATTTTTTTTAATCATCGTCGAAAAATGATAAAAAAACCTTTTAACCAAATATTTTCTGATAATAATGAAATTCTCAGTAAGCTTAAAATTAATCTTAATTTAAGACCACAAAATTTAGATCTTGATACTTATTATAATTTAACTAAAGAGTACGAAAAACTACGAGGTTAGTTTTTCAATATGAGCTCGAATATAATCCGGATCATAATCTTTAGAGCCATTATTTATTTCTGCCTTAATAAGATTATAAATTTTTGAATAACAATCTTCAAGATTTTCATTAATAACGACATAATCATAATTAATCCAATGCAAAACATCATGACTAAACTGCTTCATTCTTTCTTCTGCAATTAATTTGTCTTTCATGTCTCTATTGGATAATCTTTCAAATAATATTTCTTTACTTGGCGGTAAAATAAAAAAAGTAATTAATTTATAGTCTAATTTTTTATTTTTGATTTGATCTGCACCTTGCCAATCTATATCAAACAGGACGTTTTTACCTTTGTTCAGTTTATCAATGATTGGTGTTCTTGTAGTGCCATAATAATTATTAAAAACTTTTGCATACTCTAAAAATTCTTCATTTTTTATTAATCTATTAAACTTATCTTCGTTAACAAAATAATAATCTTCATCATGTTTTTCATTTGGTCTAGGCTGTCTTGTTGTATGTGAAATTGAAACTTCAAAATTTTTCAATTTTGATAGCAGACTAGCTAATGTTGTTTTTCCAGCTCCAGAAGGAGATGATAAAATTACCATTATCCCATCATTGTCTTCTGTGGGCATTTGTTTTAATTAGTTTGCTTTTCCTTCTATGAATTTTACTGCATCTCCAACAGTTAAAATTTTCTCAGCTTCACTATCAGAAATTTCTGAACCAAATTCCTCTTCAAAAGCCATTACTAATTCAACCGTGTCCAAACTATCTGCACCTAAATCATCAATAAAACTAGAATCTTCTGTTACTTTAGCTTCATCTATACCAAGGTGATCTGCTACTATTTTTTTTACTTTGCTTGAAACATCTTCTGACATATTGATCCTTTGTTGTTTTAAATTCTTATTAGTTTAAAAACTTGTTTTGTCAAGCCATATACATGCCTCCATTGACATGTAATGTCTCTCCATTAATATAATTAGATTGGTTTGACAATAAAAAAAGGGCAGCATTCGCTATATCTTCTGGTTCTCCTAGTCTTGCAGAAGGTATTTTTGAGACAATGACCTCTTTAAATTTATCCTCTATTTTATCAGTCATTGCTGTTTTAATAAAACCTGGTGATATACAATTAATATTGATATTTTTTTTTGCATATTCTATTGCTAAACTTTTTGACATTGCAACAATTCCAGCTTTAGAAGCAGTATAATTGGCTTGTCCTAAATTGCCTGTATGACCAACAACAGAGGTTATATTAACAATCTTTCCTGACTTATTTTTAAGCATTCTTTTAATTGCAAATTTACTTAATAAGAAAACTGACGTTAAATTTACATCAATAACTTTTTTCCATTCATCGATGCTCATTCTTATTGCCAAGTTATCTTGGGTGATACCTGCATTATTTATTAGGCCATCTAAGCTACCACCCAATTCTTTGGTAGCATTTTCAATAAAGTCTGAAATTTTATCACTTTCTGAAATATCAAATTTTAAAATTTTTATGCTATTAAATTTCGACTTTAAATCTTCCAACTTTTGAAGTTTAGTACCAGTTGCCAATATATTTGCACCGTTATCGTTTAATCTTTTTATTATAGAGCTTCCAATCCCTCCTGATGCACCTGTTACTATGATATTTTTATTTTTTAAATCATTCATATTACTAAATTTTTTATATCATTTTCACTATTGATTGTGTTAATTTTTACATTCTTGTTTATTCTTTTAACTAAACCTGACAATACTTTTCCAGGTCCAATCTCAATAAAATGGCTAACACCATCATTAATCATATTTATAATACTTTCCTTCCATCTTACTCTGTTTTCAATTTGGTCAACTAATAATTTTTTTAATTCATCTTTGTTTGAAATTTTATTTGCAGTAACATTAGAAATTAATGTTTTATTTGACTCTTGAAATTCTACTTTTTCAATTTCTTTTTTCATAATTAGTGTTGCTTTATTCATTAAATTACAATGAAAGGGAGCGCTAACTGGTAATTTTATATTTTTAATATTCTGTAATTTTAAAACTTCAGTTAATTTCGTTAAATCTTTATTCTTACCACTCAATACAATTTGTCCTTCTGAATTATCATTAGCAATTTGAGCTATCAAATTTTTTTGATTGTCTTGTAAAATTTTTTCCATTTCTTCAACGGTTGATCCTAGTACAGCCAGCATTCCTCCCTCTCCTTTTGGAACGGCATTCTGCATGGCATCTCCTCTAACTCTTAGAAGTTTAATAGTTTCAGAAAAACTTAAAAAACCTGCAGATGATAAGGCTGAATATTCCCCTAATGAGTGCCCAGCAAAGTACTTTGCTTTATCTAAATCAATATTAAACTCTTTTTTAACTACATTAAATATTGAACAGCTAATTAAAAATATTGCTGGTTGTGTATTTATTGTGAGATCTAATTCCTCTTTTGGACCATTTAAAATAAGTTTTGACAAAGAAAATTTTAACACCTCATCAGCTTCTTTAAATAGTTCTTTCACTAAATCATACTTTTCAAAAAACTCTTTTCCCATTCCAACTATTTGAGATCCTTGACCAGGAAAAATTACTGAAAACATCTAAAAAACCTATTTTTTTTAACCATTTTGCTATTGTAATTGAAGATTTATAATAGTATATCCTCATTTTTTATTAAAGAACTTAAATGAATTTATACGAGCATACAATTATAGCAAGACAAGACACTTCACCAAGTGAAATTAAGCAATTAACAGATAAATATTGTAAAATTGTTGAAAAAAATGATGGTGAAATTGTTAAAACTGAAAATTGGGGACTTCTAAATCTTTCATATTTAATTAAAAAAAATAAAAAAGGTAGTTACATTCATTTTAAAATTAAAGGAAAAGGCAATGTAATAGAGGAGCTAGAAAAAAATGAGTCATTAGATAAAAAATTATTAAGATATTTGACTGTAAAAGTTAAAAAGTTTGACCTAGATACAAATTATTTTTCGAAAAAGGAAGATAATGAAAAAAAAGAGAATATAAAAAATTAGATATGCCAAAAAGACAAAGTGGAAATAAAAAAGGTAGGCAAAGTAATTTTGCTAAGCTAAGTATTTTTCAACCAAATAAATATAAGTTTAAAAAAAACTGTCCTTTATCTGTCAAAGGTGCTCCAAAAGTAGATTACAAAAATATTAGGCTTTTAAAAAAATATATGTCTGAAAATGGTAAAATTTTACCGTCAAGAATAACTAATGTAAGCCAAAAAAAACAAAGAGAGCTGTCTTTATCAATAAAAAGAGCTCGAAATTTAGCATTATTATAATATGAAAGTTATTTTATTAGAAAACTTAAAAAGAATTGGTTCAATAGGTGAAGTTATTGAAGTCAAAAGAGGTTTTGCAAGAAATTTTTTAATTGCTAACAAAAAAGCTTTGTATGCTTCGAAAGAAAATATTGTACAAGTAGAAAAAATAAAGACTGAACTCTCAAGTAAAGATAATAATAAAAAAAAAGATGCTACGCAAATTTTAGAAAAGATTGATAGGAAAGAGTACAAAGTTAAAAAACTTAGTACTGAAAATAATGAGTTATATGGATCTGTAAAACCCACAGAAATCTCAAAAATAATAAAAGAGATAGAAAAAATTGACATCAAACCTTCAATGATTCAACCAATTAAAGAAATTAAATCTCTTGGAAAATTTAGAGTAAAGATTTCTCTACACTCTGAAGTTGATGCTGAAATAAATGTTACCGTTGAATCGGATGAAAGCATCCAGTAATTATACAATTTTTTCCCCAGGCTTTTTTTAAAATTTCTAAAAAATAAATTTACTGTAAATTTAATTTATGGAAAATAATTTAAGTATTGTTAAAGATAAATTCAAAGAGTTGCCAAATAATATTGAAGCTGAACAGGCTGTTATTGGTTCAATACTTGTTACTAATGAAATTTTTGACGAAATAAATACTATAATTTCTAGTGTAAATTTTTACGATCCAATGCATCAAAAAATATTTGGTGCAGTTGAAAACCTGATTTATAAAGGAATGCTTGCTAATCCAATTACTTTAAAAAATTACTTTGAAGATGAAAAAGATGACTTAAATATTCCAGAATATCTAGTCAAAATTACAAAATTTTCTACATCAACAAGACAGGCAACTGAATATTCGAAAATAATATATGATATGTTTATAAGAAGAGAACTCATTAAAATTTCTGAACAGACAATTGATACAGCCAAACTAAATGATTTAAATACAAGTGGTCAAAATATTATAGAAAATTCTGAAAGATTGCTATTTGATTTAGCAGAAAAAGGTTCTTTCAATTCTTCATTAGTTAAGTTTGATGAGGCCATGAAACAAACAATTGAAATGGCATCAGCAGCTTACAAAAATGAAGAAGGAATCGTTGGAGTTCCTACAGGTCTACGTGATTTAGATGACCGACTTGGTGGTCTTCACCAGTCAGATTTAATAATTATAGCTGGTCGTCCTTCAATGGGTAAAACAGCTTTAGCAACGAATATTGCTTTCAATGCTGCACAAAAATTACAAGATAAAGGAAAAAAATCTTCAATTGCTTTTTTTTCTTTAGAAATGTCATCTGAACAACTATCAACCAGAATTTTAGCAGAACAATCAAGAATTAAATCTAATGATATTAGACGTGGAAGAATTTCTGATGAACAATTTGATAAATTTATAGAAACTTCAAAAAATATTTCTGAGTTACCATTGTATATAGATGAAACTCCAGCAATAAGTATTGCAGCTATGAGTAATAGAGCTCGGAGAATTAAAAGATTATTTGGCCTTGATATGGTTGTTGTAGACTATATTCAATTAATGAGAGGAACTTTTAATAATAAAGATGGTAGAGTTCAGGAAATTTCAGAAATCACACAAGGTTTAAAATCTATTGCTAAAGAACTATCGGTGCCAGTGGTAGCTCTCTCTCAGCTGTCAAGAGCTGTCGAACAAAGAGATGATAAAAAACCACAATTATCAGATCTAAGAGAGTCAGGTTCAATCGAACAAGATGCTGATGTGGTAATGTTTGTTTACAGGGAAGCTTACTATCTTGAAAGAAAAGAACCTAGACCTGCAACGGTTGAACATGCTGAATGGCAGGCAAAGATGAATGAGGTATCGAATCTGGCTGAAATAATTATTGGTAAACAAAGACACGGCCCGACTGGAAATGTAATGTTAGAATTTGAAGCTATGTTTACTAAATTTAAGGATACTCAAATCGGTTAAATTCCCATATAAAAGGGTTAGATGTTTGCCCAATTTTACGAAAATATAATACTCAAAAACCCAAAGTCAATTTTTATAATTTTAATTATTGCTCTATTAAGTTTTGGATATTTTTCAAAAGATTTTAGATTAGATGCGTCGTCTGAAACTTTGTTGATTAAAGGTGATCCTGACCTTAAGTACCTACAACAAATATCTAAGCGATATGGTTCAAAAGAATTTCTCGTTTTAACATATAGTCCAAACGAGAGCATGGTTTCAGATACTTCAATCAATAATCTTTTAAGTTTGAAATATAAAATCCAAAGTTTAAATTGGGTTCACAGCGTAATCACACTTTTGGATATTCCTTTACTAAACAGTACTGACGCACCTTTGCAAGAGCGGCTTCAAAACTTTAAAACACTTAAAGATGAAGATATTAACAGAAATAGAGGATTTGATGAAATTGTTAGCAGTCCTGTATTTAGAAATTTTGTAATTAGTGAAGACGGAAAAACAAGCGGGATTATTGTTAATATAAAAAAAAATGATGAATTAAAAGATTTAGCAAATAAAACAAAAGATGAGATTGAAGTATATAAAGATCTTATTAAAAAACAAAATCATCAAAATATTCTTGAAATTAGAAATGTTATTGAAAGTTACAAAGATATAGGAAAAATTCATCTTGGTGGAATACCAATGATTGCTGATGACATGATGTCTTTTATAAAAAGTGATATCGTTATTTTTGGTATAGGGGTTTTTTTATTTATTATTGGTACCTTGTGGTTTGTTTTTCGAAAACTTATTTGGATCATAGTACCTATTAGTAGCTGTTTCTTTTCAGTAGTAATTATGATGGGTATTTTGGGGTTATTAAATTGGAAGGTAACAGTTATCTCCTCCAACTTTATAGCTCTAATGTTAATTTTAACGATGGCAATGAATATTCACATGAGTACTAGATTTTTACAACTTAGGGAAAGTTATACTGAAAAAAATGTTTTAGAGCTGATCACTTTAACTACAAAAAAAATGTTTTGGCCAATTTTATATACTGTTCTGACAACGATCATTGCGTTTCTTTCATTAATTTTTAGTGAAATAAAACCTATTATTGATTTTGGTTGGATGATGACCTTAGGGCTAATTACCTCTTTTATTATTACTTTCACATTACTACCTGCTTTAATTAATTTTGTTCCAAAAGAAAATATTTACTTAAATGAATATAAAGATTCCAGAATTACAAATTTCTTTGCAAAAATATCTCAAAATAATAATAAAATAATTTTTACTATAACTGGGATGGTGGTAATTTTAAGTTTAATAGGAATAAGCCGTCTTGAAGTTGAAAACAGTTTTATAAATTATTTTAGCAAAAAAACAGAGATCTATAAGGGGATGAAACTCATAGATGAAAAACTAGGTGGAACCACACCTCTTGAGGTGATTTTAAAATTTCCAAAAAAAGAAGTGTCAGAAATAGAAGATAATGATTTTGAAGATTGGGGTGATGAGCCTGAACAGGATGATGAAAAATACTGGTTTACAAAAGATAAGATTGATAGAATTTCATCAGTTCACAATTATCTAGATAGTTTGCCTCAAATTGGAAAAGTTTTATCATTCTCATCAATTATTGATGTTGCAACACTTCTTAACAATAATAAGCCATTGGGCACTTTAGAAATGGGTGTGCTGTACTCCAAAATACCTGAAAGTATTAAAACTGAAATAATTGATCCTTATATCTCTATTAAAGATAACGAGGCAAGAATTAGTCTTAGAATAATAGACTCTCAAGAAAATTTAAGAAGAAATGATTTAATAAAAAAAATAAATTATGACTTAAAAAATAAAATTGGATTAAATGATAATGAATTTAAACTTGCTGGTGTTTTGATTTTATTCAACAATTTGCTTCAAAGTCTTTTTAAATCTCAAATTTTAACATTGGGCCTAGTGATGATTGGTATATTTGCAATGTTTATAATACTATTTAAAAACATTAAATTATCTCTTATTGGAGTGGTCCCAAATTTTATTGCAGCATTTTTAATATTAGGAATTATAGGATTACTTGGCATACCTCTGGACATGATGACAATTACTATTGCAGCAATTACAATTGGAATTGCTGTTGATAATAGTATTCATTATATCTATAGATTTAGAGAGGAATTTAATAATTCAAAAGATTATAATAAGACCATAACTCTTTGTCATTCAACAGTAGGTAAAGCAATTTTAAATACGTCTATTACAATTGTTTTTGGTTTTTCAATATTAGTTTTATCCAAATTTATTCCTACAATTTATTTTGGGGTTTTTACAGGTTTAGCAATGTTATTTGCGATGATATCAGTTTTAACTTTACTCCCATCATTAATTCTGTTGATTAAACCTTTTGGGAAATAAATTGCGATGTTTGAAGCATTAAAAGAATTTTATAATTCAATATCATTAATAGATCTAATTTATTTGATTATCACAATTCTATCTTTGATTAAATGTTATAGTAAAGGATTTGTTTTAAGTATCCTTGCTATGGCTAAGTGGTTGTTGGCTTATATTGTTACGTTGATTATTTTTCCAAGAGTAAAACCTTATGTTAAAGATATTATTGATAATGAGTATGTTTTAGATGTAGGTTTAGGTATTATAATTTTCATAATAGTGATTTTTTTAGTTCTACTTGTTAACCGGGGAGTTAGTAAAGCCATTAGATACACTGGTCTTGGAAGTTTAGACACTATTTTTGGATTCTTTTTTGGTTTTGTAAGATCTTATATTATCTCAGTTTGTGTGTTTTCAGCGATACATGTTGTATATAATAACGATAAATGGCCAATTAATTTAGATAAATCATTCATCTTTCCATATTTGGAAAAAGGTAGTAATTATTTATTAAAAGAATTTCCTAATGAAAAAACATATCAAGACTCTAAAGAAAAAATTGAAGAACTTTAATCCTAAATTAAAAGAAGAATGTGGTGTTTTTGGTGTCGGTAACGCAAAAGATGCTTCGGCTCTAACAGCGCTAGGACTTCATGCGCTTCAACACCGAGGTCAAGAGGGGTGTGGAATAGTTACTTTTGATGGAGAAAAATACCACTCCGAAAAGAGATTTGGGTTAGTTGGAGATAATTTTAATAAAGAAAAAGTTCTTAAAAATCTTAGAGGTAATTATGCAATCGGTCATAACCGTTACAGCACAACTGGTGAAAATACCTTAAGAAATATTCAGCCTTTTTTTGCTGATACTAATGCAGGAGGTATTGGTGTTGCACATAATGGTAATTTAACAAATTCGATATCTTTAAGAAATAAATTAGTTGAAGATGGTGCTATTTTTTACACAACATCAGACACTGAAACTATTGTTCAATTAATAGCAAAATCTAAAAGACCTAAAACAATTGACAAGGTAGTTGATGCAATATTTCAAATCCAAGGTGGTTATGCATTAGTGATGCTAACTCAAAATTCTTTAATCGGAGTAAGGGATCCTTATGGAATAAGGCCACTTGTAATTGGAAAATTGGGTAACAGCTATGTCTTAGCATCTGAGACTTGCGCATTAGATATAATTGGTGCAAAATTTGTAAGAGACGTTGAAAATGGTGAAATTGTTTTAATTGAAAATGATAAGCTAACCAGCGTAAAACCCTTCCCTTCAAAAAAAGTGAGGCCTTGTGTTTTTGAATATATTTACTTCGCAAGACCTGACAGTATCATTGATAAAAAAACAGCTTACGAACATCGAAAAAATATAGGTGTGGAACTTGCCAAAGAAAATGATGTTGATGCCGATATAGTCGTTCCTGTACCAGATAGTGGCAATGCAGCAGCACTTGGATTTGCTCAACATATCAAAATGAATTACGAACATGGTCTTGTTAGAAATCACTACGTTGGGAGAACATTTATTGAACCTAGTCAAAAAATCAGAAGTCTAGGTGTTAAATTAAAATTGAATGCAAACCAAACGACTATTAAAAATAAAAAGATTATATTAATTGATGATTCTTTAGTTAGAGGAACCACCTCACATAAAATTGTTAAAATGTTATACGATGCTGGTGCTAAAGAAGTTCATGTCAAGATAGCATGTCCCGAAATACGATACCCAGATTTTTATGGAGTAGATACCCCAACAAAAAAAGAACTGTTGGCTGCTAATAAAACCAATGAAGAAATTTGTGAATATATTGGCGCTAAGTCTCTTAAGTTTTTATCACTTGATGGATTGTATAGAGCGATTGGTTTTAACCAAAGAAATGATGCTTATCCTCAGCTAACAGACCATTATTTTACTGGAGATTATCCTGTGAAGCCTATTGATGAGCTTGGTGACAATAAAGTCACTCAATTATCTTTACTAAGTTCAGCTTCTAATAATTAAAAAACACCTTATTATTATCTTTAAATTAACTAATAAGATACTATCTAATAACCATGATAAATTCAAAAGAACAAATTATTGAATATTTTAAATCTGGAATAAAACATGTCAAAGATTTTAAAATTGGAATTGAACATGAAAAATTTCTTTTTAACAATCTAGATAACAAAAGAATAGATTATTCCAAAATAAAAAAAATGTTTACAGCCTTATTAGAGTTTGGATGGAATCCAATTTTAGAAAAAGGAAATATTATAGGATTAAATAAAGGTGGTAAAAATATTACCCTTGAACCAGGAAACCAAATAGAATTATCAGGAGATAAACTTAATCATATTCATGAAGCTTGTGCTGAATCTCAGGATTATTTATTTGAATTAAAACAAGTAACTCAAAAATTAGATATTAATATTGTTAGTGCTGGATTTGATCCAATATCAAAATTAGATGAAATTCCAAATAACCCAAAACAACGATATAAACTAATGACTAATGATATGCCTTTAGGTGGTGAACTTAGTTTAGATATGATGTACCGAACTTGTGGAACTCAATTGAATATTGATTACAATTCTGAAGAAGATTTCATTAAAAAATTTAAAATTGTAAATTCAATTGTTCCAATCTCTATCGCTTTATTTGCCAATTCATCGATAGTTGAAAAAAAGAAAAGTAATTATTTATCTTACCGATCAAAAGTTTGGCAAAGCACTTCTAGAGGTGGTTTACCAAAATTATTTTTTGAAAATTTAGATTTTGAAAAATATGCTGAATTTGTAATTAATTTTCCAATTTTGTTTATTCAGAATCAAGATACTTATATTTCTGGCAAAAAATATACTTTTAAGGATTTTATGAATAGCAAGATTGATGAAATTGGAAACCGTTTACCAACTGAAAATGATTTAACTACACATTTAAGTACAATCTTTACTGAAAATAGATTAAAAAAATATATAGAACTTAGATCTATGGATACATGTGGTTGGGACTGTTTGTGTTCAGGACCTGCTTTTAACATTGGTATGCTTTACGGTAATTTAGATGAAGTTTATGAAATAATTTCAAATTGGGATAAAGATAAAATTATCAACGCATATCTTGAGGCTCCTCAAAAAGGATTTAACACACTGTTGATGGGCAAGGATCTTTTATATTGGGCAAGTACAATGTTAAATTTATCAAATAAAGGTTTAGAAAATAGAGATATTTTAAATAAACATGGAAACAATGAAACTGTATTTTTAAATCACTTACAAAAAGTAATTGAAAACAAAAAAACTAACGCAGATCATATGATTAGTAAATTTTCTAAAAATGAAGATTTAAGTGAATTATATGATAAATAAAATTGTTGCTGTACAAGGAAACCATCCGTCTAAATTAAACCCTATCTCAGATACTAGTGTTTTTCTTGCAAATGAAATCCAAAATAAAAACTATAAAATATTTTATTATGATCCTAAAAATTTATCAATAATTAACTCAAAAGTAATTGCTTCTGGGTTTTTTGTAAAATTTGATTATTCAAAAAAAAAATTTTTTAAGATACTTAAAAAACAAAAGTTAAACCTTACAAAATGTAAGTTTATCCTAATTCGTCAAGACCCTCCTTTTAATCTAGAATATATATCAGCAACGTACATGCTAGATAGCATTAATGATAAAGTGAAAATTATCAATAACCCTACTTCAATTAGAAATATATCTGAAAAACTTTATTCAGTGAGATATCAAAAATATATGCCAAGTACTATATTTTCTCAAAACATCAATGAAATTAAAAAATTTTTTAAAACGCACAAAAAAGTAATTATAAAGCCCATTCATAGCTATGGTGGTAACGATATTCATCTTTTAAGTAAATTTAATTTGAAATTAGTCAATCAATTTATTAAAAAACATGATCATATAATGTGTCAAAAGTATTTGCCTAAAATAAGTAAAGGAGATAAACGAGTTTTTCTAATTAATGGTAAGGTGTGTGATGCAATATCAAGAATTCCTAAAAGAGGATCATTTTTAAGCAATATGAGAAAAGGTGCTAAGCCAATTAATATTCAATTAACTAAAACAGAAAATAAAATATCAAAATTAATCGCTAAAGATTTAAAAAAAGAAAATATTTTTTTTGCAGGAATTGACTTTATCGATCAAAAACTAAATGGAGATATTAATGTTACTTCTCCAACAGGTTTAAAAACTTTATATGATTTATCAGGTATCAATCATGCAAAAACTTTTTGGAAAGAGTTAAAAGTATGAAATCTTTTTCTGACCAACAAAAAGGGTCATTGTTAGCTTTTATTGCGGTGATGTTTATCACGCCTGATAGTTTGTTTATAAGATTATCCAATGTTGATACTTGGAGTTTAGTTTTTTATCGGGGAATAATTCCTTTTTTTACAGTCTTAATTGGAATGTTAATTATATATAAATTAAATTTTTTTAAGATGCTTTTTACTAGTGGGCGTCATGGATTAATTTATATTATTACTTTCTCTATTACTAATATTACTTTTGTAGTTTCAATCCAAAATACTAGTGTAGCTAATACATTAGTAATGATTGCTATGGCACCTATGTTATCTGCAATTTTAGGAGCAATTTTTTTAAAGGAAATGCCTCATAGCAGGACATGGATTGCAATTGCTATTACATTTGTGGCAGCCGTGTACATATTTTACGACTCTTTACAATTGGGGAGTATTTATGGGGATATTCTAGGTTTTGTTACAGCACTAGGACTTGCTGTTGGAGCAGTAACGATTAGATCTGCCAAGAAAAAAAATTTAGTTCCAGCGGCGGTAGTCGGCAAATTGTTTGTTGCAATATTTGCATTGTTTTTTATTGAGTCTTATGTTTTAGCTGAAGGTGACTTGTTTATTGTACCTTTAATGTGTGTGATGTGTGTTGCAATTCCCTTTGTATTGGTGACAATTGCTCCAAGATTTATCCCTGCTGAAGAGGTAAATTTATTCTTTTTGCTAGAAACAATTATAGGCCCTTTTTGGGTATGGATGGTGATAAAAGAGCAGCCTAGTGTTGAAACCATTCAAGGAGGAATAATCATCATTTTAACAATCGCAATTCACTCATTTCTCAAGCTAAAAAATTCTTAAACGATTCTTACAAAAAACTTGATTTGGCCACAAATCAGAAATAGATGTCGATTCATATGAACAAAGTATTAAAAAATTCTTGGGCACTTTTTTTGGGTATGGGATTCTTAATGATGGCCTATGGTTTTCAAGGTTCTCTACTAGGTGTAAGAGCGGTACAAGAAGAATTTAGTTTAACTGCAACTGGCTTTATGATGTCTGGATATTTTGTTGGATATTTTATCGGCGCAGCTACAATTCCAAATTTAATTTCTAGAGTTGGTCATATTAGAGTTTTTGCAGCTTTTGCTTCAATGGCGTCATTGGTAGTTTTAATTCATGCCATTATTGTTGATCCATTTATTTGGTTTTTGTTAAGGGTGCTTACTGGAATAAGTATGGTTTGTATTTACACGGTTGCTGAAAGTTGGTTGAATGATAGATCAAGTAACAAAAATAGAGGAAGTGTTCTTTCTATCTATATGGTAATTCTGTATGGGGCTATGGGTATTGGAATGTTTTTGCTTAACTTTAGTAGTCCTCAAAATTTCCAACCTTTTATTTTAATCTCAGTTATTACATCTGTAGCCTTAATACCTATTTTGCTAACAAAAAAAAAACCTCCTACATTTAAGAGAATTAAAGCTATGACTTTAAAGGATCTTTATTCCGCATCTCCTTTTGGAATGGTAAGTTCTCTATTTTATGGAACAATTCAGTCTGCTTTATTTACTTTATTAGCCGTTTATGCTGCATCAATGAATTTTTCAATACTAGAAATATCAATCGTTACATTCTTATTAGCAGTTTCAGGTGCTGTTTCACAATTTCCAGTAGGAAAACTATCTGATATGTATGATAGAAGACTTGTTATAGTTGTTTCTACATTTGGTGCTGCTATATTTGCTCTTTTAATAATTTTTGTTTCAAGACAAATGTATTTACCAGAAGGCCTTGCAACAAGCAAAACTTGGTTTTATATTTTTTTAATTCTTTTTTCTTTTTGTAGTTTGCCAATGTTTTCTTTAATTTTAGCACACACAAATGACTATATACCAAAAGAAAAATTTGTTGCTGCTGGTGCTGGTTTACAATTTGTATTTGGATTGGGAGCTATGAGTGGGCCTTTTTTATGTTCCATATTCATGGATATAGTTGGTTCTAATGGATTTTTTCTATTTTTGTTTTTCTTTCACTCTGTAATTGGAATTTTTGGAGTGTACAGAATGAGAGTGAGACAGACAGTTGACAATCCAGACTCACAATTCGTTGCTATGCCTCAAACTATTACACCTGCTGGGATTGAGCTAAATCCACAAACTGAACCTATTCAAGAACCAGCTCTTGTGGAAGAAGTATCTACTCTTTCTGAGAACACTGCAATTT
>Ga0209335_10001491_pt1 | contig 26680 bp, 22 predicted proteins | sample COG_09_FD_184753 | JGI IMG/M metagenome (GOLD analysis project Ga0209335, IMG submission 184753) | Pelagic Microbial community sample from North Sea - COGITO 998_met_09 (SPAdes) (version 2) | ecosystem: Environmental > Aquatic > Marine > Neritic zone/Coastal water | place: Helgoland, sampling...
CCCCCCCCCGCTTGCCCCCCCACCTGCGCCTCCGCCGCCGCCGTCGTCGTTTCATCAATCAATTCCAAATTCGCAATTAATCCAGCCAACAACTCATTCGCAGCCGCCGTTTTTTCATCTGATTTTCTAGTTCTATTCGATTGACCATAAGACCGCGCAAGACCAACAAATTCATTTGTCATTGTCGCATATGAATCACGAATAACACCAATAATATCATCAGAATTCGATAAAAAAGTCATTAACGTTTTCAAATCTTTATCTTTTCCTTTCATCGACTGCGCATTAAAATAAATTTCAACAAGCGATTCATCTTCGCGAGCATCTAATGCCTTTTTCATCGTCTTAAACAAATCATAAAAATTTTCTTTCTTTTTAATATCGTTTTCAAGACCAATTGACCCTTTATTTATTCCACGTTTTAAACCCTTTGTATATATTTTAAGACCTCTCAATTCACTTACTTGCGATTCAAGAAATTTCACATATTGTTTTAAAAAAGCGCCATGCCCGACTAAATCACCTAATGTAAATAAATAACCTTCTGGTGTTTGTTCTTCGGCATCTCCTTCTGTAAACTTTATTTTAGCATTAGAGTATGTATCAATAAGTTTTTTCAACATTTGTTTCGCATTATTAAATTCTTGGTATGTTTGTTTGTTCACATCGCCAGGCAATTGCATAACACGAAATTTACGGAAGAATTTGCCGGTATAACTATCCGCAGGTTTATCTTCGCCACTTTTCTTATAATCTTCGATTTTCATTTTCTGGTAAAAGTGATTAATTTTTTTCAAAATACTGATTTTTTCCAAATAATTTATAAAATCTGAACCCATTTCTTGTAAAAAACAGAATGAAATATAGTTCAAATAATATTTAATGTTTAAATTTTCGACAGTAAATTCAGGGACTTTTTCACTATCACCATCTTTAGCGCCAATCTTATTAATTAATTCAATTAATTGTTTTCTAGCTTCTGCGCGTTCTTTGTTGAATGCGTCTAATAATTCTTTATCAGGACCGGAGTCACCAAAGCCCATATTTTTTCTTTCTAATCTTTTCATTTTGCCTTCAGGGTAAAAAATTAAACCATTATTTTCTTCCATAGCCGTTTCAAGTTTATCTTTCTTATTTTTTAATTTGAATTTGTCACTATAATAATCTTTTATCTCTCCACCATATGTATCATTATTAATTAAATACTTATAAAATGAATCTTCTTTATTAAGATCTAATTTCTCTATCAGGTCACTTTTATCGAATGGATCATTTAGTTTTTTGGCTGAGTCCTTATTCAAATACTCCACTCCAAGTTTATTAAAAAATTTAACTTGTTGGTTTATTTCATTTTCTCCCAATCCTGCTTTTTTCAATTCATCGTTTGCTTGAAACTCTTGTTGTGTCATATCAAAATATTGTTTTATACTATTTATCTCTTTGTTCGGCATTTTATCAAAAAATTTCTGAGCAGCCGATGCCTCCCCGCCACCTTGCTCTGCTTTCTCCCTTTTAAAGTTTGAAATAGCCGGCGTCACTTCTCCTCCACCTTCAACTTTACCATGAATCAACCAATGAAAAAAGTTGTTACTTATTTTTTTATCCCCTTCAGCATCATATGTAAATAGTGTTTTACCATCTTTACTAATATCATTATATTCCATTTTACGTAAATCATATTTCTTAATATCATCCTCTTTTTTCATTTTCGGACGATACAATGGGTTAGGAAATCCAACATATTTCGTATCTTTTTTACCAGCCAATTGTTTACTTTTTGAAAACCAACGACCTTTTTGCCATTCACCCTTTCGCACTGAAAGTTTACTAGCACCGCCATCCATTTCGCTTTCGTCGCCGCTGCCGCCGCCTTCTTCGTCGTCGCTGCTGCCGCCACCTTCTTCGCCGCCGCCACCTTCTTCTTCGTCGCTGCTATCATCATCATCACCACCTGCTTGTTCTTCGGCATCATAATCGCCGGCAGTATCATCTTCTTCAAAAGGATTTTCCTCAATATTCCAATCTTCATCTAATAATTTTTGGTCTTCAGAATCGCCAGCTAAAACTCCTTTTGAGCTTCGTTCATGGTATTGCACTAATTCTTTATATTCCGGAATTGATTTTAAATAAGAAACCAAATTACGAAGGTATTGAACATCAATATAAAAAAACCAATCACCATAAAGGATACGATGGAAAAAGATAAACACTTTAGTGCGTTTATAGAGTTTAATGGTTTTAGGCTCTACACTAGGATTTTCTTTATTTATTATTTTTATTAAATCTTCCTTATTTTTAACAATTTTATCATGGTAAGTCAAGACATGAGTTTCGGGTAATGTCCCAGGAAATTCTTTTACATTTTTAAATTCTTCTATCGGTTCCCCACCTTTTCGGTCAAATACATTATATGTTACATCTTTCAAAGTAACAGTCACACCCCCACTTTGAACCTTATTCTTGTTTCTCAATTTCATGGTCTTAAGCCGTAAATTCACCGGCCCACGTTTATGCGCCGAGTGCGCAATCCGGCGTTTATGTTTCTGTTGGAAGACCATATCATCGTCACCCAGTTTACTCAAGCTCTTTGTTCGCAATGGATTTTTATTATTCTTTCTACTTTGATTTCCATTTTTTAGCAATTTTGCTATTTTATTTCTGGACAATTTCATCCTTCTTATATAAAACAATGATATTTTTATATCTACATATACATAATTCTACATAAAGAGAGATACATAAACTAAAAAACGAGCAATACTACAATGCTAAAGGTAAATTTATACAATGTAATAAATTTTTATACAATGATTAAATTTATACAATGTAATAAATTTTTATACTGATTATATAATACTATAATGCCTCAAACACCTTCAGCACCATTAAATATTGTAAAAAATAGTCAAGCCGACAATATCTGTAATTTGAAATGTTCCTATAAATTTGCATATCTACCAACCAATCTAGAAATACTAAATAAAGGCGATCATTTAGTTTGGAAAATGGATGAAGCGAATATACCGCCCGTAGTTTACAATGACGAGAATTATTCGGTTAAAGAAGCTCGCATCTACTCGCCATCGGTGCACACATACGGCCCTGAAAAAAACCACGCGGATGCTGAATTAATCATAATACACACGAATCGTCATTCGACGGAAAGCATGATGGTCTGTATTCCCATCACGACATCGTCAACCACGACAGCGGAATGCGCGACATTATTTGATTTCATTTTCGCTGAAGTAAAGCGAACAGCTGCAACTAAAGGAAAACAGACAAATTACAAGAATTATCGCTTCAGTTTAGAGAAGTTCGTGCCTCGTGTTCCTTATTATTCGTACATCGGAACACTACCCTGGTCGCCGAAGAATGGTTCATATAGTTATGTCGTGTTTGATATTGCGGATGCGATTACGATGTCGACCCAATCATTTATGGCGCTTACTGGAAAAAGTAAAAATGGGGTGGCGCCAGTAACTGGTGTGATATACGAACATAGTATTTTAACAATTCCAGATGTCCAAAATCCGGATGGACTTTTTTTCAATCCAAATGGACCAGTGCCGGCGAATGATGGGGAAATCTACATTGATTGTCAACCGACTGGCTCTGACGGCGAAGTCTTAGTGCCGGCGAAGATGGATTCAGGCGGAATGTTGGATAATGAATTATTGAAAAAGATGTGGAATTATTCAATGATGAAGATTATAGTAGGAGCTTTAGTGATGGTAGCAATATGGCGGTTAGCGGTGAAAATCATAGATGGAATAGCGTCGAATTCAGCGCGAATGGCAGGCGGCATGAAAGGGGCAGCAGGCGGCATGAAAGCGGCAGCAGCGGCAGCGAGTGGAGGCATGTCAACAAGCATGTAATCAATAAAAAGTGTTCTAAATAGAAAGAATTATAAAGTTTTTTCTATTTAGTATAATTTATGTAGTATAATTTATGTAGTATAATTTATGTAGTATAATTTATGTAGTATAATCTAGGCTTCATCCAGCGGCGCGGCCGAGTGCTGTCCGTCTAAAACCGGTTTGTATTCAAGGTTAGATTCACCACCCGACATGACTAAAGGCGCCATTTTGCTGACCATTTCGGCTTCTAAAGAACCGGCATTATTGGTCGTGGCCGTGGCGACACTCATGCACGAGCACTGCCCTTGGCATCCGCAGGGCATAACGACAGGCGAAACTTCTTCTTCATTGAATTTACGCAAATCGTTCATTTTGCTGGATTCCGAAGGTAAATAATGTTTCATGGCATAGGTGCCGGTGGCGATGCTAGCAGTTTTAATCATTTGGTAAGCGACGACAAACCCTAACACACCGATAACCGGATTGGTTTTCATGAAAATAACGGCGGCAAAAGCAACAATTAAGACCTTACCAAAGATATTATCAATAAAAGTTGCTAAAAATTCCGGCGTTTGAACATTCATGAGAATGTAGATAAAGAAAAATACACCTAAAATTAAGTGTGAAGGTTTTTCAGAAACTAAATTATTAACAGATTTCTTAACACTTTTCATTTATATAACATATGAATATCTTTTTTTAAATAAATCAGAATGAAATATTGTTATGAAGGGGGGAGGAAGTGAAGATGTAAAAAGGAAAATATATATATATATATAAAATTGAAGAGAGATAAAGATAAGGGACGAATGTTATATAGTCATGCCCAAAGCACAAGCAGCACAAGCAGCAAGCACTTATATCGGCAGTAAAGGATATACTATTTATAAAGAATGCTTAGATGCGAAGGAGCAACGTGTTATTAAAGATGAATTAAATGTGAAACCATATATGCCGAAATCGCCCATACAACCCCCAGCCTATCCAGTCTATCGCGAATCCCAGCAAAAATATTATTTACCGCGTTATTATGGGCTGAAACATTACGGCGAGCCAGAAGAAAATCGCCTACCGCCTGGTGATGACATTGGTATTAAGTTCGCCGGTGAATTGCGCGATTATCAGAATCATATTGTGGATGTGTATAAAAAGAGCGCGCATTCTATCGGTGGAGGCCTCTTAGACATTCCCTGCGGACGCGGTAAAACGGTGATTGCGCTAAAAATCATTTCGGAAATGAAAAAGAAGGCCTTAGTCGTAGTTCATAAAGAGTTTTTGTTGAATCAGTGGATTGAACGCATTAAAGAATTTCTGCCGGAGGCGAAAGTGGGCCGCATTCAAGGGCAAATTATTGATATTGAAGGAAAAGATATTGTGATAGGGATGTTGCAATCGCTTTCGATGAAAGAATACCCTAATACGATGTTTGATACTTTTGGCTTAACTATTGTAGATGAATGCCATCATATTTCGTCGGAAGTCTTTTGCCGGTCTTTACAGAAAATCATTACGCGATATACGCTAGGGTTAAGTGCGACCATGCAGCGAAAAGATGGACTGACGAAAGTATTTAAGATGTTTCTGGGTGATATTGTGTATAGTGAGAAACGTGAATCAACGGATGAAGTCTTGGTGAAGGCGATCCAGTATGTGACAGATGATTCAGAATTTAATAAAATGTGTTATGATTATCGCGGAAGCCCGGCCTATAGCACGATGATATCAAAATTATGTGCTTATAACAGACGCAGTGAATTTATCTTAGATGTGATACAAAAAGAATTGGAAATTAAGCCGGAGCAACAAGTGATGATATTGGCGCATAATAAGAATTTATTGACGTATTTACACGACGCTATTGAACATCGGCAAATTGCTTCGGTGGGGTATTATGTAGGGGGGATGAAGGAAGCGAATTTGAAAAAAAGCGAGAGTTGTAAAATTATTGTAGCGACGTATGCGATGGCGGCGGAGGCACTGGATATTAAAACATTGACGACGTTGATATTAGCGACACCAAAAACAGATATAGTTCAGGCAGTCGGACGAATTCTGCGGGTGAAACATGAACGTCCGCTGGTTGTGGATATAATAGATTCGCACGATGTGTTTTTGAGTCAATGGCAAAAACGGCGAAAGTATTACGCGAGTAATGGGTATAAGGTAATGCAAACAAAGAGTCATTTGTATGCATTAGATAAATGGACGACGACGACGACAGAGACGGAGAAAAAGGGACGAAAAAAGACAAGCGCAAGCGGAGCAGGCACAAGCGGAGCAGGCACAAGCGGAGCAGGCACAAGCGCAAAAAGTGCAGACACAAACTTAGAAGGCTTAACCACATCAAATTTATTGTCAAAAGGAGCCGCCGCCGCCGCATTGTTTATAAATACGTATTCGGACGCAAATGCAAGCGAAGCAGAATCAGAAGCTAGCGAAGCAGAAGACCTATGTATAAGTAGTAGAAGTGAAGGAGAAATGTTAAAGGGACACTGTTATATAAAGTCATCATGGTGATGATGATAATATAATAAAGTCATCATGGTGATGATAAAATAAAATATTTACAATACGGAAATACAAGAACCACCAAGTAATAGTGCACTACCACCTTTTTTATTTTTTTTGCCGCCACCCGCCACAATACCTAGATTACCACCTTTTTTATTTTTTTTATTCCCACCAGTTATCATACCAGCAAAACCACCTTTTTTATTTCCACTGCAACCCTTTTGTTTGTATGTTTTATTTCCACCGCTCTTGCTGCGGCTACGGCTCTTGTTCTTGTTAAACTTTCGGCTAAATAAATTTCTAAAACTAAATATCGATTTCTTACTTTTATTATACCTACGACTAGCGCTAGTAGGGCTTTTTCGGCTTTTTCGCGAGGTACGACGAATAGTGCGGCGTTTGCCACCACCAGTCATACCAAAATTATTACCACCTCGGCTCACATCACCGCCGGCAGTACACATTCTGGTAATAGGATTATAACTACCACCAAACGCAGCGACATCACTGGTATTGGAATAACCATAACCAGCGCCGCCCTTTTGGGGAAACACATTCGGCATTTTCGCAAAATTTTGATTTGAAGGTAAATTATTATCTAAACCACCATTAAAATTATCCGGTTTTAAAGCAGGGAGGGAAGTTCCGCCCTTCATTTTTTTTTGACCTTTTCCACCAGTAGGTAACATTATTCTATATATATAATGCTCTTATTTTATAATTATAAAAATATATAATAAAAAATAGTATAAATTGTACTTTTTATTATTTATTTAAAATTTAATGTTTGCGTTTGTGCGTTTTACGGCGTTTGGAACCACGGCGCTTGGTCGTTCCACGGCGCTTGCTTCCGCTGCGCTTAGTGGTGCAACGACGCTTGGTTCCGCGACGGCGACGGCGACGGCCTCCGCCACCTTGAGTAGTGCTAACACCAGTTGTCATACCACTTTTAAAATCAGGCATACCTTTCATCATAGGCTCGACAAACCCTTCGTGATTCATACCTTCAAGAGCTCCAGGCATCAAACCTTTCATTCCGCTTCCTCCTTTCAATCCTTTTCCTCCTCCACTAGTCATAAAAGTCATCTCTTTTATACATTCTCCCTAGATTTTATTTTTTAATAATAGGTAATTCCTTCAAAGAAGTAGGCAATACTTTTTCAGAAACAATTTTAACTGGTTGCCATTTTTTGAACTTTTTTGAATAAACGCATTCCATATGAAATGTTTTATCTAAATCAACGAATTTATCAATTTCGGTATTTTCGAATTCATCTTCATCATCACTTTCTTCTAATAAATCTAAATTAGTATTTTCTTTAATATTTCTAAATAAAGCATTCATCATAACGCTACATTTATAGGAAGAAATAATGGCAGTATCGTATAAAGAATCATTGGCGGTATAAAGAAGATAATTATCTGCAGCTAAACCAGCTTTAACTTTAAAAATGGCTTTATTGATAAATCGTTTCAAAGGCGCGGGCGTAGCAGGCACAAGCGCAGCAGGCACAGGCACAAGCGCATTAGGAGCAGGCACAAGCGCAGCAGGCACAAGCGAAGCAGGCACAAGCGCAGCACTACTAGCAGCACTAACATATTTCTTTGGAGCATCACGCGGCGATCCAACCCCATAGGTTTTATAAGGCAACGTCGCCATAACTTCTAAAGCATTCTCATATGTATCGGTCATAACCGGCATCCCCACAACTAAACTGCCTGGCGTATAAGCAACTTGCCCTACGTGTGTTTGAAACATCTCCAATAAAAGATTTAATCTCTCATTATACATTTTCCCCCCTACGTGTAAGCCTTTATAATAATGAAGTTGTTCACAAGTAAAATAATGTTTATTGTAATGAAGAAAGTAAGTGCCATAAATAATTGTCCCTAAAGCCATTTTATCGGAAAAAGAAGAAGGGAATACTTGCACGTCGCTATAATTCCCGCGTTCATTGATTCGAACAAGCAAGCAAATGTGTTGGTCTTTCCAGTAAGTATACCACACCAATGCTTTGGGTCCTTTCGGAATAACATAATAAACAGAAGAATAAACTTTCTTATGTAATTTGGGTTCATAGGAAAGTTCAAAAGGTGGTAAACGATTCAATAAAAATTTTTTCTCTTCTTGATTAAAGAACATTTGTGGTTATTATTATTGTATATACGTGTTTTATCTTTATATAATAATAAATTGAAAATAAATTAAGTAATATATAAAAGGTAATACAGCGACGAAACCAATCATCATGATAACTTACGTTACGTTTATGGTTTGGGTTTTACTTTTGACGATTTCTTGGAAAATCTTGGAAATGTATTATTATACTCATTGCATCAGATGGGGAAATAATATGTTACATTGTCAGCTTGATACGATAGATGTAGAATTAGGTCTTCACCATAGCTTTACGGAAGACGATAAAAATATGTATTTAATGAATTATACACTTGATGCTAGTTCAAATAAGGCATCATATGCTTAATGCTATAAGGCATCATATGCTTAATGCTATAAGGCATCATATGCTTAATGCTATAAGGCATCATATGCTTAATGCTATAAGGCATCATATGCTTAATAACTCGAAAATCCACCACCAGTCATTTCATTCGCCGATAATAAATTATCTTCACTCTTTGGGAATCCTTGCGGATTTTTTTTTAAATCATTTAAAAAGCTAGAAAGTTCTTCGGTCATTTGTTTCGTATCAGTATCGGTTGGCGTGCTAAATTGTTGCGTTTGCGTTTGCGGATGTGTTTTTTGCAATGTTTCAAAAATATCCCTATATTGTTCATTCGGTTTATTGACTAAATCCTTTATCTTGGGTATTGTTAAAGTATTTATAAAAAACATATACAGATAATGTATTAAAAAAATAAGGGTAAATGAAATAATTCCCCATTTACAAATAGATAAAAACATTATTTTATATATAAAAACAAAACTAAAGACGAAATATAACTCATATCTGTTTTTCGAAAATAACTATTCATTCTTACAATAAATATAGATACCAGAAATTATAGTGAAAATCCCAAATATTTTCCGGAGTATATCTGTATTTATATCCATACTAATTTTTGAGGTATAATATGAAAAAAAAGTAAAAATAAGAGCCATATAAAGAGCAGCTTTAACATCAACAAACCCTCTTTTATAGAAATTCATTGCTGAAAATAAACCTATTGGAGGCAATATCATAAAAAGTGATGTTCCTATTCTTTTTTTAAGTGATCCTAATACTCCAAAACAGGTTAAAAGAGGGACAACTAATATTTCAGCACCTGCGCCAATTAAACCAGCAAAACCTCCACTTGCTATTCCTGTTATTGTAAATGCAAGAAATTCATTCATTGCTATAATATAATATAATTATATAATATGATTTTTTCAGATATGTAAAAACTCCAAAATCTCCTTTTGATATACTTCGTAATTCACGTCATTTGGTAATTCAAAATAATTATTATTCAATACATCATCTTTATACTCAAAAACCCATTCCAATTGACTTGCTTGTCTCAATTTATAGGCTACAAGTTCAGTATATTCATTAAAATTTCTAGGCGCAATTTGATAGGTTTCGTTTTCACGTATAAATTCACTTTTATCAATTGTTGCTGGATAAGCGCCAATAAGTGTTTTAATTACAGGGACATCTTTAATATGTATATTATAAATTTTATGGTTTTCAACCTGCATTAATCCATCTATAGACCAAATATAACTAATGTATTGGGTGGATGTTAAATATTCCTCTAATTTCGGTAATGTATTTTTTTCTACATGTTGCGTTGAAAGAATATAAATCTTCATTATTTATTCTTATATGTATGTAGACAAACTATTTAAACCTATTATGTTTATAATATAAAATACATAAATGGCATCATTGGTCTTAATTGAATCGAACGGAACGATAAAAACCTTAAAATCAAAAGAAGTTTCAAATGAAAATTTATATAAGAAATGCGGTTTTCGTGTAAGTGATGATTTTTTGAAAAGGCATACTTGGCGTGTTAAATTGAAGGGAAGTGATGAGCGTTATAATGTTTCTTTATGGGCGAAAAAGACTGGTAAAGCTAATTTTGAGAATAAATATGAATTTCCGCCGCCGGTGGATAAAGAGTTGTATTTTGGCACTTGTGCTCTAGTGCGAAACAATGATGAAGGCGAATTCATTGATTTGACAAAAGGCACTTGGGAAAAAATTTATGAGAAGTTGTTTGGTGGATTTGAAGATTTGGGCGATGAGGATGAATATAGCGAGGATGAATTGGCAAATGTTGATCCTAAGTTGTTGACATCACACGGCTATTTGAAGGATGATTTTGTGGTTTCTGATAAAGACCAAGACCAAGACCAAACTGATGATAGTCCACCGGATACACCAGTAACATTGAAAAAAGCAGACATGATTATGAAAAAGGTGATTAAAGCAAAAGAATCTTCTAAAGCATCTTCTAAACCCAAGGGGAAAAAGGGGACTGGGAAGAAAGCAGTTGTAGAAGAGGATGAAGAAAGCCAAACGGATGAATCCATGTCAGAGCTAGGCGAAGAAACGTATATGTTTTCGGATGATGAGAATTAAATATATAAATAATAAAATAAATAATAAAATTGAAAAACATATAAATGTATCTATCTATGGTATATTAACTAATAATGCGTGTTATTGTAGATTCGGTGATTTTTCGTAAAAATGTTTGCGAAAAACTTATGGCTCTTTGCCCTTTATCTCAACAAGGAATCACTAATATGGAGAAAAGCATTTATAATCATTCTATTAAAGAAGCGGGCGTTCATAATATTGTAAAGAAATGGGACAATCCATTGTTTGTTCAACTTTACACTGATCGCCTCCGCTCAATTTATATTAATCTAAAACAATCGGAAGAATTCCGGCAACGCTTAATCACGAAGGAAATTAAATCGCATCTTGTGGGTGAAATGACGCATCAAGATATGGCACCGGCGCGTTGGAAGAAATTGATTGAAGAAAAGAAAATCCGTGATGAGAATAAATACACGCCGAAGGTAGAAGCGTCAACGGATAATTTCACTTGCCGTAAATGTAAATCCAAGAAATGCAGTTATTATCAATTACAGACTAGGTCGGCGGATGAACCGATGACGACGTTTGTCACGTGCTTGGATTGCGGAAGCCGTTGGAAGTGTTAACAACAACAACCTTTGGGAAAGGTTGCACCAAAACCAACCCATAATAATGAAGAACTTTTATGTAAAATTATATTTCTTATATATAATTTTTCTTTATAATATTATATATGAAGAATGGTAGAAAAATAAACAGAATAAATGAAAATCCAATAGATAATATACTTATTGATATATGTGAATTCATATCACCTGTTATCTATAAATTAAAAATAACGCCAAATATGATTACAACAATAGGAGTTTTTTTCAATATATTATCATTATATGTATTTTTTAAGGGGAAAAGATATCAGGCCGCATTTTATTGGTTTATGAATTATTTTTGTGATTGTTTAGATGGTTATATTGCAAGAAAATATAATATGGTTACCGAAATTGGAGATTGGTATGATCATGTAACAGATCTAATAGGATTTATTTCATTATTAGTTTTGTTATATTATACGAATAATAATATTATAGTAATCATACCATTAATTATTTTAAGTATGTTATCAATGATACAAATGAATAATCAAGAGAAAATATCAAATAGTTCAAAATCAACTACTTTAGATTCTATGAATGGCATCATAAAATACATACCAACTATAGATATTAAATATTCACGTTATTTTGGATCAGGAACATTCCATCTAGCAATTATATTATATATAATATATTTATAGTAATGGATAATATACACATTATAACTTATGCAACACACGATGAAGGTAATTTTAAGAATTTAATAAATAATAAATTTAATATCAATGTAAAAGTGTTAGGGTGGGGTAAAAAATGGAATGGTTTTATGGATAAATTAAAAAATATGTATGAATACATCTCTACTTTACCTGATAATGATATTGTATTATTTATTGATGGGTTTGATACAACAATCAATAACTCTTTAGAAAATATTAAACAAAAATTTGTAGATTTTAATTCAAATATAGTTTTATCTGAAGATATTTATTTACCCTTTTCAAAAAAAACGTTTGGAACTTGTAAAAAAAAATTAATAGCAAATGCTGGATTATATGCTGGTTATAATAAAAAGTTACAGGATTTAATTAATTATATTTTATTAGAAAATTATAGCGAAGATGATCAAAGAAATATGAATCATGCTTGTTTACATTTTAAAAAATGGATTAAAATAGATACTGAAAAAACATTATTTCATAATCAAGGCCATTATGAAAGATATTTTAATAATAAATCTAATAGTTGTTTTATTTCAACCCCAGGTAAATTATCATATAATCGTATTAAAAGAGTTCCAGGTGAATATTTTCATTTTGTTTGGAAAGAATTATTATTGATATTATTGATATTAATTGTCCTTTATTATTGTGTTAAATATAAAGGAAAATATAATATATTTAAAACCCCATTTAAAAAAGGTCTAAGGTCTAAGGTCTAGTGTATACAAAAAGTAAGTTCACTTTAGTTATACAGAAAAATATATATTATTTTTTTTAATCATATATATTTTTATTTTTTTATCCTTTCTCTCTCTCTCTCCCTCCTTATGCGCGTTTCGTATATTTCGCCTTTTTAATCCGATAATGTTTTTTCGTTTTTTTTGAATTGGCTAACCGGTTGCGACGACGCCGCCGAAGGCTACTCTTACCTTTACTCTTACCTTTACTCTTACTAATACTTTTTTTAAACATATTCTTACGTCTTGTATATTTTTTATTCTTGTAATATACTTTACGATTAATGCGTTTACCACCACCTTGAGTGGCTACGCCGGGCCATGTCCATCCTTTACCTTTTTCTGTACTGCCGTTACCTGTCCACAAAATTTTATTTACAGCATAGCGTAAAGTATCTGCTTTCAATGCCCCGAAATTATTATTTGTAAAATTAGCAGTTTCATTTACTGCAGTAATTAAATTATCCTTTCTTACATCACTCCCCTTAAAAGCATTAGGCGCAATAAAATCAGGTTTTAATTTACCATTTTCATCATAATCAAATTTATTTTGTATTACAACAGGCACACTATTCTTTTTTTTCTTATACGTCGTAATTCCATAAGGGTAATAATCTTTTAATATCGGATTGAATTTAAACGTTTCTTCCCATAAACTACAATTATTAGGAAATGGCGTATTTTCGTCGACGGAAGGTTCATTTGCAAATCGGCGTGAATTAATATTAAGTCCATGCGAAAAAGCTAATATCTTTAAAGGTTTTGGCTCGGTAACAACAGCAGTAGCAGGCTGAGCAGAATCAGTATTAGTAGTAGTAGCAGTAACAGCAGGCACAGGCGCAGCAGTCACAGGCGCAACAGGCGCAGCAGGCAGAGGCACAGCAGGCGCAGCATTATTAGTAGCAACAGGCACAGGCGCAGCAGTCACAGCAGAAGGTGGGGGGGTTATACTAGGTTTATTCATTCCTTCAAATTTTTTAATTAATGTTTTAACATCCCCTTCCGCCCCTCCCTCTATCACACTCTTCTCTCCCCCTTTCAAAAAGTCAATAAATTTCTTTGTATCAGATGGTGGTCTTTTATCACCTAATTTTGCATATTCATTGAAATTTATTGTTATTATTTTTGCTGCTCCTTCTCCTGTTTTTGTAATCGTGAACGAGACTTTATTATCTGGTGCTTGTGCTTGTGCCTGCTCTGCTGGTGCTTGTGCCGGCTCTGCTGGTGCTATAGTAATACCTTCCAAATACTTTGTTTTTAATGTTTGATCATCAACCACCAATACTAATGTAGTTGTTAGCCAAGCCACAATTGTTTTAACAATTTCGCCAATAAGTTTTGGGTCAATTGCTTCATTCGATAAATCCGCATCAATAAATTTGCCGCCATTTAAGGCTTCCGTAATATAAGGATAAATAAATACTTCTGTCTGTGCTGGTGCTACTGGTGCTACTGGTTCTGCCGGTGCCGGTGCTATAATTAAATCATCTCTATTCGCCGAAATCAATGATATCAACATCGTCATAATTGTGCGAACAGAACCCGAACAACAAATTCTATCATATTGTTGTTTTGGTGAGTTTGCAATATCACTTTTGCCAGTAATTAAATTCAAATATGTTTTTCCAAATTCTAATGATTGAATAACACCAGCATAAGATAAAGTCGGCGTAAACATCCACGTGCCTGGCGTTTTGGGCAATTTTTCATTTAATGTATTTTCTTCTTCTTCCGTTAATTTTTCCCCTTCCTTTTTATTCTTCTCCAATTCTTCCTTTTTATTCTTTAATTCTTCCTTTTTAGTTTCTAGATCATTAAATTTAATCATTGCACCTGTATTATCTATAAATTTAACCATTCGTTCAGAATCTTCACACATTTTATCCTTTTTATCTTTTTTGCAAATTTCTTTAAAATTTTCACTCTCTTTTAATTTTTTTATATTTGTCTTGATTTGATCTTTAAATGGTTCATAATTCTTCCCTTCATCTTCTATAAAAGCCTCTCTATATGTCCTGTACCCCTCATAATCCTTTTTATTTTCCGGCTTATACATATCAGGTGTTTTTGTAATTTCAATATCAATTAAATTCGCAATAGATTCGGCATGTCTAACCCAATTTATTGTTATTGGCTTATATTTATCATTATCTGCTCCTCCCTCAATAATTTTTGTATCATCGGTCGTAAATGATGCCATATCTTTATTTTCTTTATTATCTTCTTTTGTAGCAGAAATTTCCCCATAAATAAAACTATTATCATCACTAGTCTTGACCGCATTTGTTAATGTAAATTTTTCATTAAAATTTAATTCTGTTTTATCTTTTAATGTGTCTGATTTATCCTTGTTGAAATGACCAAAAACAAATATTTTACTAGAATTTAATTTAAAACTATCTGTATCCTTTTCTTTTTCCTTTTCTTTTTCCTTTTTTGATTCCAAATAATGTGTTAGAGCCTTTGAAAAAAAAGATATTGTTTTTGTCATAGTTATATCGTCAATCAAATCATTAATTAAAATTAATATATATCCTTTATCTGTAAATATCATAGAAAAAGGAATATCGGTCGTTTTTTTATCTCTCTTACCCATATCGCGAACGTAGGGTAATGTAGGATTTGATTCTGTATTATCAGTACCATCTTCTGCTAACTTATTCCAATTATCTGGCATGTTTGTTATTCCACCTAATTTTTTATTATTATAGATAATAATATTTCTAATGTATTTATTTTTATTCTTATTTTCCTCTGTTTCATCCTTTCCTTTAATTTGTAATATTTGTGTTTCAATGACATCATAATTATCATTTTTTATATCCTTGTACTTATTATCATTTTCACCACCACTTATTTTAGTATAATCTTCGTCGGTCATTATAGTTAATCCAATAACATCAGGTTTTTTCTCTGAAATAAATTTTATTAATTCTTCATTATTTGTGTATTTATAAGTAGTAATTACAACTTCTTTTTCATTTGGAGCAATAGGTTGTACTTGTCTAGCCGCATCTGCTGCTGCTGCTCTTGCCTGTTCTTCTGCTGCTGCTTTTGCCGCCTCTACTTTTTCCGCCTCTACTTTTTTCGCCTCTGCTGTTTTTTTCGCCTCTGTCTTTTTTTCTCTTTCTTTTTTAAAATCACTACGTTTATTTTCTCTAGCTGTTTCTTTCGCTTTTTGTTCATCATTTTCTTTTTTTAATATTGCTCGTTCTCTTTCATCAGCAGTAGGTTGTTTAAAAACTGATTCTCCTTTTTTATTTTTAATGCCGATAACATCAATCGGAACATCAATATCTTGAGCTTTCCTCATTTTTATTATCGCTGGTTTTTTAGACATTTGCGATGAATACTTCTAATATATAATTAGCAAATAATTTGTCTAAAATACCTTAAGTATAAGGTATAACAATGATATATGAAACATAAGAATAAATACATATAGTTATTCTTATGAAGGTAAATAAATTATGGTATTACAAACTAGGTAAATATCGCATCACTTGATTATCATAAGCAGTGACTTTAAATGCGCCATTGTAGCCTTCCACATAAACCGAATCGCCATTATAGACATTATCACATCCGTGTTCGTCAGTGCCACTACGTCCTTTTACTGTTACCGGCAATTTAATCATATTATTTTTATCATTTAATGTATAAAAATTCCATTTATCTCTCCTCGTAAACAAAGGCCTGCCCATTAAAGGAAGAATTGTTTCATCATTTCCATTGAGCCGAGTTAAAATACCCACTTGGCGATATTTGGAATCATCGGTGCCTTGCGTTGAAACATTGATAGGCATATCACCTCGAATATCGCCGCCTCCGCCTGTAAAATGACGATCGTCGCGTAAGGGTGCTTTATAAATATCAAAAAAAACATCATTTCCGTGCCCAGTTCCACTACTTACATCTCCGCCATTTCTGCTAGGCATCACCATAATATTATTTATACCAGCGCCACTGCCTTGTGTAACACCTTTATTTATATAGTAAAGCCATAAACATATAACGGCAAATATAATGCAAATAAATACAATAGTTACATTTTCAATACAAAGAACACCCGGAGGACAACGTTTTGGCATTTATATATTTTTAATATAATAAAATATTTATTCGCTCATATCAACCGAAGCTTTTCCTTTATCTGATTTCCCGCCTCCGCCGCCAATTCCAAAACTTCCAAGTTTCCCTAGGATGCCTTCAATTTTTCCCATGTCCATACCATCTAATATACTTGCGGCTTTTCGCATAATGGGATCCATTTTAGAAATATTACCCATCAATAATTGTTGTTTTTCAGCTAAACGATTGGTATCTTCGGACATATTTTTCATAGCATCAGAAGTCAATAATTTATCTAAATTATCATAAGCGGTTTCTAAAGTAGAGGCATAATCAACATTGGGTTTTTTATTAGCAATGGATACACCATCATCTTCGCTTGAATTGTAACGCGCAGGAGATATTTTTTGCGAAAATTTCTCTTTGTTATTTTTATTTCCTTCGGTAGGTTTATTTTGTAAAGGTTCTTTGATTTCAGTTATTTTGGCACGCTCCTTTTCATCTAATAATTGTTCGCCGCTAATAGGGTCGCTGGGTGCAGTATCATTGCTGCCATTGCCATTGCCATTTGCATTAGCTTTGCTTTCAGCAAGTTCATCCGGTGTTTTAATAGCTTCACTTCCTTCCTTTCCCTCCATACCTTCTTGGACATTTCCTAGCATATTCACTTGAACCAATAAAAAGGTACTAATCATTGAAGTAAACATAATAACAATCATATTTTTACTAAAGTAAGATGTAAGAAACCCAATAATAATAAAGAAGGCAACAGCATCTAATTGTTTCATCATTAAATAACTAAATAAATTAGCAATTGCAAATAATAAAACAACATATAAAACATTTCGGTTTCGCAATAAATAATTCATATCCATTTTATTGTTCTTGTTCTTCTTAGAATAGTTTTTCGCCATTATTATATATAATTATAATAGAAAAATATTGAGTATATTGAATAAGAATTAAACATATTATTTATTCAATATTAATTAGAGTTGGTGCGTGTTTTCTTTTTGCTTCGACGCCGAGTGCTATTGCTAGAAAAAACAACATTGCCTTTTTCACTTGGGGTTTTTTTACTCGCTTTCTCGCCCGAATACTTAAACCCACCACGATATCTTCTTTTAACATTACGTTTGCGCTTACGCGTATGATTGCGCTTCGCAGTTGTAGATGTAGACGTAGCTGAACATCCACACGATTTCCCCTTAAAAAACTTCTTTAAACTCTTCATTAAAGGCATGGATTAAATCTTATAATTTATAACGAGAAAATAGTATAAAACCTAAAGTTCTTTTTCAATTAATTTAATCTCTCTTTTAATCTCATTTCTATCGGAAACATTATCTTTATCTAAGCTGTTCAATAATGTTTTCAAAGCATTTATTTGCCTATCTTTTCTTTCGCTTGTTTCTTTGAAATAGTTTTTATATTCATCAATCCCTGCCTGTAAATAAGGGTTGGATTTAACATTTTTCAATAATATTTCATAATTTTTCGTCATTTGTGCTTTTTTAATTTTTACTAAATGCTCTAAATCTATAATTTTTTTATCATGCCCAGCAATGCTTTTAATGGTTAATAAATTTTCATGATTACTCATTGTATTATTATTATTATAATATAATACAAAAAAATATTAAATATAATCCTATATTATTATTTAGGAATGGAAAATAATAAACTTACCGAACAAGTAAGTATTCAAAATACAACAGAGCCTTTGCTTACTGAGACGGAAGATAGGTTTGTTATGTTTCCTATACAAGATGAATCAATCTGGATGATGTATAAAAAGCAAGTAGAATGTTTTTGGCGGGCAGAAGAGGTGGATTTATCAAAAGATTTGGCGAGTTGGGAGACGTTAACGAATGATGAACAAAATTTTATCAAAGCTATTATTGCATTTTTTGCGGCATCTGATGGAATTGTCTTGGAGAATTTGGCAGTGCGTTTTATGAGTGATGTGCAATTATCTGAAGCCCGAGCATTTTATGGGTTTCAAATAGCCATGGAGAATATACATTCAGAAATGTATTCGCTCTTAATTGACACTTATATTAAAGACAAGAATGAAAAAACCCATTTGTTTAAAGCATTGGATAATTATCCATGTATTCGCAAAAAAGCGGATTGGACGAAGAAATGGATTCATTCTAAAGAAGATTCATTTGCGTGTCGTTTATTAGCATTTGCTTGTGTTGAAGGTATATTTTTCTCAGGAGCATTTTGTGCAGTTTTTTGGTTAAAGAAGCGTGGGTTGATGCCAGGGTTGACGTTCAGTAATGAATTAATCTCTCGCGATGAAGCATTACATACCGAGTTTGCAATTTTATTGTATCGTAAATTAGTGAATCCCTTGTCGAAAGAAGTAGTGCGTGATATTATTATGGATGCTGTGAAAATAGAACAAGAATTTATTTGTGAAGCATTGCCTTGTCGTTTAATTGGTATGAATTCACAACAAATGTCCAAGTATATTGAATTTGTTGCGGATCGTCTCATGCTTCAACTAGGGTATGAAGCCATTTATAATACGGCAAATCCGTTTGATTTTATGGAAATGATATCGATAGAAGGAAAAACAAACTTTTTTGAAAAACGTGTGGGTGAATATGCTCTGGCAACAAAAACATTGCCGGAAGATGCGTTTGATTTTACGGCTGATTTTTAAGAATTATAAAAATGATAACGATACATATATATAAAATTAAAAAATTTATATATAAAAATAAAATTTATATATAAAATAATATAAAAATGTCAATCGAAACAATCGAAACAATCGAAGACATTAAACATATTTTATATATAAATCTCGAGAAGCGTAAAGATCGCAAGGAACATATTGAAGGACAATTTAAACAACTTGGATTAACAACCTATGAGAGATTTAATGCTGTGCAATTAAAAAACGGACGTGCTGGCTGTACAATGAGCCATATCAAATGCCTTGAGCTAGCAAAGGAACGAAAGTATTCGCATTTATTGATTTGTGAAGACGATACAACATTTTTGAATGTGCCATTATTTAAAACTCAATTAAACACCTTTTTAAAAAACGGCCATAAATGGGATGTAGTCTTATTTGCTGGAAATAATGTGCCGCCCTATAAAAGAATTGATGATTCATGTGTGGAAATAACACGATGTCAAACAACGACTTGCTATATGGTAAATGGTCATTATTTTGATACACTTATTGAAAATATGAAAGAAGGATTTGTGAAATTAATGCGAGAACCGAATAATCATGTGAAATATGCTATTGATAAATACTGGTTTTCCTTACAAATGAAAGATAGTTGGTTTTTAATCACGCCATTAACTGTTGTTCAGCGTGAAGATTATAGTGATATTGAAGAAAGGCGAACAAATTATATGAATATGATGGTAGATTTGGATAAAGCGCATTTAATGCGAATGGCTAGAAAAAACAATTAAATTTTTTATATTTATATTTATTTATATTTATATTTATATTTATTTATATTTATTCTTCAAAGCCGCAAGTTCTTTACTATGGTCTTTTGAATTAAATGCTGATGTTTGATGAATACGATGTTTTACTAAAATCTCACTACAATTAAAAAAACGGAATTCTTCTTTCCATAAACGTAGCCATAAATCATAATCTTCTATACCTATACATTCCGTGGTAGTATCCCAATAAGCCAAGTTTTTTTTAATAATAGAACTACTATTGATAATAGGATTAACAGACAAGAAATTATGATTGCGTATATCGCCGTGAGGAATTGTTGGAATAATATTATTAAGGTCGCCAAAATAAACACATTTTGTTCCAATAACATCATATTTTTGTAAAATATAAGGCATTTGAATTTCGAGTTTATTATTAAACCAAATATCATCAACATCTAAAAGAGCAATATAATCATAAGAACACTGAGAAATCATAACATTTAATGTTTCAGATTTCCCTTTACATTGATGATAATCAAAGACACGTATTCTCTCATCATTCAAAGAAAAAACATAGTCCCATACTTTTTTATATACATTAGAATTAGGTGGATGACCATTAATTGCAATAAGTAATTCCCAGTTCTTTTCAGTTTGATTAATAACCGAAGAAACGGATTCTTGAATATATTCAACGCCATTATAAACCGGCATTAAGATACTAACACTTGTTGCACTAACACTTGTTGCACTAACACTTGTTGCACTAACACTTGTTGCACTAATCATACTATAAATAATATACTATGATTTATTTTTAAATAAAAACTATTAGATTTACATTTACAATTACAATTTATTTAGGTTTACATTCAACTCAAGAATCGACGAAATTGAAACCAGTGATTTTTATTACTATTTTCTGGATCAGTTTCGGTAATTAATTCAAAACGTTTAGGTTCTGATAAAATACAATCAATAATAATAATTTGGTCATCTTTAACCAAATAGTTATGTTTAAAATATAAATTTAATTTATTATCAAAAAGAGTATTCCATCCATCAATTTTTGATTTATGTGCAACAAAAAACCCCCCAGCAACTGAATTTTGGTCTTCAGGTATAGGCTGAATTGGTAATCCATGCTCATTTTTTCTTAGAACAATTTCTTGAAGATGATTCATATTTTCATCACTATTTATTCTAGCATAATATATTTTGTTTTTATTTAATAACTTTAATTTTAATGGATTTGCAAAATTTGAACAAGCACCTTCGCGAAAATAACCAATATCACACCAGCCATAATAATCAGTTGGTTGAAAATAATTATTTTTGCATACATCATTAACAAAATGTGTTTTTTCAGCCCATAGCATATTCAATTTCCATTCAGATTTATTATTAAGAGAAGAATTTAATGTATGATTTTTTATCCATTTATTTTTGTATTTATAATTATAGAATTTTTCAAAGGGTTTTATAACAAATTTAATATTTGGATTTTCAAAATAATATGGAGCAAAATAATCCCGCAGTAAATGTTCACCTTCGGTATTAGTAAATATAACCAAATAAAAATAATCATTTACAGATTCTAGTATAAATCTAATCCATCTTAAATATGTATCTGCTGGAAACTTGGAGTTTAAAGCATACCAACAAGTAGCAAAGGTTACTAACATTTAATTATATATTAGTAAAATTGTTTTTTTTATATACTAATTAAGTATATAATGGTTAAATGGAATTCAAAAACAGTTCCAGCCGATAATTCCATTGGTAGTTTAGGACCTACGGGTCCGGCAGGTGCTGCAGGGGGCGGAACAGGACCAACTGGACCATCTGGTGGGCCAATAGGACCAATTGGACCAATTGGACATACTGGATATACTGGATATACTGGATATACTGGACAACAAGGAATTAAAGGTGACACCGGAGTTACGGGTTATACTGGAGCAGATGGTGCAACAGGTTATACTGGTTATACGGGAACACAAGGTATTCAGGGTATTCAAGGTGTTACTGGTTATACTGGTTATACTGGTTATACTGGTTATACTGGCGTGACAGGTTATACAGGTTATACAGGTTATACTGGTTACACTGGCGTGACAGGTTATACGGGTTACACGGGTTACACCGGTTATACGGGTTATACAGGTTATACGGGTTATACAGGTTATACTGGCGTGACAGGTTATACAGGTTATACAGGTTATACTGGTTATACTGGTTATACGGGTTATACTGGTTATACAGGTTACACCGGGTCACAAGGTATTCAAGGAGTAACAGGATACACTGGTTATACTGGTTACACTGGTTACACTGGCTTACAAGGTATTCAAGGAGTGACAGGATACACTGGTTATACTGGTTACACGGGTTACACCGGCTTACAAGGTATTCAAGGAGTGACAGGATACACTGGTTATACTGGTTCAATCGGTCATACAGGGTATACTGGTCCAAGGGGTCCTGCTGGTGTAGGCGGAACATTAGGTTATTATGGTGTGTTCAGTAATAATTCTGACCAATCTATTATAACTTCATCATCTCCTTATAATATTCAATTCAATACTACCAATAAAACTAATGGTATAAGTATTGATGGTAGTATTAATTCTAGAATTATTGTAGAAAAAGCAGGGTTATATAACTTTCAATTTTCATTTCAAACAATAAATACAGGAAGTTTTAATGATAATATTGATATATGGTTTAGAAAGAATGGTTCTGATATAGCATTATCATCTAGAAAATATAACATTGCAAATGATTCAAATTATTATGTTCAGTCGTGGAATTATATTGAAGAATTTAATGATAATGATTATTTTGAAATAATTACATCTGGATCGAGTACAACATTGAAAGCAATAGATGCGACATTAACAACACCTGCAATACCATCTGTTATACTTACAACAAATCAAGTAATGTATACTCAAATTGGACCAACAGGTCAAACTGGAGAAACCGGTTATACTGGTTATACAGGTTATACAGGTTACACCGGGTCTCAGGGCATACAAGGAGCTACGGGTTATACAGGTTGTACTGGATACACTGGTTTACAGGGTATACAAGGAACAACTGGTTATACTGGTTATACAGGTTATACTGGTTATACAGGTTATACTGGTTATACGGGTTATACTGGTTATACAGGAGAACAAGGTATTCAAGGCATTCAAGGTGTTACGGGTTATACAGGTTATACGGGTTATACGGGTTATACGGGTTATACGGGTTATACAGGTTCACAAGGTATCCAAGGGACAACTGGTTATACAGGTTATACAGGTTATACGGGTTATACAGGTTCACAAGGTATCCAAGGGACAACTGGTTATACGGGTTATACGGGTTATACGGGTTATACAGGTTCACAAGGTATCCAAGGGACAACTGGTTATACGGGTTATACGGGTTATACGGGGTCACAAGGTATCCAAGGAAAAACAGGTTACACAGGTTACACAGGTTACACTGGCGTCACAGGTTACACTGGTGTCACAGGTTACACTGGTGTCACAGGTTACACCGGTTACACAGGTTATACAGGTTATACGGGTTACACTGGTGTCACAGGTTATACAGGGGTAACAGGCTACACTGGCTACACTGGCTACACTGGACCTAAAGGAGATAAAGGAGATAATGGCATATCATCTGGGTTGATATTTTATTTTGATGGTGATAATTATACATATCCAGATGATCAAGATATTTCATTGAATTTATTATTAGATCCAAATATAGGAACACAAACTTCAATTACAACTACATTATCAAGTTCAGAAAGTAATGTAAATTTTGTAAGTTATACAACACCATTAAATTCATTAACTAATATAATTATACCAGCTGGATTTTGGTCATTTTATTTATTTTCAAAAAGAACGTTGCCCAATAATATTTCTGGAGAAGTATTGTATATTCAAACACAGATAAATGAAGTAGATGAGAATGGAACATTTATAAATACAATTTTAGATAATACACCAGATGCAACAAAAACATATATAGATAAAGTTTCAGATAATTACGACCATTTGGTCTATATACCATCACATCATTTGAATTCATTATCTAGTCGTATACAAGTTAAATTATTTGCGACATCTGTATATCCAAATGGTTCAATAACATTTGAGTTGTATATGCGAAAATCTACATTATCGCACGTAATAACTAGTTTTTCAACAACTAGAATAGGTATTACTGGTTATACCGGTAATACGGGGTCACAAGGTCTTCAGGGCACAACTGGTTATACAGGTTATACCGGTTACACAGGAGCACAAGGTAGTCCAGGTGTAACAGGATACACTGGTTATACTGGAGCTCAAGGTATTCAAGGTATTCAAGGTATTCAAGGTAGTCAAGGTGTTACTGGTTATACAGGATACACTGGAACGCAAGGTATTCAAGGTATTCAAGGTATTCAAGGTAGTCAAGGTGTTACTGGTTATACAGGATACACTGGATCACAAGGTATCCAAGGAGTGACAGGTTATACAGGATACACTGGATACACTGGTTCCCAAGGTATTCAAGGTATTCAAGGTATTCAAGGTGTTACAGGATACACTGGGTATACGGGTCACACAGGATACACCGGAGAACAGGGTATTCAAGGTAGTCAAGGTGTTACAGGATACACTGGTTACACCGGTTCCCAAGGTATTCAAGGAGTGACAGGTTATACAGGTTATACTGGATTGCAGGGTGCTACTGGTTATACTGGTTATACAGGTTATACGGGTTACACCGGTTATACCGGAGAACAAGGTATTCAAGGTATTCAAGGTATGACAGGATTTACAGGATACACAGGTTACACCGGTTATACCGGTTACACAGGTTATACTGGTGTTACTGGTTATACTGGTTATACTGGTTATACTGGTTATACTGGTTATACTGGGTTGCAAGGTGATACGGGTTATACTGGTTATACTGGTTATACTGGCGTTACGGGTTATACTGGTTATACAGGTTATACGGGTTACACTGGCGTGACAGGTTACACTGGTTACACTGGTTACACTGGTTACACTGGTTACACTGGTTATACTGGTTATACAGGTTATACTGGTTATACAGGTTATACTGGTTACACAGGTTACACCGGTGTACAAGGTATTCAAGGTCATACAGGTTATACGGGTTACACAGGTTACACTGGTGTGACAGGATATACAGGATACACAGGATACACGGGTTATACGGGTTACACGGGTTACACTGGTTATACTGGTGTGACAGGTTACACTGGTTACACGGGTTATACAGGTTACACTGGTTATACTGGTTACACAGGGGCACAAGGTCATACAGGTCATACAGGTTACACCGGTTACACTGGTTACACTGGTTATACTGGTTACACAGGGGCACAGGGTCATACAGGTCATACAGGTTACACCGGTTATACAGGTTACACGGGTTATACAGGTTACACTGGTTATACTGGCTACACAGGTTACACTGGCGTGACAGGATACACAGGTTACACCGGTTACACGGGTTACACTGGTTACACTGGTTACACTGGTTACACTGGTTACACTGGTTATACTGGCTACACAGGTTACACTGGCGTGACAGGATACACAGGTTACACTGGTTACACTGGTTATACTGGCTACACTGGATACACAGGTTATACGGGTTACACAGGTTACACAGGTTACACTGGTTACACTGGTTATACTGGCTACACTGGTTATACGGGTTACACTGGTTATACTGGTTATACGGGTTACACTGGTTATACTGGCTACACTGGATACACAGGTTATACGGGTTACACTGGTTACACAGGTTACACAGGTGTCACAGGTTACACCGGTTACACTGGTTATACTGGTTATACGGGTTACACCGGTTATACGGGTTACACGGGTTACACTGGTTACACTGGTTATACGGGTTACACCGGTTACACTGGTTATACTGGCTACACAGGTTACACTGGCGTGACAGGATACACAGGATACACAGGTTACACTGGTTACACAGGTACACAAGGTATTCAAGGTCATACAGGTTACACAGGTTATACTGGTTATACAGGTTATACTGGTCATACAGGTTATACAGGTTATACAGGTTATACAGGTTATACAGGTTATACAGGTTATACAGGTTATACAGGTTATACAGGTTATACAGGTTATACAGGTT
>Ga0209335_10001495_pt1 | contig 26657 bp, 24 predicted proteins | sample COG_09_FD_184753 | JGI IMG/M metagenome (GOLD analysis project Ga0209335, IMG submission 184753) | Pelagic Microbial community sample from North Sea - COGITO 998_met_09 (SPAdes) (version 2) | ecosystem: Environmental > Aquatic > Marine > Neritic zone/Coastal water | place: Helgoland, sampling...
AAATAACAAAATATCAAATTCGCCTTATTAGCTCAGTCGGTAGAGCATTAGACTTTTAATCTAAGGGTCGGGGGTTCAAGTCCCCCATAGGGCTTTGGTGTTTAAATTTATTTTTTTTATATTTATCTAGTGAAAAATTGAGATAAATCCATTTTAATGTGTGTATATATTTTTTTACGTAAATATGATATTTTTTTTTTAAAATAAATTATCATATATGAATACACATATTCAATTAAAAGATATTTCAATTATGAATACAATATGCGATACATGTAAACATGATTTTACATCACATTCTTTTAATTTAATTTCAAATACACAAAATGCAGGACATGTTTTTTATACAAAAATATCAAATGCGAGTAAATACGACGATACAGAAGGTATTGTAAAACATTGTACAAATTATTTAAATTTTATTAAACCTCAAAATAAATGGTCATGGATAATTGATTTTGACGGTTTTGGATTAAAACATACTTTAGGCATTAATACTGGTATACAATTGTCAAAATTAATTAATAATACAGGAAATTTAAAAAACTTATTTGTAATTAATACAAACGTGTTTGTAGAACAAATGTTAAAAATGATAAAATTGACATTAAATAAAGAATATCATCATTGTATTGTTATAATAAAAAATAATAATAATTTTATAAATGAAATAAATGAAAAATGGATAATATTAGATAATAATAAAAATTTATTAATTAATGCAATATGTAATTCATAATAATTAAATTATTAATTATTTACTGTTTTATTATTATTTTGAATATACACAATTATATAAATTATAAAATTTTCAAAATGATATATTGGTCTATAATTATTATTATAATATTGTAAAAATGTATAAGTTTTTTTAAGTATTTTTTTACTATCATTATAAGATATATTTTTTATATTAATTATACTACTTAAAATATACCATACACAGTCATATGGATTTAAATTATAAATAAAAATATCATACAAATATTCTCTTAGTATATAAAAATCATTTTTCTCTATATTTTCATTATTTTCATTATTTTCATTTTCATTTGTATTAGTATTTATAATTATATAATTTATTATTTTATTACATATATTTTCTATAGGATTAATAATATCAAATTTATTTTCTATATTATGTATATTTGTAATTTTTCTTAATTCTATATGTTTATCTATTTTAATTCCAAGACAACTATTATATAATACCCTTGACGGTCTTGGTATATTTAATACGTAACAGCAATTTAGTATATTATCTGGTATAAAACTTATTGATTCTGAAATAAAAATAAATTTTAAATCAATCATTTGTTTATTCATTTTTTGCATATAACTGTAAAATATGTCTAATAAATCATTATGTATTTCATGAAAATATTTACATACTATTATTCCCGTTTTATTTGGTTTTGATAGTAATATATCTGTAATATGATTGTATATTTCATTCCATAATAATTTTGAGTGACATCCAATTAATGACATATCTATCTCATAATGAATATCGCTTATTTTAAAGAAATATATATCTTTATTGTATGTTACACTTATTTTTTTTTCATATTTTAATTCAGACGGACTATATTTTTTTATAGATGATAACATTTGTGTATATTTACCAACCCCTTTTGGTCCATAAAATATAATATTTTTTAAATCTGAAATATCATCAGGAAAATTATTATATGTTTTTAAAAGAGATGGATGTAATGTTTTTTTATTAAATGCATTTAAATAATGATCAAAACATGATTCTGATATTTTCATTAATATTGTTATTATAGTATATAATTTATTGTCTTTATTTTATTACAGTCTATTTAATATATAAATGAATTGATATAAATTTATTTATATATAATTTTATTATAATGAATGAAAATATAAATAATATAATAAATAGTTTTACATTACATAGAGAAAGTCATCCTAATTTATCTTCATGCTGGTTATCATATATAAATTATAAAAAAAATAATTTTGATATTAATCATAAGTTAATAGAACATTGTAATCATGTACTACAATGCATTGATAATGGGGTTATAGACTATAGTATGAGAGATATTATTAATATTTTTATATTTAAAAATACATTTTTATAACTACATATTAATTAAAAAATATTTTTATTCAAAATTTTATTATAATTCAATTAACATAAGCATTTCTTTTTCTTCATCGCTGTATGGACTAAATAGGTCAAGTCCAGATTGCTTTAAACTTGGCATAAATCGCATTACATACGCACTCGTTTCGGTCTCGGTCTTCAACTTTTTTTGTTCCAGGAGTTGGGGGTGAAAATTTAAACTAAATTCTTTTACGCGTTCACGCCAATTTACCATATGCATTTTTGAATACATTGGCGGTGTTTGTTCTAAACTCAGAGGGAACACACCCTGTTCGTCGATAATTTTTGAAATCTCGTTCGGATCGAACAATGAACAACTTGGGTTGTGCGTGATGCGATATTTCATAAATAATCGATATGTACTTGTTTTAATTTTGGATGGTGTCACTGCATGAACGAGTTTCTCATTGAAGATAATCAAATGGTTAGGAGGGACACTAATTTTTTCTTTTTTTGAGTTGTAATACGGTGTATCTGTCTTGGTTATTTTCGCGAATCCAGAACCAATTACTTCTTCGGTGTGGGTGTTTGGGACACAAGTAAAATATTGAGTGTTCGCTTCGTCTAAATTGACCCATCCACCATAGATGATATCTCCTGGGTCGCCATGTATTTCTTTTTTTTTCACATTTGAAATATCGCGGTGCCACGATTCAGGAGATACAGATGTGCCCGGTTCTCGTTTAGCAAAGCGGTCTACAATGCATTCTAAATATTGACCTTTGAATTTTTGTTTAAATGATGGATACATGTATTTGAAAATAGACAATCGCAATTTTCGCACTTCTTCGTGATGAAAACTGGAGGGATTTCCGAAGGCACCAAAACCACCCATAACGTATTTGGTGGTATCTTTGTTAGGACGAATAAACTCCTTCTGTCCGTGAAGGAATGCGTCGCAGTCAAAATCTCTACGAATTGTCTCTGGATAAGGGATCACAGTGACACCGCGTTTTACTAATTCTTCCATATGGGTCATTTATGTAATGGAGGCAGGAGGGTTATACAAATTATTAATTTAAAATAAAATTCAATTTTATTTTAAGTATTTAATTATTTAATTATTTAATTATTTAATTATTTAATTATTTAATTATTATCTATTATATGGTTATTTAATTATTTATTATATGGTTATTTGTAAATCATAACTATATAAACACATAAACATATAAAATACAACGAATAAATGTTTATAATTATGAATTTAAAAGATATTAATATAAGTAGTATTTTTTACAGTGAAAAAGTAAAAAACACTGTTATGGACGATAGTAATTTTGTAAGAATCATATATTCAAACAATTTATTTACACTAAATAATATTTTTATTAGTTTAATATTTAATATAAATAATATTGAACGGTCATTCAATAAATACAAGTGTATATTAAAACATGATAGTCATAATAATAAAACTAACATAGAAAGGATTAAATATATAGAAAAAAATATATTAACTAATTGTAATATTAAAAAAAAAACACCAAATTATAGAATATCAGAACAATTAAATAATGGATTTTTAAAATTGTTTAAAGATTTTGAATGCAAAGAACATAATAATTTTATTTTAAAAATATATGGAATATGGGAAACTGATATTGAATACGGTATCACTTATAAATTTGAAATCATACAATAATTATTACATTATCATCCATCTGTTGAAAAAAACTCTAATATAATTGTCATCATTCCAACAACAACCAAGTTTATAGCAGAAGTAAAATATGTTGCAAATGCAATTCGATTCATTGTTGTAGAATCTTCTTTTGCATCTTCACTTACTCCTGTTTTTATATTAATATATAATCTTAAATACTGAAAAATAGCAAATATTTGAAATAAAAATAAAAAGGATGTTCCTGCCGATAATTGATAATATTCTTTTGCAACCTTTCCTTGATTTATACGTTTGTAAAAATTTACATTTAATGTAATAATCCACAATAATATAATAATTGTTAATATTGAAGGTGCTGAACTTGTAAAAAACGCTTTTAAAAAATCAATCAAACCGTTGATGGAACCTTTTTTCTCAATCATAGCAATTCTATTATAAATCGCAAAACTAACAAAAATAACAGTTAAAATGGAGAAACATACAACTCCATATCCATATATAGTAGAATTTGCACGTCCATAACTTCCATCTGCTGATATCTCATTTCCAAAAAAAATCTTTATACACATTCCGACAACAGCGATCATCATCATACTATTTATAACATATTCAAATCCACCCCTATTATCATATTTTGTTGATGTATTAAATTGACTAAATTCGTTTATTGAATTTTTTAAGTTAGAACTCATTACTATATTATATATAATATATATATAATATAGTATGAGTTTTAACAACAGTTCATCATATAATTATAATCGTGAACAAAATTATGTACTTGATCGTAAATTAGTTTCTGTTCATTCAGAGGATAGAGATATTACAAAATGGAAAAATTCTAATACGTTTGAAATAATGATATCATCTGTATCTAATGTTCAATCATTAAGATTAATACAAGCAACTATGCCTGGGTTCTATTATACATTTAGCAATGATTATCAAAATACTAAATTTAATTTTACGGTAGGCGAAACTACTTATAATGTAACAATAAATGAAGGATATTATACACCAGAACAATTGGCATTAGAATTAAAAACCAAAATGAACACAATATATGGAGTGGATAATAATTTCAATGTTATTTACAATGAAATAAAGCATACATTTGTGTTTTTTCACGATACTGTAACGTTTAGTTTTGATTTTTCAAAAAAAATTGATTATGATATTACTAATTGCGATCAACCGATTGTTTGGAATAATTATATAAAATGGGGACTTCCGTATAATCTTGGTTTTAAAAAGGAAACCTATACATCGTCTACAAATGTAAATGGTATATTTGATTATAAAAATGTTGATACTACAGATTTAACTCAATTTATAGAATCTCCGATTTCATTTGATATTAATGGAGAAAATTGCATTTATATGGAAATAGATAAATACAATTCGTATGATGAGTTATATCCATATAACAAAAGTAGTACGAATATATATGGAAATAATGCATATGACGGTAAAATAAATTCGGCATTTGCTAAAATACCTATTAGAAGTAATACGGATTATTCACACGATTCAAGAACACATTATTTACATAATTTGGTGCACTATGAACCACCAATTGAGAGAATAACACGTTTAAAATTTAAATTTCGTTTTCACGACGGACGTCTTGTTGATTTTCAAAATTTTCCATTTGATTTTACAATTGAATTGAATTCATTGAAAAATGAAATTGATAAAAAATCAAATATACGAATACCTGCTACTTATATTATATAAACCAAATTTTTATTATGTATTAATATATGTAGTGTTAAACCAATTTACTAATATGTTAATATCACATGTAAAAAAATTATCATTAGGAAATTCTTTATTAAAACCATCTAATTTTAAAAATTTAGGTTTTTTCATTTTTTTATTTTTATAATAAATATAATATCCATATTTTCCTTTTCTAATACATGCATCTTCATTGATAACTCTTGATTCATTTGTATTATTATCTTGTTGTGTTTCTATGTCAAATAGTTCTTCTGCTACATCATCAATTGATATATTTTCAATGTTTTTTTTAACATGTTTGAGAGATTTTTTTAAATCATTCCATTCTAAATACTTTCCAAATTTACCTGTTTTCACATAAACTGGTAAATCCTTATAATTACCAATAGACGAAGAATCCAATTGTTTTTTTATATCATCTTCAGTTTCTATTAAATCATTAATCATATATTCACCCTTTCTTAATTTATTCAAATCGATTTCTTTACGTACTGATTTAAATGTTATATTATTTTTATTATTATTTTTATTATTAGAATCATTTATTGAATCACACTTAATAACAGGACCGTATTTTCCTATCATATAAGTATGATGTTCATCGATTCGTATAGTTTCTTTTCCTCTTTCTAAAATATTTAAAGAGAGATTTTCAATTTCATTATTGCATTTTTCACATATATCTTGCCATTTTTCATTATTTTTTGCAACTTCATCCAGTGTGTCTTCCATTTGTTTTGTATATGAATATTGGAAAAGAGTATCAAAATGCTTAATAAGAAATTCTAATGCCAATATACCAACTGGGGTTATAATCAATTTATTTTTTTCATTCCCAAATTCGCGTTCAAGATTGATAGATCTAATTGTTTGAGATTCCAATTCAAACTCTTTGCATATTATTGTTTTACCCTTTACATTTTCTTTTTTTACATATTTTCTCTCTTGTATTTTATCAATAAGTGATGAAAATGTAGATGGTCGCCCAATTCCATTTTCTTCTAATAATTGAATTAGTTTTGCTTCTGTATAATGCTGTTTGGTTTCTTTCAAATGAATAGTTGCTTTTATTTTATTATAGTTTAATACAATTGATGGTTTTATTAATTGTAAATAGTTATATTCTTTATTAACATCTTGATAACCACTTACGACTTTCCATCCGGCAAATATAATGTGTTCTGTTTGATATTTATATATGTATTTCATTGGAGCATTAATAGAACATGTCAAAAGAGAGATTTTTGCATTTTTCATACAACTTTCTAATGTTCTTTCACGAATTAAACAATAAAGGCGATTTTCTTTTGCAGTAAATTGTGTTTGATCCAACTCTTCAACCGTAATATTTGTTGGGCGGATTGCCTCATGTGGACATGCGTCTTCTGTGTTTTCTTTTATTTCCTTTTTACTCTTTTTTTTCTTTGTTGTGGGTTTGGAAATAGTGTTACATTTTAATTCATCATATGATGTATTTACATTTACGTATTGTTCTCCATATTTTATTATTATAAACTCAACCATTTTTTTTCGAAAATCGTCACTGTATGTTGTATTTTCAGTTCTAGGATAGGTAATTGAACCACTTTCATATAGTTTTTGACATAATGACATTGTTTCCTTTGGAGATATATGAAATTTATTACTTGATGCTTGTTGTAAAGTACTTGTTGTAAATGCATTAGGCGATATAGACTCTTTATCTTTTAATTCAAACCCATTATATGTATGATTAAATGATTTGCTTTCCTTTAAAAAAATACTCACATTTATTTCATCAGTTTCTTCATGATTTAAAACAAACGGAATATTTTTACTAGTAAAATTTCCAATAATAGAATAATATTGTTTTCCTGGAAATTTATCAATTTCTTTTTGATTTTCATATATTAAACGTAACGCAGGTGTTTGGCATCTTCCCGCAGAAATACCATCCTTTACATATTTCCATAATAAAGGAGAAATTTTATATCCAACTAATATATCCAATGTTTGACGTGCTAATTGAGCATTTACAATAGGCATATTTACAATTGTAGGATTTTCAATTGATTTTTGTAATGCCGATTCTGTTATTTCGTGAAAAATAATTCGTTTTGTTTTATTAATAGGTAAATTAAATAATTCGCATATATGCCATGCAATTGCTTCTCCTTCACGGTCGTCGTCGGTTGCAATAATAATTTCATTTGCCTTATCTATTTCCTTTTTAATATTATTTATTTTTTCTTTTTTACTTTCAATTTTTGTAAATGTTAATGAAAAATTATTATTAATATCAATTGAAGTAATACCATTAAGTTCTCTAATATGACCGCAACTTGCAATACATTTATATATATATTGTGTATTTTTAGAGTTATTGTTCAAAAATTGTTCAATTTTTTTGCATTTTGATGGAGATTCAACAATAACTAATATATTATCTTTATTTAAATTATGACTAGACGTAGACATATATAATTATATATTCTGTATATTATAATTATGATTTAGGTTTAAGTTTTTATTTTAATTGTTGTTATCAATATGATTTTTTTTAAATTGTGCCCAAGTAATTTTCTTTTCCTTCGGTTTAGATACGGATTTTTTTTTCCCAGTTTTTTTATCAATTCTCTCTGCTTTCGTTAATGCACTATCAATATACATTGCTTTTAACAATTTACCAACTTCAAATGCTCCTTCATGCTGATCTAATTCACTTTTTTCAATTTGTTTTAATATATCCAATAATTTATGTAAAATATTTAAATTCAATTCATCCTTTTTTAATTTATTAAAAATATCAGTATAATTATTAAAAATAAAACTACATTGTGATACACACATTGCGTCAAATTGTGATGGATTGGATTGTGCTAATCTACTATACTTACTTTTTAAATTCAAAAGACAAGATACATCATTGCGTATTAAATCACTATGTTTTTTTTCACGTATTTCACTAGTACAGTCTTCTACGTTATTCACGTCAATCATTTTGTTTAATTGTAATTTATCTAAATTATCCATATATAATAACTATTATAATATCTTTATATTAATATATATGAAACAAATAGTAAAAAGTAAACATAATACGACTAAACGTAAACTTAATAAACGTAAACTTAATAAACGTAACTTTAGTAAATGTAAAATGACTACACGTAACATGCGTAAACGTAACACGCATAAACGTAACACGCATAAACGTAACACGCATAAACGTAACACGCATAAACGTAACACGCATAAACGTAAACTTATGAATAATAATATATATATGAAAAAATATATGAAAAAATATATGAAAAAATATAATAAACAATATGGAGGAGAATCTGGAAATAGACCTAATGGAATTATGCCAGATGTAATCGCTTCAGATACGAGTGGAAAAAATGCAATACAAAAACTAGCATCAGAACAACAATCGCATAGTGACGCAATAAAGGCAATGGGAGGAGGAAGTAATAGTGGAGGTAGGTCTGTTGGAATACCTTGCTGTAAAAGCGAGGGAAAAAATGCTGATTATACATATCCATGTCCAGATGGAAAATGTGGACCTCTAGCACAATTTCCAAATGATAGTAATGGAATTATTTCAAAAGTATTAGGTAATGTTGCTGAAACATATACTGGAACAAAATTTAATGCCGAATTTGATAGTGGTAGTAATTTATGGTAAACATGTATTGTTATTAAAAAATAATTAATTATATATTATTAATTATTATTAATTATTTTTAATAACAATATTTTTTAATAACAATATATTTTAATATGAATACTTCTGATACAACCTTATCTATAATAGTAATTATTATTTTTTTATTTTTATATATATTCAACTTTATCATTATTCAAATGCAACATATTAAGGAAAATTGGGTTATGTACAGATGTCAACCATTGATTATTCCATTTGCTTCATTTTTTGGACATGATACATCTGAAAATTTTGGTTTTTGTATAAGAAATATGCAAAAATCATTTATGGGTGATATAATGAAACCTTTATATTATAGTGTTGATGTAGCAAACGAAACTACAACAAATTTAACCAGCAGTTTAAATTATACTAGAAAATTAGTTACGGGATTGAGACTTAATTTTATGGACATGTTTAAAAACATTTTTGCAACATTATATAACATGATAGTTGAAATTCAACGTATGATGATAATTATGAAAGATTCTATGGGGAAATTAATAGGTACAATGACAACATCAATGTTTTTAATTCATGGATCTATGCTAACAATGTCAAGTGCATGGGCTGGTCCACCTGGAGGGTTAGTACGTGCTTTATGCTTTCATCCAGATACTGAAGTATTGTTAAAAAATGGAAAAACATATTTAATGAAAGATATTCCATTAAACAGTATATTACCAAATAATGCACGTGTTATTTCTAATATGAAAATAAGTAATTTAGATGAAAATGGAAATATTGTTGAAAAAATGTATAAATTAAAACGAAATAAAATAAACATTGAAAACAATTCTCACAATGATATTATCGTGTCAGGTAGTCATTTAGTATATGATTTAAATACACAAAATTTTATTCCAACGAAACATATAAAAACATCCGAATTAACTAATATAAATTGTGAAATATTATCTTGTTTAATAACGTCTAATAATACAATTCAACTTGGTGATTGGATTTTTCATGATTGGGAAGATAATAATGGATCGCCATCGAAACAAATATAATATTATTATTTTTATATAAACCAATTTACGAAAATGTATATTTATAATTTATTTAGTAATTATACATATACTATATATGAGTAAAGATAATATTAGTAAAAAAATAGAAAATTTATATTTAAAATTTGGGTTCATGGATAAATATGGTTCTGACGTATGGATCAGTGCTATATTATGCATTATATTTTTAATTTTAATAACATACTTTTATTTATTTAATTTATTACAAGTAGTTAAAAGTGATTGGCCGAAATATCGATGCAATCCAGGTATTATACCATTTGCTGGATTTATTAATAAACCATATGATAAAACAAATTTAGAATATACTGCATACAATTTTACAGGTTGTGTTAATTCTTTTATTAAAAATCTATACGAATCAGTTACTTCACCATTTATTTATTTAATTGTTATACTTCGTGAAACAATAGCATCTTTAAATGACTCGTTTAATTTATTACGTAATCTATTTACAAATGTAAGGAACACCTATGAATATGTTAGTAAAAAAATTCATGTTGCGATTATGAATATTGTTATTTCTTTTATACAATTCATTTTAAAAACCAAAGATACTATGGGTAAAGTAAATGGTATTTTAACAACTGCTCTATATTCCATAATTGGTAGTTATATGGCACTTCAATCATTTTTTAAATCATTATTATCATTAGTATTTTTATTTTTGGTTGCAATGGCATCATTTATAGTATTATACTGGACAATTGGAGGTGGATTAGCAGGTATACCCATTATTGGTACTGCGTTAGCTGCACCCTTTTTTATTACCGCACATTTAGTTACATTAACCATGATTGTATTAGTTATTATTTTCTTGATTTTTTCTATTTATATGATGAAAGCATTACAACTATCTACACCCCCTCCTCCTGGTGTACCTAGTTGTTTTTCTGAAAATACACTCATTGAAGTTAAATATAATAATATGAATCGACAAAACCAATTTGTTAAAATTAAGGATATAAAAATTGGAGATGTTTTAAAAAATAATGAAATTGTTACTGCAACTATTAAAGCATCGTCAAGTGAACAAAATGTATATAATTTATATAATGTAATGGTTACAGGAGAACATCGTGTTTATCATAATATATTAAAATGGATAAAGGTTAAAAATCATCCAGATGCACATCTTATAACAGATTTTAATGAACCTTATGTATACTGTTTAAATACAAATAAGAAAATATTTACAATTCATGATACAATATATTCAGATTGGGATGATATTGATGAAAAGGTATTGAATGATTTAGATATAAATTGTGTAAAAAATGGGATTTTAAATAAAAATTTTACATATGACGATCTTCATAAACAATTAGATAGTGGGTTTATATCAAGTACTATGCTTACATTACAAAACGGAGAATCTATTCCAATAAGTAATATTAAAATAAATGATATTCTTAAAACCGGCGAGAAGGTATTAGGTATTATTACAATTTTAGGTAAAGATATGGTTATTTATAAACATATAATTGATACAAATTGCATTTATGGTACCAAAAATATACATTTTAATAATAATAATTTAGGTACAGTTAATTGTATGTATGATGATATTAATAATAATAATAATATAGTTAATACTAGTATTACAAATAAAAAAGAAGATTGTATTTATCATTTATTAACAGATTCAACAAAATTACATATTAATAACTTGCAGTTCAATGATTATAACTCTGGTATCGATTTATATATTATATAATTTATTATTTCATTAATTTATTATTTCATTTATATTAAATTATTATTATATATAAAAATGGATAATATTGCAGAAGATGTGACAAATTTTACAAAAATTAATGATATAGATAGTTTTTTAAATTACAAAATATCTATAAAAACAATGATAGGTTTAGGTAGTATATGGGGTATATTAATGATAGTTTGTGTAATAATTCTACTTGGTGGTATAGATAATACTATAGAAGTTTTAAAAAGTTTATTTAATATAACAAAAAATACTGTAAAAAAAATAAACAAATAATTTTTAAAAATTTATATATATAAAATGATTAATATTATTTAATTTATATATATATTACAATTCTCTTTTTATCTATTTTTATATTATAGTAAATGAGTATAAATAATTTTTTAAATCAGACAATATCATTTAAATCAATTATTGTTATTTGTGTGTTTTGGGGGATTATAGGAATAATTACATTTTATCAATTTTTTGGTGGATTAAAAGAAGGTTTTGAAGCAGGACTCTTTGGTTTAGGTAGTATTATTAATTATAAAATGGGAGATGGTGTTAAAAATAGTTGGGATAGTAACAATATTTTTAAACCACAAGATTCTATAATTAACGATATAAATAACAATAATGTTGATTCCTTAGATGTTTATAAAGATTTAGAGCATAATGAAAGTGGGCCAATACCATTACCCGATGATGAATTGGTTTTTTTTGATACAAATAAGTTTAGTCCTGATTGCTGTCCGTCTAATTATACAAACAGTAGTGGGTGTTTATGTGCTGCACCCGAGCAAATGAAATATTTAAGTGAACGTGCTGGAAATAGCACACTTGTTAGCAATTATTAGAAAATATATAAATACAATAAATTATTTTATTTATATTATTAAGTGAGAGTAAAATATAGGATAAGTTCAGTTCTGTGGTGTGATTTTGTCATTAGCGAGTTAAACATATATCCCCCTTACACGACCATAGACCCATTAATCTCATATACACGATGCATTGACGGTGTATTGTTTGATCTATATATTATCCAATTTATATTATCACTGATATTGATTTTTGGCATCTCAACTTCACTTGTATTTGTAGGTGTAATTGTAGATGTTTTCGGATTCCATTTATAACTAAAATCATTTGAACCACACCAATTATTATACTCTCTTACACGTCTTTTGCAATTATTATCACTATCACCTGATCCACGATATTTTTCTCCCCACGTGTCGCGATACCATTTGTTATCAGGATTAAAATCATATCGGCTTTGACAATTAAGTTTCGTATGCACATAACATCCTGGTTCTGTCGGTTCAATAATATTATCAGGAGGATTCCATGCATAAGTAAAATCATTTGAACCGCACCAACTATTAAAGTCACTTACACGTCTTTTGCACGTATTTTCAGAAACATCTGCTCCCATATATTTTTCTCCCCACCAGTCTTGATACCACTTACTCCATTCTCTATTGTTATTATATGGTTGACGTGGACAGGTGTCGTTTGTATGCATATGGCATCCTGGTTTTGTCGGGGGCGGGGGTTTTGAACTACTTGTTTTAGATTTAATAGCTTTATACATTTTATTATCAGTTTTAACTGCTATTAAAGAACCATCTTTTTGTTGAAAAATATCTTTAAACCCATTTGTTTTTATATCGCCTTCAATCTCTATATGTACCCAATCATTATTTCGTAAGTAACGTATTTGTTTATTAATCTTTCCTATACTCACAATTGTTCCATCTTTTAATTGTATTATACTACTAAATTGCCAATTTTTTCTATTCAAATTATTACTGTATATCCATTTATTATCCTGTGTTTTTTGTACAATTATATTATCCATATTTATACCTACTAATGATCCATCATTAAATTGAGTAATAAATTTTAATTTAATACTATTATCAAATAATTTAAGTGTTGTATTTTCTGACTTATATAAATAATTATTAAAAGATGATACAAGAATGACCGAATTATCCTTCAATACACATATTGATAATATTTTATTTTTAAAATTTATATTATCTATTTTTCTCCAATTACCTGATGTTTTACTTTCATGCAATTTATATATTAGTCCGTCAGTCCCAATACATATATTTATCATTGATTGTGTTTGCGATACTATTGTAGTCGAGGTATTTATAAAATCTTCAGAAAAATTTCCAGTATTAGTATTCCAGCAATTTTTCCCCCATGTAGCTTCTATACTATCCACAATTATTTTACCACCATCCCATTTATCACATGATTTATATTCATTTATATCAGATATACCTGTATTTTTTAATAATAATGTTGTATTTTTCAAATTTTTCTGATAATTTTTTTCATTTTCAATATTTTCTGGTGATAAATCGGTGATAACTTTCCACCAATTATGAATAGGATGTTTTTTATAACTAGTACCCCATGTACCATCAGTTCTTATTAAAACTTTTTTAGTTGTACGGTCAAATATATATCCTGCAAATCCATCTGGTCCACCCGTATCAACAAGTCTTATACAAAATACATTTTTTCCAGGCGTTAATTTTACCGAAAGATCATTCCAGTGTCTTGGACCTCTCCAGTTCTGGTATAATTTCACACCATTATGCCAAATCCATCCATAGTCATCAAACGTAAATAATAATCCAGCATTTATATCTTGGTTTGTATCATTATAATACACCTTATAAAACCACCTAGGGTCATGCCATCCGAACATTTTATAATAACTCCCGCGGGCATTAATCCAAAATGCTATGTCATCAGAAAAATGATCCCACATTCCATTCCATGCTCTTCTACCAGTTCTCTTATCCGACCACCCCCAAGGACCTCTATTATATCTATTAAAAGGAACAAGTTTTGTTATATGTTGCATATTTTGTATATTCCACTCTCCATTAATATCTAATTCTTCATCGCCTTTATCAAATATAGCAATATTCCCATTTTTCAATAATCCAGAATTTATATTATCATTATCATTGCTGGTCGAATATGATTTATTATTTAATGAATCCTTATACTGATCATTAGTATACTTATTTTGTGAATCTAATACATTGTACGCAGTTGTATTTTCTTTTATATATGTATCTTCGTTTAATATAGAATCTTGTTCATTAGAACTTGTATAGCATGTATATTTATTATTTTCTTTTGATAAAGCAAACATAGTATGTTGACTATCATATGCTATTAAATTGCATGCATTTAATGCATCCTTACTACTATTTAATGAATATGTATTATCCAAATAATGCTTTTTATAAATACCATTTTCAGAAAATCCATGATTATCTGCAACAGTATTTTTCATACATTTATTTTTATCCACTACGCCTGAAATTGGCGATTTATTTGCAAAAACATTATAATTAATATTACCTTCTTCGTTTATTTTCTCTTTATATTCAAATACTTTCTTATTTAACGCTGTATCTGATTGTTTTACCGTATTATTTATACGTTCATATGTATCTTTTTTTTCTAAATAATTACTATTATCTGGGGTAGGATCATCATTGTTAACTAATTGTGATGATGCGGTTAATGTATTAAAACCTTCATCTGTTTTTTTTTGGTTATTTTTTAATAAATCAATACCTTGATTAATAATATATTTTGTATTATTAAACATGTATAATATATTAATTAATAATATAATAAATTATTTTTAATTTATTATAAATAATATTTTTAAATTACTATTAATTCAATGTGTAAATTATTTTTTTATATAATGAAATAGTTGATAAGCAATAACAAAACTACCTAAATAAACCATAAAGTAATCTATTTTTTTTAACTCTGGATTAATAGATATATATATCAAATAACCTATAATAAATACAGTAATTAAAAAATATAAAATAAATCTATAAAAATTAGACAAAGACGTAAGTTGTGATAATTCAATATTTTCTTCTAATAATCTTGGTTCTGTAAATATTTTTTCATTTAATTTATCATATTCTGTTAAATTATCAGAATATACTTTGTTTATATTTTTTTCATTTTTTAAAATCAATGAATTAAATTTATTTGAAATAGGTACAAGATGGTTTAACTTATTTTCTATTCGTATCTCATAATCTAAAAATTTTCTGTGAAAATCATTATTTTCCTCTCGCTCCTGTCGTGAAAACACATTTTTATTATTATCATAAAGTTTAGATTTTTCATTCAATCCACCATAAAACAAATCATGAACCGCAAACATAACCTGATCAATCTTTGTTTTAATTACATCAGTAACACCTCTATATTTATTGTTATTTATCATTTCTATATATTGGTTTATACTAAATAAATAAAATAAATAAATAAAAAATAAAAATAAATAAATTAATCCATTTTTATTTTTTATCTGATATAACTAACTTATATCCGATAGATACACTTGTAATTATACATAAAAATAAAATAATATTACTAGTATATAATTGATTTCTTGTTAATATAGTATCGTCAAATAATCCTTTTGCAGAATTACTCGAACTTTTTAATGAGTCTATTCGGTTACTAAGTTTTTTAATAATTATATTTATATCTTTTGTTTGATTATCTAAATCTTTTCCATGATTTAATAATTCATTACTTAATTTTGTAATTTTATTATCAATCATAAAATATGAAGTTTGAGTATTTAATAGGTTATTCATCGAATCATTATATAATTCGATATTTGTTTTTCCATTATTATTAACGGTTAAAGGGTTTAATTTTGCTTCTGGAAATACATTAACAATCTTACTTAAATATAAAAAAAACTCATCATTTAACATCTTTGATTCATTTAATAATTCTTCTGGATCAATATAGTTTTTCATTTTATGTTTATTAATATATTTAATTATTATTTTATTTATAATTTATTTATTTAAACATACTCGATAAAAATCAGATTTAATAGATGTTTTACTTGGACGAATTATTTTACAAAAATTACCTGGACGAATACCAATAACTTGTGAAACAGGACTAAATCTTGATATATCTGGAATATCATTATCACTCATAATATTATATTTAAGTTTAACTTCTTCTTTTTCTTCATCGGTTAATACAATATGTTTTGGTACAAGTTGATGTTCCATTATATTGTATTGTAATCGTTTGATATTTATAATATTAACATAAGTGTTATTTTGTTCCCAAATATCAAGCAACGTTTTACGTATTGTATCATTTGGTTCATCTTTCATAATAATAATTAAATCATCCGATGGTTTTAAAATTTCATCAATTGCATACAAATCTTCAATATATTCATGAATATTAGTAGGACGCATACTTTTTGCTAAACCGATTGAAGAAGAACTCAAGTGATATTTTACATATACTTTTTTACCTGTTGTATTATTAATCATAAGCATATCCATTTGTTTTGTTTCAATTAATGAATTTACCTCATTAATACTAAAATTCTCATATTGTGTAACATCATAACCTTGCAACTTTAATAAATTAATTATTGTTTTTCTAGACTTATAAATTTCTATAATTTGACTGCTTTGAATATTTTCTTGTCCCATTCTGATACTGTATTATTAATATATATATAATAAGTTTATATATATATTCAATTTTAATATTTATTATTTTATATTATTTTATATTAAATGAAATTGTTTTTTTTGTATTTTGTTTATCTTCCTCCGTATTTTCATCGGCATTATCATCGTTTTCTTCATCATTCTTGACTATATTATCTTCTGGTATAAGGATTGATTCATTTTCTAGCATATCTTCTTCTTCAATTGGTGTTAATTTATTATTTATTTCATCAGAAACCTCAATACCTTTAAGTTCTTCAAGTATTTTTATACGACGTTTTTGTAAATCATCAATAGATGGTTCTATAGTATTAATTGTACTATTATCAATAGTTTGATTATTTAAATTTTCATCACTTGGAATAACAGATAACGAATTTTCATTTAACCACGTTTTATGTGATTCAGTTTCATACTTAGTAGTTATTTTTTTAAGTTCTGATATATTTTTACTAAATATAGAATTAACGTTTGATATTTCATTTAAGAAATCAACCTGTTGTTCACCATGTACTTCTTGTGCAGCAGCAAGAATATCGGCATCTACCTGTGATAATAATTCAGGATTTAATAAAGATCCCCATGTAGTTGGTAAATTATCAATAGACTTGAATATTTCACATCGTTCTAAAAGTGCACTTGATAATTCACTACTTATACCATTAAACCCTTTTGCGACAAGATATACTTCTGAATTTGCTGGACGACTTGTTTTTGGTTTTGTAATATAGCATTCGTCGAACAATGATGCGACAATTGCAATTAATGAACGACTAAATGGAGTGATAAATGTAAATTGTTTTGTTACAAAATTACCACCCACAGATAAAGATAATAACCCTGTAAGAATTTGTCCAAAATTAACAAAAGACGTTAATTCTTCCTGGCGATTTAACTCGTCTTGATTTATTTCTATTCCAACATCACTTGTATATAATGTTGCACCTGTTTTATCGTTATTTGCGAATCTTACATGAGATGTATTACTTAATGTAGTTATAACGGATGAATCTGTAACATCGCCACTTATTGGTGTTTCACCATCAGGTAATCCATTTGGAATAGGACCCATCAACCAGTGTGTTCTATTGCGTTCATAAATTTTAAAGCGATCTTCTAATATAGTTGTATTTCCAATTTTCATTGCAGCATCAGGTAAATAAGAACTTGCAATCCAATCAAATTCGCTTGTAATGCATTTTGTTCTCATATAATGGTTAATTGCAATTATAAATGCACCTGGCAATTCAGCATTACAAAATGCATTCACGATTGGTAAACAATTACCATTCGTTGTGTTTAATAAATTCATTTGATTAATTAACTCATACATTTTCAAAGCAGCATTTGTTGCATTTTCCATATTATATTGTTTTTGTACAATATTTCGTAATTTTGAATACATATCAAGACTACCTGCTATGGTTGGAAAAAAATTACTTGGAATATCATCTAATTTTGATTTTGCCGCATTAATTTCATCATTCAATTTAAACCATAAATTTTCTTGTGAAGGTTCTAATGTAACAAAGTTTCGATTTTCAGAACTTGGTAATGGAGATAAATCATTTGCAGTTATAATATTTAATTTAGAAATACGCCATTTTTTAAAAGGAGGTGGTTGTATTTTTGTAAATCCTAGTTCAGATACATTTGTAATGGATTGTTTATTTGATGGCATTTTTGATTTATCTAATCCAATACCCTTTGATATACTTAGGTTATCAATATCCTTATTAGTTAATTTTTGTATATTATCAGAGAATGAAAGATTTGTTATTTGATCAATATTGTCTTCTGTTATTATACGCATTTGAACATTCATTGTTGTTAATTCTTGCATCATTAATTTAAATGCATAAGGAACTCTAACAATACTAAATGAACGTCCATACTTAGTAATTGTTTGTATATTTATATTATCACTAATTGTTCCAGTATATTCTATCGGACCGTCTAATTGAGGACTTATAAATAAATTCTTATCTTCATTATATACTGCAATCGTTCCTGTTTTATTACAAATTGCCATATAATAGTCATCTCCACGTTCAAGCATTGATTCTTGCAAAAACTTTGTTACGCCGTGCGATATTAACCCATCACGTTCCATTTCTCCTATACGAAGACCACCATCATTTGCTCTTCCTTGTACAGGTTGACGTGTAAGAGAAGTCCGAGGACCCTGCGCACGATAATTTATTTTATCCTTTACCATATGTTTTAAACGCATATAATATGTAGGACCCATGAATATTTCTGTTTGAATTTGTTCTCCAGTTTGTCCATTATATAATACATCATTTCCACTTGAATGAAATCCATTATTTGTTAATACATTGCCGAATATTTTTGGCATATCACTATTATTCACAAACGCAGTACAATCTCCAAAAGCACCTTGCATTGAACACGCTTTACCCATAATCGATTCAATTAATTGACCAATCGTCATCCGAGATGGAATCGCATGTGGATTTATAATAATATCCGGTTTTAATCCAGATGATGTAAATGGCATATCTGCTTCTGGAATAACCAATCCAACCGTTCCTTTTTGTCCACAACGACTGCAAAATTTATCACCAATATTTGGTATTCTTTCATTTCGAATACGAACTTTTGCAATTCGCATACCTTCATCGCCTTCAGTCATAAATGATTTGTCAACATAACCAAGTTGTCCTTTCTTTGGAAATGAAGATGCGTCTATGAATACATCAGAATTTTCAATGTTATTGCTAACTTTTCCAATTAAAACTGTTTTTTCGTCGACAATTTCATTTTCTTTAATTAATCCATGTTTATCTAATTTAGAATAATCACAACCTGGTTTCATCCCAATTACCTCTTTATTTTCAATGTTTGAAAAAATGGTATTTACTGTATTATTGCCAGTATTTTCAACTTCTTCTCTACTTTCATATACACTAAAATAGGTTGTTCTAAATAACCCACGTTTTAATGAACCTTCATTAAATAATATAGAATCTTCCACATTATATCCATTAAATGACATTATTGCAACAATTGTATTTTCTCCACATGGATGTTCTTCATTATTAATAAACTGTAAATAACGACTTTTAACTAATGGTACCTGACCATTATTTAATACAATACCAGTTTTATCTACCCGTACTTGATAATTTGTATGATATAACGATACTGCTTGTCTTGATTGTCCACACGCAAATAAATCACGCGGAAGTTGATTGTTTTCTGGAAAAATAACTTGATTTCCCATCACACCTAACATTAATGATGGATGTATTTCAATATGAGTATACGGGATTTTATATGATTTCATTATATCATAATCCATTGCAATTAATGCACCTTCTGTTTCCGATGTATCTAAATAATCCAATAATGCAAATGACGCAGATAATTGTTTTATACTTGTTACGTTATATAATTCACTTACATTATCATAAACATGATTATTTTTAATTTTAAAATTTAAATCTTTTTTTTTAGAAAATCCACTTACTAATTCTTCCCATGTAAAATCATTGCTTTTTATTTTTTCAAGTATTGCTTCATTGGCATAACTTGGAATGTGTTTATTACTATAAAATATTGGACGACATATTCGTCCTGCATCTGTATATATAAATAATGTATTGTTTTTTATATTCCAATATATACTTGTAAATGTAGGTATAACTGCAACTCGCCTCAACGATTTCATTTCATTTTCAACTTTAAATGGGTTTGCAATTACACCAACCCACTGTCCATTTACTACAACCTTACATAAATTTGACAAAATGATCGGAGTACATTCACTTAAAAACATCATTTCGCAATGCTTTCTTACCCATTGAATAATTTTATTTGATGAATATCCTTTTGTAATACTTGCCATAATAGTTAAGTTTTTATGTAACCCGACATTTCCTCCATCAGGTGTATCAATTGGGTCAATAATACCCCATTGAGTCGTATGTGCTAACCGTGGACCAACAATCTTTGCACTTGCATCAAGTGGTAAATTCAGTTTTCGCATCTGAGAAATAAATGAATTATAACTCAAACGATTAACATCTTGTATAACGCCTTCACGTTTTGTGTGAGATTCTGATCCCCAGTTACCCTTGAATGCTTTACGGAATCCACTTTCGACTATACGTTCTCCAAAAAACTCAGTATAATTTGATTCAATGAGAGATTTAAAATTGGATTTATATATACTCTTAAAATAGTATTCTTTATCAAAACGTTGAAATATATTACGTTGTTGCAATGTATAATATTCCTTAAATAAATCATATATCAACGATCCAGTTAATTCAATGCGTTTATATTGAAAATTATCACGATCAGTTGGTTTCATTTCCTTCATATAAACTTGAAGTAATTGTTTCGTCATATAACCTATAAAATATGCTTTTTCATTAAAGTTCATTTCGCCTATATGTGGTAATAAATAATTTGTTAAAATTTCTAATGCATGTGGTATTGTTTTCCCTTTGGTAAGCATAGCAATATATTTTAATGCTATTTCTTGATTAAATATTCTTCCAGCATCATGTATTGACGGGATAAAAAGATCAACATAATTATTATATTTCTCTCTATCTAATAAACAATAATCAATTATATCTCGATCAGAATTAATGCCAAGTGCTCTCATAAGAATAAATAAAGGCACCGGTTTACGCACGTTAGGTATAATAACAACAATTTGATTGTTTGACAAAATATTACTTGGGGCAACAATTCGAATTGATAGTGTACGGATTGGTTTTGATGCATCTTCTGACACAGAACGAATTTCAGCAGAATGACTATAAATATTATTTTGTTTATCTCTTATATAAATCATATTATCTCCGAATTTTTCTTGACATACTATGCATTTTTCTTTTCCATCAATAATAAAATACCCTCCTTTATCATTACGACATTCTCCCATTTGAAAACGAATTTGTTTATCTAATCCATTTAATATACATAAATCGGATTGTAACATAATAGGAAAACGACCAAGAAATATTTTTTCTAATACAATTGTTTCGCTTTCAATTTCATCTGTTTCTGCATTACGAATAAAAAAATCAACTTCTACATCATAGTGTATTGTTATACCATATGTCATATTACGTAAACGTGCTTCATTTGGATACATAAAATGTTCTCTAGAATCGTCATATATAACTGGTTTTCCATAATATAATTTATCTCCATTTTTACCACCTAAATACATATCGCATTTTAATCCAAATTCATTTGTATCTGAATTTTGTTCCTTCATTATTCGAATAGGATTTTTTTCTTTAAAAATACGTTTAATACCTTCATCGAAAAATGAATTATACGAATCTAAATGATGACTTACTAAATAATTTGGATTATCATTAAAATACTTTTCTATAATTGACCAAGGAAACCGTTCTTCCATTTATATTATAGTATTAGTATAATTTTTATACTATATTGTACCTTAATTAATTTAATTATATAATACATAATTTTAATATAAAATTATGTAATCTTTAAAAAATTATATTACTCCGTTTGTAGTCATCATAAATCCCAATAATACAAAAAACAAAACATACGGGAAAATAACTAAAAACCAAGAAATGCCTTTATGTCCAGATTTACATATTGAATCTAAAACAAATGTCCAAAACGCAATATATACAAATTGACATAAAAACACTAATGATGTGTTAGGAACATAACATTCATAATTACCCATACAGAAACTATCGGTATTTCCTCCATTCTGTAAAATTAATAAAATCATCGTTATTGCAGATAAAACTAAATATAAGTATGCGGGTTTACATAATTTTTTTATCGTGTTCATTTTCATTATATTATATATAAATATATTAAATATATATATATATTAAATACCATCGACGGTGTTATGTGCATTTATATACAAATCTTTTATATTTGGAGGTAAATCTATTTTGGTATTGTTAGAACTTAATATTTTTTCTGCATATGGTTGTTGAGTTGGATAAACCATAGAAGATGGACTTGATTCAACTCCTTTAAAATTATCTGAAATATGTTCAACCTTTGACGCAATATATCTTGATCCATTCAATATTTCTGCTGGTATAATTTTATCAATAATACCCCCTCCCTTCATATTTTTTCCTCCTATTTTTTTTCCACCGCCTATTCTGGTAGAAACTGGAAATTTAAAATCACCATTATTATCATTATATGGATAAGGATGATAAAGATGAGAATTTCCTCCTCGTATAACTCTTTTTTTATATGTTTTATTCCTAGATTTTTTACATCTACATTTTTTACATCTACAATTTTTATTTCTTTTGTTATGTATATTTTTAACGCTTTTGTGAGTATTTTTTTTAATATTTTTTTTAGTCTTTATATTTGTCTTATTTTTCTTCCTATAATTTCTATATGTTTTTTTATACATTTATTTATATATATAAACATTATATAAAATCATTAAAAAATAATAATAATAACAATAATAGTAAAATATAATATAAATTTACTCAATTTCAACATGTGTTAATAAATGACGTCGACAACACAATTTATCTAAATTCAAACTGTCTAAAACTTCTCCTTCTGCAGTTTTATCAGTATTTACTTTTGTTAAATAAATTACATCATTTGTATTGGTATTTTTTTTATGCGATTCCCGCTCATATGCCTTTTTACGCACTTCACGTTCATAATGTCGATATAAACTACTAATTTCCTTACCACACGTAAAACATTTAATCGGAATAAGCATTATATCTTATATTTATAATATATAATGTTGTATTTATTTTAATCAATTTTTTTATTAATTATATTTTTTATTAATTATACTTAAATTATAAATTAATATAATTAATTTGTTCCATTGCATATTATTCTTGATCCATACTCGGTATCTTTCTTTCTATAAATTCTATCAAAAAATTTCATTAAATAAGATTTATTTTTTATATTATTTCTTTCTACGAAAGCATCATCTATATAATCTATATTAGAACAACCACTATTTTTAAATAATTTCTTTATACAAAGTTTTGATAAATTAGTTGACAGTGAATTTGTATTAATGCACGGTTCAGGCCATTTTGATTCATCTGAACCATAACATTTATCATAATGTAATTCATTTCCATATTTTTCATTACTTAATTTGATTTCATTCATTTCCGATTGAATTTCTTCTTTGGTGTGATCCTTATACGAATCTAGTAATTCATCCGTAATATGTGAATTATTTATACAACCAGTATTTGTCCATAATTTATTTATACATTCATTTGAAATATTTGAATCAGAGTTTTCAAATAAAGAGCAAGGATCACTAACACGCGTTTGTGTACCTTTACAGTTTCCGTAACAAGTATTTTTATGTAAATAAAAATTATAATCTATATCATTTATTTTAGTAGGTCCATTCATATCTCCCGAAACACATTTGTTACCATTAAGCAATACACAGCAATTTGTTAAATTACAGTTTGTAGATGTTAATTGATTACATTTTGTATTTAAATAATTAGTTGATTCATACTTTCCACAAAATCCATTATGTATTTCATTATTATGAAAAAATGTTTTACCTGGATATGATTCTGGCGTAGTATTTATTAATTCACTTTTGTTAAAAATACCAGATGTTTCTTCACTATCTTCATCTAATATTGACTTTGATTCACCCTTAAATGTAGTTATTAAATTATCTAACATTTTCGAAAAAATATTATTATCAATTTTACCTTTACTTTTTAATGTTTCATCTATTTCTTTTGCATTTCTTTTTGATTCCTCTATAGTTACACTTCCTTCTAATATAATATATTTACTATTATAATACAAACTTCCTAAAAATACTATTAGTACGATTAATATCAATAAGTTATTATTTAATTTAATTTTATTAATACTCATAAATAATATATTTATAATATAGTAAGAATTAATTATATATTATATATTATAAATTGATTATATACTATATAGTCTCCTTTCTTTGTCTATCCAATAATTCTGCTCTAACTTTTTACCATTTTCAGTTAAATACATTGGACCATTCTTTGCATTTCCTTCTACGCATTTAAAATTAGATATCATATTAGTATTTTTATTAAGTTTAAATGTTGGTGTACAGCATGATGGTATATTACATAAATTTACAGACCGTGATATGGTTTTTATATCATTATTCATTACGGATATACTATTACATTTTTCTGTAATATTATTTCGGTCTTTACAAAAATCATCTTTTAATTTGCTATCTAAAAAATTATAAATATCATTGTACCCTTCTTTAATATATGAATTATTAGACACTCTAAATATTACAATAATTATAATTATTATTAATAATAATAGTAATCTATATTTTAATTTATGGTCATACATATATAAAAATAACATATTTTGTATATTATATATATTTTGTATATTATATATATATTGTATTATAAATATATACAAAATAAGATAAAAATTTAAACCTATGGTATAATATATAAAATATATGTTTAATATATTTAATATATTTTGTTTTTTGTCAACAGTAAAAATATTTGGTTCAATATCACAAGTAAATTCAGTTGATATAGATGATTGTAAAACAATTATAAACCATCAATATAATAAAAAATATATGTTTTGTGATGATAAAGAAACATGGTATAATGCCGCACAATTTTGTAATACAAATGGCGGTAAGTTATTAACTATAGATAGTTCAAGTGAAAACAATTGGATTTATATTGAACGTGAAAAATATAATATTGATTCTGATGTATGGGTTAATTTAAAAACAAATAATATGATTCACTGGCATTGGGATAATAACAAACATGGTTTTATGAATTGGAAACCAGGGACACCCGATGGATTTCGTTTAGTTAACTGTGCACGTTTACTTCCGTCAAGTAAATATTTAAATGATATGATATGCAATAAAGAATATGATTTTATATGTGAAAATCCAATAACTACAACGCCAACTACAACGCCAACTACAACGCCAACTACAACGCCAACTACAACGCCAACTACAACGCCAACTACAACGCCAACTAGCACATTAACTAGCACATTAACTAGCACATTAACTAGCACATTAACTAGCACATTAACTAGCACATTAACTAGCACATTAACTAGCACATTAAC
>Ga0209335_10001498_pt1 | contig 26641 bp, 21 predicted proteins | sample COG_09_FD_184753 | JGI IMG/M metagenome (GOLD analysis project Ga0209335, IMG submission 184753) | Pelagic Microbial community sample from North Sea - COGITO 998_met_09 (SPAdes) (version 2) | ecosystem: Environmental > Aquatic > Marine > Neritic zone/Coastal water | place: Helgoland, sampling...
TTTTCGAAGTTTATCCGTTTAGAATGTTAGTTACCAATGGATCCAGTTTGGTTGCACATGCTCGTTTTATTGGCAGAGATGGAAAAGAACCATCTTTATTAAAGGTATCTTTTTTCTTAAACGGAAAATTATTGTCCGACCAGGTGGCAGCTCCATACAACCAAAACTTTATCCCGCCCACCTTGAATGATGACGGAAAAAGCCAGAGCTTTCGTTGGGCATTAACCGTTGTGGCACAAGATACTCAAGGAAATAGTTTTATAAGTACCGAATATGGAGAAAATCAAAGCAGTGTTGTTTTTCCAGTTATGAATATCGACCTAGTGAACGGGATTTCGGGACTTAGTGAAAATGAAATCTTGAACGGTCAAGTGATTACTATTGATGGAGAAATCACTGGAGCACATAGCGATTTGATTGACGTTAATAATATCAGCTTTGCCGCAAATGGGATTGTATTTGCAAATTCAGGTCAACCTGAAGAAGTAAATATTAATAGAATTGTAACTAGCACAAATAACCTCATTCGGATAAGTTTTTCCACGCTGTTTGATGTGGAATTTGAAAAATATGCCAAGCCAGATGGGTCGATTGAAATTACTGTATTTGCTGATATGGTTCCTAGGTTTGGTTTCACACCAATTTTTAAATCAAATACTCTGAACTTAAATGTCTCTCCTCCAGTGCCATGGATGGATGTAAAATCTAACCTCTTAACATTGTTTAGTGATTTAACATTCCGAAACCCAAGTTCTGATGAAATTGCCTACGCCCTCGACAACTTAAACAGCTCAGGAACTCACAGGCTTGAGAAATGGATTAATGACATCTCATCTGTTGCTGCAATTTCTGATAAGATAGACATTGTATCTGCTCACCGTGTAATTTACGGCGAATGGCATACAGAATTCAAGAAGTTTGAAGAAGACAGTTTGATTTGGTCTGCCAGCTCTTCAGCAACGCCTGATTGGTTAAAAAGCTATATTGATTCTGAACTAATAAGTGTGGATTACAGGTTTAGGTTTGGTATTGTACCGTGGATGGTTGGAGATTTGAGTAATGCAAGCGTAGTCAACTTTTTGAACAACCGTTATGACTTTATAAAGACTAGTTTTCAAAATAAATACGGATTTTTACCTAGCTTGCAGCAACTTTACCAAGGTTCTTTTAATATGCTTCAATATTGGCAGTCTTATGAAAATACATATTGGGAATTGGAGCGTGGCGGTGGGCGCTCTACCGGTGTGGATACACCACCGCGAAGAGACGCTATCGCAGTTGGGTCAAATGCACTACCTTGGGATTCTACCAGACCGTACAGCCCAGGTGAAGTGGTAAATTTAAACCGCTTTGAATATGTATGTTTAATTCCAGGTTCTCCAGCAGGAGAATCACCACCAGGTTCTCCACGTTGGGCTTATGTGCGAACCTTAGGTTATAATAATGGTGAAGTTGCGGTTGATTTTGTATGGCGTTTTGCAAAGGAAATTGAATTTCGTCAAAATGTCCCGTACATCCAGTCGACCACTTCTATTCGAGATAGCCATTTTAAATTAGCTACATTTATGCATTTATTGTGGAAGGAGAATGCAGATATTTTAACTGATGCTGATGTTGAGCCTTTGTCAGAATTACCGACACATGAGGCAATTGCCAAGATTCTACAGGATCCCAGGTACACTGCCCGTTATAATTTAATTTGGAAGAACTCCAGTTTAATACAGCAAGGTTTCCCAGATTGGAAAAACGAACCATGGTTTGGAAATTTTTGGGATAAAAATTTCCCCTGGGTTTATCACACGGATTTAGGTTGGATTTATATAGCTGGTGTATCACAAACCGCGTTTTGGTTTTATTCAGATAAACTTGGATGGATGTGGACTGGAATCGAGCATTATCCAAAAATGTACAGTAACAATGAATCCAGTTGGGTTTATTTTTATGACAAATTAAATACAGAAAATTATTTTTTCCCAATCCCTTATTTGTATATTTATAATACTAAAAATTGGGTTCTTTTTGATTCTTATAAATAGTTAATTGTGATTAAAATCGTTCACCTGGTTCATTCAATTGATCCAACTACTGGTGGAGTGGCGGAAGCAGTTAATCGATTAAGTGATGAAATGAATGCACTTGGACTAAATTCTTCAGTCACTGATAAGCGAAAATATAATCTGGAAAATACTCTTTTCATTATTGCCCATGGATTATGGCAGTGGCCTAGTATAGAAGCGTATCATTGTTTTAAAACATATAATATCCCTTATCTTTTATTTCCGCATGGTATGCTTGATCCTTGGTTTAAGAAAACCTACCGATTAAAACATTTAAAAAAACAGATATACTGGTGGTTTAGGCAGCATAAAGCCGTTCGAAATGCGAAAGCCCTATGTTTTACCACGGAAGAAGAGCGAATTCTTTCCCAGAATACTTTTTTTCCATACTCGTGCAGGGAAGTGGTAACTGGATTGGGAGTTAAAAACCCGCCTAATAATGGTGCTGTACAATGTGAAACTTTTTTATCTAAATTTCCAAAGTTAAGAGATAAAAAAGTGCTTCTTTATTTGGGGCGATTTCATCCGAAGAAAGGTGTTGATTTACTGATCAATTCTTTTACGAGGAAATCGGCAAAGGATGAGGTTCTAGTTTTAGCCGGCCCGATAGATAAATCTGATAAATATGTAAACCATTTAAAAAGTTTAGCCAAAAAGAAACCAGAAAAAATAATTTGGACGGGCATGTTGCAGGATAATTTAAAGTGGGGTGCATTGCGATTTGCAGATGCCTTAATTTTACCATCACATCAGGAGAACTATGGTATGGTTATTGCCGAAGCATTATCTGTTGAGACCCCAGTTTTGTTAACCGACAAAGTAAACCTTTGGCGCGAAGTAATTGATTCAGGTTGTGGAATAGTTGTTCAAGATGATCGTCAGGGAATTGATACTTTAATAGAAAAATGGACGCGGAACGAACATGCTAATTTCCGTGCAAATGCCGGGATGTGTTTTAGGAGTAAACTCCACATTCAAAAAGCAGTAAGGAATATTTGTAATGTGCTCGAACTGGATATTCCTTGAATGAAGATAACAATTTTACATGGAGCCTTTTTTCCAGTTCCCGCGTTACGCGGAGGTGCCATTGGTAAAGCTTGGCACGGGCTAGGGCAAGTTTTTGCATCCAAGGGGCATCAGGTCACTCATGTGTCACGAAAATGCGACGGACTAGCTGAAGAAGAACGAAACGGCAATGTGCAACATCTAAGAGTTGCGGGATTTAATTCAGTCAACAACCCTTACCTGCTTAAATTAAAAGAATTCTTTTATGTTTTACGTGCTAAAAAGGTACTACCCCAAGCAGATATTTTGGTTACTCATGCATTTTGGGCACCCCTTCTTTTACCCAAGTTGAAATTTGGCAGAATTTATGTGCATGTTGGTAGGTACCCCAAGGGACAGCTAAAGTATTACAGAAATGCTGGTTGTTTTCAGGTACCTACTAAAGCAATTAGAGCAGCTGTAAAAAAAGAAATCCCCAAAAGCAGACAAATGATTTCTGTTCTTCCATACCCATTAAACTGGAAGGTGGATTTTGAAACTGATTATTTAAAGCGGGATTTAAAGATATTTTATTTGGGTAGGGTTCATCCAGAAAAAGGAGTGGCTGAGTTAATCGAGGCTTTTAATAATATACCAATTAACATTCGCAGGGATTGGAAGTTGTCCATTCGTGGTCCCTGGCGAACAGAACAAGGGGGAGGGGGAAAAAAGTTTATTAATCAGTTAAAAAAAATGACTTCGGAAAGGAACGCATCTATAGAATTATTAGATCCTGTATTTTCTGAAAGTAAATTGAAAGATGAGTTAAGGTCGGCGAGAATATTCGCTTATCCTTCGCTTGCTGAAAGGGGTGAAACATTTGGACTTTCCGTTCTCGAAGCAATGAGTTGTGGTTGTGTTCCAATTGTTTCTGCACTCCAATGCTTTAAAGATTTGGTAGAAAATAATAAAAACGGATATGTATTTAATCATAAATCAACACACCCAGATGATTCTCTTATATCCGTTCTTTCAAAAGCGATGCAATTCGAGGCAAATAATATCACTTTATCAAATGAGGCCCGAATTAAATCAAAGAAGTTTGAGGCCGAAGAGGTTTCTCAAAATTATCTTGATGATTTTTCCAAACTACTCTCCGAAAAACATTTTTAAAAGCGTTGGGTAATATGCTTGGTTCAATAGGTTAAATTTCTTATATTTAATACTATGAAGAAGCCTGTAAAAGCATTTTTATTTATTGGAACACTGATTATATTCAGTTACGGAATTCATCTCTTTTCAAAAATAAAAAAATCAGATGGAAGCGAGAATAGTTTAGTTCAACAGAGTGATAAAATTTCGTTACCTCTTACATTATTGGATGTGAATGGAAATGAAGTATCCGTTGACCAATTGAATGGAAAGTATGTAGGGCTTTATTTCTCTGCCAGTTGGTGTGGGCCTTGTAGGAGCTTCACGCCAAAATTGGCAAAGTTTAAGGAGGAACATAAGGAAAATTTTGAAGTTGTTCTTATTGGATCTGATGGGAGTTCAAAGGCACAGGCAAATTATATGAAAAAATATAAGATGCCATGGCTTGCATTGAAAAATCAATCCGATGCAGCACGCGACATTAGCGTTTCTCTTAAGGTAGAATTTATTCCTTATCTTGTCATAGTTGATAGCGACGGAAATGTGATTACTAAAGACGGGAAGAGTGATATAGACAGTATGGGCAATGCTGCCTTTGATTACTGGACCAAGAGCTAAATTAACTTCTACAAACGGACAGGAATGCCATGTTGTTTCATTTCTCTTTTGGTCTCTGCAATACTACATTGTCCAAAATGAAAAATACTGGCAGCTAAAACCGCACTAGCTTTTCCCTTAGTTATCCCTTCAGCCATATGAGTTGGGTTTCCAACTCCTCCAGAAGCAATAATTGGAACTCCAACCGCTTCGCTTACCGCCTTTGTTAAATCAAGATCGAATCCCTTTTTCGTACCGTCCATATCCATACTTGTAAGAAGAATTTCGCCTGCACCCCGACTCACAACTTCTTCAGCCCATTTTATGGCATCCAATGAAGTAGTTTTCCTGCCTCCATGGGTATATACAGTCCAACCGTCGGGGCATTTTTTAGCATCTATAGCAACTACAATACATTGATTGCCAAAAGTTTTGGAAGCATCATTAATAATATCTGGGTTCAGTATTGCGGCGGTGTTAACACTAACTTTATCCGCCCCTGCAAGAAGCATGTCTCGCATATTGGTGACATTTCTAATACCTCCACCAACAGTTAATGGCATAAAGCATGTATCAGCCGTTTTTTTAACCACATCTATCATAGTGTTACGGTTATCACTGGATGCAGTAATATCCAAGAAAACCAGTTCGTCTGCACCCTGTTCTTCATATGCCTGAGCAACGAGTACAGGATCCCCAGCATCGCGTATATCCTTAAATTTTATACCTTTTACAACCCGGCCATTGTCTACATCAAGGCAGGGTATTACACGGGCTGAGAGCATGGGGGGAATTATAGCTAATTTCTCAAATAGAGAATCGAAAAATAATCAGCTTTTATTCGTCTGCAAATGCAATGTCAGGCTGATAGGAAAGAACCAGTTTGTATTGTTGGCCTGGTCTCATAACCAAAGGGTGATCTCTAACTAAGTACTGAACATAATGGATATTACCTGCATATCCGCGAAAATCTGGGTTTTCAGTAACGGTTTCAAAATTCCCCCAGGTGGCTTGGAAGTCATCAGTTTCCACATTCGCACGCAATCCTTCCGGCCCCTGCCTGATAGTTGTTCCGAGTCTGTATGAAGTATGGGGCGAGCCAATGACGAGTGCTAATCTCATACTATCCATAGTGACCTGGTTTTTGACTTTAAATGTAAATTCAGATTGAACACGACCATCGCCAAATGACCATTGCACATGACAACTGCCAATACCGTAAGCGAAAGTACCATCAGTTTTAACTAGGTCTGGTTGATCGAACCGTAAATAGAACGATTTTTTCAAACCAATACCCGTAACACAGTTTTTTCCGTAGTAGGATGGAATAATAACCTGATCACCAAAAGTAAGTTCGGGCATCATTACGGGAAGATATTTGTTTACCGGCCAGTCAAAAATTCCAGAACAGTGTGGAAAAGCTAAGTTATCACTTGTTATTGTGTTTCCAGGTCCGATGAGAGGAAGTTGGTACTGAATACCATTATTTTCATCTCTAAACAAAAACGCACCGTGTTCTTTTTTGTGAGATTTGTCAAAAATAACAAAACGGCCCGCTGTTTTGGAACGGGAAGAGGGGGGCACGGCAAGGGATCCACCAATTACTTTTGCCAACCTTGACCATTGGCAAAGGTTTCGAGCCGCGTCGAAATTTGCCATTCTGGTGGTGTGGTTTGGAACGGTATTTCTTTCAGCATCTCGGATTACAAGATCGCCTTTTTCCTGGTCTAAATAAGTAACAAAAAAGTATTGAAATAATTTTCTGAGCGTATCTAGGTAGATTGGCATTTTCTCGGGATTTATCCAGTGATCTCTCATGGATTGAAGAATCATGCTTATGCAATGAAGTTGTCCATATGCACCAACTGAACGTCCAAAATTCCAACCCAAACCATCCTGCCTAACCATGTCGGGTAACATCTTAAGATACTTTTCAGCAAAAGTTCTTAATTTTGGTAATTTTCTGTCTTTAAGATGTACATTTGCATGTAACTGAAGTGCTTGCCTGATGAAAATAAATGATAGAAGCCCATACACATCATATACGCCACCATTGTTTTTGTTATTGTCGTCAAAGAAACCTGTTGAGCTACTTGCTTCAATTCGTTCAACAAAACGGTCGATTACTTTTCCAGTATCATCTTTTTTGGTTAGACCGAAACTGAACCGGGCGACTGACTTGGCGATATTAAAAGCTTGATAGTGATCTTCGTGATCTGAGCGGTAGAGAAGACACTGGTCCAGTTGTTCTCTTGTCGGATCAAGCAGGCGCTCCCAAACTGCGTTTCTCTCTTTGGATGCACCGAATGAGAGAAGACCCAGCGACGCATATGCCATCCCGTTATCATTAGCTTCATCACTAAATGCCTGTTGAGTAACACAGCGTGCCGTCAAATCATGCAAGTCGTACTCTCCGAGCTCAACCTCCCCAGTTGCCCGAAAAAACTCACCAATCGCAAGTGCGGCATGGCCAGGTTCATCTACTCGAGATTTTTCGCCGGGTGCGGGGGTGACCGATCCGTCTTCGTTGATGTGCTGAAGGTTATTACCCAGAAGTGAGCGGGCTAGATCCAAGCATTGATCAGAAAAATTGTGCATAAGGTTGCCAGAAATTGATTAATGAAGAAAGTTAGAAAGTGTCGAGAAGACAGGCTTTTGTCAATGAGTTATGAGGTTTGTATTAAGTCTAAAAATTCCTTGTTTGATTGTGTCTTTGACATTCTGTCCAAAAGGCTCTCGGCTGCATCTATTACTTTCATCGGTGACATGGCACGCCTAAGGAAAGATGTTTTCTCAAGAATACTAGGCTCAACAAGGTCTTCTTCTTTACGAGTGCCAGAAGATGCCAGATTGATAGCTGGCCAGAGTCTGAGCTCGGCAACTTTCCGGTCGAGGATGATTTCACTGTTTCCCGTACCCTTAAACTCCTGAAAAATAAGCTCGTCCATTTTTGAACCTGTTTCAACTAAGGCTGTAGCAACAATAGTAAGGGAACCAGCTTCTTCTGAGTTTCGAGCGGCAGAGAAAATTTGTCTAGGTTTTTCCAGGGCACGAACATCCAGTCCGCCAGTCATCGTGCGTCCACTTTTGCCTGAGGCAGCATTGTATGCTCTCGAGAGTCGAGTAATAGAGTCCATTAAAAGAACAACATCCTTTTTGCTTTCCACTAATCTTTTAGCCCGCTCAATAGCCAATTCAGCAATTTTGAGGTGCGTTTTAACTTCCTCATCATTGGAGGATGCATAAATTTCGGCAGACACGGATCTCTTGAAATCGGTAACTTCTTCGGGCCTTTCATCAATTAACAATACCATTAAATGACATTCAGGGTGATTTTCTTCCACCCCTTTTGCAATGTCATGCAGAATCGTAGTCTTTCCGGCACGGGGAGGTGCAACTATTAGGCTTCGTTGTCCTTTTCCGATTGGGCAAAAAAGATCCAGCACTCTGGTGGTCATTCTTTTATCTTTGGTTTCTAAGTGAAGCTTTTTATTGGGTTGGATGGTCGTTAATTGGTCAAATCGAAACTGTTGTTTGCGATCTTTAATACTTAATCCATCTACAGTGTGAATGAAACGAACTTTTGGATTCGGACGATTTTTATCCGGAACGGCATCCGCTTTAATAACGGATCCTTTTTTAAGTTTAAATCTACGAATTAACTCTTTGGGTACAAAGGGATCTAGGGGCGTTGTTTTGCCTCCTCTCTCAGGATCGAGTAGTACGCCTGTTTTGTTTTCATTGAGTTCTAAAATGCCCTCAACTTCTAATAGATTTTGACTTGCCTGTTCGTTGTCACTCATGGGTAATATAAAAGGATTGGCTTAAAATGCCGCATACAAGATGCCGAAAAATCGACACGAAGCAAAGAATCAAATCAATTTGACTAGTGGTGCAATGCACTTCTAGCAGAAAGAATCTTTGTTTATTCAATATTACATGTACAATGTAATTGTAAGTCAATCAACTACTTTTAAGTAAAAGGGTTTGTTATTATTTTTAATTACTTTAGGAAAAGTATCTAATGAATAAGGCTTTTTATTTAACAACTGCAATTGATTATGCGAACGGTTCTCCTCATTTGGGGCATGCGTATGAAAAGATACTGGCTGATGTTATTGCACGTATCAAACGGTTAAACCAAGTGGAAACACACTTTGTAACCGGTTTGGATGAACATGGGCAAAAAGTACAACAGGGTGCTGAAAAAGAAGGTGTTAACCCACAAGAAAGATGCGATCGTATTGCCAAAGAGTTTCTTAATTTACTTCAAGAACTTAATATCTCAAATGATGATTATATAAGAACTACTGAAGAACGGCATAAAAATGTGGTTTCTGATTTGCTTAACGATTTATTTGATCGGGGTGAGATTTATCAGGCTGAGTATGCCGGCTTTTACTCGATGCGAGCAGAACAATTTCTACAGGAAAAAGATAAGGTGAATGGTGAATGGCCAGAGATTTATGGTGAGGTAACCGAAATTACAGAGAGCAATTATTTTTTTAAATTAAGTAAATACCAAGATTGGTTGGTTAAATATTTAAATGATAATGAAGATTTTATTGTTCCAAAATTTAGAAAAAACCAAGTTCTAGAATTTTTAAAAGAGCCCTTGAATGATTTGTGTATTTCTCGACCTAAAGATCGTTTGAATTGGGGAATACCACTACCATTTGATGATGAATATGTAACTTATGTCTGGTTTGATGCATTGGTTAACTATATTTCTGCGGTAGGATACGGAACTGAAACTTTTGAAAAATATTGGCCGTCGGATCTTCATGTTATAGGAAAGGACATTTTGGCACCCCCCCATTCGATCTATTGGCCAATTATGTTAAAGGCGGCAAATTTACCTATTCCAAAACAAATTTTGGCTCATGGGTGGTGGATGAGTTCGGGTGAAAAAATGTCCAAAAGCACGGGAGAGGTGGTTGATCCATTAAGTCTAATCGAGCAAAGAGGGGTTGATCCCTTTCGCTATTTTGTGATGCGTGAAATGACCGTTGGACAAGATGCGGATTTTTCATTGGATCGGTTTGAATCAAGGTACAAAACGGACCTTGGGAATGATTTGGGAAATTTGGTTAGCCGCCTTTTTCATATGATTGCAACTTATGAGCATGGAGTTGTGCCAGAGGCTGAGTTAAATGAAGAATTTGAACAAAAACTAAAAGGTCATTTTGAGGAAATAAAACCTAAGGTCTTAGATTTTTTTAATAGTTATCAGTTCAATCAAGGATTGGATCAAATATTTGTTTTTATTCGGGCAATCAATAAATATGCGGATGAGAGAAGACCATGGAAGCTGGCAAAATCGGATGATCTAGGAGATGGTCAAAAACTTAAAGCTTGCTTGGGGGTAATGGTCGAATCTCTCCGACTCGCAATTCAATTTCTAGCTCCTATTATGCCAGGGGTCCATAGTACAGTAAATGAGTTGATGGGTTTGCCACCTTGCGAAAACTGGCAAAAAGATTTGATTTGGGATTTCAGGCTTGTGGGAAAACCTTTGGGTGAAAAACCTATTTTATTTCCTCGGTAGAATCAGGCTCCTTTTTATTGTCCTGATCTTGAATTCTAACTTCCGCCAGATGAACCCTAGTTTCATCTGCCTGTAGAATTTTGATATGCATATTATTAAGGGTAAGTGTTTCTCCTTCTTCAGGAATCCTACCAAGTTCTTCTGTAATTAAACCACCGAAGCTGGTGAGCTCTTCTTTGGAGTCAGTCACAAGTTCTTCTGGCAGTTCATGTACGGGGCTCATACCAGATATTTTCCACTTGTTCGCCCCTGATTTCCTTACAGTTTTTTCATCTGAATCAAATTCATCCTGAATTTCACCTACGACTTCTTCGAGAATATCTTCCAGTGTGATAACACCATCAATTCCCCCAAATTCATCACGAACTAAAGCCATATGAACTTTCCACTTCATCATTTTTCTGAGTGCCACTGGAAGTGGTTCTTCAGTGGATAATATAGCCGGCGCTTTACTTAGAGATTTAAAATCAATTGATTTTCCTTCACACATAATCCGAAAGGCATATTTAACATGTATAATGCCAATACAATGATCCAAGTTACCTTTGCATACAGGCAACCTTGTGTGTCCACATGTCCTGGCAATTTGTAGATTTTCTTCGAGTGGATCTTCACAATTTAAAACCTGAACCTGGTTTCTTGGTACAAGAATATCTCGGACATGAAGGTGACCCATTTCAAGTGTGTTGCCAACAATTTCAAAAACTTCAGGATCGAGCGTGGAACTTTCTCTGCTAAGTGTTCGAATATGTTCTGCCAATTCATTTTTTTCATCCTTTACCTCTATTTGTGGGTCGGTCCAGGAGTGCATAAACTTTTCAATTTGACGAAGAATGATTGATATTGGAAAGCAAATGGCTCGAACTCCGAACATTAGGGGCTTACCAAATTTTAAATGCAGAGGAAGAAAAGAGCTTGCAGCTAAGGATTGCGATGCAATTCCTATCCAGGCACGCTCCCAAAGAAAAGCGAGGATAAATGATAATCCAATGCATAAGACCCACCCTGCATTTTCGTATGCAAAATAAGTTTTTAAAAAGCATGAAAAAGCAATAGTTCCCAATATGATCTGAATCGAAGAAAGAAATGCAGATTCTATATGATAAGGTCTTTGGTGATTGGGGGCAGCAAGGAGTGAGCTTAAAAGTTTGTTGGTGTTGTCATTATTCGGAACAGGAGTGATACCTGCGCGAACTCGATCAATTAAGGATCTGTATGTGCTTATGTACAAACCCCACAGGCTGGTCAGAAACCATGCAATTAGAATTACATAGCGGAATTCAATTAAGAACAAAAAATCCTTCATTCTGCGGATGAATTTCGATCAAGAATTACCTTTATTGCATGCAGAACTTTTTTGTTCTCACTTTCTGTACCAACCGAAATTCTTAAATATTCATTCAAGTCCTGAGCCATGGATCTGGTAATTATTCCTAGGTGTTGTAAATCTTGAAACATTTTTTGCCCGTCTCCCACCTTGACTAATATAAAATTTGCTTTACTCGAAACATATTCCAACTGCAGGTTTCGTAGGCCATCCTCCAATTGCTTAAGTCCGTTTTGATTTTTCTCCCTGCATGCCAATACCCATTCTCGGTCTTCCAGAGCAGCAATGGCAGTTTCCTGAGCAACTGAGTTTACGTTAAATGGCTGCCGAGCTTTTTGGAGAAGATGAACCAATTCCGAATTTCCATACCCATATCCAACGCGGAGGCCGGCCAATCCGTAAATTTTTGAAAATGTTCGCATCGCGATAATTTTTTTTCCTTCACGGATGAGTGGTCGGAGGTCTGGCGGATCTTCAAGATATTCAGCATAGGCTTCGTCTAGACAAAAGATTACATGGTCTGGAAGAGATTCGGCAAATGCAATTATTTCTTCGTGGGAATTAGCCGTGCCTGTAGGGTTATTTGGGCTAGGAAGAAAAATAAGCTTCGTTTTATCAGTTATAGCTTCGCGAAATTTGTTTAAGTCATGAATCAAGTTGGGCATTGGTACAACAACTGGGTGAGCACCCATTAGTAATGCAGTAAGTTTGTATACCACAAAGGCGTGTTGCCCCACTAAAACTTCATCTTCCGCATCTAAAAATACATGACCCAATAATTCGATAATCTCATTTGAACCATTTCCAAGTATAATTTGATTTGGGTCTATGTTGTGAAGTGAAGCGATTCTAGTACGTAATTTGGTTCCACTACCTTCTGGGTAAAGATGAATATTTTCTAAACTTTCTTTACCTGCTTGAATAGCTTTTTGCGATGCACCCCAGGGGTTTTCATTAGAGGCCAATTTACATATCTCATCTATGTTGAGATTATACTCAAGGGCGACTTGTTCAATTGGTTTGCCTGGTTGGTAAATAGGCTGTTCCAGAATGCGATGATTCGCAAGTTGGGAAAAATTCATATATTTTTGTTTAACAATAATTATTCCATTCAATTGATCAAGTAAAAGGGTGACCTTAAACATGGTGTTGTGATCTATCTTTTGTTCCCATAGATTAATCATGTGAAAGTAGCTGTATTAGGTGCATCTGGATTATTGGGTTCTGCTGTTAGTCAGTCCGTCGTCCGTCGTGGGCACAATTTGTATCCTTATTCGAATGTTAGCTCCACTATTCATTCTGGAGGAAAACTATGTAAAGCTTTGTCATTAGAAAACGATGAACAATTAACCAGGGAACTTTTTGATCAATGGCCTGATGCGATCGTAAACTGTGCAGCAGTGTCTTCTCCTGATTCTGTTAATTTGTCTCCTGAAAAAGCAAAATTAGTAAATGTTCATGGTGCTCATCGTTTGGCAACGATTGCATCTCATATTGGAGCTCGATTTATTCATATATCCACAGATATGGTTTTTGACGGAAAGAATTCTCCTTATCGATCAACGGATGTTCCCAATCCATTATCTGAATACGGAAAACAAAAACTTGAAGCGGAAAAAAAAGTTTTATCTGTTAGTGAAGAAAATATTGTAGTTTTAAGAATTACATTAATAAATGGAAACAGCCCTTCTGGGAAAAGAAGTCAGCACGAAAAAATCCTGAGAGGGCTTGCGGAGCAGAAACCGCTTACTTTTTTCGACGATGAAATTCGACAGCCCTGTTCTTCAGAAAATACCGCTGATGCGGTGGTTGAGCTTTTGGAAAGACCTCAATTAAATGGCCTTTTTCATTGGGCAGGCACCGAAGAGGTATCCCGTTATCAGTTAGCAATTAGAACCCTCAGACACTTTGGAATAAATAGCGAAAAGATTATCCCTGGAAGTGTACAAACTGCTAAAGCAGAAGTCGGGGAGAGACCAAATCATTTATCTTTTATACTCGAACCTTTATCTGCAAAATTATGCGTGCAGCCTTTGTCTATTGAAGAACAAATTGGACAATTAAAAATTCCGTCAGATATGTATTCCTGGTATCGTCAATTTGCTGATAGTCCCTCTAGTTATATTCATAGGTTTTAAGTTTTAATCATGTCTCTTTTAGTATACCCATTTCTCAAAGCTTGCGGAGCGAGTAACATGGCAACTGACTTTTGGTTGTTTAAAAAAAAAGGCTTAATAGACCCGGTCTTTCGACACTATGGGTGGATTGAGGATGAAATAACATTTGGATACGGCCAAAATTGGAATTGGGTAAAAAACCAACATCAGGTGGAAGGCTTGAAAATTACCAGGAGGCCCACCGGTGGAGGGATTGTGCACCATGGAAGGGACTGGACTTATACTCTCATTCTACCCCATAAGCACCTGTCTTCGAAATTACCCGCACTTGATTTTTACGAAGCAATTCACCTTTCCATCGGTAATGCTTTGCTTGATCAAAATGTAGCCACCAGCTTGATGCCTTGCCCAACTCAAAGCGAAAAGCAAAAGGGGATACCAGGAGATTGCTTTTTGGAACCAGTAGGAAAGGATTTGATGAATAAAGGCGGATCCAAAAAGATTGCCGGTGCAGCAATGAAAAGAACAAAAAAAGGAATTCTTATTCAAGGAACGATAGACATTTCCAAGTTATCTAATTTGGATTCAGACAAATTCTTTAAATATTTTGTTAAAGAAATCGAATGCTTAGTCTCTGAAAAAACAAAAGTTGAACGATGGCCTGTAGAATTTGATCTTGAACATAAAGCCTATGTTAAGCAGTTCGCCTCTTCAGTCTGGCTTGAAAACAGAAAAATAAACTAGTTTGCTAATGTGATTACATTTTCCACATGTCTTGTTTGTGGAAAAAGGTCAAATGGTTGTACTTTTTTAATTTTATAACCCCCGTTAACTAAAGTACGCACATCTCTAGCCTGGGTAGCAGGGTCACAGGAAACATAGATAATTTTCTTTGGTCGAAATGAAAGAGTTTGGGCTAAAAAGTTTTCATCGCAACCTTTCCGTGGCGGATCAATTATTAGGGATGATGTATAATTTTCATTATGTAATTCATCAAAAATAGATGCGGCATCGCCTAAAATAAATTCAGCGTTTTCTATTCGGTTGAGCAATGCGTTTGCACATGCCCAGTCAAAGCCCTCACGACTCACTTCAATCCCAATTACTTTTTTAAAATATTTTGATGCAGACAGGGCGAATAAACCACCGCCACAGTAGGCGTCCACTAACAGGTTATCATCTTCACTTTTGGCTTGCTCCACTACATAATCAACGAGTTTAGGTAGAATGAAAGGGTTATTTTGAAAAAACTCACCCGCTTTAAATTGAAAAGTAAGTTCACCTACTTTTTCACATACAACTTTTTTCGGATCTGTTTCAACCCCTTCCAGAGCATCTCGCAATAAAAGCGTTCCTCCCTTTTTCTTTTTGTTATTCTCTAAGTTTTTCCGGGCAGATGGAAGTGCTTGGTTTATTGCATCAGTTGCAATGGGGCAGCTAGAAACATCGATAATTATTTTTCTTGATCCATAGCGGAGAAACCCAATTTTCCTAAATTCCCCATTACGAGGCTTTTCATAGTGTGGTGTTAGTTTTGAACGATAACCATATTGCTTTGGACTTTGGATGACTGGTAAGACATCAACTTTTAAGTTAGCAATCCGCTCAAAACTGTCGGCTACTTGAAGTCTCTTCCATTCAAGTTGAGTGGTGTAATTAACAGATTGGTATTGGCAACCACCGCATGTTCCAAAAAGCGGACATTTTGGATCTACACGGTTGGAAGACGGTTCAATAATTTCAATACAATCTGCCTCGGAATAGTTTTTGTGGTTTCGAAATATTCGAGCAAGAACTTTTTCTCCGGGTAATACAAATGCAATTTGAATAACCCAACCATCGTCTCTTGCGATTCCATAGCCTAAATTAGTTACATTCTCAATTTCGAGAATTATTTCGTGATGATAAGGGTAAGGGTGGTCTTTAAAACCTTTTGGTGGGCTATTCATTCGAAAAGTGTCGTAACGAGCTCGCACTCATGTTGCAAAACCCTTTTTTTAATAAAATGACAGATCCAATTACAAGTACATCAAATGAAAGAGTAAAAGAATTGGTTAAGTTGCGTGAATCAGCGAAAAGGCGAGAACAAATGCAACTTTTCGTGATTGAGGGTTTTAATGAAGTAAGGTGCTCGATTGAATTCGGAAAAAATGTGGATACGGTTTTTTACTGCAAGAAATTTATAGAAAAAAGTGGACTTGTTCAGGAATTAAAAAAATTAAAAGCAGATAAAATTAGTTTGGTTGAATTGGGAGGTGATGCCTTTATGAAAGCATCTTACAGAAAAAGTTCAGATGGTTTTTTGGCTACCGTTAAGATGTGGGACATTTCTTTGACCAATTTATTCAAACCCCTCGGAAATGTATGCGTCATTCTGGATGAAATCGAAAAGCCGGGTAATTTAGGTGCAATTATCCGGACGGTTGAAGCAATGGGTGTAAAAACTCTTTTACTGTCCGACTCATGCGTGGATTTTTTTAATCCTAATGTAATTAGGTCTTCGAGGGGACTTTTTGCAGGAATCAATGTTCGACAAGGATCAAAAGAACAAATCTTCAATTTATTGAGTGAGGAAAATTTTTCCCTTATTGGAACGAGTGGTAAAGCAAAACAGAGTTTTTGGGATTGTGAATTTTATAATAAAAATGCCTTCGTTTTTGGAAGCGAAAAAGCTGGATTGGGAAAATTTTGGTTAGATAGAGTTCGTGGTACCATAAAAATACCGATGAGTGGAAAAGCAGATTCGCTAAATTTAAATATCAGCGTGGCATGCATTCTTTCTGAGTATCAAAGAAGGAGTGCCACCTTAGAGCGATCTTAACCAAGTCAGGCTTTCATTAAGCGAGTCATTCATATCTCTTATCGGCTCGTACCCTATATCTTTTTTCGCAGACTCAATGGAAAACCAATGGTCGTGTGCTAATTGGTTCGCAACGAAACGAGTCATTGGCGGTTCACCTCTTAATCGTAATATACCCCATATTTTCTCGAGTGAAGAACCCAATAGATATGCTTTTTGATAGGAAATTTTTTTGGTTAGTTTTGGAAGGTCAAGCATTGCAAAAATTTCATTTAGCCAATCCCAAAGATTGACCGGTTCATTTTGACCAATGAAATAAGCATTACCCCCTAAAGTGGAATTCTTGAGCAAAGCTTCCATAGCACAAAAATGTGCATGAACAACGTTGTCCACATGAGTAAGATCCACTTTATTTCCACCTTCTCCCACTATTCGCAACTTTCCTTTTTTATGGCGATTGATAACACGAGGTAATAGATGCGGATCCCCTTCTCCCCAAATTAAATGGGGACGTAAGGCAATGGTTTTAAGTTTCCCGGGATCATTTGCTTCTAATATTTCCCGCTCGGCAATAGACTTGGTTTCCGCATATGCAGAAAGTCTTGAATTACCATAGGGTAAAGACTCTGTGCCACTAACAATGGGATGCCCAGAAAATACAACACTTGGTGTGCTCGTATAAATTAATTTAGCAATGTTATATTTTTTACATGCAGAAAGAATATTTCGAGTAGCCGTCACATTTGAACTATAAAAATCTGAGTATTTACCCCAAACTCCAGCTTTAGCAGCGATGTGAAAGATTAGGTCTGCTCCTTTGAAAATAGCTTCTGGTATTGGATCATTTGCTAAATCACAATAGTGGTGCTGACAATTTTCAGGGAAATCGGATTTTGTGAAATGTGAACTTCTTCCGATTGTATGAATTGAATGGTTAGAATTGATAAACTTTTGCGAGAGTGCTTTTCCTACAAATCCTCTTCCACCTGTAATTATTATTTTCATGTTTGAGTGAAAAGAGATGGCTGCTTTTCAATCTTACGAGTCCATTTTTTCGCCAATGATAAACGATGAATTTTAGCATTATGTCGTGAGTCTACAGGTAGAGATTTTTCCAAAACAACAAAACGGAAAGTAAATTTTGGTAAGTGGAAATTTAATTCCTTAAGAATATTTGTTCTTAAAGTTTCAAATGAAATCATGTTATCTTTTTTCAACTCAACCACCAAGCATGGCTCTTTAACTTTTCCATTTCCGATACCGATCAAAGCGGAACGGGAAATGTTTTTCATTGAATTAACTAAAGGCTCGCACCTTTCTGTTTCTAAAGGTCCATCTATGGTGATAACTCGTTCCACTTTCCGTCCCATAAAACGTAGGAGTCCATTCTCGTCGTAATATCCTAAATCCCCCATTCTATGAAAATAGTTTTTCCCATCGTTGAATTTTGAGTCACAAGTTGCGCCAGGCATACGGTAATATTTTTTACTAACCACTGCTCCTGAAGCACAGATTTCACCAATTTCTCCACGCTTAAGTTCTTTTGGGCAGTTTTTCCCAGATTCAAAAGGAGACATGGAGATGGGCATTATTTTAATGGCATTTCCATTCAGTGGCTTTCCAAGGCAGGCACCTTTTCCTGAGCTGATACTATGTTCTAATTGTCCAACTTGCGTTTGGTTTGTTGCTGAAAGCGGTAAGGCTTCCGTTGCACCGTAGGGTAGGATGACTTGTCCATTTGGTATAAATTTAGATAAATTTTTAATCAAAATTGGATTTGTCGGGGCTCCCGCAAGAAGCAATCTTTTAACGAGCGGAAGTGAGATATTATTTGATTCACAAAATGAACAAATTTTTCCACCAATAATTGGTGATGCAAATGCGGTGTTTATTTCATACTTCTGCATAGCTTGAACTAGTTTTCGTGGGTCTGCTGATGCAGGTTTTCTGGGGTTCATTTCTGGAATGACAGAAGTAATCCCAAGTGCAGGATTGAATAAAGCAAAAATGGGTAGCGTAGCCAGATCATTTTCACCTTTCGTCAGACCAAAGTCTGTTTTGAGGTGTGCAATCTGGGCGTTAAATATTTGATGCGTGTAGCATACTCCTTTGGGAATACCCGTGGATCCAGATGTAAAAACAATTGCCGCAAGTTCGTCCGAGGAAGAAGGGGCAGGGTTTTCAATTTGTTCTAATTTGCACTGGTTAATCTTACTGATGAAAGTATTTTGATTAACAGATACAGTTTTTTTGACAGACCGAAAAGCCCTGGGAAAAAGTTTACTTAAAATATGAATTAATGGAATACCAACAAGAGCTATTGGTCGGGTATTTTGTACGCATTTCAGAAATGCTTTTGTTCCCATTCCGGGATCAATAATTACCGGAACAGCACCGAGGTGAAATAACGCAAAAGCAATTAAAATCAATTGGTACCCGGGCTTAACCGCTAAAAGGACCGAGTCGCCTTTTGAGATTCCTTTGGATTTAAAATAAGTTGAACAAAGAGTGACTTCTTTATGAAGTTGTTTAAAGGATCTCGATTTAAATTGCCCATGTTTAGCTGAAATAATGGCCGTTTCGTCGGGGTACTCAGACTGTGCCGCAGCTAAATAATTGGCAATATTTTGGTGAGAAGTTTTCTCTCCCACAAAGCAAACTATTTAAGTTCTGCCAGCCATCTTTCGGCTTCAATAGCGGCTTGGCACCCCATGCCTGCTGCGGTTATTGCTTGTCGAAAAACATGATCCGCGCAATCTCCAGCAACATAAACCCCTGGGATTTCAGTCTTAACCTGAGATCCAATTTCGGGAACTAGGTAACCATTTTGGTCGAGAGGTAAGACACCTTCAAAGGGCTTGGTGTTTGGCACATGCCCGATGGCAATAAAAACCCCTTTACATGTAAGCTGAGACTGCTGACCGGTTAACAAGTTCTCAATTGTAATTGCAGAAACCTTTCCATCTTCATTTGGAAGAATCTCTTTTACCCCGCTATCCCAAACTACATTGATTTTTTCATGATCAAGTGTCCGTTCGGCCATTATTTGGGATGCCCTTAACTCATTTCTTCGGTGAACGAGTGTTACTTTTGAACAGAAGCGAGTAAGAAAAAGTGCTTCCTCGCAGGCAGAATCCCCACCGCCGATGACGACAACTTCCATGTCGCGATAGAATGCGCCATCGCATGTTGCACAGGTGGTCACTCCTTTGCCGCCATACATTTCCATTTCCCCGGGAATGCCAAGTAAACGCGGGGCTGCACCCGTTGCAATAATAACAGATTTTGTATCAAATTGTTTTTCACCCGCGTATAAAGTTTTGGACTCTTGGTCCAAAGTAACTTTATCAATGAATGCATTTTCTACTCTTGCCCGAAATCTAGTTGCCTGTTTTCTAAGTTGATCCATGAGGGAATATCCGTCGACACCATCAGGAAATCCAGGGAAGTTTTCCACCTCCGATGTTGTAGTAAGCTGTCCACCTGGTTGCTTCCCCTCGAGGATTAGGGGATTTAGGTTTGCCCTTGCTGCGTAAATTCCTGCTGTAAAACCCGCACAGCCAGTTCCGAGAATGATAATGTTTTCCATTTGAAGTAATTATATGATAAGTAAGATATCTAAATTGATTATATAGAATATAAAAGTATGAACATGACAAATTTTTTGACTTCAGTCGAGTAGATGAATTGGTTCGATAGTCATTGTCACCTTCAGGAGTATTTAAACAAGGGAATTCTTGAGGATGTTCTTATCCGAGCTGAAAAAAATAAAGTTATTAGAATGACTGCTGTAGGAACATCGCCTGACGACTGGTTAATTTACCAAAGTTTATCTCGTCAATATAAAGAAACAATTTTTTATACAGCTGGGCTACATCCTTGTTATGTGAACAACAACTTCAAAAAAGAAATCGAGCAAATGGAAGATTTTTTTGAATCAAATTCCCCCCCGGTTGCAGTTGGTGAGGTTGGTCTCGATTACTTTCATTTACCAAATGATAAATCTTTGGCCGATCAAATAATTCGTATGCAAAAAATGGCATTTAGCCAACAGGTGGCCGTAGCTTTAAAGTTTGATTTACCTCTTATTGTTCATTCAAGGGGAGCATTTGAAGATTGCATGAAAATATTAGAACTCGCCCAAGCAAACTGGGGAAAAGTATTATTTCACTGTTTTTCCGAAGGAGAAAAAGAAATGCAAAAATTAAAAGATAGGGGAGGGCGTGCTTCCTTCACGGGAATGTTGACTTATAAAAAGAATGATTTTGTGAGAAATGCAATGAAACTTCAGGGCTTAGAAAATATAATTCTTGAAACTGATAGCCCATATCTAAGCCCAGTTCCTAAAAGAGGTAAACAAAACGAACCCAGTAATTTGGCAATAATTGGTGAATATACTGCTAGATTATTCGGTGTAGAAATAAAGGATGTGGCCCACTGGAGTTTTTTAAATACCAACACCTTTTATGGATTGGAACCAACAGGAAAAGCCTAGCTTTTAGAAATTTGATCGGCGAAAATAGTTACTTTAGCCCGTTCCCCGGTAGTTAGAAATTTGGCTCGCCTAATTGCTTTTGCAGTTGAAAGTGTCGGATTTGACTGGGTGTGCGGGAAAATATTTTTACGATTCATTCGAGATAGAACTCCGGCATTCTTAAGAATACGAAGAACATCTCTTCTAACCTCACAAAGCAGTACATGACAGTTTTTCTCCTTCAGGTAATCCAATAATTCTTCTAATGCCATGACTGAAGTGGCATCCATATGATGGGCATTTAATAATTTCAGGATTAGAACCCTGAGGTTAGGATCTTCTCCAACTCGCCTAATTTGTTCATAAAATAAATCTGCTGCTGCAAAAAATAATTCGCCTTCAACATGGACAATAGAAACCTCTGGTTCAGGGCGACGAGTTTTGGCAGATAATTCAGCCAGTTCGCCATCATCATTATACCCATATTCGACCATCTCTGGCTCTGCCACTTTGCGAAGAAATAAAAGAATCGATGTTACAACACCTGCAAAGATAGCCATTTGTAAGGAGAAGATAAGACCAACTAAAAGGGTAACAGAGAAGGTTATTGCGTCCGATCGAGTGGCTCGTGAAACTGCCTGGATTTGCCTCCCCTTGATCAGCGATGCTCCAATAAAAACTACTAAAGTAGCTAATGCCGGAACAGGAATGTAAGAAACAAAAGACCCTAGCAACAAATATCCTAATACAAGAAAAAGCCCTGTCCATAGATTAGATGCCCCAGTCATTGCCCCAGATTGAATATTAAGAGTTGAGCGAGTAAGTGATCCGGATGAAGGCATTCCTGAAAAAATGGAACACGCTATGTTACCCATTCCGATCGCTAGGGTTTCTTGGTTGGTTTCGATTCTTTGCCCGGCTCTTGCGGAAAGCGATTTTCCGATGGAGAGCCCTTCAAGTAAGCAGAGAAGAGAAATTGCGATTGATGCTGAAATAATAGGACCGCTGTTATTGGAAAAAGTGTGAAAATTAAATGTTCCACCAATGGCAGCACTTGAATCAAAGCTATCTAAAGTGTGAACAAAACCTATATCATCAGCAAAGATAAAATTTATTAGTGCCGATAAAATTAGAGTTATTGCAACATTAGGTAATGCTTTAAATTTGAATTCTAAAATGCAAAAAATAACCGCTGTTACAAAACTAATGAATAAAGCAGGAGCTGATATATCTCCCAATGCCAGAATTGTTGCAAATGCGATTTGCCAGAAAGTTGCTAATGCACCTTCTGCATTTAACTCAAGTCCAAAAATATGTTTAGCCTGATTTGCAATAATTAAACAAGCCGCCGCAGTTACATACGCTGTAATGACTGTTCTTGAAACAAATTGGATCATGAACGAAATTTTTAAAAAAGAAGCAAGTAATAAGAAAATACCTGATAATACTAAAATCCACGGCAGAATTAAAAGGGAGTTAGCTTCAGCCATACCTTCTTGATTTATCATGCCAATTGATGCAAAAACTCCAAAGAGTAAAACCGCGGTTGCATTAGTTGGGCCAAGGGTAATGAACTTGGACTTAGAGAATAAGCTTCCCGTTATTGCAGAAACTGCTGAGCCAAGTAAACCATATTTGATGGGTAACCCTGAAACTAGAGCATATGCCATACCCTGAGGTATTGCTAATAGGGCAACATTTACAGATGCCCGACAATCTGCAATAAGAGATGATTTAGAATAACAACTTAAAACATTTAAAATAGGTAGAACAGAGGAAAACCTAGAGGGGCTATTGCTTTTGCCTGAGGTCATTATTTCAGAATAAAGTAGAATTTATGATGTTTAATAACGATGATTGAAATTAATATGGTCGGTCAAATGGATATGAAAGAATTTTCATGGTGAGCAGGTTAATCTGGAAATAAAGAAAATATTTTTTGAAAAGAAAAAACTTTAAATCAGTTAATTTTAACAAGCAAAACAAGCCTTATTTTGCTTTTTTGAAAACAATACCCTCCTTAGAGCTTTCCCAGGCAAGATACATCTTTTCATACTGTTCTTTAACTAAAGAAAGTTGTAGATTATGAGCTTTTAATAGTTTTAGCCTAGGACTAAAAGCGAGATCATCCTTTTTATTAATTTCAAAATCTACCAGTCTCGCGTGCAGTTCTTTTTGCCTTAAAACGGTAGATTTCAATTCGTCCTTGATGTGATCAATTCCAGAGGCGAGTTCTTTATTTAAGGATTCTCTTAAGCTTATAAGGTTCTTTGAAATTTCTTTTTCCAGAACAGGGTCCAATGATTGGTTTATTATCATTTCACTGAGTTGTTCAATATGAGATAAAATCTCCTGAACCTGACCGAAGGAGGCAAGTGAATTGATCGATAAATAGTTTTTTGAATCCTTTTTTTGTAAATGAATACTTTCAATTTCCCTTAAAATAAAAATAAGGGCATCAATTTCTGAAGTTACCTGAGAGAGTTCTGATTTTATCGCAATTTCTTCAATTGAAATATTTTTACTTTGTCCTTTTTCCTTTTGTAAATTTTTGGACAGAGTTAATTGATTTTCTTCAAGTTCAAGAATTTTAGATTTTTGTTTAATGAGTTCAGGGAGGATTGGATTGTTCCTAGATTCGTTCAAAATGGAATTCTTATAAGTTTCAACAATTAGACCAGCAAGAAGGGAGGAGGATTTTTGAGAGTGCCCACGTACATGTAAAATGATTTGAGTTGGTTTTTCAATGTTCACTTGGGCGGAGAACAAAGACTGCAAAATACTGGGTTCATTTGTAGAAATATCCTCAAATGGGCTAAATATTATTTCTTTAACAGTTTTATTTTCGCTTAAAGCCTGAAGCAAGTGTTGACGGAATTTCTTGCCCAGCAGGGCGTGATTGTGAAAGGTTGCAACATCGGGGTTTCCTTTTGGGATTTCAATAATAAATTTTGTTTTGGCCCAAACCGAGGATTCTTCTGACAAAATATCCGAATGTTCGTCATGCGATTGAGCATATTTTGTAGATTCAATTACAAGAGATTCATCATATCCGCTAATTGTATTTTTTTTAATTTGATCAGTGTAAAACCCTACACCGAAAACGATCAGTGTGATTATTATAAGCAAAATACTTTGCCATTTTTGCATTTTTTAAATATTGGTTATTATTAGCTTATTCGCAATCAGTTAAATTATATGAATTAGTTCTAAAACTGCATATGATTGACAAAAAATTCATTCCGTTTTCATTGTAATCTTTTGGAAGACAACCTAGTACCATTTGATTTTTCGCAAAAGCTTACAGCTTTGCAGAAACCTCTATATGCCTATATTTTGACCCTCCTACCCAACAGAACGGAGGCTGAAGATGTTTTGCAGGAGACTAATCTTATTTTGTGTCGTAAAGCGAGCGAGTATGATCCAAAAGGGCACTTTCAGGGTTGGGCATTTAACATAGCTCGCTATCAGGTGATGGGGCACATATCAAAATTCAAAAGAAGTAAATTATTTTTTAGCCCGGATTTAATAGAAAATTTGGCGGAAGAAGCCCTTGATTTAAAGGACTTAGATTTGTCCCGGAAAGCACTGCAAATTTGTTATGGATTGTTGCCCAAACATATGAAGCCAATAGCACAATTAAGATTTCGAGAAGATAAAAGTTTATTAGAGATCAGTAAAAAACTTAAAAGGCCCATGGGTTCAGTATCCGCGACACTTCACCGAATTCGAATAAATTTGATTAATTGTGTAAGAAATAAGATGCCAAATTTAGAAGCTGAACTGGAACTCTAAGTTTGGCTTATCAAAAAACTAAACTTTTTATGTAAGAAATTTCTCTTAACTGCTAATACTAGTATACCACATTGTATCCCATGTATTATAAATCTACAAAATTTAGTAAGTTAGATAAACTAACATTTAAAGTATTAGACGGAAATCACACTGAAAAAGATGTTCGGCAGTTGTCTTCCTTACTTAAAGAAGATAAGGATGCACGCAAACGCTATACGTCATTGACTAGGCAGGAAGCACTATTGCATTGGGAGGCTTCAGCAGCAGATAGTGATTTAAGTAATGGCAGTACAAGATCTAATATAATTTCCTTTCCTGTGGTCTCTACTATCGCGGCTGCAATTGTGGCAATGTTTGGGGTTTGGATAATTCATCAGTACCAAGGTAATACAACCGCAGGTTTACAAACGGCCTCTTATAATGATGAATATTACACTGAAAATTCTTTATCTATGGATCAAGCTTTGAGTGCGTCAGGTTCCTTTCGCGAGCAAAGCCGAACCATGAAGCCACTAAAGTACGATTTTGCCCGGAAAGCACCAGTCGGAAGTACGCAAAGGGCATTTAACGATGCATTGTATGGGCTGGAAATACTAAAAACAAATCGTAATTTTGGTGAGGGTGGGGTAGTCGAATATTCTTCAGACCTAGCATCCTGGAAAAGAGTAAATCACCTATCTGTTCCATCTGAAAATGGAATTCTTCCAAAAAGCGGAGATCAAATGATTCGCTTTTCTTCTTTGGAAGTGAGTGAGAATGGTCAAATTGCTGAAGTATCCGAAACAATTCAAATCATTGATTTCCGGGAATTTAATACGAAACAACCCCTCGCAGATAACCCTCTTCTAAAAACGAGCGTTTTTTTTAACAAAGAGGCAAACTTGTATGGCGACGAAACTGAATTTTCTGTTTCTTTTCATGCGGTTAAGTCTTCCAATGTTAATGAGAATTTAACTATTGGCCATCAAACCAGTTCTATTGAAAGCGATATAAATCCGAGCACTTGGGAGGAGTTGAGGACCGAATTTTCCCTCCCAGAAGGTACAGATTTCGTAGTGGTTTCTATGACCGCTCAAATGGAGGGCTCAAATTCTTTGTTACCTAATCTGGAAGGGCATTATGCGGATGGTTTATCTATCCATTTGTCGGTTGATGGAAACAACATAGCTGGTCCGCTCTGATCTTCTAGGTCGTTTTTGTAAAAGCTTGCTTAAATATAAGCAACTTCAAGAATAGGATGATGATTAGAGTTCTTACAGCTTTTTTTTTCTTAAATATATTTAGTTCCTGTTTTCTTTTTAGTGAATGGCCTAACTATGGAGGCCCAAATAGAAATCAAGTTTCGAATGAAAAGGGCTTGAGGGTAAGTTGGAAAAACGATGAACCAAAAGTTATCTGGGAATTAGATGTCGGTTTAGGTTATTCGTCTATTGTTGAATCGGGTGGGTTTGCTTATACTCAGGGAAATACAAATAGCAGAAATACCCTTTACTGTGTTAACGCTGAGAGCGGTAAAATTATCTGGAAGCATTCCTATCCTTGTAAAAAAGATCCAAAATATTTTGACGGTGGAAGCCGAAGTACTCCAACCATCGCAAAAAAAATGGTCTTTCTATGTAGTCATGAAGGAGATCTCTACGCCCTGGATGCAAATACAGGTGGTATTAAATGGACAAAAAATCTTTTAACTGATTTTGATGGTATAAGACCAACTTGGGGTTTTGCGGGTTCACCTTTGTTTGTGAATGACAAATTAATTTTAGAAACGGGCTCACCCGATGGCTCATTGG
>Ga0209335_10001499_pt1 | contig 26622 bp, 35 predicted proteins | sample COG_09_FD_184753 | JGI IMG/M metagenome (GOLD analysis project Ga0209335, IMG submission 184753) | Pelagic Microbial community sample from North Sea - COGITO 998_met_09 (SPAdes) (version 2) | ecosystem: Environmental > Aquatic > Marine > Neritic zone/Coastal water | place: Helgoland, sampling...
GGCATGGCTGATGAAAATATAATTGAACTATTCTCCGATGGAGCATGTAAGGGTAATCCAGGTCTAGGCGGCTGGGGTGTTTTAATAAAAAATTCAAAAACGTTGAATGAATTAAAAGGAAGTCAACAGCAAACAACGAATAATAGAATGGAGTTAATTGCTGTTATAGAAGGCCTTAAGTCAATAAAAAAACATTCACATATTAAAATCACTACAGATTCGATGTATGTAAAAAATGGTATTAATGAATGGATTAATAATTGGAAAAAAAATGGATGGAGAACTGCCGCAAAAAAACCAGTTAAAAACAAAGATTTATGGCAAGAATTAGATGAGTTAGTTCAAAACTATAGTATTAAGTGGTTATGGGTAAAAGGGCACTCTGGGCATCCTGGTAACGAAAGAGCTGATCAATTAGCGAATGAAGCTATTGAAGAATTCCAAGATAAAATAATACATTGATGTTCTAATTAAAAGATAGAAAAAATATTTAATCAAAATCCCTTATTAAGTCTGACTTCAGATGGGGCAACATGAGAACCAGCCTTCTAACCTATTGCATCATAACTATATATTTTTTTAGTAACTTTAATTATAAAATTTCTAATAAAGGATTATAAATGGACCGGCGCAGTTTTGTAAAAACATCAATAATAGCTTCGTTGTCGAACCCAATACATGCTATGACAAAATCTAACAAAAGTAAAATTAATAACAGAAAAAAAGGTCATATTGCTGTAGTTGGTGCAGGTGCCTTTGGCGGATGGACTGCTTATCATTTATTAAGAAAAGGATATTCTGTTACGCTATTAGATGTTTTTGGTCCTGGAAATTCGCGAGCGAGCTCGGGTGGCGACTCAAGAGTCATTAGAGGAATCTATGGTGAAGATAAAATTTATGTAGACTTAGTTGCTCGATCTTTCAAGCTTTGGAAACGCTATCAAAAACAGTGGAATCAATCATTATATTTTCCAACTGGTGCATTGTGGTTCTTTCAAACAGATGATATATATGCTAAAAAGTCTCTTCCAATTGTAAATGAGGCTGGATTAAAATCTGAGCAATTATCAAGAGCAGAAGTTAAAAAAAAATATTCTCAAATAAACTTATCAGGAATTAAATCTTTTTACTATGAACATGAAGCAGGGTATTTACCAGCGAGACACTGTTGCCAAGTTGTTTTAGAGAATTTTGTTAAAAAAGGTGGAGAGTATAAGCAATTAGCAGTGACACCTGGAAAAATTAACAATAATCAATTAAGTGAGTTAGTGCTATCTGATGGATCCAAGCTTCAAGCTGATTCATATATTTTTGCCTGTGGTCCTTGGCTAAGCAAGATTTTCCCAGATGCATTAAAAAATATCATTAAACCAACGCGTCAAGAAGTTTTCTATTTTGGAACACCTTATGGTGATTCGAGCTTATTTGAATCAAATATGCCTGTCTGGGTTGATTTCGGTGAAAAATTATGGTATGGTATACCTGGTGCAGATTGGAGAGGCTTTAAAGTAGCTGATGATACACGAGGAGTTAAATTTGATCCTACTAAAGGTGATCGCATAGCATCTAAAAGTGGAATCTCCTCCGCACGACAATATTTAGCTAATAGATTCCCTGTAATGAAGGATGCACCGCTACTTGAATCACGGGTCTGCCAATACGAAAATAGTCCTGATGGACATTACATAATTGATCGACATCCTGAGGCAGAAAACACTTGGGTTATTGGTGGAGGTTCTGGTCATGGGTTTAAATTAGGCCCAGCTCTTGGTGAGTTTGTAGCCGATCGTGTGATTGGTAAAAAAGAAATAGATCCATTCTTTGCATTATCACGATTTAATAATAACTTGAAAAAGAAAACTCAATTCAATTCATTCTTACCAGGCAGTAGTTAATGAATTATAAAAATATAATTAAAAAAATTATTTTATGATTATTTACAATTCACTTGATAATTCAACAAAACAAAATTTAAAAGAACAGATTATAAATTGCGCTTTTGCAATAGGTGGTAAAAATCATTTCCTTAGTCTTATTGAAGAAATTCGAGAAGAACGTATTCATCCTTTACTTTCAAAGGACGCATCTTTTCGTTTTAGTCATGGTTTAGTAAAATGGGGAAAAGTTATTTTTAAAGATAAAGTAGATCTACTTGTAACAATTACTAAAGACAGAGAAAACAATAAAAACCTTATGCTTAAAAAAGGAGATAAGAATTATAAGACAATTATGAATTTTCTAAGAACATTAGGTCCAATAACATTTGAAGTACAGCCAAAAAATAAAAAAGATGGTGATGGATTTAATTTAAAAGCGTTTGATATTGTTGATGAAAATACTTCACATCTAAATTTTATGTTCGATGTTGTATTTTTTTTGCCACTTTATATAGTTAAAAAGCTATTTAAGGAAACAATAAATAATACATAACGATTTAAGGATTGCTTTAGAAAAAAAGAAAGTTTAACCATGAAAAAATTTATAGCAATGAATAGATTTAAGATTGCAATTGGAAGAGAACCTGATTTTGAAGATATTTGGAAAAATAGAGAAACACACCTTGATGATGTGGCAGGTTTTCAAGACTTTAATCTATTGAAAGGTCCAACCACTGATGAATATAGTTTATATACATCTCATAGTACTTGGGACTCTCGATCCGATTTTGAGAACTGGAAGAATTCTGAAGCATTTAGAAAAGCACATAGAGGGGGTGGCCAGCATCAAGGAATATATTTAGGTCATCCTAAATTTGAAGGATTTGAAGTTATTCTTTGATTAAAGTTATTAATTAAATATGTGATCAGAATTAATCCCATATATAATTGACTGTATTATAAATTTATAGTACATTATATCGTTCAAAACGCTCATTGTGAGCTAATTATAAACTAATTGTTAATTTCTTTAGTTGTAGAAATAATATTGAAACTAAAGTCTTTACAAATATTTGAAAGGATATAATACTATGTTTACATTATTGTCATCATCAGTTAATCTGACTTCAGGTGATTGGGTCGGCGCATCTTTTTGGCTGGTTTCAATTGCCCTTTTAGCATCGACTGTTTTCTTTTTTCTTGAAAGAGACAGTGTTGATACTAAATGGAAACTCTCATTAACTGTTTCAGGTTTGGTTACAGGAGTTGCTTGGTTTCATTACATGTATATGAGAGATGTTTGGGTGACAACAGGTGCTACTCCTACAGAATATCGCTACATAGATTGGCTGATTACTGTTCCATTATTAATTATTGAGTTTTATATAATTTTAAGGGCTGTGACTGATACACCTCCACGTGTCTTTGTTAAACTTTTAGTTGGATCATTAGTGATGTTGCTATTTGGATATTTTGGTGAATCTGGATTAGTCTTTGGTGACCCACTAGTACCTTTTATTATTGGAATGCTAGGTTGGATTTATATCATATATGAAATCTATGCTGGTGAAACTTCAGGATTATCAAAAAGTATAAGTTCTGAATCAGTGAAATCTGCTTACAAAACAATGAGAAATATTGTGGTATTTGGTTGGGCAATTTATCCTATCGGATATTATCTTGCATATTTAACTGGTTCTGAAGGCAGTTACAATGGAGCCACATTAAATGGTATTTATAACCTTGCTGATTTTCTTAATAAAATTTTCTTTGGTCTAGTGATTTGGTCATTAGCTAGAAAAGAGTCTAACATAAAATAATTTAACAGTCGTTTTGTGAAAATGAGGTTGGGTTCCTCCACCTCATTAAGTACATATAAGGTTAAATAAGTATAAAGCCCTTCTTAATTGAGGGGCTTTTATTTACCTCTTCTTTCTTTTATAATACGTGTTTTACTTGCTGACCAAGAACAGATTAAACATTCTTCAAGGTTATGATTTTGAGCAGGACAATATTCACGACCAAAAAAGATAATTTGTAAATGACGTTTATTCCATGTTTCTTTAGCCCATAGTATTTTGAGGTCTTTTTCTGTCATTTCAACATTTTTTGCTTTAGATAGTCCCCATCTTGAAGCGAGTCGATGGATGTGAGTATCTACAGGAAAGGCAGGAACTCCGTACCACTGTGACATTACAACACTTGCAGTTTTATGTCCTACGCCTGCTAAGCTTTCAAGGTATTTCCAATCAGATTTAACGCCTCCACTAGATATTAATTGCTGGGCCATTTTTTTAAGATTTTTTGCCTTGGTTGGCGCTAATCCAATCTTTTGGATTAAATTTTTAATAGTGTCTACATCAAGAGTGGCCATTAAATCAGGTGTCTTTGCTTTTTTAAATAAAGCGGGTGTCACTCTATTCACCATTTTATCAGTTGTTTGTGCAGATAACATTACTGCAACAAGTAATGTATATGCACTATCGTGCTTAAGTGGAATAGGCGGTTTAGGATAGAGACGATCTAGGATAACACCTATATTTTTTGCTTTATCACTACGTTTCATTAATTAAACTCCATATGTGTATGTAATATTTGGCTATTAAAATTATGATATAATAATATTTTAACTAAAATTAATTTTGTGGGTCACATTAAAAAATTGAAAGATAATCATGAAAAATTATAAGATAAACTTTTTCTTTTTATTTATATTTTTATTAATTAGTTGTGAAGATTCAGAAGATTCTGAAACTATAAATTTAAAAGAAAGTAAATATTCAACAGCAAATATTTTATGTGACTTAAGTGAAGAAATTTATAATAGTGATGAATCAATTAATGCCAACAGTAAATATTCATGGATATGTAATTCATTAGATAGAGTAGTTAATGGTAACGGTATACCCAACCATGAGGTAGGAACGTTTCCAAATCTGCATAACCCTAATTCTATTAGTGTTCAAAATGTGAATCATTCATTTACCCTTAGCCCATCATTAGTTTCTGAAACAGGAGTATCAATTGGTGGACCAAGAGGAGTCATTGCTTACGCGTTAAACAGTGTCAAATTTGACCCAGGGACAGCTGGGCGATGTGATGATTCTGGAAAGTGTAGTTTAGCTCAAGGTCAAGGACGATGGAATATAGAAGCACTCGGTCATAACACTTTTAATTTTGGTGATGATATGAATCATGCTCATGTTCAGCCAACAGGGGAATATCACTATCATGGTATGCCGGAACTTTTAATTGCAAAATTAGATAAAGGAGACCCGATGACATTAGTAGGTTGGGCTTCTGATGGTTTTCCTGTTTATGCACGATATGGGTATACAGATCCAAATAATTCTAATAGTGATATTAAAATTCTTAAACCAAGCTGGAAACTTAAAACAACACCGGATGCTGGACGTCCTGATACTTTGACTGTCCTAAGTAGTGGTCCTGGTGGATCTTTATATCCAAATAAAGCTATTGCTTTAGGGGCTTTTACGCAGGATTTTGAATATGAAGAAGGTTTTGGTGATCTCGATCAGTGCAATGGACGTGTTGGTGTTACCCCTGAATTTCCAGAAGGTATATACTATTATATGGTAACAGAAGAATTCCCTTTCTTTTCAAGATGTTTAAAGGGAGATTTTTAATATTATAATGAAACGCCTCTGGGTCAAATAAAGAATAATAAATGAAGAAATTAATAGATTGGATTAGGAAATATTTAAGTTTGATAGGATTGACTCTTGCAGTTATAGGGATGTTTTTTACAGTGATTTATAGTATTCCACAAATTGAACATATTCTTGATCCTATATTTTGGATCGGTATATTTTTGATATGGTTAGGGATGATTCTAGGAAAAAATAAAGTAAATGAAAAAAGAGATATGAAGTGGGATAAAAATAAAGAGAAGAAGTCTGAAGAAACTTTGAAGGATGAGAAATTAGATGGGTTAGTGACTGAACGATCTGAAAATGGAGAGAAAAAGTTTGAAGGAACTTACAAGAATGGAAAAAAAGATGGACTCTTTACTTGGTGGTATGAGAATGGACAGAAAGAGTATGAAGGATTTTACAAGGATGGACGAAAAATTTCTGTTGAGGAGTGGAACGAAGATGGTTCTGTTAAGGAATAATTAAATGAAACGCCTATGGGTCATATTATTATTTGTTCCATTTATTGCAGTCTTACAGTCTTGTGCTGATTTTGGGAGCGAAGATAAGGAAGGAATCAAAAATTTTGTTGAAAGGGATTCAGTCTCAGTTAGTATTGGACAAATAATTACAGTTGAAAACAATATAAATCAGACCATAATCATTACGGATAGTCTAGCTCATATTGATTACGGTTTAAAATATCCCGTGACATATGAGTTTGAAATACCTCAAGATTCAGAGAATTTAAATGTTTTTAGAAAATACAAAGATTCTCAAGATTGGAATTTAATTGAGGAAAAAACATCTAATGATTTTTTTAATGGAATAGAGGCAGTAAGATTTGATTACGATGGAAATATTGCTTTTGTGTCAGTAGGATTTTCAATTTTATCTGATACTATCTACATTAAAATAGAAAATAATATTAATGAAAATACTAATGCACCATTCAAACGTATTAGTGAATATTATGATAATAGACAAGCGGCTGTAACCGTAACAGCAGATGATTGGGCGGATTATAGTAATGAAAAATTCATTCAAGCTTGCCAAAATTTTCGCAGTTATAATTTATGGTATTCAGTTGCAATAATTACTCGTTGGATAAATGATCAAAATACATGGAACGCTATTCAAAATCAGCTTGATGAGGGCTTTATTGAAGTATTATCTCACTCTAGGACTCACCCCTATGTTCCTTACGCTGATTTAGAAAGCGAAGTTGTAGGCAGTAAAGAAGATATTATAGAAAAATTAAATCTATTAAACCAAAATCGTTCAGGCTCAAAAGAGTATGTTTATGCATGGGTAGCACCATTTGGTAATTATAGTGAGGACATTGATACAATGACCAGTAAAGCAAAATATCTGGTTTCTAGAATGTTTAATTATGATGATATTTATTTTTCTAATTGGAATAGTGATTTAAATAAGTTTGATCCTGTGGGAGGTTCAATTGAAGTAGGAAATTCTTCTTATTGGGGTTCAACTGATATAAATGAATTGAATGTTACCTTTGATAATGCTATCAATTCAAGCGGAGTCTATCATTTGATTACTCATCCAAATATTCTTGAGTGGGATAAAGATTTTACTTGGAGCCATTTGGAATATATAAGCAATAGAAAAGATATTTGGTATGTAGGCTTTGGACATTTATATCTTTACCATTATATATCAAATTTTAAGTAGATCAAATGCTTCTCGGGCATATTATTTGTAAGGAGTACTATTTTTGGACAAGAACCTATTTTCTCGTTAATCTAAAACTTGATTATTATTACTCGTCGTTAAGAGGCTTTATCCTTAGCATAAAGTTCATTTATTTGAACTCTTATTCCTAGAGAACCAAAGGTAGGTGCCCAAAGTCCGACAAAAATACCAACTTCTCTTGCTTGTTGTTCGCTTTGGTAGCCAAATAATGTAGTACCAAAAACAAAAGCTGCTACTGCAATGGCGATTGAAAAAATCATTAATAAATACCAACTATTTGAACTCATTTTATTTCCTTTTTTATAAAATTATTAAACTAAAAACTATTATAGTAAAAATTATTGTTATACAAACGCCTATTGGCTTATCAATTAAATCAATTATAAACCCTGAAAATTTATTTAATACTTTTACCATTGTAATAATTTCAATAAAAGTGAGATGATTAATACAATTAGAATGAATTTTGAATCTAGAATAAAGGTTACAAAAACATCTATATAATTTTTATTTTTCATTGTTCTCCAATTCTTCTTTGAGCTTCCAAGTGGCAAATAAGAAGATAGAAACCAGTAATGATGCTACAAAAAAACCTAAAAATGCTAATTGGTATTTAGCAACGTATGATTGGAAAATGACTGTGAACAAAAAACTAAGGAATAAAGTTATAAGTATACTCGAGCCTACGCGATCAAGTAATGACTTTTCAATTTTATCTATCATTTAAAGACCTAATTTAAATATTTTTAATAAAGCGTTATGAGCGATATTAAGTAAATAAAAATATTATATCAAGTTAATTTAATTCTTATGTATTACGCTTCAGTATATTTTTTTAAAAGAGTCTCACCTAAGCGTGAGGCCCTTTTGTTAATTATAAATTTATATCGTAATATTACAAATGAGTCTTTTCCTCCTGATGTAATAAGAGCCAATATCAAATAAAGGATATTTTAGTGAATAAATTACTACACAATCAAATTTTTTGGAGAATTATTTGGATTTATGCATTAATTCTTTATCCCTATTCTTTTCTAACGGCAATTTTTACAGGAGAACTTCCAATAATTATTAGCGAAACTTTTACTTACTATTTGTATTTAGTAAGTGCGGTTCTTATTGCGCCTTTTATGTCATGGGGAGCTTATAACCAGTTCCGTATTAGTAGAAATGCTAAGAAAAAAATTAAATGAAACGCCTTTGGGGCAAATAAAGGATAATAAAATCAAAAATATACTGGCAAGAGGTGGTATTGAATTCATCGCTGTTCTTCTTGGAATTACTGGTTCATTATTAGTGGACGAGTCTAGACAAGAAAAAGAGAAAACAAAGCAATTTCAAAGTGATATAAGAGCTATTCATAATGAATTGCTTAGTGATATTGTTATGATTGATTCAAATTTAGTTTATAATCAAAAAATGTATGATGATGTAATTAATCTTTTATCAATCATGGAAAAAACAAAGATTAATAAAGATGCACTTGATACCATTCCTTTTTTTAACAGGGGCATCGACACAAGGTCTTATTTTGGAAAGAAATCAGCATATCTTGCAGCTAAGTCAGGTGGAAATCTTAATCGTTTTAGCTCAATTCAAGCAGTCCAAGAAATGTCTAAACTTTATGATAATGCATATGCAAGAATGGAGATGGTTAATGTTGCGATAGATGATTTTTTATATAGGGATTCTAAATATAGATGGTATGCTGGATATGAAAGTCGCAGATTTATTTATGATAAAGATGATTTTGAAAAAAAAATAAATAGCTCTGAATTCTATGATTGGGCAGTTGGAACATCATCATTATTAGAAGCTTTAATTGATATTATGAAGGTAACAAAATTAAAAATGTTACATGTCGAAGGTTTATTAAAAGAAATGGTTAAGACTAGTTCATAAATGGTGAAAATAAAAAATGGGGCATTTGCATAAATTGCTTTTTTCAACAATAAAATAATGATTAATTTTAAGAATGAATATATTCAATAATATATTTTCATTATTCCTATCTATTGTATTTATAAGCTCAAATATACATATAATTGACTCTGCACATATTAATAAAGTAGGCGATTATAGTATTTGTGCTGTTGATTGTGATCATAACGAGCATTCTTCTTCTTATGATGATTGTGATATTTGTAATAACAATTTTCGCAATGAGGTTATTGTAATTAACAATGAGTCATTAATTAATGACTCTGATAATTTATTTTTTTATCGTAATAAAATAATCACTTCTTTTAATTTAGATTTACTATATGATTCAAGGGCTCCCCCCACAAACATATCATAATTATACTACACAGTTTTGACAACTGTATAAATAAAGTCATTTTTTTAAATAAAAATTTAGGGGAGTCAATTATGACTTTTAATATTGAAAAGAGCATGCGTTCTTTAGTATCTGTTTTAGGAATATTTTTAGCACTATTCATGGTGAGTTGTGAAGATGATGATCATGCTCATGAGGAAGAGCATGTTGATGCAGAAGGCTTCATTCTAGAAAGTGATGGTACTGAAATTTATAGAGAGTTTAAAGGAACTAAAACAGGCTCTGTTACTTTAGCTGTTGGAGCAACTTTAGAAGTTTCTGTGCATTTTCTTGGCGATGATGGAAAAGAATTGGAGCATGAAGAACATGAAGGAGAAGAAGAAGAAGAAGGCTCGTTAAGAGTTTCTGGCTTCAATTCTAGTGTTGCTACAGTTGAAGTTGAAGAAGGGCATGATGATGGTGATGATGATCATGGACATGAAGAAGAAATGGCTTTAGAAATCACAGGTGTGAGTGCTGGGTCAACTAACTTTAAACTAGAGTTAATGCATGATGGACATGCAGATTATACATCTACAAACAACGTGCCAATCACTGTTCAATAAGCTTGTATTAATTGTAATTTTTTGTGCATGCAGTATGCCAACGCATTTTCTGCATGCACAAAATGCAAAGTTAACTGGAGAAGTCTTTTCTTCAGAAGATTCTGCACCTCTTGAAGATGTAAATGTTTATATAAAATATCTAAATATAGGTTCAGCAACTGACCTAGATGGTCAATTCTCAATAAATGAACTTCCTTTAGATAGCATAGAGCTAAAAATTTCAATTCTTGGTTATCGTGACACAACCCTTTTTATAGAAATAAATAATACTTTAGTGGATGTCGGGAAAATCTTTCTCAATCCTGAAGTATTACATTTTGAAGAAATAAAAGTAGAAGTTCATAGTGACTTAGACCCAACCCCCTCACTTTCTAGCTTTTCCATGTCCGGTAAAAAAATTCAAGAAAATATGAAGGGTTCAATTGCACAAACTCTTCAAAACGAGATGAGTGTGGCGATTCAGTCCATGGGGCAAGGCACAACCCGTCCTATATTAAGAGGATATTCTGGAGATCGTTTTTTGATTACTGAGAATGGATTTGAAGTAGGAGATTTATCCCAAACCTCTGTGGATCATGCCCTAAGTATGGATCTTGGAGGAGTGGAAGAAATTGAGATTATCAGGGGTCCACGTGCTCTTTTATATGGATCAAATACAATAAGCGGGGTAATTGATGTTGAAAAAAACTCTATGCCTGAGATTGAATTTGACCATTTTCATACCTATTTAACATCGGGTTACGACTCTGGGAATAAGGGTTTATTTAATAATATTTCATTTGTTGCTCCTATAAATAAAAATAATATTCGAGTATCTATGCAAAATAGAAAGACAGATGATCAGATTACTCCATTGGGTGCATTAAAAAATACTTCAATGAATACTACGGAAGGGTTTTTTGGAGTAACTAGATTCTATAATCGAAAAAGAGGCACCGTTTCTATTGAGCATGTTGAAATGAATTATGGAATTCCAGGAAGCCCTGAGGGACACATTGATGGTGTAGATCTGAATATGAATAAAACCACTCAGAAGTTTAATTATCATCAAGATATTAATTTTAAAGGTTTTGAGACTTTTGACTTAGATCAAAAGTTTATTTATTATGGTCATTCTGAATTTGAATCAAATCAGAAAATGGCTTCAGTTAAATTAGGACAAGAAATATTACTTGTTCAGTCAAAGATCACAGGTTTAAAAAGAGAATTAGGTGCATCTTTTCAATACCGAATGTTTAAGGCGGGTGGTTTTTATTGGACACCAAATACATCTGAATCAAATATTTCATTTTTTGGTTTTAATGAGAAAGAAATTTTTGGCCTTACAGGTCAAGTATCATTTAGAGGTGAATATTCTGCTATAGAACCTCAAAGAAAAGGAACAAGTTTTTCAAATATTGATGAAAAATTTGTTAACAATAAGAATTTTGGGTTTCTTTCTTTATCTGCGGCACTTATTAAAACTTGGGAGCATTGGCAACTTTCAACGACTATTATGAGGGCTGGAAGAACGCCTGGCATTGAAGATCTTTTTTCAGATGGTCCACATCTTGGTAGTTATAGCTATGAAATTGGAAACCCCACTCTTTCACTTGAAAAAACATTTGGGGTTGAAAGTTCACTTCAATTTCAAAAAGAGCAATTTTCTTTTTTATTAAATGGGTTCTTCAATCAAAGTCCAAACTTTCATCAGTATATGAAAATGGGGGATGGTTATGTACCTGGTTCGGATTGGATCGAATGGGGTAGTGGATCAAGTGGTTGGTTATATAAATATCAAATGCGTGGAATTAAAACGGAAATAAGCGGTGGAGAATTGCAACTGGGATATAAAGGGAAAGCTCTTGATATCACTACAGATTTTTCATTTGTTAGAGGAAAAGATAAAACAAATAGTGAATATGTTGGTTATATGCCAGCTGATAAAATTAGTTTATTGGTTTCAACAAAATCAAATAAAGATTTATCTGGGTCAATTAGACTTAGTAAAGTTTTAGATCAAAGAATGCTCTCAGAATTTGAAACAATGACTCCTGGGTATTCTTTAATTGATATATTTGGAAGTTATTCTTTTAAAACCAAAAATGGAACGCATCGCTTAGTTTTTCAACTAAATAATTTGCTTGATGAAACATATTATAATCATTTATCTAAAATAAAATCTATTATGCCAGAAACCGGTAGAAGCATTGGTTTTCAATATAGATATCTATTTTAGAATGGATATTAGAACTAAAGATTAGAGCTCAAAATAGTACTAATTAATTCTTCTTTAGACTCCATTAAAATTTCTACACTTGATACAGCTTTATAATAATATATATTAGATTTATCTTCGACTATAAAAGCTATTAACCCCGCATTATCAAATGCTTCAGTTTGACCCATTCCTCCATTAAAATAACCTGAATTTTGAACAAAAATAAAATTCTTATCATTTTGCTCAATTTCTTTCTTTTGAAACGGAAGTAATGGATTTTCATCGCCACTGAATTGATCTACCCATCGATTAATATTTTGTTCAGTAGATCCACCAATATTTTTAAAAACAATTAGGTTGAATTCACCCATTGAGTTTCTTATGATGTATTCTTTATCTCTCATTGAAGAACTAGGTTTAATAGAGGTCCAGTTAGCTGGGATAGTTGAGGCTGTTTTATTTGAATTGATTTGCGACGATAAATTATTTATTTTTTCGATAGGATTCAAGTTTGTAGGCTGATCAAAATCAATTAAAAATATTAAAATAACACCACTAAAAAAGGCTATTATGTAAGAAGCTAATTTAAATTTATTCATAGATAAATATAACGCTCAAAACGCTTGAAGAACAACTTTTTATTAATAAAAATTAATATTAATTTCTTCTCTATTACTACAATGTAAATGAATATAATTTTCAAATCAATAAGATCTTCCTTAACAATTTTATTTTTATTTAATATCTTATTATCCGCATGCGAAGATCAAGTGATCGAGATTAAAAATAATGAAGAAGTAATACTTCCAGCTTTGCGCGAGCGATCAGAAACTAAGTTTAGTAATAGTACGCGTGATTTTTATTCAATATTTTCAGATAGTTCTACTTTTAATATTATCTATCCAGGTACTAATAAAAGTTGCGGTTACATTTTAAGATATTATTTTTATACTAATATTTTTATTGGTAACGATCAGAGTATACTGGTATCTATGGATAGGTCAAGATTCAATATTTTATCAGAAGATAATGTTATTATTCAGACAAAAAGTGTGATTGAGCGTATCAGAAATATGTCTTTTGGAAATGAAGAGTATCAAGAATTCATCAATGAATATCCAAACTTAAAATAACAAAGAAAATCATGGTCAAAATTTTTACAATCATTATGTTATTATGTGCACTATCTTGTTCTGAAAATGAGGATTCAGCAAATACTGAAAAAATATTCGTAAATGATATTGAAAGAGAATATATTTTATATATTCCAGAATCTTATGATGGAAACTCAAAGTTACCAATATTGTTAAATTTCCATGGTGGTGGTATGGATGCATCTGGACAGTTATACATTTCAGATATGCGATCATTAGCAGATACAGAAAACTTTATTTTAGTTTATCCTGAAGGTCTCTATGGTCTTTGGAATGTGTCATTGCCATCTGATTCAGAGAGTAAAAACAATACAGATGATATTGGATTCATAAATACGTTGATTGATCAAATTGCTTCTACCTATAATGTTGATACGAGCAGGGTATACGCTACAGGTTTTTCCAATGGAGCTGGAATGTCATATACGCTAGCTTGTGCCATGAGTAATAAAATTGCAGCCATTGTTTCAATGAGCGGACTTCTCTATAAACATACTGCAGAAAATTCAAAACCTGATCCAGTAGCCATAATGAGTATACACGGTACAGCTGATGAGTCTAGGCCATATGATGGAATAGACAATTATTACTATTCTATCGATGATATACATGAATATTGGATAGATCAGAATGTTACTAATAAGTTTCCTGATATAACTTCATTTAATTCAAACGGACAAACAGTTGAATATCATTCATATAAAAATGGTATAAATAATACTTCGATCGATCATTATAAAGTAATAGGTGGCGAGCATTGGTGGCTAGATATTGAATATGAAGGCTTAAATACTAATCGATTAATATGGGATTTTGTATCAAAATATGACACCAATGGATTAAGGTAGTGAAGTACATCACTTATATATTTATTTTTATTTGTTTTGCAAAATCTCAATCAGATCTAGAGATACAAAACATTGAACAAATGCCATTACATACAAAAATACTTTGGGGTGAGAACGGTTTTTTTAGGCAGCTTAATTTTGGACCAAAAACAAGAAAAGACGAACTTAAACTTCGTGTTAAAATGCTTCAAAACCATCAAAAACTAGCTTTACTTAGTTTAGGTATGTTGGCTTATCAGTCTTCACTAGGTTATAATATTGCTGAAGGTGATTATTCAAAACTTTCAAAACATCGAAAGTTTAGCACCATAACATGGGGTTTATATATGACATCTGCTTCTTTGAGTTATTTTGCCCCTCCATCTCAAAAATATGAAAAACGAGTAAGTTCAATGAAGATACATCGTTGGTTATCTTATATTCATTTCGCGGGTATGATGGCCGTTCCTTTTCTGGGTAAAAATATTTCGAATTCAAATGATTATGATAAAGCTCTGGCCCTACATAAAAATGTTGCTACCATTACATTTACAAGTATGAGTATATCTGCATTATTAACCATCTTACCATACTGATGAATCGACTCGTATTTATACTGCTTATATCAGCGAGCTTTTCACAAAAAATTGATATTACTTCTTCAGAAATAAAGTATTATGGAAATCATTTTCTTCATAGTTGGGTAGGTGTATCAAATAAGGCTAAAAGTACTGTTATTTTCGATGAAATAAAAAAGAATGGAAGTGTGTTAATAGAAGTTCCGTTAAAATCTTTTAATAGCAAAGTCTCTAGTAGAGATTCAAATATGTTATTTTATACAGATGCAATTGATTATCCAAATGTGAAGTTTAAGTCATCAGAAATTTCAATAGTTAATGATTCAGTTAAGATAATTGGTAGTTTATCATTTCATGGTATAACCAAACAATTATCTACGACAGGAACTATTTCTTCTTCAGATGGATTTAAAGTTGAAGGAAGCTTTATAATAAAATTATCAGACTTTAAAGTTTCGAGACCATCTTTTATGTTTAAAAAAATAAATGATTCAATTCAAGTTGATTACATTTTTCTATCAAATTAATCCTTTTCAATTTTTCATAAGATGTTAATAGCAGAATTAAGAGGAACAATCGTAACAATTAGAGCTGAACAGCTTCCTGAAATCTATTTTCAAGAAATAATGCAAGCTAAAGAAAAAGAAAGAAAAACATTATCTGAAGTTTTAATTGATGGGGATATTGGTCTTGATTACTCTGACTTTGGAAAAGATTACAATACTAGAGGATTAAAAATAGATAAAGAAAGTCAATTAATAATTACTGGATTTGACAATGATGATTACTACGGAGAAGGGTATAGTTTTTATCGTTCTAAGGTAAAAAAATTAAATGTTAGTAATCATACATATGCTGAATTTGGCTGGGATGGTCTCATTTTAATTACATTTGAATATGAATTCGGTTTATTTAAACAATATAAAATAAATTCGAATATGGATTCATTTAAGAGTCATCAATTAGATATTGTTACTACAACAATTTTAGCAAAGCCTATTATCAAAATAGTAAATGAGATGAATTATCAAGGTCAAAAATTAAAAGATAAAGATGATTTTGGATTTGAAAAAAAATCACTTTATTCACTAATTGTAAAACCAAAAAAATCATTATTTTTTAATAAAATGACATATAAAGATTCATTGGATATAAGCCTAACAATGTTTGATAAATAAAGGAGTTAGATTGCATTTATCAAAAAATAATTTTGAAGAACTTGATATTAGATATAGATCAAATCTATTTAATTCTATAGTAGGTATTAAACAAGCATCTCTTGTTGGAACAATTAATTCAAATAATTTAACCAATCTTGCAATCTTTAGTTCAACGGTTCACCTTGGAAGTAACCCTGCTTTAATTGGCCTTTTTACACGACCAATGACAACACCGCCAAAACAAACTTTAAATAATATAATTTCTGAAGGAAGTTTTACTATTAATCATGTAAATAAGAAAATACTTTCACGTTCACATTGTACCGCTTTTAAATTTACAGCTATTGAATCTGAGTTTACTGAATGTGGATTAAAAGAAAAGTTTATTAATAACTTTAGAGCACCATTTGTTAAGGAATCTAAAGCTTCTATTGGTGTGGATTATATTAGACATTTTGATATTAAAGAAAATGGTGTAATAATGATTATAGGGGCCTTATCACATATTATTATTAATGAGGAAAATATTCAAAAAAATGGAGAAGTCGACATAATGTCATTAGATTCTATTGGTGTTGCTGGTAATAATACTTACTATCAACTTCAGAAAGAGAAAACACTGGATTATATCAATTCTAATCAAAGAAGTTTATTAAATGAAATTGTTAATATTGAAAAAGATAGCTCTGATTAGTAATATTTTATTATTTAACTTTATTTTTTAACCTTAAAAATTGTATTTTCGCCACTAATTTTTGATTTAGTTTTAGTAAATAACCTAATAAAATGAAGAAAGAAAGATAATGTCAAAAACAAACTCACTATACGATCAGATCAAATCTCATTATGCAACATTTGAAGAAGAGCATGCAAAGAACACAGCTGGTAATAAAGCTGCAGGTAGTCGTGCACGTAAAGCTTTAGGCGAAATAAAAAAGCTTGTCACGGCTTATCGTCAAGCTTCTGTTGCTGGTGAATAATTAACTTTTTAAGTTAACATGTAAGTAAAAAAGCCTCCATTTAGAGGCTTTTTTACTTTTTAAGAAAAACATTTTTTTTTATTGATTATTTATTATATTCGCATCGTATACTTTGATTAATTCTGTTTTATTTGTAATAATTTTCTGAATTATAACTTATTATCTCATAATTACTCGAAGTTGTTTAATTAACTAAGTTCAGGTGTATGTCACCTGTGAAGGATGAATGAATGAATATATATGTAGGGAATATCTCTTGGCAGTTAACAGAAGAAGACCTAACTACTGCTTTTGCAGAGTACGGAACAGTTGATAGTGCTAAAATTATCACTGATCGTGAAACAGGTCGTTCTAAAGGATTTGGCTTTGTTGAAATGTCAGATCAAGGTGCAGCTGAAAAAGCCATTGAAGGATTAAATGGTAAAGAGTTGGATGGTCGTGCTATGAAAGTAAACGAATCCAAACCTCGAGAAGATAGGCCAAGACGCCCTAGATACTAAATTTTGATAGTATCTTATTACCGATTCAATTTATTTGATATTGGTGTTAAAAAAGCCTCCTTATTGGAGGCTTTTTTTTTTATTTAATGATTGCAATTATAAAACTGTATATTCTTAGAACTATTAAAAGGACTTATAATGTTAAAAAAACTAATACTAACTGGTATTACTTTTCTTACTATATTAAACATTTTTGCTCAAGGTAAAACACAGTTTATATGGAAGCTCTTGGTGTAGGATTTTTATATTCTCTTAATTACGAGAGAAACATTAACGATAATATTACTGTAAGAGTTGGCTATAGTTATATTCCTCTTGATCAAGAATTCGATATTGATTCTGGAACGATTGATGAAAAAGCTACAATTACTTCAATTCCAATAATGGCTAATTATCTTATTGGTGGTGGAAATCATAAACTTGCTGTTAGTGGAGGAGTTAGTATTATTTCTTCAGATGCTGAAACTTCTTTTGGTGATTTTGATCTATTTTCTACAACTGCGAAGGTTTTTGGTGGTGGTTACAGATATCAGAGTTTAACTGGTGGTGGTTTTTTTAACGCATCAACATATTTATTTAATCTTGGTGACGTAGGCCGTTCTCAAACTTATGGTTTTGGTTTTGGTTGGACATTCTAATTAAAGTTTTTTATTATTAAATTATCTAATATACAAATTTTAGTTAAGGATTAAATAGATGTTAGAAAAAATATGTTGGAATAAAGTTGAAGAAGAACAGGTAAATCCAATGATTAAGCGGAAGATGATTTGGGGAGATAAAGTAATGATCTCCAAATTAGAGTTAAGTGATGGATGTATTGTTCCGCAACACGAACATGATAATGAACAGGTGACACAGGTTATATCTGGAACGATTCGATTTTGGTTAGGAAAAGATAAAGATCAAGAAATAGATGTTCACCCAGGTGAATCTTTAATAATTCCAGGTGGCCTTCCCCATGAAGCACTTATGATAGGTGATGTTGTAGAGGTGGATACATTTTCACCACCAAGAGCAGATTGGATTGATGGGTCAGATGATTATTTAAAAGAATAAATTGGGCTTAATCAATTATTTTTATCTTCTTCTTGAGCGATTATTTCTTTTGACCCTTTTATCTTTTTGTCGACTTCTTCGTCTACTTTTTTGATTACTTTCACTGCTGCGCTTACCACTACCTGTATCTTTTTCAATTTGAATTGAAATACCAGCAAACTTCTTATCCTTAAAACTTTGGATTAGTTTATCCTCATATTCTTCTTCAATTTCAAAAAATGAGAATGTTTTCATGATTTCAATATTGCCAATAACTGCATTGCTAGATCGTAAGCATTCATTGATTAAACCCATAAGTCGTCCAGGATTCATCTTACTTTGAGAGCCTACATTTATGTAAAAGCCAGTAAGTGAAGCAAGATTACGATCATTCCGATTAGGGTTGTCGCGTTTCTTTTTTTCTCTATTTTCTCTATTTGAATTGTTAGATAAGTTGATATCTCTAGCATTTTTATAATAGGATAGGTAGCGATTAAATTCTGTTGAAACAAAATGTTTGATTAACTCATCTCTTTCAAGCCATTCTAGTTTTTTATAAATATCAGGCATGAATTGAGCTATTTGTTGTTCATCTACTTTTACATTTTCAACGTTATCAATTAGACTAAATAGACGTGTTTTACAAATATCCATACCAGTGGGTACATCTTGACGTGAAAAAGAGATTTTTGTTCGTTTTTCAATTTCACGAATTTTGCGCATTTCACGTGTGTGAAGAATAGCGATAGAAATACCCTTTTTACCGGCCCTACCAGTCCGTCCGCTACGGTGAACATAAATTTCAAAATCATCTGGAAGGTTAAAATTAATAACATGTGATAAATCATCAACATCGAGACCACGAGCAGCTACATCAGTTGCAACAAGAAGTTGTAGCTGACGTTTACGAAAACGGCCCATAACTTCATCTCGTTCAGCCTGTGAAAGGTCCCCGTTGAGAGTATCTGCATTGTAACCATCATTCATTAGTTTATTAGCTATATCTTTAGTTTCTCTTCGCGTCCTGCAAAATACAATCCCATAAATATTAGGATTAATATCAGCAATACGTTTTACGACTTCATATCGTTCCTTAGCATTAACCATATAATATATATGCTGAACATTCTCGGCTGTAATATTCATTTGTGCTGCAGCAATTTTCATAGGGTTATTCATGTATGACTGTGTAATTGCTACTACTTTCTGAGACATAGTTGCAGAAAAAAGTAAAGTTTGTTTTTCTTTAGGTGTATGAGAAAGGATCATCTCAAGATCTTCTTTAAAACCCATTGTAAGCATTTCATCGGCTTCATCTAGTATAATACGTGCAATACGACCAATATTAAGTTTTTTTCTTTTGATCAGGTCTTTGGTTCTACCTGGAGTACCAATAACAATATGGGCACCTTTATTTAATGATTTAATTTGAGCTCTTATATCGCTTCCACCATATACAGCTAAGATATTGATGCCACTAAAAAACTTTGAATACTTTGCTAAATCTTTTGCAATTTGAATGCATAACTCTCTAGTTGGGCAAAGGATTAGAGTTTGAGTATCTTTGTATTGTAAATCTGTTAAATGAATGGATGGAAGTCCAAATGCTGCAGTTTTACCGGTTCCCGTTTGTGCTGTCGCGATTAAATCTTGACTTGAGTTCATTAAATGGGGAATAGTTTTAGCCTGTATAGGCGTAGGGATTTTAAAGCCCATTTCAGAGATTGCTTTTAGAATGTCTGAGTGTAGTTGTGTTTCTTTAAAATTATTCATTTATTTATTCACATTGAATATATAATCTATAATTGATCTTGAGCCCGCAAACTTACTTCTATATGTTACAAAACTAACCTAGCTAATTATTTTATTTAAAAGCCTGTGTTTTATCAGGTGCTTTTTTGTTTTTAATATGTGAGTTACATTTGATTATAATATTATTAAAGGTTAAATGACTTATTTAAAAAAAATCTCTAAAAAACGTATTTTATTAACACTCATACTTTTAATGCCTATTTTATTGTTATCAATAATTTTACTATTGATATCTAAAGGTTATTTAGGGGTAATACCTAAATGGTGAAAATAATTGCATGAATTTTATATTATTAAAACTCTATTAATTATTGTTACTTTTACAATGGTTGGTATAGTTACTTGGTGGTTAACTTTTAAATATTCTTAAGCCAAAGGAGTAAATATGAGAACTTATATTGTTTTAACTCTCTCTTTGTTATTAATCTGTTGTGAGTCAAAACAAAAAGTTGAATATCTTCAAACAGATAATCATGCAGCTTTGGGTAGACCGTTTTCTGAGGCGGTTCAAGTTGGAAATATGTTATATCTTTCTGGTAAAATAGGTAATATCCCAGGTGAAGGGGTTGTTCCTGGTGGGATAGGGCCTGAAACACGTCAGACAATGAAAAATATTAAACAAGTTCTTGAACGTTATGGATCTTCTTTAGATGAAGTTGTCAAATGTCTTTGTATGCTAGAGGATATTAATGACTGGGCCGCAATGAGTGCGGAATACATAAAATTTTTTCCAAATCATAAGCCAGCTCGATCAGCTTTTGCGGGTAGTGGATTAGCAGCTAGTGCGAAAGTTGAGATTGAATGCATTGCAACCGTAGAATAAGGAGTAATTCGTGAATAAAAATATAAATAAATGGTTTCAATTAAGTTTGGCCAAACCTGAGGAGATGCAAATGTTTAAATTAAGATTAGATTGGGTATTAAGATGAAAAAAATACTTTTCTTATTTATTTTTACTTCGTTACAAGCTCAAAGTAATTATGATAAATTACAAGATTTATTTATTGAATGGAGAATATTTGAAAACCCACCACTTTTAAATGGAGCCCCAGATTATACAAAAAAACAATTTAAAAAAAGAAAGGGTACATTTAAAAAACTTAATAAAAAGCTAGATAATATTGATACGACAAAGTGGTCAAAGTCAAAACAAGTTGATTGGCAGATCATTGAAGCAGAAATGAATGGTTATGATTTTAATCAACGTATTTTAAAGTCTTGGGAGAGAGACCCAGCTTTTTATCAGACCATTTGGATGTATCAGAGCGATGTACCAGCACATGAAGGTCCTGTTAATCATGGATTATTAGAATATTGGCAGTACAGTTTTCCACTTGAAGCAAATGCTAAGGAAAAGTTATATAAAGAGTTAGCGTTAATTCCAGCTTTCTTAAAACAAGCAGAAAAAAATCTAACAGGTAATGCGCGAGACCTTTGGATTGCGGGTATAAATAATATTCGAGATCAAGGAGACCATCTTGAAACTATTAAAAAAACTCTAAATACATTTCAAGATAAAAATAAAGATATGAAGCTTTTTGAAGCATTACAGAATGCTGAAGTTGCAAATAATAATTTCATTGGTTGGCTAGAATCAGAATCACCAAAGAAAAATGGTCCATCAGGAATTGGGAAAGACAATTATACATGGTATCAAAAAAATGTGCATCGTGTCCCTTTATCATGGGAAGAAGAAGTTCAATTGCTTCAAAGAGAGCTTGATAGAGCTTGGTCATCATTAAAACTAGAAGAAGAGAGAAATAAAAAATTACCAGCAATGAAATCTGCTGATACGCCTGAAGAATTTGCAGATCTTACAGAGAAGGCTGTAAAGAAAATGATGAATTTTTTATCTGACAATGATATCATGTATATAAAAGATAACATGGAACCTGCTCTAAGAGAGCATAAGGGAAACTATGTTCCTAAAGATGATAGAAATTTTTTCTCGATTGGTATGCACTATGACCCTTTACCGCTCTATTCTCATTTTTATCATTGGTTTGACTTAGCTCAAGCACGTGATAATCCTCATAAAAATCTAATAAGACGTGGACCACCGCTTTACAATATGTATGATTCTAAAAATGAAGGAATTGCTACAGCAGTTGAAGAAATGTTTATGCATGCAGGACTCTACGAAGATAGCCCAAGATCGAGGGAGATAGTTTGGATAATGTTAGCCCAAAGAGCGGCCAGAGGACTTGGGTCATTATACGCTCATGCAAATATGATGACGATGGCAGAAGCGGGTCAAGTTCATGTTAAGTGGACACCTAGAGGATGGATGGAGCGTGAACCTCACCTACTTCAATTTGAGCAACACCTTTATCTAAGACAGCCCGGATATGGAACGTGTTATATAACAGGGAAATACTTAATTGAAAATCTAATGACAGAATATGCTAAAAAATTAGAAATAGAGAACAAAGTATTTACCCTTAAGGACTTTTTAGATATATTTAATAATGCTGGAAATATTCCGGTAGAATTAATTCGTCAAGAAATGGTGGAGGATTAAATTGTGAAAAAAATATTGATATGCTTATCCACATTTTTAATTGCTCAAGAAAAATACGATGTGGATTGGGAGATGGTGGCTAAAATAAGAGAAGAAGGTTTTCAGCGCTCAGAAATATCAAATACGTTATCATATATGACGGATGTGATTGGAGCAAGGCTTACAAACTCAGAAGATATGAGGCGTGCTCAGGATTGGGCAGTTAAAGAAATGAAACGTATAGGTCTTAGAAATATTGAGATTGAACCTTTTATGGATTACGGCTATAGTTGGGATAATGAATATTTTTCTATTCACATGATCGAGCCTGATTATCAAAATATGGTTGGTTACCCAATTGCGCATACACCAGGAATTAATGGACGCCAAAAATTAACTGTTTTGCGAGCTCAAATTAAAACGAAAGCTGACTTAGAAAAATATAGAGGTAAACTTCGCGGCAAAGCTGTTTTAGCAACACCACCACCAAAAATAGATCAAAAAAGATATCGAGATGGGACTCCTCGATATACTAATGAGCAGTTAAAAGAAATATCACAGAAACCTTTTCCTAAGCCACCTAGAGGACCAAGGGCTCCTTTAAACCCTGATTTAGTTTCATCAGAAGAAAGGAATGCTTTCTTTAAAAATGAAGGCGTCTCTGTGATCCTAGAGTCTCGTAGCGGATGGATAGCCGCTGTAAGAGGCTTTGCTCGTCCTGGTGCAAAAAAAGATAAGTGGGATAGAAAAGGGACAGTAGATCATTTACCAATTGTAGCTATAACGCCAGAACATTATAACCGAATGATTCGAATAGTTGATAGAGAGATTTCAGTTAAAATAGAGATTGAGATTAAAACAAAGATCGGAAAAAATCGTAGAAAAGCACGAAATGTTTTAGGTGAAATAGCTGGAAGTGATAAGAAAGATGAAATTGTAATGTTGGGTGCGCATTTTGATACATGGCATGCCAGTCCAAATGCATCAGACAATACTTCAGGCGTTGCAGTAATGTTAGAAGCAATGCGTATACTTAAAGCAATAGATGCTCAACCAAGGAGAACCATTAGAATTGCTTTATGGTCAGGAGAAGAACAAGGACTCCATGGTTCAAGAGAATATGTTCATAAACATTTTGGCAATCCAAATGATCCAGAAATTGGTAAAAAAGATGGATATCAAAAGTTTTCAGCATATTTCAACCAAGATTACGGACCTGGGCAGTATAGAGGAATCTATCTTCAAGACAATGAGCACGTAAGAAAAGCTTTTACATCATGGATGGAACCTTTTAATGACCTAGGTATGACAACAATTGGTTCTCAAAGTGTTGGAAGCACAGATCATATACCGTTTGATAGAGTGGGGTTACCAGCATTTCAGTTTTTACAAGACCGAGTTGGAGGAACTGGAGGGCATACCAATTTAGATTTCTATGATACAATACCTATTGAAGATATTAAAAAGAATGCAGTTATTGTTGCCTCATTTGTTTACCATACTGCAATGTTGGAGAATACTTTGCCTAGAAAAAAGAAGGAATGAATAAATTATTTACTAGAGGTTGGATAGAGTTTTTAGCTGTTTTTTTAGGCCTTGGGTTATCTTTTAATATTGAAGAATGGAGAGAGGAACGTCAAATAAAAGATAAGCTTTTTGGAGATTATCATAGCATAAAACTTGACTTAGAGAATGACATCCCATATTTAAAGCGAATTATTTCAGAACATGAAGAAGCTTCAAAAAACTCTAAGCAATCAATTAAAATACTTGATGGAGATCTCTCTTTTAATTATAAAAAATTTATGATTTTAAGAAAAAAATCGCACGGTTCTAATTCTTTTTTTGGTACAAAATCTGCATATGAAGCTTCTGTGTCTAGTGGAAGATTAACTTATTTTGGAACAGATTCATTATCTAATCAAATTGGTAAAATATACAACCATCATTATGATAGACTAAAACTCAATGGTGAATTAATAGATGAAAGTTTTGGGAAGGTTGAAAAACTTATTTATGGAAAAAAAGGATCTGAACCAACGATTAAAGAACAAAATTTAAGAATAATAAACTCTCATAAATTTTATACTAGTGTAAGAAATCATATTTCTTTTCAAAATGCTTATATCAACAGATCAAAGCGAGCATTAAAACAAATGGAAAAGGTTGATTTGCTTTTATTGAATAAACTTAAAAAGAATCAATAACTTGAAAAACCTTTTAGCTAGAGGAGGAATCGAATTTTTTGCAGTTTTATTTGGTATATCAGGTTCTTTATGGGTTGATGATTATCGTGTTGGATTACTCAATGAAGAAAAAGCTGTAAGCACTCTAAATAGCCTTAAAGATGAACTAATTGATGATAAAGAATATTTTCGCATACGCCATTCATTTATAACGGATAATAATAAAATATTAAATTTAATTATTGAAAATTGGGGCTATAATAAAGCAGACTCATTAATTAATTTAAAATTTGAAAGAAGAAATTTAATGTTGAGACTGCGAGGCTATTATGCTTTTCATCCTCCAAGAACTATTTATAATAGTTTAAGCAGTGATGGAAGTTTAGCATTAATACCAGATTATGAACTAAAAAGAAAAATTAATCAAGTATTTAATGGTCGAACAAAACATCTTATTGAAGGTGCTGAAAACAATCAATACCTTTACAGAATGTTTAATGATTATTTAATTGAGAATCATCCAAAATTATTAAGCCCAGATTTAATAGGATTGAATAAAGAGATGGATTTTTTTTTAGCTGATCAAGTAGTTTTTGCTTATCTAATTGAGCAGCAAGGTCTTAGATCATTTTTATTAAGAACTATAGATAATCATTTAAAGGAAGTTAATGATTTAATGAATAATATAAATTTATACTTATCTGAATAATGAAGAATATATTAGCAAGGGGAGGCATTGAATTTATAGCTGTATTATTAGGTATTACAGGTTCGCTTTGGATCGATGAGAATAAGCAAACTAAAGAAAAAAATGAACATCAAATAAAGCTACTAGAAGCAGTATATCAAGATATAATTACAACAGAAAAGTATTTAAAAGAAACAAGAGATCCAGCATTTAAAGCCGATAGTTTATGGATGGAATATTTTTCTGAAAACTGGGAAAAAATGAATATTGATTCTGTTGCTGTACAATTAAGTAAGACTGGAACGAATGCAAGTTTTCATAATACTTTTTTTGATTACAGAGAATTTCATCCACCTATTTCATCTATTGAAATGATAGTAATTGATGGTTCTTTAAAAGATATTAATAATATCGAAATAAGAAAAAAGATTAATAAACTAGTTAAAACAGATTTAGGATTTGTATTAAAGAATGTTCAAGCAGAAATAGATATGCAAATTGATTTTAGAAACACAGTCATCAATCAAAATGATTCAAAATTAGCAAAAATATTATCTGTAACCCAAAAAGAATTAAATGATAGATTTCAAGATAAGGTTGATAATTATGATAAACAAATTGAAGAATTAAAATATTTTCTGACAAAAGACTATGCACGTACCTATATTAATTTAAAAAATAGAAACCGGTATTTTATAATGCTATTTATTAGAAATTTTAAATCAACATTGTCTAATCTAAAATTAATAATTGAGGAAGAGCTTGGCTTAAATTAAAAATGAGATTGATTTAAAAAATCAAAATAAAGTTAGTTAAGAAAGAGGATCATATGTTGAAATTCACAAAGTTAGTTTTATTATTTATTTCAAGTAT
>Ga0209335_10001514_pt1 | contig 26524 bp, 30 predicted proteins | sample COG_09_FD_184753 | JGI IMG/M metagenome (GOLD analysis project Ga0209335, IMG submission 184753) | Pelagic Microbial community sample from North Sea - COGITO 998_met_09 (SPAdes) (version 2) | ecosystem: Environmental > Aquatic > Marine > Neritic zone/Coastal water | place: Helgoland, sampling...
TCTTTATTTTTCATTTTTTTCAATCAAATATTCGAGCAATATATGTGGAAAGGTTAAAGACGCCAAACCTATAAATATAATTTTAAGAATTGAACTATCAAAATTATAAGTATTATTTAATAAATAAAGCCCTAAAAAACAAAAAATAGTAGTGATAATTGTTAGTGGTAAAGCTTTTTTTAAAAAAATTTTTAATCCATTAGATAGGTCGTTTTTATCTAATTCAGACATTAAAGAAATACTGTGTCTTATTGAATGTAAAAAACAGAAATAAATTGTAAATGCTACTAAGGGAGAAAAATAATAATTTATTATTAGAATTGAAAAATAATCAAAAAAAATTGTTAATTTTTTGAGCTCAAAATTTTTAGTAAATAATAAAATACTTGATAAAGTTGATACAATAATTCCATAAAGTAAAATTTTATTTGTTTCAATCAAATTTAAGAATTGGTAGAAAGTCTCATTATCAATTAGTAATAATTTAAATATTGATATTGTCTCATCAAAATGAAAATACATTGGTGCAAGAATTATCAATGAACCCTTTAAGAAAAATAATAGTTGATTATGATATGAATTTTCAATTATCAAAAATTGAGTATCTTCTTTACCAAAATGATATGAGGCCACTATCAAAAAAACTACTAAAGAAATAGATGGTATAATTACCCACAAAATTATTATAATTAGAGAGATTAGAATATATGACAAATAAAAAATAAAAAAATTATTAATCCCAAAAATCTGAAAAAGTTTTCTTCCTTTTATATTGTCAAGTGAACCATGAGAAACACCAATACTTAAAATTAAGAATAAACAAATTAATGGAGAAATTGTAAAATAAGTAATTTTAAATGCAATTATAGAAAAAATATTACAAAATAAAAAAAAGATAAAAGAATGATTTAAATTTATTTTTTTTATCTGATTATTCATTTCTTTATATAACTAATAAAACAAAGCTTTGATAAAGGTTATTTTTGGCATTTTAAATATTATAGACAAGTCTTCAAAAAAATTACTTTTGTTGGATAAAAATTTTATAACAGTCTTCGGTGAACACTTAAACATTTTAAAGAAAATATCAGGCATCTTTTCAGGATGTTTTTCAAGAACTCTTAAAAATATATCATCCAAGAATTGATATTTTTTACTTATTTCGAATTTTTTAGTTATGGAAATATTTTCAATATTTTCACTTATATATTTACTATGTTCTTGAATATTTAGAAAAGTATAGCCTGTACTTAATCTAGTCATGCCCCCAGCAGTACCAATGTTTATTTTGTTTTTTTGAATTTCGTATGTTGGATAGAATAAAGGTATTGCACCTTCTTCTTTATAGGTTATTTTATAATTTTTTATGTTTAAACGATTTTCAATATAATCTTTTATTTGGTTACCATAATCTTTCTGAGAACTATCATTCATTTTCGATAACCAAGTAGTTTCAACTAAAGCCGAGGTTTTTGAATAGGGTAGTGTATAAAAAAAATGGACACTTTCTCTTTGCTCACAATCAAAATCCATAAGATTAAAAATTTTGTCATCAAAAAAATCATTTTGTGTTTTAATTTCTACGCCACAAAAATGTTGCCAAAGTTTATGATGATCTTTTTTGATTGATGGAACACTGTTAAAAATGAAAGAATTTTTTGAGTCAATTTCTTTTATATCTTTAAAGAAAGAAATATTTTTATTTTCTTTTAATTTACTATTAATTTTATCATAGAATAAACCACTATCAATACTTTGATAAGGATAATTAATACTTTCTAGGTGATTAGTTTTTTCAGGAATATTAATTGAAAAATTGTCCCAACTTTTTTTTACACAATCATCAAAATTATGAGAGGAAACCTTCCAAAAAGACCAGGTTTTATCTTTCTTGTATTCTGTTCTTGGTTCGATAATAGCTAAAGTTTTATCTCTCAATTTTTTTTGAATTTCCAATTCATAAGCAAGTGATAAACCCGCACAACCACCACCAATTACTATATAATCAAATTCTCTCATCTAAATTTATCTCCTCATTAATCAAAATATGATCATGATGGATTTGATCATCGATTTTATAAGTCAATGATAGTTTAATTAAGTCAAAAATTGAAAGAAAAGTCTCTAAAACTTTTTCAATATTTGAAACATGTATTTTGCCTGAATTTTTGTAATTTTCTAAGTTTTTTTTACTAAGAATTTTATATCCTATTTTTCTGTAAACTCTTCTTGCAACTAAAATTGAAAAACGGAAATTGATTGGTATGTCTTTAATTGAATAAAACGAACTTTCATAAAAAGTATCAGCAAGAGTTATGGTTGAAGAAATCTCCTTAAAGTTTTCATTTATATAAAATCGGTTATTTTTTGAGTCTTCAATTACATCTCTAGATATATTGGTAAGTTGCATTGCAATTCCAAGATCAATTGCTGAATTAAGTGAATTTTTTCTATTAACTTTTAAAATTTTTGCCATCATTAACCCAACAGTTCCAGCTACTCTATATGAATAAATTAATAAATCTTTTTTTGAATTTAATTTAACTCTATCGTTAATATCTGATTTGATACCAGCCAACAAATCTTCAATTATTTTTAATGATATATTAAACTCTTTAATTAGATCCCACATATTTTTGATGATAGGATTATCAAAATTTTTTTGATTAAAATCATTTTCAAACTGACTAAATTTTTTTAATTTATTTTCTATCTTTTCATTATCATCTGCAATGTTGTCAGCAACTCTACAAAAATCATATAAGGCCGAACATTTTTTAAAGGTTTTCTTAGGTAAAAAAAAACCAGCCCAACTGAATGATTTAGCGTAAACAGATAAGTAACTTTTATCAGACATTATAAAATTTTATCTAATACTTTTGCTGATGATAAAACTCCTGGAACACCGGCACCAGGATGAGTACCTGCTCCCACAAAATAAAGTCCCTCACATATCTCAGATTTGTTGTGAAATCTAAAATAAGCTGATTGTGAAAATTTTGGCTGAATTGAAAAACCTGATCCATGTTTAGTATTTAAATCCTTTTCAAAATAATCCGGAGTTAAATAAAAATCTTCAATAATATTTTCTCTAAGATTTGGCATTAAATCTTTTTCCATTTTATCAATTACTAAATTTTTCATTTTTTCACCTTCAATTGACCAATCAATTTTTGACTGATTGTTAGGTACTGGGACTAAAACATAAAAACAATCCTGCCCGTCTGGAGCCATAGATTTATCAGTAGCAGATGGTCTATGAAGATAATAACTTATGTCGTTATTTAATTTTTTATTCTCAAATATATCATCAAGATGTTCTTTATATTTGTTACCAAATTTTATTGTGTGATGTTCTACATCAGCATAAGTTTTTTTGGTTCCAAAATAATAAACAAATAATCCCATAGAATATTCCATTCTATTTTTTTTCCATTTAAACATAAGTGAATTATTTTTATTTCCATTTAACATTTTTTCATAAACAGCAGGTGGGTCCGCATTACAGATAACATTATTAGTTTCAATATTAGTTAGATCATCTAATTGAATACTTGTTATTTTATTACCATTAGAAATAATTCTTTTTACTTCATGACCTTTTATTATTTCTACACCAACTTCATTCATTAATTTTTCAAGACCTTTTATAATATTTCCTGTTCCACCCATAGAATAGTGTATTCCCCATTTTTTTTCTAAATATAGAATCAATCCATAAATTGAAGTTGTGGTGAAAGGATTCCCACCAACTAAAAGAGGGTGCATACTTAACATTCTTCTAAGTTTCTCATTTTTTATATAAGATGAAACTAACGAATAAACTGATTTATAGCTTTTAAGTTTTAAAAGTGCTGGTAGCTGCTGCATCATCACAAAAGGTTTATCAAAAGGAACATCTGAAAGTTCTATAAACCCTTTGTCGAAAATTTTTTTTGTAAAGTTAACTAATTTTTCATAACCTTCGATGTCATCTTTATTTATTTCTCCAATCTGTTTTTTCATCTCAGTTTCATCACCTGAGTAATTAAATTTTGAATTGTCTTCAAAAACAAATTGATACCAAATTTTTAATGGGGAAAGTTCAATATAATCTTTTGGATTTTTTTTAAATAATTCGAATAATTCATTGATCAAATAAGGTGCGGTAATTACTGTAGGGCCACCATCATATGTAAAACCATTTTTCCTAAACACTCTTGCTCTACCTCCAAGATCTGTATGTTTTTCAATTAATTTTACTTTATGACCTTTTGCTTTGAGACGAAGAGCAGCAGCTATTCCTCCAAAACCTGAGCCTATTACAACAGAATTCATTTTGATAATTTATAGTTTTTTGTAAAAATTGTAAGATTATTATGAGTTAATTTTTTTTAACTCTTCTTTAGTTTCATCTAAATTTTTTTGAAACAGTGTATCAAGTTTGGATTTATCAACAGATGTGGTGATAATTTTTTTCACAGAGTCTACAGCAATTTTTATCGACGCATCTTTAATTTCTTTGATAGCAGTTTCTTTCATTTGAGTTATTTTGTTTTCTGCTAGATTTTTTTTGATTTCAGATGTCTTGTGAAATTTATCATTAAGCTCAATTACAAGTTTATCACAATCTTTTTTGGCTTGTTCCAGTATTTCAGTACTTACAGATTGAGCGGAGTCTAATTTATTTTGTGCATTATCTAATAATACTTTAGCTTCAGTTCTTAATTTTTCACTTTCATCAATCTCATTTTTTATATCTGAAATTAATTTATTAAGAATCTCATTTATTTTTTGAGGAATCTTTAAATAAACAAGTCCTCCAAAAAATACAATGAAAGAAACCGCTACCCAGAAAGTTGCATCAATTACCATAATATTTATCCCCATTTCTTTTTGATAAGTCATCAACAATGGCTGAGATGCTACTATTGTTTATATCAGCTCCTATTAATTTTTTTACCAGTTCTAAAGATGTTTCAATTGCAATTTTATTTATTTTTTCTGGTGCACCTTTTTTAAATAATTCAATTTCTTTTTCTGCTTTTTTGATTTCCTCATCAATTTGTTTGTCTAAAGTTTCTTTTTTAGAATTAATATCTTTAAGTACTTTATCTCTACTATCTTTAAAAATATTTTTTGCCTCAAATTTACTTTTTAAAACAATATCATCATACTCTTTAAGTTTAGTCTCGCTATCTTCTCTTTGTTTTTCTGCCGCCTCAATATTTTCTTGTATTTGAGATTTTCTTAATTCTAGGTTTGCACTTATTTTTGGTAATATTAGTTTTGATAAAACTATATACAAAATACCAAAAGTAAGTGTTAGCCAGAATATCTGCGAAATCCAAAATTCAGGATTTAATTGAGGCATACCTCCGCTCTCAGCTGCAAAAACTTCTTTTACAAAAAAGAAATTAAAAAATATTGACTGAAAAAATATTTTTTTAATCATTAATTTAAAATGCAAAAAGAATGATTAACGCAACTACCAATCCAAATAATCCTGTTGCTTCTGCAAGTGCAAAACCTAAAAGCAAATTAGGAAACTGTTTTTGTGCAGCAGATGGATTTCTCATCGCACCTGACAAATAGTTTCCAAAAATTATTCCAATACCAACGCCGGCGCCAGCTAGGGCAATCGCCGCTAAACCTGCTCCAATCATTTTTGCTGCTTCTAATTCCATTATATCCTCCTATGTTAATTAATGGTGTAAATTTAATGCATCGTTTAAATAGATGCATGTTAAGATTGCAAAAACATAAGCTTGGAGAAAAGCAACTAAGATCTCCAAACCAGTTAAGGCAACCGAAAAACTCAGTGGAAGCCATCCACCGACTATTCCAAGGCTTATCACAAAACCTCCGAAAACTTTCATCATAGTATGACCAGCCATCATGTTTGCAAAAAGTCTTACAGACAAGCTAATAGGTCGACTTAAATATGAGATAATTTCAATAACTACAATTAAGGGAAGTAGCACAATTGGCACTCCACTTGGTACAAATAATTTTAAATAACCAAAACCATGTTTAATAAAACCAATCACAGTTACGCCAATAAAAATAAATGCCGCAAGCATAAAAGTCACAATAATATGGCTAGTAACAGTAAAAGTGTATGGGATCATGCCAAACATATTACAAAAAAGTACAAACATGAATAATGAAAATATAAAAGAAAAATAAGGTTTAGCTTTGGAACCTGCGGTATCACTAATCATTTTTGATACGAAAGTATAGCTTAATTCGGCTAAAAGTTGAATCTTATTTGGCAGCATTGAATTTTTTTTAGAACCAAGATTAAAAATAATTAAAATAGCTAACGAACTTATAACCATAAACAAACTTGCGTTTGTAAATGAAATATCAAAAGCTCCTACTTTAATTTCTGGACCAATTCTATAAACTTCGAATTGAGTCATTGGATTTGCTGCCATAAATTTTATATCTATTGTTGCATATTTTTTGCAGATTTAATTACATTGGTTATTCCAGCAATTACCCCTACAAAAAAAAATATTAAAATTAACCAAGGTTTAGTACCAAAGGTCTTGTCTAAAATAAACCCAATAATTGTCCCCACAGCAACAGCAGATACTAATTCTGTGCTAAGCTTAAAAGCACTGCCAATTGGTGATGGATTGTGTTTTTTATTATCTAAATTTCTCTTCGAGACCTTCTTTTTTGCAATCTCTAAGCGAGTTTTGAAAGGATCTTTGGACATTTTGAAAAAGTTTAATTAGGCAACCATACTCTCTGCTTTTTGTAAATCAACAGCTACTAATTGGCTAATTCCCTTTTCAGGCATTGTTACACCATAAAGTCTATTCATTTTAGACATTGTTAAGGCATGATGGGTAACAATAATAAATTTAGTATTAGTGATTTTTGTAAGTTCCTCGAGTAGACTACAGAATCTAGTAACATTAGCATCATCTAATGGAGCATCTACTTCATCAAGCACACATATTGGTGAGGGGTTGCTTAAAAAAACTGCAAAAATTAAAGATAGCGCAGTTAAGGCTTGTTCACCTCCAGATAATAGAGTTATAGACTGCAATCTTTTGCCTGGTGGGCTTACTAACATCTCCAAACCTGCTTCAAGAGGATCGTCTGAATCTACTAATTCAAGTTTTGCATTTCCACCATTAAACAATTTTGTGTACACCTCATTAAATTTTCTATTAACTTTATCAAAGGCTTCAATTAACCTTTCTCTTCCTTTTTGATTAAGTTCATTTATACTATCTTTTAATTTGATTATAGCAGTTACTAAATCTGCTCGATCTTGTTCCATTTTTTTTATTTCAGTTGCATATTTATTTGTTTCCTCATCAGCTTTTAAATTAACTGATCCTAATCTTTCTCTCTCTTGTTTTTTTTTATCTAGTAAATCTTCTTGATTAACAGCATCAGGAAGCTCTTCTTTTCCAAAAAGATTTGAATTTTCTAAAATATTTTCTTCAGTTAAATTTAGCTCTGAACTAATCCTGTCAGCCAGATCATTCTTTCGTTTTTTAAGACCTTCGATAGTAGCACCTGAACTTGCTTTTCGTTCTCTAATTTGAATTGATTGTTCTTGAATTTCATTTAATTGAGATCTATGAGTATCTATTTTTTCATCTGTTGAATTGATGACAGACTCGTTTTCAGCTTTTTCATGCTCAGCAATTCTCAATCCTTCTGAAATTTGACCTTTTTTTTCAGCTTGTAATTTTGGCTGACTATCTAATTTATCTAATTGTAAGTTTAATTTATTTTTTCTTTGGGTTAGTTCACTTACCATTTTTTCAGAATTTGATAGTAAATTTTTCCAACTTTCTATTTCCTTATCTATAACGCTTATTCTTTCACTTCTTTTCACAGACTCCTTTTTAATATTTTGGTTTTTACTGTAGCTATCAGCATATTCCTCAATAATTAATTTGCAGTTATCTAGAGCTGTTATCGCTTCTTCATTTTTTTGTAGATTTATTAGTTCTTTAATTTTATCAATTTCTAGTTTTAATTTATTTTTAGCATTATCTAAATCTTCATTAGATCGCTTTTCAGTTTCATAATATTTTGAGTCAATTTCAATAAGTTCACTTTTTTCTTCTTTAAGTCTTTTTTCATTTGAATTTGCATCGATAACAATTCCTTTTTCTCTATTGATATCATCATCAAATGTTTTAAGAGATTTTTTAATATTCTCAATCTCATCTTGAATTCTATTGTTTTCTTCATCTAAACCTTGAAGTTCTAAGTTCAGCCTTTGTATTTTTGATAGATTTTCAATATTTTTTTCTCTCAATGGTGTTACTTTGTCTGTTTCAGTTTTAATTAAGTTTTCAAGTTCAGAAATTTTATTATTAAAACCACTTACCTCTCCTTCAGCCTCTGTGTTAATTTCATTTTCAATTCTAATTTCTTTATCAATCTCTAATAATTTTAAATAATATAAACCAGCTTCGATTTTTTTTATTTCATCAGATATGTTCTTATATTTAGTTGCTTCTTCTGCTTGTTTTTGTAGATTTGCCAGTTGTTTTTCTTGTTGTCTTCTTAGCTCATCGGCTCTTTTCAAATTATTTTCTGCTGCACTTAATCTCAATTCAGCCTCATGTCTTCTAACATGTAAACCTGATATTCCAGCTGCCTCCTCTAAAATTGCTCTTCGATCTGTTGGTTTTGCAGTAACTAATGCACCAATACGACCTTGGCTGATCATTGATGGTGAGTGAGCACCAGTTGATAAGTCAGCAAAAAACATCTGAGCATCCCTCGCTCTAACTTCTTTATCATTTATATAAAACTTAGAACCTTTGTCTTTTTCTATTTTTCTTCTAACATTTACTTCATCAAGTTCTCTAAATTGAACTGGACCTTCGTTGTTTTTATTTTCAACAGTGACAGAAACTTCTGCAATATTCTTAGACGTTTTATTTGAGGTACCTGAAAATATTACATCTTCCATTCCAGAGCCCCTCATACTTTTAGCTGATGTTTCTCCCATCACCCATCTAAGGGATTCTACAATGTTGGACTTTCCACAACCATTAGGCCCAACAATACCAGTTAAACCATCTTCAATTAAGAAGTTGGTTTTATCAGCAAAAGACTTAAATCCATTTAGTTGGATTTTTTTAAACTCCATGAGCTAACTTATATCAGTTTTTCTAATGATTTTTTTAAATTTTTGTAATTAAGAGATTTTTCAAACTTTTTATTATTAATAATTATCGTAGGAGTAGCATTTATTTTGAAGTTTTTACTACCTTCGATTCGATCATTTAAAACAAAATCCTCGATTTCTTTATTATTGATGCATTTTTCAAAATCTAATTTAAAACCTTCTTTTTCAATAAATTTTTTGAGGTTAAAATTAATCTCTTCAACCGTACTTCCTTTAACCCAAGCTTGTTGATTGGAATATAAACTTTTTAAAATTTCCAAACTTTGATCCTTTTTACATTGAGCAATTTTTGAGGCATTAAAAGCAGCTATATCTAAGGGAAAGTGTCTGAATTCTATTTTAGCTAAACCTGTATCAATATATTCTTTCTTAAGTTTTGGATAAATGTCTTTATGGAAGCTTGCACAGTGGCTACATGTTAAGGACTCGAAAGCTATAATAGTAATTTTAGCATTCTCATTTCCTGAAATTATGCGTTTAATTTCAGCACCACCACTAGTAACAGATCCAAAAAATAAAATTAATAATAATAAAATTTTCTTCATTTTTTTTTAAAAACTTTAGTTAGTTCAAGTAAAGATTTTTTAATTTTTTCATTTTTAACATCATTAATTTTCTTTTTAAACTTATTATTTGTCACGTTTTCTTTTAACTCTTTTTCTTTTAAAGGAATTTTTTTTTCATCACTAAAACTTGTGAATTTAAGTTTTTCAACAACTAAATTTCCAAAAAAAGCATTTATTCTATCCATTATTTCTTTTTTGGAATATTCCAAGTCAACTTCGTGACCTCTCTTGACCATAATCAGTAAGGTACTGACCCCAAACCTATTTGAATTTTTAAAAGATTTTGGGTAACAAAATTTAAATAAATTATCTCCAACAATATATTTCCAATTATTTAATGTTTCAGAATAAATATGGCCCCTATTATTAATGACCTTTTTAATATTTTTTGGCAAAGTGTCTTTAAAAGATCTTAGGCCTTGAATGCTTCCGTTTCTCTGCTTAGTATATTTTTTAAATTGCATATGAAAGACCAATTAGTAACAAATAAAATTCTTAAATGGTACGATATTAATAAAAGATCATTACCATGGCGAAAAAATGTTTCTAAGCAAAAAGGACAGTATTACACATTAGTTAGTGAATTCATGCTACAACAAACACAGGTTGCAACTGTAATTCCTTATTTCAATAGATTTATAAAAATTATTCCTAGTCTAGAAATTCTTGCTAAAATTCAAAATAAAAAACTTATAAAACTTTGGGAAGGTCTTGGATATTATTCTAGAGCAAGAAATTTAAAAAAAACAGCACAAGTTATTATTAAAAATTTTAAAGGAAAATTACCTAATAATTTTGAAGATTTGATATCTTTACCTGGGGTAGGAAATTATACAGCAAGTGCTATTTTAGCGATTGCTTTCAACAAGCCATATATTCCATTAGATGGTAATATAGAAAGAGTATTGAAAAGATATCTTTATTTAAAAAAAGATAATGAAATACAAAAAGATAATCTTATAAAAAAAAAATCTATATTTGGAACATCTTCAAGATCCAGTGATTATGCTCAAGCTTTAATGGAGTTAGGTGCATTAATTTGTAAACCAACTAATCCTTTGTGTAATCAATGTCCTATTTCCAAAAAGTGTAAGTCATTAAAGAAAAAGGATTTTGACTTAACAAAAAATATTAAAAAAAATATAGACAAGTACTTTCTTTTAAAAGTTTATAAAAGGGACCAAAAATATTTATTAATTAAAAATACCAAATTTAATTTTTTAAAAAATCTAACAATATTTCCTATGGAAGAATTATCTAAACAAAAAAATTTTAATGAAAACTTAAACTTAAAATTATCTAATATGAATATGATTATTAAAATTCAATATTTAAAAAATAGTGAAAAATTTCATACACCTTATTGGATTGATGAAAAAAAATTAGATAATTACATGTTACCAACTTTTACAAAAAAAATTGTTAAATATTTAGAAAGAAATTTATGAAGAAAGTAGCCATTATTGGAGCTGGAATTTCTGGATTATTCATTGCTAATTTATTCAAAAAAAATCCCAATTATCAAATTAGAATCTATGAAAGAAATACCTCAATTACTTTAGATGAAGGATATGGCGTTCAATTATCTATTAATAGCATAAAAATTTTAAATCAAATTGGATTTGAAAAATTGCATAGTAACAAAAAATTTACTCCTGAAAAAATTAATTTTTATTCAAATAAGAGCTCCGATAAAATTTGTGAGTTAGATATCTCAGCCTTTAATTCAGAAGACTGCAGATATACCACTTTAAAAAGATCTACTTTAATTAATTTTTTAAAAAAGGATTTAGTTGACTTCATTAAAACTGGATACAATATTTCAAAAATAGATCAGCAAGATCAAAAAATTAAACTTTCTTTTGAAAATAATGAAACTAACGAGTGTGATTATCTTATTATTTCTGATGGAGTTTTTTCAAAAAGTAAAAGTCTTATTTCATATAATCAAACTAAACCAAGATATAATAACACTCTAGCAATCAGAGGAAATTTAACGAAGGCTCCTAGTTATATTGATAAAAGAAATATTTCTTTATTTTTGAGCTCTAATTTTCATCATGTAATTTATCCAATAAATGCCAATGGAGAGTTAAATTTTATTGCAATAATGAAATATCAATTATCTGCAAAAGAACTTAAAAATTATTCATTATTTAATGACTATTTGTTTATCAAAAAAGTTTTAGAGAGAATTCCTTTAAAAAATAAAGAATTTTTAAATAATCTAAAGGAGCTAAAAATATTTCCTGTATTTGTTAGTGATAATTTTTATAAAACTCAAAATAATAATATTCATTTAATCGGAGATGCATTTTTTGCTTTTTCACCGTCATTTGCCCAAGGTGCGTCTCAGTCAATAGAGAGTGCGTATGAATTATTTAAATCTATTGAAAATAATACAGAGAATAATTTTTTTAAAAATAGAGTAAAAAAAATAAAAATGGTTAATATTAGGTCTAAAATTAATCAGTTTGTTTTCCATTTATCTAATCCTTTAATCACATCTATTAGAAATATATTTTTGAAAAGATTAGTTAAAAATAAGAGATTTTTAGAAGCTTATCTTGGAAGAATTTATAAAAATTAATTATTAGAGATCAATCTTTGTCTTAAATTGTCGATTGGAACTACTGTACCATTTAAATTGTAATGCCAAAAAGTCCATCCATTACAACTTTCAGCACCCAGAACAGTAGCTGCCACTTTATGAATTGAACCTTCAGTTTTAGCATGTTTAATACTGCCATCAGCCATGATTTTAGCACTGATTTTCTTTTTATTATCAAAAATGGTTGTTCCTGGCTTTATTATTCCCAATTCAACTAATGAACCAAAAGGTATTCTTGGTTTAGATCTATTATTTATAAGAGTATCCAAGTAATCATCCTCAATAGGTTTAGTATTTTTTAATCTTTCCTTAGCCGCTTTAAAATAGGTTTTTTCTTTTTCAATTCCATAATAATTTCTTCCCAATTTTTTAGCAACAGATGCAGTTGTTCCAGAACCTAGAAAGGGATCTAAAACTAAATCATTTTTATTTGAAGTAGCTAATAAAATTCTATGAAGTAAAGCTTCAGGTTTTTGAGTTGAATGAACCTTTTTACCATTCTTTTTTAGTCTTTCAGATCCATTACAAATTGGTAGATCCCAATTAGATCTCATTTGAAGATCGTCATTTAAGCATTTTAAAGATTGGTAATTAAAAGTATATTTTGATTTTTCTGATTTAGAAGCCCAAATTAAAGTTTCATGGGCATTAGTAAAACGAGTTCCTCTAAAATTTGGCATCGGATTTTTTTTATTCCAAATAACATCATTTAAAATCCAAAAGCCTAAGTTTTGAATTGCTGTACCAACTCTAAAAATATTATGGTAACTACCAATTACCCAAATTGCTCCATCTTTTTTCAGGATTCTTTTGCATTCACTTAACCAAGCATTTGTAAAATCATCATATTTTTTAAAACTTTCAAATTGATCCCATTTGTCGTTAACTGCACTTACTTTGGATCTATCAGGTCTGGTCAATTCACTTTTTAATTGCAAGTTGTAGGGAGGATCTGCAAAAATCAGATTAAAAGATTCATCAGGAATTTTTTTTAATTCTTCTAGGCTGTCACCATTAATTAATTTATTTTTAAATTCTAACTTCATTTTTAAAAACAAATTAGACTCGAAAAAGATTCTTCGGTCAACCTAGGATTGAATTATTTGGATTCGAATTGTGTAAAGATTTACCTGGATAACAACATATTGTGTTTATACGTGAAACCTATTTTGTTTTATTTATTGGTGAAAAAGTTTTTCTGTGGTGACTTGTAATTCCTAGATTTTTTATAGCTTTTAAATGTTGTCTAGTTCCATATCCGCAATTTTGATCCCAATAATAACCTACAAATTTTTTCCCAAGATTAGTTATTTTTCTGTCACGTGTAACTTTAGCCACAATGGATGCTGCTGAAATTGAAGGTATTTTTTTATCTCCTTTTATTATTGATTTAAGTTTATAATTTTTCATTTCAGGCAATCTATTTCCATCAATAAGGACAAGTGTTGGTTTTTTTTTAAGTTTTTTAATAGCTCTCTTCATGGCTAATAAGGCAGCATTGAGAATATTAATTTTTTCAATCTCTTTCACAGATGCTATCCCAATAGCCCATATAGAATTTTTTTTAATATATTTTGATAAAATTTCCCTTTTAGTTTTTGTTAAACTTTTTGAGTCTTTTAAGAGTTTTTTATTAATGGATTTATTTAAGATTACAGCAGCGGCATAAACTGGTCCAATTAAACTACCACGACCTACTTCATCAACGCCAGCAACAATTTTCATCAAATTTTAATATTTAAATCCTGTATTTTTTGTCTAATTTTTTTTAGATCTTCCCAAGAAAATTTTTTGTTTTCAGGAAATCTAATTAAGTATGACGGACTAAAAGTAACCATTATGGGTAAAGTTTTATTTTTTAAAATGATTTCTTTCCATTTTCCTCTTTCATTTGAAATTTTACTATTTAAACCAGTTACAGCTTCCATAGCTGTGCTTCCCATTAAAATAAGAATTTTTGGATTAATAATTGCAATATGTTCTTTCAAAAATACTGAATATCTTTTTATTTCATGACTAGTAGGCTTTCTATCTTCAGGTGGTCTAAAATTAATTGAATATGTTAAATATACTTTTTCTATTTTAATATTTATAGCGAGTAACATTTTTTTAAGTAGTAAGCCAACATCACCTTGGAAGGAATGACCTGATTTGTCTTCTGTCTCTCCTGGAGCTTCTCCAATTAACATAATGGAGCTATTAGTGTTGCCGTCACCGATAACAAGATTTTTTGAGTTATCTTTTAAATTACAATTTTCAATTGAATTGATTTGTTCTTTAAGTTTTAATAATTGACTATATTTATCTTGATTTTCATCATTGTAATTTTCTAAATTAACACCGTATCTATCAACAGGTTTATTATCAAAAGCAAAGTCTGGTTCTACAGTATCTATTAATTTTTGAACATATATGCCATTTTGATTTAAAGGCTTTTTAGTCATAAGGTATAATAATGTTTTTAAAAAAAATAAAATTCATTCTAATTATACTTCTACTTTATCAAACTCCCTTGTATTCTAAAAGCACTAGTTTTAATGATTTCAATTCTAAGAATTTATCAAAATACTTTTCTGGTATAGTAGCTTTTGAAAATAAAGATAATTCAATTGCCCTAGATTTTTTTAATTCATCTAAAATTTTAATTAATAAACATGACCCTTATTTAAAAAGATATATTTATTCTTTAGTCTTAGATAACAAAGTTTCACAAGCAATAAAAATAGTTAAAAATAATAAAAATAAAAGTAATACCAGTTTTTTTGATGCTTACTTATTATTGATCTTGGATAGTTTAAAAAAAGATGATTTTGAAAAAGCCAGTAATCAGTTGAAGAAATTAACAAATCTTACCTTATCAGATAGATTTAACATAGCTATTTTGGAAAGCTTAAAACAATATATTTATGTATTTAAAGAAAAAAAAATTTTAGATAACAAAAAAAGTCTAGGCAAATTATCAATTATTTCAGAAACATTTCAAAGATGCTTTATAGGAGATAAAGGAACAGATATATATTTTTCTAAGTTAATTAATGATGGTGAAGCTGATTATACTAGATATATTTACTTCTATCTAAGCTTTCTTGTTGAAAATAATAGATTAGATGATGCAAAAAAAATAACAAAAGATTTGGATTATATTAATACAACATTATTATTATCTCAGGGAAAAAGTTGGATACAGAGTAAAAATACAGAAAAATTAATAAGTGTTTTTTCATGTAAAAATTCTAATGACGTAATAAGTGAGTTTTTATTTTTGATTTCAAATCTTTATTCGTCGCAAGACAATTTTGAAAAATCAAATTTTTATCTCAATCTTTCAAATTTTTTGAATCCAAAGTTTTTATTTAATTTGTCATTAGTTGTTGAAAACCATTATTCTAATGAAGAATATAAAAAAGCTAAAAAAATTCTTAAAAACTTTAAAAAAGAGGATAATTTCTATTATTGGTACCGTATCAAAAAAGAGGCACAAATTATTGCAAAACAAAGAAACAAAAAAGAGTCATTAAATTATATTACAGCAGAATTTGAAAAAATTAATCAACCAAACAATAAAATATTATTTGATATTGCAAATTTTTATAAAAATTCAAAAGAATATGAAAAAGCAATAAAATATTATACAAAAATAATTAACACTTTTGATGACACCGATGAAATGAAAGCAGATCTTCTTTATAGAAGAGGTGGTAGCTACGAAAGAATTGGTGAATATGAAAAAGCAGATGAAGATTTACTTTACGCATTGAAGATCAATCCAAAAGATGCGTATATATTAAATTATTTAGCCTATTCATGGCTTGAGAGAGATTATAAGATTAATGAAGCAATTGAAATGCTTGAGAAAGCTTATTCAATTAAAAATAATGATCCTTACATCATCGACTCTATTGGCTGGGCTTATTATATGGTTGAGGACTATTTAAAAGCAGAAAAATTTTTAAGAAGAGCGGTAGAATTAATGCCTGACGATCCTATAGTGAATGATCATTATGGAGATATTTTGTGGAAATTAAAAAGAAGAATCCAAGCAAGATATTTTTGGCACAATGTACTTAAAATGGATGATACTGAGTCTAAAATGATAGAAAAGATTAAAGACAAGATGATTGATGGTTTAAAAAAATCATGATGACACAAATTAAAATTAAATCTCATGCTAAATTAAACCTAGCTTTAAACATTACTGGTAAAAACTCTTCTTTGCATAAAATTGAGAGTATTGTGGCTTTTGCGTCACTTCATGATGAAATTTTTATTAGTAAAATAAAATCAAATTCACATATTATTTTATTTAATGGAAAATTTTCTCGTAATATCAGCAAGAATAATACCGTATCAAAATTGCTTGAAATTTTAGAAAAAAAAAAATTACTAAAAAATGATAAATTTAAAATTAAAATAAATAAAAAGATTCCAAACAAGGCAGGCCTAGGAGGAGGTTCAATGAATGCTGCTAATATTCTAAACTATTTTGTAAAAAAAAAGATCATCAAAACAAGTAAAAAAGAACTTCTAGAAATTTCCAAACTAATTGGTTCGGATGTAATTTTGGGATTTAATTCTACTAATTCTATTTTAAAGACAAATAATAAAATTAAATATTTCTTTAATTGTAAAAAATTTTACACCTTAATTGTAAAACCTAGCTTTGGTTGTTCTACTAAAGAAATATATTCGAAAGTAAAAAAATTTGATAAACCAAAATTTAACAATCCTTACAAAAAAATGTTTGATTTTAATTATCTAAGAAAAATGAATAATTCTTTAGAACCGATTGTATTTTCAAAGTACAGTAAATTAAGAGAAATTAAATTATTTTTAGAAAAATTATCAAAACCTTCTTTTGTAAGAATGACAGGTTCAGGGTCTGCAATGGTTGCATATTTTCAATCAAAACGAAGATGTGATCATGCTAAAAAACAGTTTAACAAAAAATATAAAAATTACTGGTGTATAGCCTCAAAAACTATATAAATTTTATTTTTTTGTGTTATACGAACTTAACATTGGGGCGTAGCCAAGTGGTAAGGCACGGGTTTTTGGTACCTGCATCCTAGGTTCGAATCCTAGCGCCCCAGCCAACTATGAGAAACTTTTTAGATAAATTTTTTTTTAGATCAAATAATTTAGATTTTATAAGTCGAAGTATTAAAGATCTTACTCAAAAAACACCTGCTTTAAAAATTTTTGAAGCAATCAATTCTCACTCACCAGAAAGTGAAATTAGATATGTTGGAGGATGTATAAGAAAAATTATCAATGGTGAAAAAGTTGATGATATTGATTTAGCTACCAACTTAGAACCAAAACAAGTTTGTGATATTCTTAAAAAAAATGATATTAAATATTTTGCAAGTGGCATTGATCATGGAACTATCACAGCAATAAAAGATGAATACAAATTTGAAATTACTACTTTAAGGAAAGATATTCTTACAGACGGAAGACATGCAAAGGTAGAATTTTCAAAAGATTGGAAAGAAGATGCCTTAAGAAGAGATTTTACAATTAATTCAATTTATTCTGATAAAGATGGAAATTTATTTGATCCATATAATGGAAAAAAAGATTTAGAAAATGGTAATGTTAATTTTATTGGTAATGCAGACAAAAGAATTAAAGAGGACTATTTAAGAATATTAAGATACCTAAGATTTTTCCTTCATTATTCAAAGCACGCACACAATTTAGAAATCATTAGAACATTAAAAGTAAATATTGGTGGAATTTCAAAATTATCAAAAGAAAGATTGTTAGATGAACTGAGAAAAATAATGAAAATTGATTTATTAGAAAAGCTATCAAAAGATAAATTAAGTTTAGATTTAATTTTAATGATTTTTCCAGAATTAAAAAACTTAAAGATTTTTTCTAAATTAACTTCAGCTAACAAAGATTTATTAAAAAAAAAAGATTTTATTTTTTTACTATCTTTAATGCTTATTGAAGATACTGATAATACAGATTATTTTTTATATAAATTTAATCTTTCTAAAAAAGATCAAAAAAGAATTAAAATTATTGATCATTTCTATAAAGAAAAGATAAACTCAAAAACATTCACAGAAAATAATTTAAATAAATTTTTTTATTATTATGGTAAAGAAGTTACTCTTGATATTATAAGTCATAGAATAATTAAATCAAAGAAGGTTGACAACTCCCTGAAAGAATTGATCAATTATTACGAAAATTGTAAAACTCCCATAATGCCAGTAAATGCAGATTTATTAATGAAAAAATACGAAATTCCAGAAGGTAAACAGCTTGGGGAAAAACTTAAAATAATAGAGCAAGAGTGGGTTAAAAATAATTTTAAAATTTCAGATGAACAAGTTGATAACATTATTAATAATTAAATATACTCAACATCTTTAATTTCAAAATTTTTAGTCCCAGCGGGAGTTTTAATTTCAACAAGATCATTTTTGCTTTTTCCAATTAACCCTTTTCCAATAGGTGACATAAAATAAATTAATTTTTGCTTAAGATCAGCTTCGTCTTTACCAACAATTTTATAGTTTATTTTATCTCCATTATCTAAATTTTCTAAAAATACTGTTGAACCAAATATTACTTTACCGTCATTATTTAATTTTGTAACGTCAATTACATTCGCTCTAGCAATGATGTCGTTTATTTCAGTTATTCTGCCTTCATTATGAGACTGTTCTTCTTTTGCTGCGTGATACTCAGCGTTTTCTTTTAGGTCACCGTGAGATCTAGCCTCTGCGATTGCAGCCACAATTTCTGGTCTTTTTTTTTCTTTTAAAAGAATTAACTCCTCCTTTAAATTATTTAATCCATTGACAGTAATTGGTTCTTTTTCCATTTTATTTCCATTTTGCTAAAGGTGGCAATGACATTAGTATTCCCTCAACATTTCCACCTGTTTGTAATCCAAATTTTGTTCCTCTGTCGTATAATAAATTAAATTCAGTATATCTGCCTCGTTTAATATATTGCATTTCTTTATCTTTAGAAGTCCATTTTTTTTTGATTTTTTTAGCAATAATTTTGTTAAAAATTAATTGAAAAGTTATACCAACATCTCTTACAAATTTGAAATCTTTTTCAAAATTATTTTTTTTATAATCAAAGAAAATACCCCCAATACCTCTCGACTCTTTTCTATGAGGTAAATAAAAATATTCATCACACCACTTTTTATATTTTTCATAATAATTTTTATTGTGACGATTACACATATTTTTTAAAATTTTATGAAATTCTTTTTTTTCAATTTTATCTACTTTTGAAGGTGTTACATCCATTCCCCCACCAAACCAATCTTGTGTAGTACTTATATATCTTGTATTAAAATGCATAGCAGGAATTAGTGGATTTTTCATATGCATGACAACTGAAATTCCTGATGCCCAAAATCTTGGATCTTTTTGAGCTCCGGGTATATTTTTTTGAAATTGTTTAGGGAACTTGCCATAAACTTTTGAAAAGTTTACACCAACTTTTTCAAAGATTTTTCCATCTTGAAGTATTCTATATTCTCCACCACCTTCATCTTTTTTGGCATTTCTTTTCCAAGTTGTTGGTTTAAAATGTGTCTTATTTTTTTCAAGCTTGCAAATGTCATCACAAAATGCATCTTGAAGAGTTTGAAACCAATTGCTCACTAAATTTTTTTTTATTTCGGCATTCATAATAAATTAATTTGTTTCAAGCTTTCAGCTAAAATAATTGCTACTGATGCAGCGATATTTAATGAACGTTTATTATTTTTCATTGGTATTTTTAATTGATTTTTGATTAATTTATGTACACTTTCAGGAACTCCAGCACTTTCTCTTCCAAATAAAATTGTGTCTTTTTTTTCAAATTTAAATTTTGTATAAGATATAGATGCTTTGGTTGTCATCAATATAATTCTTTGATTCTTTTTAGATTTAAAAAAATCATTGGAACTTTTGTAGAATTTAATATTTTTTTCATCCATATAATCCATCACAACTCTTTTAAATCGCTTGTCATTTAATAAAAAACCACAGGGCTCTATAATCTCCAATTTAGAGCCAAGACACGCACAGGTTCTTATTATTGCAGCAGTATTTTGAGGTATATCTGGTTCAAATAATGCAATTTTGGGGCCAAGATCAATGGAATTATGTGTCATTCTATCAGTAGTAAAATTAGTATTTTATATTATATGAAATCATATATTAACTAGAAAAAATCTAAATTAACTATATTTAATTAAAGTTACAAATGGCGGAAAAAAAAACCAATAGAAGAGATTTCTTATTTACAGCAACATATGCTGTTGGGGCTGTAGGAGTAGGTGCAGTAGTTTGGCCCATGATTGATCAAATGAATCCTGATGCTTCAGTAAAAGCTTTAGCTAGCACAGAAGTAGATGTTAGCTCAGTAACCCCAGGAAAAACAATCACAGTTCTTTGGAGAGGTAAGCCAGTTTTTATTAGAAGAAGAACACAAGAAGAAATAACAGAGGCCAAATCTGTAAAGTTGGAGGATTTGAAAGATCCACAAAAAGATGAAGATCGAGCCAAGGATCCAGAGTGGCTAGTAATGCTTGGAGTCTGTACACATTTGGGCTGTGTTCCTCTAGATCAAAAGGGTGATTACAATGGTTGGTTTTGTCCTTGTCATGGATCACATTATGATACGTCTGGAAGAATTAGAAAAGGTCCAGCCCCAACTAATATGGAAGTTCCAAAATATGAATTTGTTAATGCTAATACAATTAAGATTGGTTAAAAATAATGAGCGATCACGAGTACACACCTAAATCTAAATTTGGAAAATGGTTTAACGACAGACTTCCGCTTCTTTCTTTGGCAAGTCATCTTACAGATTATCCAACACCAAAAAATTTAAATTATTGGTGGACCTTTGGTGGAATACTTACTTTTTGTTTAATAACTCAAATTGTAACAGGTCTTACACTTGCAATGCATTATATTGCTCATGCAGATATGGCATTCGAAAGTGTGGAGCACATTATGAGAGATGTCAATTATGGTTGGTTAATCAGATATATTCATGCAAATGGTGCATCAATGTTTTTTCTAGCAGTATATATTCATATTTTTAGATCATTATTTTACGGATCATATAAATCTCCAAGAGAAATCATTTGGATTATTGGAATAATTATTTACTTATTGATGATGGCAGCAGCTTTCATGGGTTATGTTTTACCATGGGGACAAATGAGTTTTTGGGGAGCCACTGTTATTACAAACTTGTTTAGTGCAATTCCTTTAGTAGGAGAGGGAATTGTGACTTGGTTGTGGGGTGGTTACTCAGTTGACAATCCAACTTTAACAAGATTTTTTACTCTTCATTACTTAATACCTTTTTTAATTTTAGGATTGGTAGTTTTACATATTTGGGCACTTCATGTACCTGGTAACAATAATCCAGTTGGAATTGATATTAAAAAACCTTCAAAAGATACAGTTCCATTTCATCCTTATATAGTTATTAAAGATGGTTTTGCATTATTAATGTTTATGATTGTTTTTGCTTTCTTTGTCTTCTATGCACCAAACATTTTAGGTCATGCAGATAATTATATAGAAGCCAACCCATTAGTTACGCCAGCGCACATTGTGCCAGAATGGTATCTATTACCTTTCTATGCAATTTTAAGATCAGTTCCTGATAAGTTGCTTGGAGTTATAGCTATGCTATCTGCGATTTTAATCTTAGCAGCCTTGCCATGGCTCGACACATCAAAAATAAGATCTGCGGTTTTTAGACCACTCTATAAGCAATTTTATTGGATACTAGTAGCTGACGTTTTAATTTTAGGCTACGTTGGAGCTATGCCAGCTGAAGGGCTATATTTATTGATTGCAAGAGTTGCAACAGCTTATTATTTCCTTCATTTTTTAGTAATTTTACCAGTGCTAGGTTTAAAGGAGAAAACTATACCATTACCATTAAGTATTACTGAACCAGTAATGGGAGGATCACCTAATATTGCAATGGCTAAAAAAAAAGAAAGTAAAATAGAATAGTGAAAAACATTCTTAAACTAATTTCAATAATAATATTGTTTTGTGTAACCAGTGCTAATGTAATTTCTGCAGAAAAAGTTGAGTATTTAAAAACTGACTGGACCTTCAAAGGTCTATTTGGAAAGTTTGATAGAGCTTCACTCCAAAGAGGATATCAAGTCTATACAGAAGTGTGTGCAGCCTGCCATTCAATGAAATACTTAAGTTATAGAAATTTATCTGAAAAGGGTGGGCCAGAGTTTTCAGTAGCTCAAGCTAAAGCGATTGCTGCTTCATTTGAGGTAATAGATGGACCAAATTCCGATGGAGAAATGTTTAATCGACCAGGAAAACTGTCCGATAAATTTGTGATGCCATATGAAAATGTTAAGGCAGCTGAGGCAGCTAACGGAGGTGCATATCCTCCTGATATGTCAGTATTAGTGAAAGCTAGAGGAGGTGGAGTAGATTATATATATTCTTTATTACAGGGTTATGAAGAAGCTCCAAGTGGAATGATTTTAGATGAAGGTGTTCACTATAATAAATATATGTATGGTAACAAAATTAAAATGTCGGCACCACTCTCAGACGGAATTATTGAATATTCAGACGGAACAAATGCAAGTGTTGAACAAATGTCAAAAGATGTAACAACCTTTTTAATGTGGGCCGCAGAACCAAGCTTGGAAGCTAGACATCAAATGGGTTTTAAAGCAATTGTGTATTTAATTATTTTAACTATTTTAGTTTATTTTAGTATGAAAAAAATTTGGTCACGTATTGAAACGGAAGTTTAATACATCGCCATCTTTTACAATATAATCTTTTCCCTCTAATCTCATTTTACCATTTGTTTTCGAATTTACCCAGCCCTTATTAGTAACAAAATCTGTGTAAGAAATTGTTTCAGCTCTAATAAATCCTTTTTCAAAGTCAGTATGAATTTCACCAGCAGCTTTTGGTGCTGTGCAGTTTTTTTGAATAGTCCATGCTCTCGTTTCTTCTGGTCCTGAAGTAAAATAAGTATCTAGCTCGAGAATATTGTAACCCTTTTGAATTAGCAAATTTAATCCAGTTTGTTTTAGACCAATCATTTCCATATAATTTTTTTTTTCACTTATATCTAATGTATTTATTTGATTTTCTATGTCTGCGGATACAATAAGTGTGTTTTTTTGTCCAAATTTCTCAATAAATTTTTTCGTGTAATTATTGCCATTTTGAACACTTTGTTCATCAACATTACAAACAAATATTTTAGGTTTTAAAGACAATAAACCACTTTGATTAAGTTGTTTTTTATCGAAATCATTTTTCAATATAGAGACATCTTTATTATTATTGATACAATCTAAGGCAATTTCAAGAATTTCCAGTTGTTCCTCATCTACATTTTTTTTATTATTTTTTTCTAATCTTTTCTGAATAGACTCAAGGTCTGCAAGCATCATTTCTGTTTCGATAATTTCAAGATCTCTAACAGGATCAACCGTTGGATTTACATTTTGAATATTATCAGAGTCAAAACATCTTATCATATGTATAATTGCATCTACTTCCCTGATATGAGACAGAAACTTATTTCCCAAACCTTCACCTTTTGATGCTCCTTTAACTAAACCCGCAATATCGACAAATGAAATAGTTGTATTAATGATTTTTTTTGAATTTGATATTTTAGCTAAATTTTCCAATCTAATGTCTGGTACAGGCACAACTCCAACATTTGGATCAATTGTACAAAATGGAAAATTAGCGGCATGCGCCTTACTTGAGTTAGTTAGTGCGTTGAAAAGAGTTGATTTACCCACATTTGGCAATCCAACTATTCCACACTTAAAACTCATTATTTATTATTTACTGTGCTTGAAAATAAATCCAATTTTTTTTCAACAAGAATAGTCATTGAATCAGTTATATCTTTTGAAATTTTTTCAATTTTAAGCGTTTCATCTTCATCAAAATTTTGCAAAACATAATCTGCAACTTCCATGTTTCCTTTTGGTTTTCCAATTCCGACTCTTACTCTTGAATAATCTTTTCCTATAAATTTATCAATCGAAGCTATTCCATTGTGACCGGCACTTGACCCACCAAACTTAGCTTTAATTTTTCCAAATTCAATATCTAGATCGTCATGAAAAACTATTATGTCTTCTGCATCAATTTTAAAATATTCAATCAATTCTCTTATACAAATTCCAGAATTATTCATAAAAGTGAGTGGTTTAATTGCATAAACTTTTTCTTTTCCAATATTTCCAGTAGTTAATAATCCTTTAAACTTTGGTTTTTGTTTTGAGAGGCTAAATTTTTTATTTATTGAGTCTATTATTTTAAAACCGACATTGTGTCGATTATTTTCACTATCTGGCGTTGGATTACCTAGCCCTACAAATAAAAGCATAAATAAATAGAATTAAATTTTCAATTTTGATTGATTATTTTTTTTCTTCAGCAGGTTTTTTATCATCACCCTCTTTTTTATCGCCCTTAGCTCCATCTGCTGCTTTATCTCCATCTGCTGACGCAGCCGCTGCTCCTTCAGTTCCCTCAGCTCCTTCTTCACCTTCTGCTGTTTCAGCTTCTGCTGGCTTTTCAGGCTCTTTCATTACAGTCGGTGCTGCTAAAGTTGCAATCACAAAGTCTCTCCCTTGAATGGTAGGGACTACTTCTGGATCAAGCTGTATAGATGAAATTTTAAAGCTTTCTCCAATATCTACATCATTAAGGTCTACAGTTAAGCTTTCAGGAATTTTTTCACTCGGACATTTTAATTCAACTTTTCTTCTAACTATATTTAAAACTCCACCTCTTTTTAAACCTGGTGATTTTTCATGGTTAATAAAATTTACAGGAACTTCAATTTTAATTTTAACTCCTGGTAATACTCTTAAAAAGTCGACATGCGTTGGTTCATCGCTAATTATATGATACTTTACTTCTCTTGGTAAAACGTTTTGGGGTTTACCATCAACTTTTAAGGTTAAAATATTCGATAAAAAATTTTCTTTTTCAATTAAAACTTTAAGAAGTTTTTTTGAGATAGAAATTTTCTGATTTTGGTCTTTTCCACCATAAATAATTGCAGGAACATTTCCACTATTTCTAATAGCATTCAACTGTCCTTTTGTAGAACTATCTCTAATATTGGCTTCTAATGAATTCATAAAACAGAGTTTTTTAACCCATGATTGTAAATAATCAAGGTAATTATTTGAATAAATCTGATACGGATGTTGAATTAGAAATTCTTTTTATTGCCTCTCCCATTAGGCCTGAAATCGGTAAAACTTCTATATTTTTAACATTTTTAGTTTTTTCACCGTTATCTATTGTATCTGTAATAACTAAATTTTTAATTACTGAGTTTTTAATTTTTTTCACCGCATCACCACTTAGAACACCATGAGTAATATAAACATAAACTTCTTTAGCACCTCGTTCTTTTAAGGCTTTTGCCGCATTCACGATAGTGCCACCTGAGTCTATTATGTCATCTACAATAATACAAGTCTGGTCTTTAACATCTCCAATAACATTCATAACTTTTGATTGACCAGGTTTTGGTCTTCTTTTATCTACAATCGCAAGACCAACATTAAGTAGTTTGCCTAGCGCTCTTGCTCTCTCAGTTCCTCCTACATCAGGAGCAACACAAACAATTTTTTTACTTTTAATTTTTTTTCTTGCATGTCTTGCAAATATTGGAGTAGCAAAAAGATTGTCTACTGGAATATCAAAAAATCCTTGAATTTGACCCGCGTGTAAATCAACAGTTACAACCCTATCAGCACCAGCTTTTGTAATTAAATTTGAAACTAATTTAGCTGATATGGATGTTCTAGGAACAACTTTTCTATCTTGTCTGGCATAACCAAAATAAGGAATGACAGCAGTTATGTTTTTTGCTGAAGATCTTTTAAGAGCATCTATGCATAATAATAATTCCATTAAATTATCATTAGCTGGAGAAGAAATTGATTGAATTATAAAAATACTATTCCCTCTAATATTTTCATTAATCTCAACATAAATTTCACCATCTGCAAATTTTCTAATACTTGAATTGACAAGTTTTGATTTTAAATATTTAGCAATATTTTTACTGAGAACTTTGTTGCTATTTCCAGTTAATAATTTCATTGAAAAGTTTAATTAATCATAATTATTGAAATATTTCTACCATAATCAT
>Ga0209335_10001519_pt1 | contig 26508 bp, 16 predicted proteins | sample COG_09_FD_184753 | JGI IMG/M metagenome (GOLD analysis project Ga0209335, IMG submission 184753) | Pelagic Microbial community sample from North Sea - COGITO 998_met_09 (SPAdes) (version 2) | ecosystem: Environmental > Aquatic > Marine > Neritic zone/Coastal water | place: Helgoland, sampling...
GAACAACAACGTCGAAGACGTCGATTGGCAAACGTGCGAAGACGGTTCTTTCCGGAACGCCATCGACGGAAGCGGCGAAACGATTGCGTTGAACTTTACCGTAGATTGGATGGGAAACAAAGAGGAAGAACGGGTATGGGTGTGTCAATCGTTAGAACGATGACGACAGGCGCTGCGGTGTATGTATTGTATAACGTTATTAGGTAGAAGATGATATTTATTATTAGTCCCGCTCGCGGTGTTCGATTACAAAACAATTCTCTCTTTTGTTTGCTTCATAAATAACTGTGCGTCGTATTTTTCTCCGCCTGACTTACAGCGAACGCGAAAACCATCGATTCGATTGGATTCTTTCGCGCTCTAATCGCCAGATTGAAAATTCAAACACTCGCTCTACTACTCTCTCCTTTTGATTTATACTTTTGATGATGAATAAATAATTAATGTTCTGCGTCGTCGTGCAGATTTTCGTGCGAACTCATCACGCAATGGCGAATAACACACTCAGTGCCGTCGCGATTGAAACGCCGAACGTCGCAACGATCGCGTCTCTCGTCGTGATTGCGCTGGAATCCGCGAATAAAGCAGAAGGCGTCTTTCTCTCCGCCTCTTCTTTCAAATCGGTCACGCACTTCTTCTCGTTATCGGCATTCTCCAACGCCGCGCAGTTTTCGTGCGTCACGTAAATCGCACTCTCGTCCGCATTTCGAAAGTATTTCGGACACGCGTCGTCGTTGGACAACGTTCCACCGTACACGTTGGTCACGAGATCGTTCAACAACAGCGCCGGTCGAACTTCGCCGGATTCTTTGAGATCGTCCGTCATGCCGTTGCCTCGCGAAGCGTCCACCCGTAAGAGCAAACCGCCGTTGCCTTCTTTCGCTTTGATCGTTTGGCCAGAGAGTTGGTCGAACGCCAAGTTGCTTTCGTAAGCAGAGCGATTTAACGAGGAAACGTCGTAAAAGTAGCTCTCGTCCACGACCACGTCGTAATCGCGAATGGCTGAATGAAACGCTTCCTGTTGCGTGTCGATGGCAAACGCCTTTTTCAAAAAACCCGCTTCGCCTTGGTACGCAAGCATCCCTGCATCCACACACAACGAAGTGCGAAAGGTGTCGTGTAAGATTTCGTAATACGAGCCCATCTTTTGCACCCAAACGCATGTCTTTTTCTCAGACAAACTCGCCACGATGCCCTTCTCCACGTACGTCTTAATAGCCTCCACGGCGTCGCTTTCCAAGGCGAAATAATCGTTCGCAAACTGTTCCTTATCGAAGAACAAGCTCACAAACTTCACCCATTCGGCGCGTAAAATCGCGGTGTCGTCCGCGTTCCCGTGAAACAAGACGTTCACTTCTTCTCGGTTCCCGCACTTACCGGTGCCGTACTCATCCGTGAACGTCAAATCGACGTTCAACTCGTCGCACTTCGCCGACCACGCCGTCGTATCCACACTCCAATCCGCTCCGTATACAGCATATGCATGATCGATAATCTCTCCATTTTGCACCGCCAACTGCATGCACGGCGAGTGCATGTACTGCGAGTCGATCAACTTCAAAGTCTCCGCGTCCACATCCAACGCTTCCAAATACGCCAACGCGAACGTCCCGCCGACTGCAATCGACGTCGCTGGAATTTCAAAATGTCTCGTTTCTGTGCCATCTTCGCTCACGAGTTCAATCATTTCGTTCGTGTTCGGATCGATCGTCGGTACGTCCGTCCCTCGTTTCCTCAACACGTACGTGTTTTTCGTGCATTTGCCTGGATTTTTCACCGCGTGGTCAAACCCGCACTTCATGCGTACGATTTTAAAATACGTGCCGTACGTGACTTCGTAATCGTTCTCGATTAAGATTTTGCGTTCGTTCGAGCCGATATTGGTGGTATCGGAGGATAAGCGAACCGAGCGGGACGAGTAATGGTCCGTGCCATCATGATCAATCATCGTTTGTTTTTCGTCGTCGTTCTGTTGTGCGCTCGTTGGTGTTATCATTGAAAGCGTTGAAGCCGCCAACATCATCATCAAGAAGACAAACGTTCTCATCGTCGTTCTTTTCGATGATGTATTATTCATCATCATCGTAATCGTCGTCGTTTACGGACAAAAGACAAGAGATGATGATGATGATGTCTCTCTCTAGGGTAAAAGTGAGGAAAAACAGAGAGGTTTGTTTTCTCAAAGTGGCACACGCCGCCGGGCCTCCCCTTCACGCAGAGCCGAAAAAACAGAAAAAGAGGAGAGAGACTCTTTTTTGATGAGAAAAGAGAGAGATTCCATCCTCGTCGTCGTCCTATTTTTCGCTTTCACAGCTCAGCTGACGATGTGAGAAAGAAAGAAAAAGAAAGAGAAACACTTTTTCAAAACGCCAAAAAATCCAAAAATGTTCGCGTCTCTCCTTTTTTGTTCTTTTTGTTCTTTAAAATACAGCAGGTGTTGTTTTGGTAAACGCTCGTAATCGTCTCATCGCTCAATACAACGACATCGCAATACTCTTAATGATATCGGCGTAATTGATTCTGGGCACCAACCTTTCTTTTTCTCTCTCTCGAGGAGGAGTAGTGTACGCATAAGTCGTGGTACTCTTTGTTGTAACGAGTCCCGCCAAAGCGACGCGTCGCTTTGGCGGTCTGAAGCTTGCTTTCTATATACGCTTCGTTTTCGTCATCATCGAGCGATGAGGATGGATCTCTCTAACGATGCCAAGGCGTCTTTAATCGCGCTTAGTTCTCTTCTAAAAGTCGTAGTTTCTTCTTCGGCGTTTGTTTTCCTCCTCTCTCTCGTATTATTCTCGTTGTCGTCGTTTACGTCGACGTGATGAATACTACTTTCTTCGTGTCGTCTCTTTTCGCTTTCGATTTCCGCGAAGGCTTTCTGCATGATAGACACGAACGTAGAAATGATGGTGTACACGAAGATGACGACGAAGATGATGATATAGACATGACCGATAATGCCTCGTTTCATGTCTCGAGCGCTTTCGAAGATGATATCGCCATTCATCACGGAGAATAACGTCAGAAATCCATTCTCCAAGTTTTTAAATTTTTCCGTCTCCTCGGCGAAGAGCGCGACGCCTAACGTCGTAAATCCCATCAAAAGCGGCGCTGAACCTACGGCAAATTGTAAAACAACCGGTAAGCCTCGACTTATGGCACGAAATGCGACGTCGTACGGAGGAAGATTTGTCATGTGTCTGCCTAAAGACGCCCATATTAAAAAACATCCAAACCCGTTTAATCCTCTCGCGAAATTCCGTCCTAACCCGAAACCTTCTTGCGGAAGCACTTGCCACGATATCGACGCCAAGCACCCGACGAACAAAACTAAATTCGCGCACGTTTCTAAAGCTATCGAACGGTTGAACAACGATTGCGAAACGAGACTCCTCATCCGCCGAGGAAATCGAACTCTCGCGTACCCACCATCGCCGTCCGTCTTCTTCTTCGCGTTAAACGTCGATCTCAACACGGCGACTTGCGTAAACGCTATTAAACTCAACAAAAAACAATCCTCGAAAACCGTCTCGACGCTTTTAAAGCTCTCCCCGCCGACGTGATTGCCACCTATTATAATTTCAATTTGCACTCGCCCACCTCGGCTTTCTAAACTGTAATTCACGCTCACGTCAAAATCAAACAAGACCAGTTTATCCATCTCCCGATGCAAACTTCTCGCCTGAAACTTCAACTCGAGCGATAACAGCGAGCGTAAAAAATCTCTCTTCGCCGTCTGCGCTCCATCCACATCCGTATCATCAATACCTAAAATACGTTTCTTCCACTCTTTCGCGGACGTTTTTGAGGTTATTCGGTACGACTCTTCGTATTCGTCCACGTTAATCTCGTTCCCGGGAGCAACCCCTAATCCTCCTTTTCCTTCAAAATTGAGATTTTTCAACGTTTTTACGCGCACTTCAATCCCATCCTTTTCGATCAATTCGAGTTCGTTCAAGGCGAGTTCCGGTAAATGAAAATACCTCTCCACGGTAGATTCGATCGACCGTATCAAGGCGTTTGAGTCGTACACGAACGCGACGTTTCGCTTCGTGTTCGACACTCGAACGCCACCATTGGATTCGGGAAAGAAAAACAATTCGACGAGAGCAGCTTTGCTCGAAACGACAAAAGGGCGGTCCTCGGCCACGTCTTGAAGGACAGATTTCGTCGACAACACCGCTAATAAAAGCTGCAACCAAACGAGCGGATTTGTCTTTGCTTTTGTCTTCTTCTTCGCGTAAGAAAGGAGCATAGAGTTTGTATATATTAGGGGTGTTAATGTGTTCTAAATTTGTGTGGTACGAAGCAAACGTTTACATGCCTGAATCTCCAACATCTGACGCAACACACGTAACTGTTGCTAAAAGAGCTTCATTTTGTATGGAATTTGATTTCGGTCACTCTATGCGGCCGATGTGTTGGCCATCTTCGAAAGTCTCAGTCTCTCGTACGACGCTCCTCTCTCTGCGTGCGAGAGCGAGCGAGAGAACGCTTTCGCCGCCGACGATACACGCGCAGTATTCAAAACTCCGAGCTCCTCTACACCCTGTTCTCTCTCGTTCTCTCCCTTTCTCTTTTTGTTCTCTTCGCATCAAAATCACTTCTTCGGCGGTTTCGTTTTGCACGTGATATTGATCGCATTCTCCGCTTCGCTCTCGCTCAGAATCTCCGTTTGGCAGCTCAATCGATACCCTTTATTCAACTTTGCTTCCCCGAGTTTCTTTCGCTCCACCTCGGTCGGTGCGCTCAACACATCTTTTCCATCGGTGGTGATAATCATCCCGCACGTCCCGCATTGGCCGTTTCCGCCGCAGTTGAGGAGTTTGTTGAATCCTTCGTAGATTTCAACGTTGTTTTCCAGCGCGAGATTTCGTACGATTCCACTCGAGGATGAGGTTGAGATTTCCTTCCCGTCCGGGTCGACGAACGTTATCTGCGCGGCTGAAACTGCTTTCAAGGAGGAGACTCTTCGTTGTTCTCGTTTCCTCCTCTCTTTGAGCGCGAGAAAAGGCTCCCGTTGCCGTCCAACCGACGCGGTAAAGTTGATGCTTCTTAACATCCTATGACGGGGAAAGAAATGACGAATACGAAACGTCATTTTACGCCCGTACACATCATCATCGATTGCACGAGAATGAAACGTTTCCTAACCGTCGAGAAAGAAGAGGAGGATAACACAGAGACCAACACCATTAAGAAGGCAAAAATCAAACGAAAATATCCATCCACCTTTCTCACCGTAAACGTGAACGGTTTACTCTCGAAAATCAATTCATCGGACAAATGGAAGGAAAAGCACGCGTTGCTCTCGTATTTACGAAGCGCAAACGCGGACGTGATTTCAATCACGGAGACGTGGATTCCAGGAAATGGATCGTCGTCGTCGAGCAAGAAATGCACGCAGCCGTATTCAAACGACGGCACGAATAAGAGCTACCGGGAAAGCGCGAACGGAATCGAATCTTTGCTCGATTCGAACGGATTTTTACGAAAATACGCGAGATATTATAACTGTTTCCATCAAAAATCCGCGGGCGTGTTGACGCTGGTGAACGCGGAGGAGGTGGAGAAACCGAGCAGAGTGCGTTTACGTTTTACGAACGAAGATAAAGGAGAAGAAGAGTGGCCTGGGAGAGTGATAGAGTGTCAATTCGGCGACGACGAGGACGCGAACAGATTGGTCGTTCTCTCGACGTATTCGCCGAATAACGGGAGCGGAGCGGAATCGCGAGAACGAAGGCGGAGGTGGGATGATTCTGTTTTGAAACGGTTGACGCAGTTGAGAAAAGAAGGGGTGAATTTTATATGGAATGGAGATTTGAACGTCGCCCCGGACGGAATCGACGTGAAGTTCGACGATATCGAAGCGGTGAAGAATAGGAAAGCGTCGGATCCAGATTACGGCGTGGCGGGATTTACGAGGAACGAACAGAGACGGTTTCGAAACATTCTCGAGGCGTCGGAGGCAAGCGACGCGTATCGAGTGGTGAACGGCGAGCGACGATCGTATACGTGGAGGGCGTATACCGTGAATAAAGTAGGCGGGAAGGTTTTTAATACCGTGAACCCCGGGATGCGTCTCGATTTGATGGTTGTTTCCAAGAACTTGAAAAGTAAAATCCAAAGATGTTATCACGCCACGGACAATTTACCGGATACCGAGGCGATGAAGATGCCCATGGAAAAATTCTTCGGCTCCGACCACTGCGCGGTGCACTTAGAGCTCAAGAATATGGACAACGACAACAACAACAACAACAGTGAAGAAAACGAAGAGAACGAGAAAGAGACGAACACCACGAAAGAAAAAGACGCGTCCGATCCCTCCGATTGAGGCCTCCGATCGATTGAGGCAATTGAATGAGCAGAGCAGAGAGCGCACAAAGTGAGAAGATATCGACTCGTAGATATTACCGTAGGACTATAGAATATAACAATGGACAAACACAAACACGCCGCTAATGATGTAGATAAAATAATAATATTTTCTTCAAGAAGAAGTCAATCACTTCACTTCTTCGTGTCCTCCACCATCGTTATCGTCGGCTTCTTCGTCCTCGACGTCCCCATCCTCTTCGTCGTCGTCGTTGGAAGAAGACGAACTCAATCGGTTTTGCTCCAACTTTTTATGCGCGACGACGGAGGATTTCAAATTCTCTCCAGCCCGTCGCAACCGTTGCTTCGCTTTATCGACCTCATCCGTCACTCTTGCGGCATCCCCGGATACTCGAGTTCTCTCGCCGCTCGCGCGTAATCGCTCTTCTTGTCCCATTCTTCTGTCCAACGCGCGTTGTTCTCGTTCCATCTCTTCCACTTGCTCTCTCGTCATCGTTCGGTATTTCACGACTTGGTGCCTCAACGACGACAATCGATGCCAGGCTTGTTGTTCGCTCATCTCGTCTTCTTTCAACGTGTCCGCTTCGGCTTGTTCACGCTGTTGCGCCAATCTCGCCGCGGCGTCCACCTTCTCTTGCGCCTCCAACGCCTTCTTCGTATACACCATGGCTTCTTTTTGAATCGCGTCCTCCTTCAAAAACGCCTGGTGCGCCGTCAACAGAGTCATCTTCGCCTCCTGTCTCTTCCGCGCCATCTCTCGCCAGTATTGCTCGGCATCGTCCAACTTATTCGCCACGCCGCCGCCTTTCCCGGCTGGGCCTTTACACCACCTCGGCATGTCGTGCCTCGTCCCGGAACACACCTTATCTCGGTACGATTTATCCGAGTTCCTCCCCCATCGTCTCTCGTTGGTCGATTGTTGCATCATTTCCGCGTCGCTGGTATCTTTACCGAGCCCTAACGCCGCTCTCAAGTTATCGTCCGCCACCGTCGTCGTATACAACCCGGACTCTGGATTCTTAAACGCCTCCGAGTGCTTGCTCACAAACGCGTGGTTCTGTCCAATCTGCACCCACGTCCCGTGTTCGTAGTTGTTCCCACTCGTCGCTTTCCTCCGCTCCGACGCTCGCCTGGTGACAATTTTCACTCGATGACCTTGATTTTCGTCCAAAAATCCCGACCCTTTCCTCGCTTTCTCCCACGCGCGGTCGCGGTCTCTTTTCGCGGTGTACAAATCCGTGTGATCGGTGGCCTCGAAATCGGTCGGATGTTGCATCTCATCTGACGTTGAATCCGCTTCCTCGATCGCGTCCATGACTGCAGATTCGTCCACTTCGTTCGTGTTGTTGTTATCTTCGTATTCCTCTTGCTCTTCGTCTTCGAGTAATTGTCTTCTTCGTGCTACACTCGCACCAACGTGCTCCTTTTCCATAATCTTCTTCTCCGCTTGGTGTTTGAAAACGGATTGAAGATGATTACTCGTCGTCGGGGTTTCTTTTGTTGCGCGTGCAAATGCGCAGAAGATCGAGCTCAGAAGAAGACACGCGAGTAAAAGCGTCGTTTTGGTCACGGTTACGGTGGTCGTCGTCGCTTTAAACGTCGTCGTCGTCGTCGTCGTCATCGTGTGAATGTAAAAGCTTTGAATTTGAATGCAAAAGTTTTGAGGAATTTCGTTCGTTCGTGTGCAGACTTTGAACCCCAAAAATATACGCAGGATGGAATACGTGTATATCTATCTATCTATCTTCTCAGTGGTGACCATTATTCTCTTTGACTTTTGGCAAATCTGGCGTAGTCTTCGTCCGTTGGTTCTGGGCACCCTTTTTCGAGCAAGTAGTTTTCGCACTCGGAGTGCTCGTGGTAACGAGCGTAAGCGATGACATCCCAGCTGTCAAGAGGCGCTTTCGCCTCTTCGATTAAGTATTTGAGGCAATCGAGTTGGCCATACCTTGCAGCATTTGGCACGCACACGCCCTTTACCTCCTCATATATCTTTCTTTCTTCAACGAAATATTTCAAGATGTCCACGTGACCACCGCATGCTGCTTGTATTGCCGCATATCTTTCCGTCTCTCTTGAAGGTTTCACTTTGTCGAAAAGAAATCGAAGACAGTCGAGGGATCCTCTTCCAGCAGCTAGTTCACACGACCCTTCTTCATCATACGGGCAATCATTAGAGAAGCAGTACTTCAGCATTTCGAGATTTCCTCTACGTGCTGCCGCTTTAATCGTGTCTTCATCCCACTCGCAATGTTTCTCTTCTCTCGCCCACTTGAGAAACTCGAGTTTGTTCGTCAGAGCAACTCCCGCACAAAACCAGGCTCGATCTTTCACATTTCCTTCGGCATATTTCTTTCGCCAGGGATCGTCACTCCACATCCATTCCAAAGTCGAAATGGATGTACATTCATAAACATTCGAAGTTAATCCCCATATATTTACCCCAGCATACTCAAGCACACCCCGACTCTCTCTATTCACCATTCCAAAGAAAAACTGATCCGTCTCGTTCAATTTCGGAATCACATGCGAGACGAACACATCCTTATGATGCGTCACCAACCCCGTCCACAACTTCGTCGGTCCAAGCTTTAAACGCTCCATATCCGCCACGGCTTCCTTCACAACCGCTTCTTTCTCCTTCTTCTTCTTCCTTTTCTGCGCGCCGGACATCTTTTTCCCCATTATTATTATTCTTCTAAAGTCAACGTTCTTTTTCTTCTCTTTTTCCCGAAAATGCGTTTTTGTGTGGTTTTGTCAACTTTTAATCGAACAAATATAGATAGGTGTACCAATACACGCGAGCGCAACAACGAGTGGTAGTAAAACAACGTACTTACAACAAAGTATTATCCTTCTTTAATGTATTAATATCTACTCGTGTATTAGTATGAATACTATTTTAATATTATTTGATCTTTTTTGTCCTCGCGTTTTCTTCGCTGCTGTTGCGCTCTTTATCCTTTACCCGTCCTTCCTCGTAGTAATGCTTGCCGACGTCGTTCAAATTCTTAAACGTGGCTTTCCACGCCTCGCCGTACGTCATCACCGTGTATTCCAAACCCCACTTTCGGGCGAAGAGTTCGAATTTCTTGGACACTTCCGGTTGACGAAATTGCGGCATATCCGGGAACAAATGGTGGATGACTTGGCAGTTTAAGTAACCCATGAGCCAGTTTACGTACGCGCGGTCTGGGCTAATATCAACCGTGTGCTCGACGGCGTATCGGACCCAACTCGGGTGGTCCTTGAACTCGACGACTTTCGTGTGCGTGTGCGAAGTGGAAAAGTGCGCGAACAGATACATGCCCGCGATCCACTGCGAAAGAGCGTAGAGGCCGTACGCGTGCGCGAAGGAGACGTTCGAAGGGTGGGCGAATTGAATCAACGACGCTCGAACGACGTGCGAAGACAACATCCAAAACGCTTCCTCCCAGTTCTTCTTCTTGAAGACTTTGGACGGGTGCAAGATGTACAACCAAAACGCCATGACAAACACGCCGCTGGTGATTGGCACGAACGTCCACGCTTGGAATCTGGACCAGAGCCGAGAAAACCCGCGATCTCTGTTCTCTTCCACCGCGGTGTTGAAAAAAGCCACCGCGGGGGTGGTATCCAAATCCATATCGTGTCGAATCTTCTGCGGAGTCGCGTGGTGTTTGTTATGCATAACGTTCCACATGTCGCCGGATGTACCGAGACCGAAACCCATCAAGCACGCTTGGATGCGTTTATCGATCCAAATGTTCCCGGTTAAGGAGTTGTGTCCGCCTTCGTGTTGCACCCACCCGCATCGAGCGCCAAAAAACGCGCCGTAGGTAATCACAGATAACGTCGTGTACCCTTTCGCCATCAAATACGTCGCCAGCGCGAACGTAAACATCAACTCGACGATTCTATACGCCACGTGTACCAGCGACGGCGTAAAGTACCCGTCCTTCTCCAAACCGAGGCGAAACGTTGCGAAGTCTTTCAACATCGCGCTATCGCTAGTATCAATCGGCTGATAATTGCTATTATTATTATTATATTTAGAGGAGTAGTGACTCTTCGCGTCGTACTTCCTCTGCGGCAAACACTTCAACATCTTCTCCGCTTTTCGCGATCGATAGTGAAACTCTCGAAACGCCTCCGTCGCGTCCGCGCCGACGTTGGACAACATGTAATAAATCACCGACCCTCCCGGGTGCTTCATATCCGTCACGTCGTATTCCACGTCGCCAATTTTCACCCACTGACGCTCGAACGTCTTCGCCACTTGCGCTGGTTCCATTTTCTTCGTGTCTTTTTCCCTCGTTGTTGTTTTCCTCTTTTTCTCGGTTTCAAACTCTCCTCCCGAGGAATCATCCTCGTCGTGACTCTCGTTATTAAAAAAGGAAGAAGAAGATCTCCCACCGGGATGCGCCGCTAACGAAGACGTCGGCGAATCTCTCCCGCTGTTCTTCTTCGCTCCCTCCATGAGATGGATTTTTGATCAAATTCGAACGTCAACAGAGAGACGAAATGATGAGAATACGAACGCTCCTCGCAGGCAGATCTGAACGATATAAAGTAAGAGAGATGGAAGAGAAGCCGACGAGAAATGCACTCGGGACAAAAGTAAAGCGCGATTTTACTCCGGTTTTGTCTTCTTCTTTGTCTTCTTCTTCTTCCAAGTACGCAGCGTTTGTGCGCCGTTTTTGTGTCACTTTTATCCAAAAGAAGGAGAGATTTAAAATTAATCCCAAAACCCTAAACTCTTAATAAGAGAAGGACATAACACCAGACGAGTAAAAATACTACTAAATATTGTAAGAAGCGCTGCGAATAATAGAATAATAAAAGTACATACATCTCATAGTATACACAAAACCGAAGAAGAACCTATCTAGTATATCAGTGTTGAATGTTTAATGCGCCTTTTTGCGTCTTTTTTCCTCGTCTTTAAAATCGGTGTTGTTGTTGTTGTTTACTTCTTTCGAAGCTTTGCCGAGTGCGCCGAGTCGTCGGCGAGGCGAACATGCTTTCTAAAGACTTGTTGACGGCGGGCGTGCTGACGACTTTACTACTCGCGGTGTTGTTTGCGCTGCCGCGAGAGAACGGGTTGTTCCGCGGGTCGTCGAGGCCGACGACGATGGATGGTTGTTGTTGTTGTTGTGGTGGTGGTAATCGCGTGGTTCCTCCGCGTAAAGCGCTCATCGAATTCCCGAATTTTCTCGAAGAAGAAGAGAGTAAGGCGGAGCTTTGCGTGCGTCGCTGGGTGCCGGTGAAGAGTAAGCCTCCTCCTCCTGTGCCTCCTTGTCGCTCGTTCGCGCCGGTGTTGTTGGGGGTATTGTTGTTCTTGCCATTCGACGTTGGAACGTCAAAAGACGTTTGACCGCCGCCGCGTTGGGTTTGCATGCTAGAATACGACGGCGACGGTAAATGTTGATGTTGTTGTTGTTGTTGTTGTTGTTGTTGTTGATGATGAGCGGAAGTGTTCAACGTGTTACCGAGTAAAGACGTTCCTTTGGAAGACGACGGCGGCGGCGGCGGGAGTCCTCCCATGGCAGTCGAAGGCGCTCCTCCTCCTCCTCCTCCTCGAAAAGGCGTCGATCTATCGTATGTCGACAACTTTTTCCTGTATTCATCGATCTGCTTTTGCTTGTCTCGACTGTCGCGTTGGTACATCGCTCTCGCGTGTCTTTCATTTTCGAGCTGCTTGACGAGTTCACGTTCTCGAGCCGATGAAGATTGCTGTTGGTCGCCCCCAGAGAGCGTCGAAAGCACGTTGCCGCCGTTGCTTGGTTCCAAGATGTTCCCGCTCTTTTTGTTGTTGCCCTTCTTGGCCGACGAATTTTTCGGTGAAGGAATCGAAGAAGACTGTTTTGGCGACGCCATCGCGTTCTCTTCCAACTCTTTCACGCGAAGTTCCAACGTTGCCGCGTTCGCTTTCGACAGCTTCAGTTTTCTTTCGGCGTCTTCGCAGCGCTTTTGCAACGCTTTTGTTGCAACTGGATCGGATGAAGACGGCGACAAAGGTGGAGGTAACGGGGCAGCCTTCTTTGCCTTGCTCTCCGCTTTCTCCACGTCTTTTTGCAACTTTTGCGTTTTTGCCTCCAACGAGATGATCTTCGATTGTAACCGAGCGTTTTCTTTTTGCAACTCTTTCGCGTTCTTGGACGCCTCTTCCGCGATCGTTTTCGACGCTTCGAGCGATTTAACGCGCGCGGTCGTCTCCACGTTCTTCTCCGAATGCGAATTGATTTCTTTCGTTAAACTTTCCACTTGCATCATCAACTGTTTCTTTTCACTTTCCATCGCTTTCTTCTCCGCGGCGAATTTCTTGGATTCAATCTCAAACTTCTTCGTCTCTTCCTTGGCGAATTTAATCGATTCTGCTTTCGTGCCTTCCAACAGTTTGAGTTGCTTCTTTAACCCGTCGATGTCTTTGACTTCCGCTTTCAACGCTTCGCACTCTTTTTGCGACTGCATCAACATCTCATCCACGTGTTTATCCGCGTTGATGTGTTCCTTCTTTGCGGCGGACAATTGAGTTTGAAACGTCTCCGCGTCTGCGAGCGCTTGCGAAAGCTTCGATCGCAACGATTCGATTTCAACGTTCACATCGGATTGCGTTTTAGTCATCTCCGCACGCACACCGTTCGCGTCCGCTAACGCCGACGAAACTTCTTCCTTCAATTTTTCGTTTCGTTCCATCAACTGCGAGTTTTTGTCTTCCAATTCTTTCACGCGAAGTTCCTCCGCCGCGTCCTTCTCGTCGGTAGATGCAAGGCGACGCTGCTCCATCAACTGTTTGATTTCCTTCTCCGCCGCGGTCAGTTTGCTCTGCTTTTCCATAGCATTGACCAGCATATCTTTCAACTCTTTCTTCATCGACGCCACAGTGTCTTTCGCTTCTTCTGTCTCCTTTCGTTCGTTTTCCAACTCTTCGTTCAATCCTTCGATTTGCTTCTTGTTCGTCTCCATTAAAATCCTTCGCTCGTCGTCCATATTCTTCAACACCTGAATCGTCTCAACGTGTTTCGCCGCTTTCTCTTTCTCTGTTTCGATTGTTTTCAACATTTCCTCTCGTTCAGCACGAAACGTCTCGCTCTCGTCCTTTCGCCTCTTAAACTCGTTGATTTCCTCCTCGGCTTTTTTCAACTTCAAGCACGCCTCCAACGCTTCGTCTTGCGACTTCTTCACCGTCGTCTTGGCGTCTCGCAACTCGTGGAGTTCTTCGTTCAAATTCTTGATATCTTCTTTGTATTTGTCTAGAGAGGCATTTAAGAACGTTTTCGTCTCTTCCTGTTCCGCGGCTCGAGTTAACGTCTCCGTCGCTTTCTTATCGTTCAACTCTTTCACGTCTTTTCTCAATTTTGCGATGACTTTGTCTTTTTCCTCGGAAACATCCGCTATTTTTTTCGAGAGCTCTTCGCTCGCTTTTCGAGCTTCGTCGCGCTCTTGTCGAGCTTCGATCAAGGCTAAAGATTCCGATTCGTTTTTAGGGGCGGCATTAGTTGTAGTTGTAGTTGTAGTCCCCGACGGTGATTTCCTCAACAAATTCGTGAAAAATTCTTGCTGACTTTTACTCGCCGAGAGTTCGTTGTCGTTGACGGAGGAGTCGAACGAAGACGATTTCGACGGCGTTCCAACTGGCGTTTTAAAGCCTTCCGATTGCCTTTCCGCGAACGCTTGCGGGTCCTTTTTCGCATCTTCTAATCGGTCTTTCAATCGGCTGGCTTCTTTTTGCGAAATACGCGCTTCGCTTTTGGCTTGTTTCAACGCCAAGCGGTTCTTCTCGAGCTCGTCGCGCATGGCTTTGAGTTCTTCTTCGTCGACGACTGATGATGGAGTAGGAGCGGCGACAAGAACAGGTGGTGATGTTGGTAACGTCGCCTCTTGTTTCTTTATCTCGGCAGTAGCAGCAACAGCGGCGGCGTCTGCGATGACTTTCTTCGCATCGCTTTCCGCTTTCTCCACCGCTATTCTCGCGTCTTCGCGCGCTTTCGCTACCGACGCTTCCGCCTCCGCCTTTGCTTTCTTCTCCGCCTCGGCCACCCGTTCGTCCGCGCTCTTCTTTGCCACCGCTAAAGCCTTCTCTATCTCGTCTTTCGTCTTCGATTCCGTTTCAGTCGTTCTTTTTTCGATCAACTCTTTCTCTTTCTGCAATTTCGTCTTTTCTTTTTCTATCGATTCCTTCTCCGCTTTCACTGCCTCCTTCTCTTTCTTCAATCTTTGCGCGGCGGTTTCATCCGCGCGTCCCAAGGCGACAGCTAAACGACCACTCGTCGCTGCCGCCGCTTTAAGCTGTTGATTTTCGGTTCGTAAACGTTCGATTTCTTGGTTCAGTTCGTTTTTGCTGTTGTTGTTGTTGTTGTTGTCGTTGTTAGAGTCGTTCGATTTTGAAGGCGTTTTGATGGTTTCCTTCGCGTTGTTGATTTTCGCCGCCGCGTTCGGCATCAAACCGCTCGGCGGATTTTTTAATTTCGTCGGCGTCGGCGAATTCTCTTGCTTCATCGGCGAGTGCGCTTTTGGAGCTTGCACCGTTTGCGACACGGTTCGATCGATTTTTGTTTTCGATTTAGCGCCGCCGTTGCTGCTGCTTTCGGGCGTACCGCCGTTGTTCTTCTTTTGCGGCTGAGATTGCGAAGAAGGCGAAGAAACCGGCGTCCCATCTTTGCGTTGGAGTCTACTAAACACGTCGCTTTTTTCCGGAGTCGTCGTGGTAATCGCTTTCTTACTCTTCGTATCGTCTCCCGACGGCGTTAATCGATCGAACACGCTCGGTTTACTGCTGTTGTTGTTGTTGTTGTTGTTGTTGTCTTTAGTATTACTATCATTTTTATTATTATTATTCGCAGCAGCGGCGGCCCCGCCTTTGGCGTTTGGCGACGGCGTTGGCGTGCTCTTCTTACTCTCTTTCGTCGGCGTCGTTTTCGATCCTCCTCCTCCTTTTGTTGGCGTCGTAAAAGTCGCTTTGTTGTTGTTGTTGTTGTTGTTAATGTCATTTTTCTTCTTCGCGCCGCTAAAAGACCCGGTTTCCGAGGTGTTCGATTTCCCAGATTTCGTCGACGCGTCGTCGTCGTCGTTGCTCTTCTTCTTCTTCTTCTTCTCGCTCAATTTCTCTTCCGCTTTTTTTATTGCAGTATTGTCAGCATCGGTGGCATCAGAGAGCAACTCTTCTTGCGAGCCGCCTTCTTTATTACTCTTCTTCCCTTGCGGCGAGGTGAACAAATACGTCGCCGTCGATCCGATGACGCTTCCAACCATGCCGAATAATCCTTTACTCTCTCGATTGTTCGTTTTACCGTCGTCGTTCGCCTCTTCTGCTTTCAAATCCTTCTCCCTTGGTAACGGTCGCGGTGGTGGTTGTTTCACCGGCGTCGGCGACTCTTCCGGCGCGACGACCTTGACACTCGCAGAAGAAGAGGAAGAAGAAGAAGAAGCGTTGTTGTTGTTGTTGTTGTTGTTGTCCTTCGTCTTCGTCGCCTCGCTCGCTCGCTTCGCCTCGAGACTCTCGCTCGTCGTCTTCGTCGGGACGCGACCGCCTTTCTGAAACACCGAACCAATTTTGATGCTATTATTATTATTAGTACTCCCACCACCACTGCTCGATAAAGGAGGAGGCAGAGGAAACTGTGTGTTGTTGCTCTGACTCGTCGTTTCCTTTTCGACGTCCTCCTTTTCCGTCGTATTCGCTTTTGTCTTCTCTTTGCTTCCCAAAACTGAAGGCTTTTTAATCGCGATCGCTTTCGAAAACTTCTTCTGCGTCTGAACGATTGGCGTTATTACGCCTGTTTGATGCGCGTGTGGTGCAAAATCGGTTTTAAACGCATCGTTCTGTGGTGTTACATCGAACGTTTGGAGTTGTTTCAAGTCTTCGTCGTTCGTCGTCGTCTCGTTAAACGCGTTCGTTCCGTTCGAATTCGAATTCTTCTTTTCGTCGTCCTCTTTCGTTGTCGCATTCGTTGCTTTTGTTGTCGTTGCAGTGGTGGAAGGAACAACACCTTTTGGAGGCACGAATTCTTGGGCAGAGGGCGTTAACGGCATTTGTGCAACGAGTAATAATGCTTGTTGTGCGTGATGCGTTCCGCCTTCTGACGAAGCGCGCGCGTTACAAATGTAATTTTCGTGGTGCAGTATTATTTAGGGTATTAAACCCTAGTTGGATGCAGCGTGTTTCTCTCTCTCTCTCTCTCTCTCTCTCTCTCTCTCTCTCTCACAAGCAGAACGCGCTGAGAGTACAGCAGAAAATAAGGTTTTTGAAAACCGAAAATACGTTTTGCATACTTTCTTCTAAGAAGAATATACATCATACCGTTCTTTCTTGTTGCTCTCTAGCGTTTTACGACCAACCCGTGAACGTTCCAAAAATGAATGCGAGCACCTTTTGTGCGCACGTTTTTAATACGCGCGTTTTTCTTCCGTTCTCGCGAAGGCGAGTTTTTTCTATAATGAACGTCTTCTTTTAAAAGATAATACCGGCGGCTCGGAGAGATTCCGCGGTAGGGTTTGAGGAGACGAAGTTTTCGTTGTTTTCGTCGTCGTCTCGAAAAGAAGAAAGTAGGACGAGATCCTCCGCCGGTACGGACCAATCTTCCGTTTTTTTTGTTCGCGGTGTTTGCGTCGTCGCAGTAACGCCGGCGATTTCGGCGTTGGTGGGAAGGAGGAGGTGGTTTTGAAGGAGCAGCAGTTGGCGTCGTCGCGTTCGATCTTCTTCTTTCGATTCTTCTTTAACTTCTTCCTCGTAAAAATCCTCTTCGCTGTCGTCTCTTCGTTGTTTTTCGAAAAACTCGCCGCTCTCGCGACCAAGAAGAGTTGTTTCGCTAAAACTCGTAGCTTTTTCGCTGCGGTAATAATGATTCGTTTTCAACCGCTCCAATAAGTCCCGAACGTTTCGCACGTCTTCGTCCAACTGAACGTTCGTCTCGCGTATCTTTTCTCTTCGAACGAGGAGGAGCTTTTTCTTCTTTTTATTCTCGTTTTCCTCGTTTTCCTCGTCGTCAGACGACGATACTTTACCGTCACTTCTTAATAACGCCACCGATGATGATACAGGAGACGGCGCGAAAAGTGCCTTCGCGTTCAGCTCAAAAAACTCCTCTTCTTCTTCTTCTTCTTCTTCCTCCTCGAAAGCTTTTGTCGTTCCCTCTTCTTCTCGCCCCGCGAAACCGCCACTACACCTTCTCCTCTCATCATTTTCATCGCTTCTCAAAAACAACAATTCGCTCCTTTTCTTCCTGCACCCGCTGCGCAGCGCCTTCGAGTACTTCTCTTCCAACTTGTTTAAGAGTAACGCTTCTTTTGATTCATCTTTTGATTCTTCTTCTTCTCTTTTAAACGATGGCGATGATAGAACTCTCGTCGTCATCGTGCAAATCTCATCACTCCGGGATGTGTGATTTTTAAAAATCTCTTCCCCGTTCACGGGGCTTTTTCTCGCCTTCCATTGTGTTTCTCTCTTTCTCTCTTTTAAAACTCTCTCTTCTTGGTCTCTCTCTTTCTGTCGAGTTTTTGTTCCTTATAGTAGTCGCGAACCAAAGTTCTCTCTCCTCTCTCTCGCACACACACAAAGAAGAAGAAAAGTGTATTTAGTATAAGTGCAGTTTTAGTCTCGCATACAAGGAGAGACAAAGAACAACGAAGAGAGAGAGAGAGAAAAAGAGTACGACTTTAAGCACGTAAAAAAGCACACGCTGAGTGCTTATTCCTTACTCGTATTTAGGGTTTAAGTGCTTAAGTCGTACTCTTTTTCACCTTCTCAGTGCGTATTCCTTACTCTGTCAAAAAGCAGTCCGTGTGACCACAAAAAAAAGAAAAAACAAAATGCTGACGTCGCGTCTCTCCATTATATCCACGCAGTGCGAACGCTGAGTTCTACTCTCTGTGTGTACGAATAAACTACAGAGAATAAGAACAATCATGATAAGAGCATCGTGTCATCATCAGCAGCAAAACCTCACGGGGTCGTTTTCTTCCTCTTGTATTAAGAAGAACACCACAAAACAACAAGGAAAGATGAGAAACATCGGAGATGGAAAAAAAACGATTATTCGATCTGCGGCGAAACGTGACGACGCGAATGAGATTTCATTCTCCGAGAAGGACGAGAACACGACGAATAAGCTCACGAAACGAGAGTTCGGCGCGAAAACGTTCGCGTTCACTTCACTCTCTCTCTTTGCCTCTTCATCTTCCTCCCAAAAAGAAGAAGCGTTCGCGGACGACTCTTTAAACTCAAACTTTTGGGAGAAAGTGGACCTGCCGTTAGAACCGGGAGTGATCCTGTTAGACATCGCGTTTACGGATGAAAACGCGCGACACGGATTTTTACTCGGCACGAGACAAACAATCTTGGAAACGTTCGATGGTGGGAAAACGTGGGACGCGAAAGATTTAGGGCAAGATGTCATCGACGACGAGGTGAATTATCGATTTAATTCGGTCTCGTTCAACGGCGACGAAGGGTGGATCGTCGGGAAACCGGCGATTTTGTTACACACCGTGGACGCGGGGAAGACGTGGGAGAGAGTTGGTTTGTCGCCGAGATTACCGGGGATTCCGGTGTTGATTACCGCGACGGGGGATAACGGCGTGGCGGAGATGGTGACGGATCAAGGGGCGATTTATTTGACCACGGATGCGGCGAGGAATTGGAAAGCCGCCGTGGAGGAAACCGTGGACGCGACGTTGAATAGAACCGTGTCGAGCGGCGTTCAAGGGGCGTCGTATTACACCGGGTCGTTTTCCACGGTTTCCAGAAACCCGGAAACTGGCGAGTACATCGGTTTATCTTCGAGAGGGAACTTTTACATGTCGTGGGCGCCGGGACAAGCGTACTGGCAACCGCACAACCGATCCTCGGCGAGAAGAATTCAATCCATGGGTTGGAGAAAAGACGGAGGCGTGTGGCAGTTAACCAGAGGCGGTGGGATTTATTTGAGCGACACGAAAGCGTTGCCAGAGGAAGACGACGAATTCACGGAAGGTAAAATTGGAAGCAGAGGGTACGGTTTGTTGGATCTCGGATCGAACGCGAGCGGGACGAAATACTTCACCGTCGGCGGAAGCGGGTCGGTGTTCTCCTCGGAAGATAAAGGTAAAACGTGGAAAAGAGATCGCGGGACCGACGAGGTTGCCGGGAACCTGTACAAAGTCGCGTTCGCCAAAGACGACGTTGGGTTTATCTTGGGGAACGATGGTATTTTGTTGAGATACAGAGGCAGCGCGTAAATTAAATATATACTTATTATTATTTGTTTTTTTAATGAAATCTTTCTTCGATATAATAATAATCTCCATCGCACGTCCGCGCGCAAAAGCATCGTCATAAAAGCCTTTGTCTTTTTACTCTCTCTCTCTCTCTCTCTCTCTCTCTCTGTGTGTGTGTGTGTATATATAAGTGTGTGCGTGAGTGCGTGAGTGTGCAAATGAATGTGTCTTTTATTATTTAAGCCAAAACTAATTTCTACGTGTTGTGTTACTATGCGTACATTGTTCTCTCTCTCTCTCTCTCTTTCTTTCTTTCCTTCGTCTATTTGTTAAATCTTCTATTTGAACCGTATCGGCTGCATCTTCTTTTGCCGAGACGCGAAATCTTCGAACGAGTCCGTTCGTTTCATTCGGTGGAACGATTTGCGGTGCAACTCGTACAAGTTTCTCAGCGCGTGGACGTATTCCTTGTGATACTTGTCCACGATATCCTCGGGAATCTGGTCGTTCCCGTACGGTTTCTCTTTAATCTCCAGCGGTTTACCGAAAACGACTTCTATCGATTGGCGCTTCGGCAAGACGCCTCGTTTGCCGAAAAATCGTCTCAAAACGCCTCGACTCAACGAGCGACCGTAAAACGCAGGCGGAGTGATGCCGATTAAACTTTTCACGCGCTTTTGAAACGCTCGCAAAACGCCACCCTCCGGGTTTTCGACTTGGTCGAATATATCGTTCTCGCCAAACGCGAATACAGGTACCAACGTTGCGCCGGTTTTTAACGCTAATCTTACGAATCCTTTCCTCTTTGCTAACGTCAATATCGCCGTCCCGGGGTGCGCGTCCATGGCTTCGTTCGCGCCGCCGACGACGATAACCACCGCGTTTCCTCTCGGTTTCTTCGCCGCGGATGATTTTACTCGCAACAAGTTTTTCTCCACGCTGCTTCGAGTCACCGAGTTTATCCCCAACGCCATCAACACTTCTCTCGTAAACGGGAAGAAAAAATTGACGGATAACGTCAACAACCTGACGTCAATTCCCGGAAACGCGTTCGCGAAACCCGTGGCCTCGCTCGCAAACGTCAACAAAGCGCCGACGGAAATGACGCCGTGCGGGTGATACCCGAAAATATAATTCTTGGAAGGATCCAAATCCGCGGATTTGTGCAACCGCACGGGAAAATATCCCGCCGCCAATCTCCAAAACGGCAACCGTCTCGTCCAACCTAAAAATCTCGTCCCTTTTTCGCACGCGTCTCGATCTAAAACGAAATACCACGCCACGTAAAACAAAAACAGATACTTGATCCACTCGAACGGCGCGAAGAAAAGAAAAAACGGCGGGAAAATGAATATCGCGCTTATAAGGAACGCGTACATGGCGACCACGATCCCGACTTGCTCCGCGTGCTCTCTCCTGTACACGTCTTCGTTTACACTTTTCGCCGCGGTCTCTTCTCTTTTCGCGAACGCAGATAAATGAGTCGACCCCGACGACTCTTCAATCACCGTCTCCCTCGCGCCATTTTTCTCCGATCTTCGAACGAACGCCGGCGATACCAAGGACGTGAAATATATCCCCAGAGGTACGAAAAAGTACCCGATCACTTTGTACCAGCAGTAAAACGTCATCGCCCAAAACAAAGCGCCTGATTTTTGACGACGATAATAACACGCGTGTATATACATGTAATAAAAGTTGTGGTAATAGAAAATAGTGTTTCGTTGTCAGCGTATTATATCGTATTCTCCAAAAAGCTGCCGTTCGATGATGATACAGATGATTGATCATCATCATCTCTCTCGATGAAAAAAACGCGTCGATCACACATTTCGCATGTAAGAAAACGCTTCGAGTAAAAACGTACCGAAAACTTTATGCATCGCTAACGTGGGGAGTTCCGGAGGCTCCACGTATCTCGCCAACTGATCTTCCTCCAAAAAGTCCTCCTCCTCCTCCCCATCGTGAAGTAAAGCGTCCGAGCTCGGACTTTGCTTCAACGCGGAGGCGCGGAACTGAAACCGTAACTCTCCCAAAGTTCGTTGCTTCTGTCGTTCCGAGAGCGGCGACGCAAAATCCGTCTCTTGGGATTTTGACGATGATGCCTTCATATGCTCTCTCTCTCTGTATTGACTGACGAAAAAGAATCGAGAGCGAATAAAAAGAACAACGATAACAACAAATAAAAACTGCCGCTTTTTACTGAGCGCGCTCTTCTTTTCTCTCTCTCGAAAGAGAGAGAGAACGACAAAGCGCAACGATGAGAGAGCTTTATCACACTGAAGAAGACATTTTTCCCAACGAACGAGACAAAAGAAAGACAGAAAAAAAAAACGAGACGGAAAAAATTGTTTAGGGTTTTAAACACCCTAAATATGTGGGTTCCTCGTGTCTCCCTCGGAAGAAATTCTTCTCTTTTGCGCTCTGTTTGCAAATACTACAGATAAAACTTTGCGTCTCGCATTCTCTCACATTCTCTCTCTCTCTCCGCGAAATATCTTTGCGAGACGAGAGATATCTGTCTGTTTGTTTGTCCGTGTTTTTTCGTGTTGTTGTTGTTGCGTTCTCTTAAAAGAGAGAGAACTCTTCTTCTTCTAATTGGAATTGGATTTTTCAGAATCCTTTCCCGCGGACGACTTTTGTGGAATCGAATCGTTCGAGAAGAAGAAGAAGAACAACAGGAGCAAGTACGAATAAAATGGCCTCAGCGCTGATAGTCTACCTCCGTAAACTCCTCCGATTCACAAACTACCTCCTCTTATTCTACGGCTTAGCCATCGTGATCATTTCGTGCGAGTTTTACTTCGAATGGATTGCCGAGGAAGAGGAAACGAATTCGTCCTCGAATTTGGTGGTCGAAGAGACAAAGGAAGAAAAAAATCAAACGTTTTCAGACGTCGCTTCGAAACAACCGGTGTTTCTCTACGCATTCCTCGCGATTGGTGTGTACGTGACTTTAGTCTCTTGGACAGGTTTATGGGGCGTCGAATCCCCAAGAAACAGATGTTGTTTACCGTTTTACGCGCACAACTTACTCTTCATGTGGGTGTGTTCGATATGCGCGTGCGCTATAGCGTTTTCGGAAACCGCGAGGGACTTTGTCGGGAAGGAACACGAACAAAGTTCGATCAAAGATATCACCGGGACGACGAAGAAAATGTACGACACCGTGAGCGAGAACTTGTTCGTGGTACAGATTATGAGCTTGGTTTTGGTGTTTGTGCAAACGGCGAGTTTAGTGTTGACGGCGGCGTTGAGAAGGGCGGCGAGCGAGTACTCGTCGAGCGCGTTCGAGGAAAGCGACGACGAAGACGAAGGCGAGGCGGAGAGTTTGTTTTTTGGAAAGAATAATAGGAATAGCGCGAATTTTAGAGACGTAGAAAGTGCGAACGGGAATACTGGTGACGAGGATGACGAGGATGAGAGTTGGTCGGAACGGATGAAGTTGAAGTACGGCGTGGACGTGTCCAAATACGCGCACTCGCCGGCGAGACCGCCGCCGAGTCATAACAAAAAGAAAAAGTACCCGGGACAAAGTAACCCAGAATTGGCCGAAAAAGCGAACTTTTGCGGCGTGATGTAGTAAAAACAATTTTATCATTATTAGTAGGAGGCGTCTTTTGAAATATAAAAACTGTCGCGAGCGTAAATAAATTTGTAAGTCTGTCTTTTCGTCTCTACTTTCCTCCTCCGTTGTTTGTTGCTCCGCCAAACTGCACGTACGGATCCAGCGCGGCTTGCAACACGTCCGGTCGCTCCGATTGTCTGTAACTCAGACACTTACAGATGAACTCCTTAGCTTCGTTACTCAACGCCGGTTTCTGCGGGAACTCGACTTTCTTCGCGTCTCGAATCGTTCCGGCTTGCAAAATTTGTTCCTGCGTTTGCTCGTGACCAAAAGGACGTTTGCCGTATACCATTTGGTAGAAAATAACACCGACGGACCAGACGTCGACTTTGCTGGAGATTTTCGGAGGTGCCGGGCCGGTTTCGAAGCACTCCGGAGGTAAGTACCAGTACGTCCCAGCGCCTTGGCTGGTGAGTTCCACGGAAGTGAAATCGTTGTTCGACCCGATATTCTCTCTGCTTTCCATGACTTTGGATAAACCAAAATCGGTTATTTTCACGCGACCGGAGTTGTCGAATAAGATGTTCCCAGGTTTCAAGTCGTAGTGGATGACGCGCTTCGTATCGCCGTGGCAATACGCTAACCCGGCGAAAATTTGCGCGACGATTGCTCTCGCTTCGCGTTCGGACATGCTCCCGGTGTTTTTCAATCGAGCGTCTAAATCGTCGCCTTCGCACAACTCTAAGACGGTACAAAACGTATCCGAATCCACCTCGAAGACGTCTAACAATTTCACCACGTGGTCGTGTTTTAACGATTTGTGAATGGAACACTCTCGAGCGGCGTGGCGGACGTACGCTCGTTTCCGCTCTTCCGACCATCGCGGATTTAACGAATGCAACTTACACGCGACTTCCTTCATCTCGTGACAATCCCAGGCTCGATAGACTTCCGAGAAGCCTCCTCGGCCTAACAGATTAGTGAGCACGTACCGTTCGCACCCGGGTTCCTGGCCGCCTAGCATTGGGAAATCGTTAAATCTTGAGTCGTCTTCGTCTCTCGTTCGTTTAATTTCTCTCGCCAAGGCTAACTTTTCGCGTTCCAGAACCTCGCGTTCTCTCGAAATCGCCTCCTCTTCTCTTCGAAGCTGGTTGACTCTGGTTTTGTGCACCTCTTCGCTCAGCGCGAACTCACGGTGGACGTCTGAGATTTGTTTGGTGTTGTTGTTGTTGTTGTTGTTGTTCATGCTATTTCTATCTGCTGTTGTATCTTTCGTGTTGTTGTTGTTGTTGTTGCTACCCGTCTCTGCCGACGCTCCCGGAGGCGGCAATTTTCGTTTAATCGCTCGCCTTCGCTCTTCCGCGTCTTTCTTTTGTTCTGCGATTTTCTTCATCCTCTCTTCCAACTGCGCGAACGCTTCGCCGTCTTCCCACACTTCGTTCAGTTGCGTCCCAACTCTTCTCACCGCCACGGATCCGAGGCGTTGACTTCGATCTCTCAATTTGCGCCTCGCCTCGGCGCGTTCGAGTTTTCCGAGCTGCGCGAACGCGTTTCGCGCTCTCCGACGACGAATTTCTACTTGCTTTTCATCCGAGTGTAACTTTGTCGCGATCGCTTCCGCTTGTCTTTCCGCGTCTTCTCGTTCGCGAGTGACTTCTTCGACTTGTTGTTGCAACGCGAGTATTTTTTCTTCAAAAAGTTTGATTTTTTCTTGTTGTTGTTGTTGGAGTTGTTGTTGTTGCTGTTGGAGTTGGCGTTGCATTGCGGAGGAGGAGGAGGGAGAAACGCCAACGCTACCGAATAACTCGCGCTGCAACGGCGGTTGGAACACTTCTTTCGGTACGTCCGATCCGTCTCTGCTTTTACCGCCGTCGCCGGATCCGACGAAAATTCTATTATTTACTCCTCCTCCTTGATGTTGATGATGATCGAATCCAGGCGACGTCGCAGCTGCCGCGACGACACCGCCGCTCCCACCAACCACGCGATGATGACCCCCTACTACTCTCCCAGAAACACCCGTCGCGCTTTCCAACTGCGCAATCATCCCGCCGTCGTGACTCAATCCATTAGTAGTATTCCTCGCCGCCGCCACCGTGGCGAACCCGGATGATCCTTTCTTCCTCTTCTTCCCCGCGGAAACAGACGACGATAAAACGACTCCTACCGCGTCCTCGTCGTTCTTGTTGTTGTTTTCGTCCTCTTGCTTTTTATTCTTCTTCGTCTTCTTTCTTGAGGAAGTCGTCGATGTCTTCGGCGCTCGATTTTCTCTCTGCGACTCTCTCGAGTTCTCTTGGTCTTCTTTCAAAGCATCAGACTGAGAGGAAGAATAATCATCCTCGTCGGAATCTTCAAGAACTTCTCGTTCGATGGCCTTTTCTTTCTCGTTCTCGAGTTTTGCGGCGTCGTCATCGTCGTCTACATCATCAGCCTTCGCATTTGCGCCGTCGATGGGCGTTCCTCCTCCTCCCGTCGTCGTCGTCGCGTTTAACATCATTTTTGAATCCCCGGGACTCAAAACGCGTCTTGGTTTCCCGCTCGTTAATCTCGCTTCCAATTTCTGTATCTTTATCGCGCAATCGTTGGAGACTTCGTGGTGGTTTTTGCCGAATAAGTCTCGCATCATCGGGTCGACGACTTTTGACTCTGGAGGAGGAGGATGGTCCATCTTCGATGAAGCGCTCCCCGTGTTTATGTCTCCTAGAGTGATGGTTTTATGAGGAGGAGTGTACGCGCGAGATGTGTGCGGTCTGTTCAAAAATTCAAAAAATGTCACGCTTCAAAGCACACGTGCGAGAGGCATGTGGATGTGTGTATTCATCCGTATGTGGTTGATTTGATGTTTTAAGAGGCCCTTGGAAATGACCACGACTGTTTCTCTCATCAAAAAAAAATTTAAACGTATGAAGTGGTCTCTCTTTCTCAAACGAGGAGTACTACGAGTCACTCGTACTAAGAGGCCCTTGAAAATTTTACGCGCTGCTGCGCGTACTCTATGATGAAGTCTCTCTCTTTCTTTCTTTCTTTCTTTCTTTCTCTCTCACGCTTGGATGCCCAGTTCTTCTCGTTTTTTTTGCTCGACGACTTTAGCGTATTCTTCGTCCGTTGGTTCCGGGCACCCTTTTTCGAGCAAGTAGTTTAGGCAGTCGGTATGCTCGTAGTAACGAGCGAGAGCGATGTATTGCCAGTTGTTCAGAGGCACTTTCGCCTCTTCGACTAAGTATTTGATGCAATCAAGTTGGCCATGCCACGCAGCTTGTCCCGCGCAGGCGAACTTTGCTACATCGGATATCTTTCTTTCTTCGACGAGATATTTCAAGATCTCCACGTGACCACTAGCTGTTGCTTGTCCTGCCGCTTCCACTTCCGTCTTTCGCGAAGGTTTCACTTTGTCGAAAAGAAATCGAAGACAGTCGAGGTGTCCTTTA
>Ga0209335_10001531_pt1 | contig 26412 bp, 28 predicted proteins | sample COG_09_FD_184753 | JGI IMG/M metagenome (GOLD analysis project Ga0209335, IMG submission 184753) | Pelagic Microbial community sample from North Sea - COGITO 998_met_09 (SPAdes) (version 2) | ecosystem: Environmental > Aquatic > Marine > Neritic zone/Coastal water | place: Helgoland, sampling...
GTTTTCTCTCTATGGAGATTTTTTATGTTCTGAAGGTTTGTAAAATAATTTTGTTGAATAGCATTAAGTGTTAATTCTTCTGCAAGTTTGGGATCAATTCCAATAATTATATTTTCTCCCTTTTCATGTATTTGAGAAAGCATAATTTTATAAGGACATTTTGATTTTTCATTATCGACCTTTTTTACTATAACATTAGCCTCTTTATCGGCTAGTCCACAACAACCAAGAGAAGGAGTGTGTGCCATTTCTGAAGTTCCATTAATATATACATCGGCAACATATGGGGTTTTACAATATTGAGATGGTCTTTTAAGAACAGTTGCCTGAAATATAGGTTCTTTAATTTCAAAGAGCATTTTAAGTTTTTGAAAATCAATAAAATAATAAAAAAAAATCAATTTTATTCTAATTATAATATATATGAATAATTTTAATCTTAATTCATCTAGGGTAGAAAGTCTATCTAATTCAGTAGAAGGACAAATTTATGAAGGTTCAGAAAAGTATAAATTTTCAAATTTAACAGAATTAGGTCATTTAAAATTAAATAAAATATATTTAATTCGTTCAAATAAATTTTATAATTATGTCCCTTACAAAGAGCATATTGATGAGGTTCCAGAGGATGAAAAAAATGAATTCATAGGTAAATTAAAGGAAATAAATCATAGTGTAGATGATAATGGAAAAATTATTATTTTTAATTTTTATTTTACCTATACAGATAAATCGAAAATAAAGAAAAATCTTGATTTTAGCTATATGAGTATTGAAACAATGGGCTTAGCAAAAGAATTAAAGGGAGAAGATAATAAACTAAAAGTAACATCGAGTTGTCCACCAATAACATTAGGTAATTATTTAGAACGCTTCGAAGACTTTAAAACATTCAAAAGAAATAATTGTCCTAGTGATGAAGTAATACCGCCATATGAATGTAATAAAAAGACACTGTTAAAATTACATCCAGACAAAAATCCAGGTTGCATAAATGATGCGACAGAAAGACAAAAGATATATAATAGTAAATGTTATTCAACAGGTGGTAAAAAAAGAAGAAGAAATAAAAAAACAAAAAAAAAAAGGAAGAGTATAAAAACAAAAAGTAGGAAAAAAAATAAGTAATTATAATACATAAAATTGAAATAAATGTTAAAATATTCTTCTATTAACAAATAAATGTCCCAACTTAAATACGAACATCAACCTATTAGACAGGTCTTCATCAAAGCTGATTTATGTAATATATGTAATAAAGAAAAAAAACAAATTTTAGAAATAACTTTACAAGATTTTGATGGAAGTTATAATAGATATGGATGGAGATATTGCGTCGATTGTAAAAATACAGTTAAATTAGTAGAAAGCCAATATTATAGTACTGTTAATCATTTAAGCTATCCCCAGTGTCAAAATTTAATTGATAGAAAACTTGATTTTTGGAGAGTACCATCCAACAAAAATAATAAACCATATTTACAAAAAAATGCCTTTATAAGACATCATATAGATAACACTATTTCCTATATTAAGGAAAGAACTTGGATTCCAGTAGAATGGAAAGAAAATAATCAATATTTAGGTAAAAAGATTACATTAGCAAATGCCATGTATTTTAACCAAAATATATTCGGAAAAAAATTAAGACAATTTCCTGTTAAAAATATAAGTACAAAATGGAAAAAAAGGATTATAAAAGAATATAGAATATATCAAAAAATGAAATTTACACTTCATCAGTTAAACATTACACTTCCCAAGGATATTACTAATTGTATTTTTACTTTTATTAATGACTTTAATATATAATTTATATTTATTTCAAAATAGATTTTTTTTTGAAATAAAAAAGGGTTTTTATTAAACAGGTGTTACAATATATTTTTCTATCTAACTATCTACTTCTTAGTTCGTCTGACTACCTTCTTCTTAACTGGCTCTGGCTCTGGCTCTGGTTCCTCTTCCTGTTCCTGTTCCTGTTCCTCATCTGAATCTTCAACAAGAGCTTGCTCTTCTTCCTCATGATCAACTTCAGATTGTGCTTCCTTTTCAAGGATTTGCTTCGACTCGCTACTAAGTCGGATATGACACTTGCCACGAAGCGATGTCTTAGGTTGAACAACGGCTTGAAATAGCTTCCATGTAGTACCAAACTTACCATTAGCAAACCAAATACCACCATTTAGAATAACCAAAGCGACATTTTGGTTCTTGTGAATAAGTGTAAGAGGACTGACCTGATCATCTTCAACATTAGGGAATAGAAGATTCTGATTCATATCATACATCTCAAGATTGAACTTGTTTTCCCAATAAGGAATCTTGATACGAAGAGTTGGAGGCCTAGAAGTATCAGGTTCTCCACTATCATCCTTGGGGTAGCGAAGCATAGGAGTCCATAGAGCATCGATAACCTCAGGGCTCATTTTGTCCTTATTAAACCACTCCTTAGATTTGATAGTAGCAGCGTCCTTCTTAATCTTGGCTTCAAATTCTTGAAGTGAGTTAAGAAAGCTAACGGTATCGTCAGAGTAATTAGAATCAGATTCACGGGGAAATTGAAGAGACATTTCGTATGATTTTTTTCCACTTTTCTCATCTACATATTCGTTGATCCCCCAGGTCATCATAAGAGGAGTAGAAAGATAAGTTGCTTTTTTTGTGTTACTGTTAAGAATTCCTGAATTTTTTCCACCTGAGGCATTCACCTTGACCTGAGTGAACATGCAGTCTCTGGAGGGAGCGAACTCGGAACCGTAGATAATCTCTTTTTCTTGGGCGCTTGACATCTTGTATATTAATCTATATTACAAGGGTATTTTTAAATCAATTTTCTGAAAAAATAGCCTAAGGTAAAATTATACTTAAAGAAAATTATTAAGGATAATAATTAAAATTGATTTAATTATAATTTTATTATCTCTTTTTACATTAAATAACCAAACATTATGATATACACTATTAACAATATCAAAATTCATGTAGGGACAGACGCGGCATCAAATTGGTCCCTGTTAGACAAAAACCCTTCTTATATTTGGATGCATCTTAAATCTTTTCCTTCTTGTTATGTAATAATAGAATCCGATTGTCCAGGTGAAACTGTATTATATGAATCGGCTCTATTGTGTAAGAAACATACCAAATACCGAAATGTACCGAATTTATATGTAATATATACACATTGTAATAATTTAATCAAAGGAAAAGAAATAGGAACTGTAATTATAAAGAGTAAGCGTAAAGTAAATAAAATTAAAGTTTAAAAAAGTTCTCTCTAATATATATATTCATGGAAAAATATTATACTACCTTACCAATATTGAAAAAAAATAATAAAAATAAAATTAGCTCTAATGATTTTTTTATTGTAAATCCTGACGATTATGAATATTTGTTGCGCTATAATTATAAGGTTCCGCAATTAAAGGAAATGTGCAAACATTATAAACTTAAAATAAATGGCAATAAACAAACCCTTTTGAATCATTTATATAATTATTTAAAATTATCGACTTTTGCAATTTCTATTCAAAAAATAATAAGAAAATTTATTGTTAGAAATTGTATTACTAAACAAGGGCCAGGATTATTCAATAGAAAAATATGTATTAATGAAACAGATTTTCTCTCGTTTGAAAAAATTACAGATATTCCTTATTACCAATTTATAAGTTGTAAAGATTCAGATGGTAAAATATATGGGTTTGATATATGTTCGCTTTATCAATTAATTAAAAAACAAAAATCTTTTGTAAATCCATATAACCGTAATAAATTGGATAATTCTATTTATAATAACCTAATGGTAATATTTAAGCTATACAAAATGTATAATTGTCCAGTACAAATTTCTCTCGAGGAAGAAATAAATGTTGATTCTAATAAACAATTTGAATTCCGTTTGATAAATTTATTTCAAATTTTTGATTCGTTGGGTAATTATACAAATATTTCCTGGTTTCAAGATTTAAATAAAAATCAAATTATAATCTTTATGAAATATTTATATGATATTTGGAATTATAGAGCTCAATTATCACATGAAGTCAAATGTAGTATTTGCCCTCCTAATGGTAATCCTTTTCATAACTATACTATTGGAATGAACTTATATAACATTTCATTTGATACTATAAGACGACTTGCTGTTAATACTATGGAGAATTTAGTAAAACCGTGTGTTGATGATGAGCAACGGAAACTGGGAGCTATATTTTGTTTAGGAGCTTTATCATTAATTAATTTTCAAGTTGCGGAAGCTTTACCCTGGTTATATGAATCATTTCATCACACTTAAACCTATATGGTCTTATAAAAATAAACTTTTGCGTTAAAGCACTTAAAAAATAATCCATTAGGTATTGTATAATGGCTTCCTCCTCAAAACCAACCACTAAGAATGCTCCTGCTAAATCTAAGACAACAACCAAGACTGCTGCTGCTCCTTCAACCAAGACTGCTGCTGCTCCTTCAACCAAGACTGCTGCTGCTTCTGCTACTCCTTCGACTAAGACCGCAACTACTGCCAAAGCTAAGACCACAGCTAAGGCTCCCAAGGCAGTTGAGGCTCCCAAGGCAGTTGAGGCTCCTAAGGAGGCTGAGGTTGTGGATGAAGTTGTTGCATCAACTGATTCTACACTTGGCTCCCAATTCAATGAGTTTCTTGCCAAGCTTCAACTTGTTGCCACTAGTATTTCTTCATTAAAGAATGAGTTCCGTGTTCTTGAGAAGAGATGCAACCGTGAGTTCAAGATTGCTCAAAAGGAATCAGCCAAGAACAAGCGTCGTCAAGGTAACCGTAAGCCTACTGGTTTTATCAAGCCCGCTCTTATCAGTAACGAGCTAGCATCATTCCTTGGTAAGCCCGAGGGAACTGAGATGGCTAGAACTGATGTTACTAAGGAGATTAACAGTTACATTATTGCTCACGACCTTCAAGATCCTAAGTGTCGTCGTACTATTTTGGCCGATGGACCTCTTCGTACTCTTCTTAAGTTGGGAGATAAGGATGAACTTACTTATTTCAATCTTCAAACATACATGAGATCTCATTTCCCCAAGCCAGCTGTCCCTCCTGCCACAGCCGCAGTTTAAATTTAATTATAAAATAAAAATAAAAAAACTATCATAAATAATATAAATTTTTTTATCGATGTGGCGCAGAGGAAGCGTGTTGGGCCCATAACTCAAAGGTCAGAGGATCGAAACCTCTCATCGATAATATCAAATACTTTTCATAATTTTAATAAAAAAAATAATTTTTTGTTTTTATTAAATGTAAATAAATCTACAATGTTCTTTCATAAACGCTTGTAATTTTGTTGTACTTATAGCTCTATTATGAATATTAAATACATCCGATGGAATAGAATTTCCTGATAGATCAAACATAAAATAGGTATTAATCAATTTGGTGTAATCTTGAATTACATTTGTTTTTTCTAACCAAGGATAAAACCCTTCTTTATCTTTATCTTTATTTTTTTTGAATTTTTCATATAATTTTACAGTTTTTGGTAAAGTAAAGGATGTTCCTATATTATAATCTGTACCAGCTAATACACAAATTTCGCGAAATTCTTCTTGTCTAATATTTAATGTTTTAAGAATTTTTTTTGTTTCGTACATAACTAAAGATTGTTTGTTTAGATTCAAATAACGATATACTCGTGGACATCCATAAACAAACAAATCAGTATCTTCACTAATACATCCCCATACTTTTTTTTTTTGAACTAATCTTGCACATAAGGTATCAGCTTCCCCATGAGCTTGACAATAACTTACTCCATATAAGTCCATCAACTCTTTTACCAAATTTATATGATAATTTGTTAAATGTACAAATTTCTTTTTTTCATCTTCTATTTTTTCTAATAATTTTTTTTTTTCATTTGGATCTGAACACTCTTCTAGTAAGTCCATCATTTCATAATAATTTTCTTTTGCTGCTAATTTTGTTTTTTTTCTTTCAGCCAATAGTTCCTTTTTTTCATCTGGAGGTTTTCCATCAAAAATAAATAATGGAACAATATGATAAAATCTTAGTAAAGAAATTAATAAATACATATTTTCTAGCAAATTATTTTCCCCCATAAATTTGTACATATAAATACTTGTATCGATTGCAATTTTTTTATACTTTAACTCCGAAAAATGAATTTCAGAAATTGCTTCCTTACATTCATTTTTTAACCAACCATTTAAATAACGAATTCCCATTTTTTTTATTTAGATTGTTATATTTTAGAGTAATCAATTTTTTAAATTATATATATTATATTATATATAATATGGATCAGGAACAGGAACAGGAACAATTTGAACAGTTCTTAAATAATAAAAACGAAGTTTTAAAATATTTTCAAAAAGATGAAAAAACCTATCAAGAAAGCTTGCTTAAAAGTTATAATAAATATATTAAGAATTCTGAAAAAAAAATCTATGAATTTATACTTTTTATGTTAGAAAATGATATTTCAACAAATTTTAAATCTAGGTTCAATTCGAATGTTAGTGATGATCTATATTTATTATTTAATTATTCTTTTATGATGCCAAGTAATATAGAAGAAACTAATGAACAAAGAGAGAACAAAAAAAACTTATATAAATTAATATTGCAACATGGATTTTTTCCTGATTTATTGGAATCCAACCTACGCTTTCCGGAAAATGTTGTTGATGATATTTTCAAAAATATTCCTCAAGGCAATTTTCCTAGATTATTATATTCTGAATTAAATGATGAATTCAAATTAGAACCAATGGGAAATTGGATGAAAAGAAAAAATGAATATATGAAAATTAAAAATGAAATTCTTTCATCTGAAGTACAGGAAAATACTACATTTACTGGAAAACTAGAGGAATTAAAAGAAATTTATAATGAAACTTGTCAAAATTTGCACGAATCTTATCCGGATATGGATGAAACCAATACACATGAAATTACTCCAGACAACCCTGTTATTGTCTTTATAATTAATGGAAAGCGGTTTTGTTATAATAAATTAAAACTTTTAGAAGATATTTTTAATTTAAATAATTATTTTGCCATCTGGATCAAAAATCCCAATGCTTCTATTTGGAATCCTACAGATAGAGACTTTTATTTATCCAAGTTTAATGAAGGGTATGGAGGGAAAGCAGGAGAACAAATGTTTATTCGACTAAGTATTGGCCCAACTAGTAGATTTTTTATTGATTTAGAAGGAATTAAAAAACTTATTTCCCCTCCTCAATTACTCAATGAAAAACATGTTGTATTTTGTATTGAGAAAAAATATGATAATCTTCGCATCGGAAATATAAATTCTACATTTGGCGTAAGTATGATTCATGGTCAAGTCCCAGGTGAAACTATCTACACAATTAACTATTGTTCTCCTGAATCTACTGAAATTAAAAAATTAGAAGATTTTGTTGTAACCAACGATAAATATTTATCTACTATTTATGAAGAAACTATGGATAAATTAAATAAAGAAAAAAAAGCTAACAAAAAACCACTGCTTGATTTAAAATCAATATTAGCTAAGGTAGGTATATACGGATTTGTTGATCCTAATACTAATGAGGAAGAACATAAACAAAGTTTTACAACCATCTTTGAAAATAAAGAATTTGTTAAAACAATTCCTACAAATGGTCCTCAATATTCGATTGGTGATATTATAGCTATAGATGGTGATAGTGCTTCTCTATCTAAAGGAGAAATATTTTCTATAATGAGAGAAGATATACCTCCTGAGAACCCAGAGGGTACTACAACATGGATTTATGAAATTGGCCCAATGGCAAATATTCTTACCGAAGAAGAAAATATAGAACAATTAGAAGAGGAAGATTCCACCAATAATCAAATATTAGGAGAAAGTATAAATGCAGATTCGGATGATGAACTTGAACGCATAATTCATCCTGATTCTCCAACAATGGGATTATCACCTCGAGATCTTGACTCTCCTCAAGGACTTTCCCCTCAAGAAAGACGACTTTTCCCTCCAAGTTCTCCTTCAGAATCACCTCCCGGTTTTGAAAACGAAGATGGTCCAACACCTAATATTAACCACAATGTTTTTGAAGATGAAAATACTCCACCCTTGAATAGAAATTTGTTTGATGATTCTAATGAAAATTCATCTACATCATCTGTATATAGAAATCCAGAAGATGATGGTTTAATATGGAATGGGTATAGATATGTTTCTCAAGATGAATTAAATGATCAAATGAATAATCAAAATAGGAGATTTGATAGCTCACAAGAGGAAAACTCACAAGATGATAATGAACCAATTGAGTTTAGCGAGGATAGAAATCCATCTGTAGAACCAAGTCCCTTTGTAAATTATACCCCAAGAAGAATTACAAGAAGAAATCCTCGTGGAGGAAAGAAAACAAAAGGAAAAAAAACGAAAAGAAAAAAATAAATTATTTAAATTCACATAAACTCATTCTCAAACTATTAAATAACTCTGTATTTCCAAATTTATTCTTTTGACTATGCATTAGTCTTTCAACATAATCTATATTTTTTAATAATAAAGGTGATTTGTAGTTATCTTTTAACCAACAGCCAAATGATTTTATATTTACTGTTGAAAAATTAAAAATGAGAGGATTCTTTAATTTACACCACTCTATAAATGATACATAATCATTCAACATGATGTTTTTTAAAATATAATATGAAAATACATTTGTTTCTTCTTTATAAAATGTATTTCTCAATAACCTACTTTCTTCATTCTTTTCATATAAATTTTTGTATTCTAATCCCATAAATTTTAAAATTTTTACAGTTTGAAATAATGAAAATAATTGTTCCCCTTTTAACATATAATCAAATAACAAACGGAAATCCAAATAGGATTTTGTCTTTGGAGTTAAATGATAACTAGTAATTAAACAATTAAAAAATACAGCCCAAAATTCAGCATAAGCTTCATATATTTCAAACTCTGAAGAAACTAAAAAAATCTTTTTCATTTCCGATTTTAAATCATCGATTCTTTGATCTGAGAAATCCAATCCATAATTGTGAAATGTTTCATGAATTAGTACTTTAAACCATTCTTCTTTCCTAAAAATTGAAATTTCTGTATTCTTTTTACATACTGTACTTAATCCACTATTTATTTGAAAGGGTCCCAACGGTTCTATTTGATCTTTTGGTAGAAACTTTTTAAATGGGGTTAGATAAATATAAATGGTTAAGTCATTTCCACATTTGGAATTAGCATATTCTGCTGCAAACTGTAACCACGAAAAAACATTTTTTGCATATAAATTAATTAAATCCATATCCATTTCTACCTCCGAAATAAAATACAAATCTACCTTTTTTACTTTTGAAATTATAAATTTATATAAAACAGCAAAACTCATATTTTCTTCTACAAATTTTAAAATTGTTGGTGTAAAAAAACTTGATGTAAATGTTTCGCCTCTTGGAATTTCTTTACTAAAATGAATATAATATTGTTCTCCGTCAAAATCTTTTATTTTTTTATATATTGATTTATATTTACTATAAAATTCAATTATACAAGATTCATAATTGAGAGAAGGTTTTTTTCTTTTAATTTTTGATATATTTTTTTTTAAAGCTAAAAAATTTATTTCACATATTTTTGACAATTCCATTTTATATTTAATATAAATCTGTTTTTATTATTTTTTCACGCATTTTCATTAATTCTTCCATTTTTATTGGACTTTTTCCTATTCTATATTCATTTAATAAAGCGTCTTTGGTTTTTACCAATATATCTTTAAATTCCTCATTAAATTCTTTCTTTTGCCAAAAGTCAAATAATTTTCTTCTCCAATCTTTTATTTGGGAAAGTTCTATAAACTCAAGTTCGTCTTTTTCGGGAATTTTCTCTCCAGATCCTTTTCCTGGGTAAGGTTTATCATACGATCTTTCATATAGTTGGAATATTATGTTAGAATTATACAAGGAGGTAGATACTTCTTCACTTGTTGATATTGATCTAAATTCTGGTATAAGAGAGAATACACTTGTATTTGACTCTACACATTTATCAGTTATACATTTTTTTACTTCATTTGGCAATTGGTTGTAATTAAATATTGAAGTATTTTTATATAAAATAATTTGATATTTATTATTTGAATCATTAATCATAATATAAAAGGAAGGTTTAAACTCTTGAGTAAATACAATTGGATTACAATACAATACTTCATCAAAATTGTTATTAGAATACATATTTTGTTGGAAAATGATAAATTTACAACTTAATACCCTTTCTAAAATTTGTAACATCCATTTATTATTCCAAAAATCACAAGATTTTATTTTATCCTTAAATTGATTTTCATTTTCAATTCTTTTCATAAAATCCCAATCTTTTAATAAAACCAAAATTGATTGTCTATTCTTTTTATATCTTTCGAATTTTTTTAATAATTTTTCCCCCTTTTCTATATATTCCTTATGTTCAGAACGCGTTGTTGTTTGTTTCATATCATCTTTCAACTTTTCATATAAATTTTTTATTTCTTTTAATTTATTGTTTTCTTCGTTGTATTTTGAATCTAAAATATCAAACTGTGTCTTAAATAATGTATATGTAGAAAAATCAATTTTATTTGAAATTTTTTCCTTAACAAATGTTTCATTAACCTTTTTTCCAACAGATGCAAATGCCATGCAAACAATTTTATATATACAACTAGTTTCAAAATCATAATTAATTGAAAAACTTTTATTTTTTAAGAAATTTTGTATCCATATATGTCCTTCTTTGTAAATTTCTTCTTTGATATTTATCTTATCAAATAAAAAAAGAGGAGTATTTTCCTCTATGGTTTCATTCGATTCTGTATCTGATTCTGATTCTGTATCTGTACCTGATTCTGTATCTGATTCTGATTCTGAATCTGTACCTGATTCCGATTCTGTATCCGATTCTGTTTCTGATTCCGATTCTATTTCTGATTCCGATCCTGTATTAGATTTGGGAAAATTTCCTAGGGAATCAATCTTTTTTTTTGTAAATTGATAAAATAATGGCTCTCCTAATCGAGAAATATCAATATCTCCCTCTTCGTCGATTATTATTGATAAATCTGAGCTATTTGCCTCATATAATCCTATTTGCATATCTACCTTATCTTCAGTAATTAAATAGATTGGAAAGAAAATTATTTTATCATTTATAAAATGTGTTTGATAATTACCAACCCCGATTGTAATTGGTTCTCCTTCATATTCTAAAGAAAAAATAGGAGCATTATACAATCTATCATTATTTTCTAATTTTTTATTTTCGAAATAATTAATTTCGGAATCCAACATAGATACAACCATATTAATATATTGTTATAATTATTTTATAAGATCTAACAAATCCATATGTTTGAATTTAATCTTAAAATTCATACTCTTGAATTTTTTTATTTCAATCGTCGAAATTTCTTTAATATGAGTCAAAATAAAGTCCCATTCTTCACTTTGTGTTAATATTACCTTACTCACCTCAACAAATATATATAAAATTTCTCCTAATTCTTGTAATTCCAATAATTTATTTTCTTCATGAATATATTCATTAAATAAGTTTATAATCTTCTTTACAATGTTTATTAAATAGGAGGAGCTTATAACATCTTTGTTAATTAAATGTCCAATGAAGGTGGCTAATGATTTTCTTTCATCATTTTTTTTCGTTATTTCACAAAATAAAGTATAGTCTGTAGAAGGATCACAACTTTCAATTGTCTCGAACAATGTCATAAATGAATCTAGACTTTTCATAAAAATATCCATCATTCCTGGTACTTCTTGTGAAATTTCTTTGTATAAAGTAGCATATAATTCGGAATAAAATTTGTTGGAACTTGCAACATCAAATATAAACATACATACCTTACCCTTTTCATTATCATTAAATTTCTCTTCGTTAAAAAGTTTATGTAACAAATCTATAATTTTATCTTTTTGAACATCATAATTTTTATCAACCAGTTTGTTTAATTCTCCTCGAACATCATTTAACACTACTTCAACCCCCTCAACTTCAATTTTTTTAGTAACTGTAAAATTTCGTGCATAATTCCATTGTTCTTCGTTATTTTTTTTATTTCTATAGTTATTTTTGTCATTTCTTTTGAATGTAGGAGTTCGATTATAAGAAGGAGAACTAACTTTGGAAGTTATATCCGCTAATAAAGATTTTATTCCTTGTGACAATTGATATTCAATAGAGACCGTTTCATAGTAATTATAATCATCCAAATTATAAATCATATTATAATATATATCCCTTATATTGAATACATTTATATCAATTTTTTAATTTTAACTTAAAACCTACATTTTATAATTAAATATGATGATTGAAAATTGGGATGAAATCGAAAATTTAAATGAATCTTTATTAAGATCAATATATAGTTATGGTTTTGAAAAACCTAGTCCAATCCAACAAAAAGCCATTACCCCCATTTTACAAGGCAAAGATTTAATTGCCCAAGCTCAATCAGGTACCGGTAAAACAGGAGCTTTTTCAATTGGAAGTTTAAATAAAGTTGATCTTGAAAGCCAAACCAATCAAATATTGATTATTTCTCCCACGCGAGAACTATCTTTACAATCGTTTAATGTTTTAAATCAATTAGGTAGTAATTTAACTAATTTAAAAATGAAATTATTAGTAGGAGGAACATCAGTTGAAAAGGATATTAGGGATTTGAGAGAAAACCCACATATAATTGTAGGTTGTCCAGGAAGAATATTAGATATGCTTTATAAAAATTCATTAACAAAAGAAACATTTAAAATGGTGATTATTGATGAAGCCGATGAAATGTTATCATTTGGATTTAAAGATCAAATTTATGAAATATTGAAACAATTCCCTGAAAATATTCAAATTTGTTTATTTTCAGCCACTCTTCCAGTAGAAATAAAAACCTTATTAGATCAATTTATGAAGGATCCTACAGAAATATTAATAAAATCTGAAATGCTTACTTTGGAAGGAATATCGCAATATTATATTGCTTTAGAAAATGATGAATTTAAATATGATGCAATCAAAGATCTATATAATAATTTATCGGTAAGTCAATGTATTATTTACTGTAATAGTATAAAACGAGTTGAATATTTGTATGAATCAATGATTAAAGATGATTTTGCGGTAGGATGTATTCATGGTAATATGGAAAAAAATGAGAGAACAAATATTTATTACGATTTCAAAAAAGGAAAGATTAGAGTCTTATTATCAACGAATGTAACTGCTAGGGGTATAGATGTCCAACAGGTAAATACTGTTATTAATTATGATATACCTAAAAGTGTTCATACCTACCTTCATAGAATCGGGAGAAGCGGAAGATGGGGAAGGAAAGGAGTTGGAATTAATTTTGTAACCAAAAATGATATATACCATATGAAAAATATAGAAAAATTTTACCAAACACAAATTAAGGAGCTTCCGCTTAATTTACAATCAATTTATGCGTAGATCTTTATAAATTTAAATAATTGAATTTATAAATGTTTGATACTTTCCACCTACCAATTTATTATAATAATCAAAAAAAATTGGTAGATAAGAATATAATTTCGGATTTAGAATTAACCAATAATAATAATGTTGAAAACGAAAATGGAAACTGTCTTTATGATTATGTTTTTGAACCTACAAATAAATTAGGAAAAATAAACTTAGATAAATGGAAAGAGTATTTCACAACAGATACCTTATTTTTAAAAGAGTCTCAAACATTATGTAAAAAAGTTTCCATAATCAATTATAACAATGAATCAAATATTAATAAAATAATGGAATCATGGAAATCATTAAAATCAGAATCTAATTTTAAAGAAAACAATTTTTTATTTGACTGGGATAAATTAGAACCATTAAACAATTCAGTATTATGTTTATTTATCTATAGTATTTTAAATATATCTTCCCCTATTATTTCTCTCTTATTTCCAATTTTCTTTTTATTTATTCCATTTTTTATAATTAAGTTTAAAAAATTCCCAATTACCATGTCTATTTACATTGAATTACTTAAAAAGATAATATTTTCTACCTCACTTGGTAAAATATTTATATTTTCTGAACTTTCTTGGGAAAAACGATTTTACGCACTTGGAAGTGTTATTTTTTACATGTATCAAGTTTATCAAAATATAATGATGGTAGTCAAATTCCATCAAAATATGATATTGATGCATGACAAAATTTCACATATACAGACTTTTATAAAATATACACTTCTCTCTATGGAAGAATATTTACATACCTCTCAATCACTAAAAAGTTATAATGAATTTAATCAGAACCTTATTAAACATAAGAATAATCTTGAAATTTTAAATATAGAATTGGGAAAAATATCTCCTTATGAAATTAAATTATCAAAAATATGGCAACTTGGTCATATCTTAAAATATTATTATCAATGCTTTAAAAATAAAGATATTGAAGACAGTATGAATTATGCGTTCGGATTTAATGGGTATTTGGATAATTTAATCCAACTTCAGAAAAATAAATATGTAAATCCTTGTGTTTTTAGTAAAAAACCCAAACTTAGATTCAAAAATGCCTACTACATTGCTCTTAAGGATAAAAATCCCGTGATGAATTCTTATCAGTTTAAAAATAATAATATGATTATAACAGGTCCTAATGCGGCCGGAAAAACAACCCTACTAAAATCTACCCTTTTTAATTTAATATTATGCCAACAAATTGGATTTGGTGCTTTTGAAAAAGCCGTTATTTTCCCATATCAAAATATTCACTGTTATTTAAATATTCCAGATACCAATGGTAGAGATAGTTTATTCCAAGCAGAAGCAAGAAGATGTAAAGATATATTAATCAAATTAATGGATTCTTCGAATGAAAATCATTTCTGCATATTTGACGAACTATATTCAGGTACCAATCCTTACGAAGCAGTAGCAAGTGCAATTAGTTACTTAACTCATCTAAGTAAAAACAATAAAATTAATTTTATGTTAACTACCCATTACATTAACTTATGTAATTCTTTAGATACACATTCAAACATAAAAAATTATCATATGAAAATTAACAAAAAAGATGAAGATTTTGAATATACATATAAGTTAAAAGAAGGCATTTCAACAATAAAAGGAGGAATATCAGTTTTAAAAGATTTAGAATATCCTGAAGAAATAATAGAACTAACCAAACATCATCTTAGTTCAATGTGAAGAACTTTATTTAATAACCTATTTTTTTTTGAATTATCTAAATAATTCTTCCATTCATTGTATTTACTATTATTTATTGTTTTTTGAATTTCACCTGTTTTAATCTTTTGAATTAATCTTAGTGGATTCATGATGTATTTAGAAACAATGAATAAGTGAATATTATTTCAATTTTAATTAAATCGTTTATATATTTAAATATAAGTCGTTAATAAATAATATACAATGCTTGATTTCTTAAATTTAAGTACAGTCATAAATTTTACATTCAGTGTAATTCTTTCATTATTAGTATTATATTTTTTTAGAAGACAACTTTCCAATCTTAATCAAAAAATAAATACTATTTATTCTTTAGTAACTACCTTAACTAATGAATTAAATAGAATTAATAGTTTGATGGTTATGCAAGACGAAAATCAACAACGCGAAGCTTTGAAAGATTTATTACAACAAGGTATTGAAGGTGATGAAGAAGATGAGGATGAGGAGGAAGAAGAAGAAGTTGAGCTTGAATTTATTGATAATGAATTAGAGAAAAATGTAGAAGTAGAAGAAAACAAGAATGTAAAGCAGATTGATTTATCAACTAGTTTTTTTAGTCCTCCTGATGAAGAAATTACTGTTTCATCTGATGAAATTACTCTTTCTACAAAAGACGATGATGAGTCAATTTTATCAGGATCGGTGGAAGGGTCAGGATTATTAAATTATAAAAAGGTCCCAGTAAAAGAATTACGACTTATGGCAAAGGAAAAAGGTTTAGTGGAAAACCCAAATAAAATGAGTAAAAAAGAAATTATAGAAGTATTAAACAAATAAAATATATGTAAATGTTATATAAATGAGCTGGGCTACTAATTATGCAGGATCTAATAATTTACATTTTGGATATCCAACAATAATGAATGATGGCAGAAATTTTAGCGAATGGAAACCACAGGCAATAGTAAATGACCAAATTATGAAAAAAGAAAACATCCAATCAAACTGGGAATATAGAAATTATTTAACTAAAAATGCTGATTCTATTATGCAATATAATCAATTAAATGTGGCACAAGGTGCAAAGGTGGACGGACAAAAACAACAAGAAAGTACTAATTCACCTTATGTTTATGACTTTGGCAATGGAGAAAAACCAATGGGTCATGTTTCAAGTGATTTGAAGAATTCTTATTTAACAAGATACCAACATGAATGCAGCCGTTTTAAACCATCGGTGTCACAATATAAATTAATGAAATAATTTTATAAAATTCATTTTATATGAATATGATTTTTATAAATATATTAAACAATTAGTAAGAAAAAACTATAATGAGTGATAAAAGATCAATGATCATAAGAGAACTTGAGGAAATAGGAAGTATTAAAAAAGGTAATTTTAATTTAAAAAATGGTGCTATTTCAAAATATTACTTTGATATGCGTTTGATTATTTCAAAACCAGATTTAGTAACTCGTATTGGAGATTTAATTTATAGTGAAATGGGAAATTTTGATATTATATGTGCAATCCCCCATGGAGGAACACCTATTGCCTGTTATATATCTACCAAATACAATAAACCACTTATTTATGTTCGTGATAAGATTAAAAGCTACGGCACTATGAAGCAAATAGAAGGTAAATATGAAAAAACGGATAGATGTGTTATAATAGATGATGTTATGACTACTGGAAAATCGATAATAGATGTAAATAATATTTTAAAAACAGAAGTAAATGTGGTTCAATGTAATATAATTATTGACAGACAAGAATGTTATACAGAATTGCCAATACCAGTAAAATCTTTATTTACAAAAACAGATTATATACGATATCAACTAAACGAAATAACAATCTCTAAAAAAAATAATTTAATATTCAGTGCTGATATTTCATGTCCAATTAAATTATTACAATTAATTAAAAAAATTGGTGACCGTATTATCATTTGTAAATTACACCTGGATTGTATTGAATTTTCTCTATCTTCAATGAATTATAATAATTTCAAATCTATCATGATACAACTTTCAGTCGAAAAAAACTTTCTTATTATGGAAGATAGGAAATTTGTAGATATCTCATCTATTGTTATGAAACAATTTAAAACTTTATCTTCATGGGTTGATTTAGTAACTGTTCATGGGTCTGTTAATCAAGAAGTATTGAAAAAATTGAATGGTATTGTTATAGTATCTAATATGTCAAATAACAATTGGAATTTTGATAAACAATCTCTCTGTTATGGATTTTTGGAACACGAAAGGGTTGTTGGATTTGTCACCCAATATGATTTATTTTCAAAGCAAAACAGAATCAAAAATAATTCACAAAAAAATGAATTATTCGATTTATGTAGCAGTAATAGTGATTTTGAAAAATATTTAAATGACCATAGACACTTAGATAGAAGGATATTTCAGATGACACCCGGTATATCTTTAAACTCTAAAAAGGAAGGTGATCAAAATTACAAATCACCTGATAAATTAGATACTGATTTTATGATCGTGGGGAGAGCAGTGTATTATGCGGATGACCCAATTGTGGAAATTGAAAAGTTATGTAATAATAGTAATCAAGTATGGAGTTACGAAGTTGATTAAATTATTAACTATGATTATTATATAAAATAATAAAAGTATTTTATATAATGAAAATTTTGAGTATTGATATAGGAATAAAAAATATGGCATATTGTTTGTTTGATAATGAAAAGGAATTAAAAATAATTAATTGGGATATTATTGATTTACTAAATGAAAAAAAAATAAACTGCTGTATTGATAAATGTATAAAACCCGTTAAATACACATATCAGGATTGTCACTATTGTAAATCCCACGCCAAGCAAGAAACCAAATACCAAATTCCCTGCCCCGAACTACTCTTTTCAAAATTTAAAAAACTTAAAATGAAGGAATTATGTGATTTAGCAGATAATTATTCAATTCCTTATGTAAAACCTATATTAAAGGCAGAATTACTTAATGTTATTAAATTACATTTAAAAGAAAATTATTTTGAAAATTACAACTCCAGTAAAGGCCCTTCAGCAAATGAAATTGATCTGATAAAAATAGGAATTTCAATTAAAAATGAATTTGAAAAACATTTTTCCAAATACAATATTGATTGTGTAATAATAGAAAATCAAATCAGTCCTCTGGCAAATAGAATGAAATCAGTACAAGGAATGGTTTCACAGTATTTTATTATGAAAAATATTTCAAATATTCATTACATTTCCTCCGCAAATAAATTGAAAAAATTTATTGGACCCGAAAAAACAACCTACAGTCAAAGAAAGAAGAAAAGTATCGAAATAACAGAAGGTTTATTAAAAAAAAATAGTAACTTTCAACAATATATCCCTTTTTATAAACAAAATAAAAAAAAAGATGATTTAGCGGATTGTTTTTTACAGGGCTTATACTTTATTGATAATTAAAAAATATAATATTTATTGCGCGGATTACTTAAAATTATAGTTTCTATATAAAACATAATGGATATAGAAACAATCGACTTAGATTCCAATTCTATGGGAAATCAACCTTCAGTAAATTTTGGTCCTGGAATAGAATTATTAATGAATGATAAGAAAAAAGATGGAATGACTTCTAATGCTAATTCAGAGATTAATCTTTCTGATTTAAATGAACTAGAAAGTGAATTAAATGGACTCACTGATACAATTCCAATTGAAAAATCTTCCTTAAAATCTGATGTATTTTCTATGAATATCACCCCACAAATAAATTCAGTACCTACAAATGAAGTTGAAGTACCTTTAGACCAAAGTGAGCCTATGTTTAAAATTAATAAACAAGACCTTAAACCTGAAAAGACATGGGATGGATATGGAAAATTTAACGACATTCCTATTAATCCAGAAAAAAATATACCTAGCGAACCAAAACTTTCACCTGAAGAGTTATTAAAAGAAAAATTTAGTTATTTACGAAAATTTGATGATTTGGAAAAAAAAGGAATATCTGTCAGTAAAAAATATTCAATGGAATCTTCTCTTGCAGAGATGCAAGGTGAATACGAGACCATTAAAGCAGACAAAGAGAAAACTAATGCAGTTAAATTTCAAGGTAAAATGTTAATGGCTTGTATTACAGGAATTGAATTTCTAAATAATAAATTCGATCCATTTGATATTAAATTAGATGGTTGGTCTGAACAAATTAACGAAAATATTGAAGACTACGATGAAGTTTTCGGAGAACTTCATGAGAAATACAAATCTAAAGCAACAATGGCACCTGAACTTAAATTATTATTCCAACTTGCAGGGAGTGGTATTATGTTACATATGACCAACACTATGTTTAAATCTGCTATGCCAGGAATGGATGATATTATGCGTCAAAATCCCGATTTGATGCAGCAATTTACACAAGCTGCTGTTAATCAAATGGGTACTCAAAATCCTGGATTTGGAAATTTTATGGAAAATATAGTACCTCCTTCTTCTTCTTCATCAAGTCAGATGAAACCACCCGAACCAATGAATACTCAAACCAATCGAAGTACTAGACCCGATATTTATTTTGCACGAGGTCCCCAAACAGAAGGAGGAATTTCAATTAATCAGCCACAAGAAAATCCTAATAAAAGTACGCGAATCAGGCCTGAAATGAATGGTCCTTCTGATCTAGGAGATTTATTGTCAGGTCTTAAAAGTAAAACTGAAAATAAAATTGAATTAGTAGAAGAAAATGATAGTAAAATCAGTATTTCAGACTTAAAGGAATTATCAAATGTAAATTTACCTAAGAAGTCCAAAAGAAGAACTCGTTCTGATAAAAATACAATTAGTCTAGATATTTAAAAATCTAAATAATATTCCTTTAATAACCCACCTGCCATCAAATTATTTATTTTAAAGTTAGGTTGTAGAGATTGAATTGTTAGTAATTTATAAATAATAGAAATATTTGGGTCTTCTAACTCTTTAACAATTTCAAGACTATTCAAATTTGTTTTCATCCTTTGAAAGGAGAATGATTCATTAATAGAAATGGGTATTTGATTATAACCAGACATTATATCTGTTATGGGACTTGTACATTTTAATTCTTTATGAAAACCTGGAATTAAAGTTATAAATAATCCCAACATTACTATATCGTTTTATATTATTATCTTAAACCTCTTTATTAGGATCTATAATAATATAAAAATTTATTTTTTCTTATATATTTTTTTTTTCGTTTTCCTTTTTTTTCCACCTTTTATATTTATTATCTCTCTTTTTGGAAAACTATTAGGAATCTTCATTATGTTGTTGTAAATTGTATTAATATTTCTTTTCCTTGTTTTACATGTTTGATTTTTTAAAACAGACTGAGGAGTATATAAAGGAGATTTTGGATACAAATCTAATAGAATGTCTATTTCATATATTTTTTCATTATTTTTTACTTTTGTATTATATTTACCATCCCATATATAATCTAAAATAGTGAATGGATTATTAGGAAATAAATAAAAAGGGTTACCTTTTCTCAATAAAAACTGCAAATACAAACGAATGTTATATATTATAATTGATTTTACACTAATATTAGACGGTTTTACTAATTCTCTCGTTTTCCACCACGACTTATCACTAACTAGCAACAAAAATTTATCTAATTCTTCTTCTGTCTTTTTTTTATTTAGTTTTCCTTTATCAGTAAATAAAAACAAAGAATTAGAAATAGGTACTTGAGGATCGAGTAAATGAGAATTTAAAACTTTAAAATTTTCATTATATTTAATATTGGAGGAATATCTTATTTGTAAGTATGTATTCATTATATTAACATACTATTTTTAAATTTTGCATAAGCATTATTTTGGGCCATTTCTACTTTTTGTTTCTTAGCCTTTGTCAATACTTTAATTGCATTATTTATCTCTTCTGTAGATATAAATCCATCCCCATCTGTATCTATTAGGTTACTTAATTTTTTCATTGATTTTGGAATTAAACAATAAGGACTATCTTCATTGAATAAATGGTCTGTTAATATTAAAAATGAGGCTGTTAATATAAAAGATACTATTATATCTTTAGTAGCTATGAATGTAATAGCAAAAATTAATAATTGTCTTCCTAATTTATTCCTGATGTAAGCTTCTTGAGATTTACTAAATTTGATTGTTATGTATTTAGAACCTATATTCATGAGCAACATAATTAAACCCGCAAATAATTTACTATTATTTAGTGATTGTATTAAATATTTCAAGTAATCAAGCATATATATATATATATTATTTATTAATTGGTAATGAACATGATTCCTTTGGCCTTAATTCCTCTTCCTTCATTATTAAGTCATTAGAAGGTGAATAGTAATAAGGTTTATAGGTGTCTTTTACTTTATTGTTACTTCCATTGCGCAAGTAAGATAATATTACAACAAAACTAATCAATATAACAAGAAGCCAGGGGTTGTAGTATCCAAAACAAATTATAGTAAAATAAAGAATTAACTTCCCTAAAATGGAATTATGTAATGATTGTAAATCACTAAAATATAGAATCAATAAAAGTAAAAAAAAACAAAAGTATAGCAAATATGGATTTGTCATTTTATATATAAGTATATTATTTCAGTGTAAATTAAATTATTTTTTCTCCATTTTTTATAAGAATGGCTTCATCTTTAGGATATTCAATATTAGGTGAAAATAATTTATCTAAAAATAAAAATAATAATACCAAAAAACCTATTCCTTCAAGCACAAAAGTAAATTCTATGATTAAATTATTACATAACGATGATGAAGATAATTTAGCAGATTTTCAACCTCCTTCTGTTCCAGAATCCTCCGGTGTTGAAAAAACAAAGGCAAAAGAGAGTATGCCTTCTCATGTATCAAAAGAGGCATTTGGACAGTTAAATCCAGAAAATGAAATAAATGATATTCAAGAAATTAACTATCCTCATTCCTATCCTCCTCCTCAATATTATCAACAAGCAACTACCAATATTCAAACTTCCAATGAACCTGCTGTTCTTCAGGAGAAGTTACAATATTTAATTCAACTTATTGAAGAAAACAACGATTCCAAGGTAAATAGTATTACGGAGGAATTGGTTTTGTATTGTTTTTTGGGAGTTTTTGTTATTTTTATTACAGATTCATTTACAAAAATGGGGAAATATATCCGTTAGAGTAATATAAAAGCGTCTTTTGAAACTATTGGTCTAATTCCCATATTGTACAAATAATATGCAGTTGGAGATACACAAACTGGGGTATATTTTAATTTTATATTTTCCAATATAAAATCATTATCAGTTAATCCTTCTATAAACAAAAATTTATAATGTTTTAGTTTTAATAATATTTTATTAAAACCATACACAAACCACTTCTTATCTTTACCTTTCCAAATACTCGCTATTAAATCAATTCCTTTTTTATCTTTATAAAGTGTTGCGGCATCTCTCAAAAAGTATAATCCTTCTAACTTATTATTATTTAAAATTCCATAAATCAACAAATTTTTTGACTCTATTAAATTTATAATATTTATATCTTCTTCTTTTATTATGCACTTATAAGAATTCAAATTGTTTTTAATAAAATCTAACCAATAACTTTGATTATAATTTGTACATTCAATAATTTTATAATTTTGTGGAAGTTCAACATTAAAACACCAGTCAGTTGTGTCAAAGCCATGTGATTTGTAATAAACTAAAGGTACCAAAAAATTAATGCTATTTTCTCGTTTAAACAATGAAATATAGATATTGGGATTTCTTCTTCTTTGGAAATAATGATGAGTTTGGATTAGTTGTGGAGCAATTCCTTGTTTTCTTTTATCAGGATGTACGCATAAATAATCTACATAAAAACAATCAAGTTTTTGATTTTGAATAGTCAGTTCTATTTTACGAGAAGTCATCATTCCTATCATTTCTTTAAAGTTTTTATGTTTATCATAAAATGTTGAAACATAAGATACCTTGTTTTCTAAATAAGGAACAATATGATTAGAGGTTGGACTAAACTTAACATCTTGTAGTTGTAAATAATAATTTTGAATGAACTTTATATTGGGACAAAATTTATCTTTTTGAAAAGAGTCAAATTCTATATTATAAAAGTTGGTAAAACTATTTTTTTGAGGAATATTTTCATCTATTAAACCTGGAGGTACTAACCAGTATAATAAATTATGAACATGAAATACAGGCTGTCTAAACCAGAATTTAAACTTTATTTTCACATATCCATAAAGTAAAATTAGTAACAAAATAAATATTATAAATAAGTGTAAAAACATTATATATAATTTTATATTTATATTACATTATTTAAACCGGCTTTTGTAAAACATAAATATATTGTTGATCGTATTGAGCAAATGATAAATCTATTGTTTTAATTAATATAAACCCTACATTTTTTGCTATTGCTAAAATGTTTTTTTGAGTGTTCATGTACAAAGTATGTTCATTTTTACGAACACGACCATCCTTTTTAAATTTGATTACTTCATGGAAGGTAGCCCGTTTATCTCCTTTCAATTTAAAATCTGATTTATATTCAAAATCTGTGAATTTGACAACCGAATTTGTTATTCTTTCTTTTGCATATTTTTGAGGTGAAACCACTAACAATGGATTACCTGCTTCAATGATTGGGTCGAAATTATCTTCATTTACTAAATGAATACATAAAAACCCATTTGGAACTAGCCAAGAATAAGCATTTTGGAAAAATAATTTCTTATTTTGGATATTATAAATGGTAAAATAAAAACAAGTTATATGTGAAAAAGTATTGGGATCAAATAAAATTGATTTTAAAACATCACCTTGAATATAGTCATTATTGGGATAATTTTCCTTGGCTTTCTTTACCATTGCTTTAGAACTATCTAATCCCATACTTTTGATCCCTTTCTTTATAAATAAATCTACATGATGTCCTGTTCCTGAACCAATATCTAAGAGACGACTCTGTTGATTATGTTCTGTAGCCGCTAAAATTTCAATAATTTCATAATTATTTTTATTTGGATTATATACTAAATCATCGTAAATATTGGCATAAAAATCATCATAAATATCATGTTGCTTTAATTCAAATTTTTTTGAAATTGATGAAAATCCTTCCTTATATGGAAATAATACCTTGTACAAGTATATTATAACAATACTAATTATAAATAATAATATAAGAAGATTCCATGTTGTAAGTTTTTTATACATTTATATGTATAGTTGTTATTTTTTTTCTATTTGTTATTACTATATTTTATGGATCCGTATTTAATTAATGATAAAAGAACACCACAAGATTTTCATATTATTTCTTTTTCAGGATATAAAAAAAGTGAAGTTAAATCAGAATTAATTAAATCTATTAGTCACTCTAAAATTGAAAATGCTTGTAATTGGTCTATTGAATTACTTTGTTCAGGACATTTAATTGAATTATGGGAAATAATATTTATTATTATGTCTAAAAAAATACATCTTGCTAATCCACTTTTACCTACCTATATTTGCTTACGATTTAAGACATTTAAAACAATTATTAAGGAATATATTAATAACGAACTTGAAATAAGAAATAATATTTCTATTCGTTCTTTATTTATTGAAATTATTTCTATTTTATGTTTTTCTCAAAAAAAACCTAGTATTGAATTTATTAAAGTTCCATGTGATGATTTTGAAATAATTAATTTAGCTTCAAAGCTTAAGGCACCCGATGTTTCGTTTGTTACTCCTTTTTTTAAATTACATGATCCTAAAGAAATTTTTATGGCGCTCAATGAATTTATTTATCAAATTAAAAATAAAAACTTTTATATGACTTGTTATTGGATTGAATGGATAATTGAATTCGATTCAATTTGTAGAAAAAAGAAAAAAATTATTTTTTGTCAGAAAAGAGATTATGATGTAGAGGATAAGTATAAAACTGATATAATTTGGATATGTTGGGATATTCTTATTAAATTTTCGAGAGAAAATAATATTGTTCATAAAATAATGAATAGTTTAAATAATATTTTTACATGTAGATATTCAGTTGGAACCAAAAAAAAAAGAAAAGGAATATTATATTTTGCAATTGAATTATTAACTGAAAAATATGATTTAAGTATTCCAATCGTAACTGAATCAAATAAACAAAAAGTGGATGAAATAATAAAAAAAAATAAACTTATTTTTAAAAGTATAATTTCTAAAAATAAAGAAACAATTGGTGAAGCCGAGGAACAAAATAAAATAATTACGAATCTTGATAAAACAAATCAGAAGTTAGAAATGTTATATAATTAGTTCTCTTTTTTAAGCTCAGATTCTAAATTTAAATACCAATTTTCATTTTTTTTTCCGAATGAAATTTCCAATATCCAAGGATTAATATTCTTCTTTAATTCAATTTTATTTTTAAAATCCATTGGAATAAATTGACAAAATCCTATCCCTCTCCAATATTTTTCAACTGTTTCCTCTTTATTTTCAATATTTTCAAGAACGCATTCATTATATCCTCCCCACAGTACAATGTTTATATGATTATATTCATGATTATGCAATTCACTATCCGAAAATTGTAATTTGTTTATTCCAATTCGAATATTATTACCTACTAACCCAAAAGTATGAAGTAGATAACTATCATTCATATTACATGTCTTTGTCTTTTTATTCGACCAAATCATAATTTGTTCCCATAATGAAAAACACAAAGAAGCTACAACAATAAGAAAACCTGTAATTACAGTGAATAAAATAAACAATAAATTTAAAATATTTTCAATTAATCGATTATAATCTATTTTATTAATAATTTCTGTAAATTTATCAATAAAAAATTGGACTCCTTCTACTTCATAGATCATACCTTATTAAATAAAAAATTGTTTATATTGATTTAGATATAATTTTTGGTAGTTTTAAAAATGTATTAAAAAACTATAGCCATGAGCTGTAATAATTATTTTACTTATTATAGGAAAAAGTATTGTGATAATAATTGCAATTGTTGTAATTCTGGAGAAGGAACTCAAGGACCACCTGGTCCGCAAGGTCCTCAAGGCGAAAAAGGAGATACTGGTGATACTGGTCCTCAAGGCGAAAAAGGAGATACTGGTGATACTGGTCCTCAAGGCGAAAAAGGAGATACT
>Ga0209335_10001533_pt1 | contig 26389 bp, 22 predicted proteins | sample COG_09_FD_184753 | JGI IMG/M metagenome (GOLD analysis project Ga0209335, IMG submission 184753) | Pelagic Microbial community sample from North Sea - COGITO 998_met_09 (SPAdes) (version 2) | ecosystem: Environmental > Aquatic > Marine > Neritic zone/Coastal water | place: Helgoland, sampling...
TCCTCTACCCGGTCGAGCATCTGTTTGGATGCTTTATTCGTAAAAGTGAGTAAAAGGATTTCTTCTGGACTTACTCCTTCAGTCAGTAAATATGCAACACGATAGGTAAGAGTCCGTGTTTTACCCGAGCCTGCTCCGGCTAAAACAAGTGCTGGTCCAAAGGGTGCTGTTACTGCTCTGAACTGATCTGCATTAAGCTCAGATTTAAAATCAATCGTAGCTTCATCTTTTGTCGGTTTCGGCGAACCGAACATATCGTCTTCTTCGTCTTCGTAATCGTACACGGCAAATACCTTTCACCCAAAGGGGTGAAACGAGCAAGCGTTTTCAGCTTTTTTCTAGATCTAATGGCGCTAAATGATCCCTGTGGATCACTTCTGGTCTTTTTTTCCCCGGAAACATGTTAAGAATCTCCTTATTTTGTTTGCCCTTAATTTTACTGAGCTCGCGATGGCTGAACCTCGAGATACCGCGGGCAAATACTCGGTTGTCAGAATCTATAATTTCAACAACATCCGCTTTTTCAAAATTTCCCGAGAAGGATGAGATGTCGATAGCGAGAAGACTGCCACCTTGATTGACAATGGAATCCACTGCTCCAGAATCCGCAGTAATTGAACCTTTGGGTGCTGGGAAAAAAGCCAGCCATTTTTTTCTTTCAGATAATTCTAATCCAGATGGAGCAAAGAAAGTCCCTTGAATAATTTCTCCTTTAATAATTCCTTCGAGGTGAGATGGGTTTTCTCCACTTCCAATAAAGACTGCACAACCTGAACCTGTAGCGATTTTTGCGGCTTCAATTTTAGTCACCATTCCTCCTACTGCGGTCTCACTCGAAGTACCCTTGGCCATCGATTCGATTGATGGAGTTACCTCAGCAACAAAGGGGATTAAAGTTCCAGAGGTTGGATGTGTCATTAGACCCTTAGCAGTTGATAGAATAATAAGAAAATTAGCTTTACCGATTGATGCGAGTAATGCGGATAAAACATCGTTGTCTCCAAATTTAATTTCCTCATCACTAACAGAATCATTTTCATTAACGATGGGGATAATTTTATTCTGAGAAAGTACACTTAAGGTCTCCTGAACTTTTTGCGTTCGTTTTATACTTTCAAAATCCTCCCTTGTTAAAAGGACCTGGGATGCAGTTAACCCTTCTTTTTCAAGAGATTTACTCCATGCATTCATCAATAAACACTGGCCAATTGATGCACAGGCTCTTAACAATGCCAAGCCTTTCGGCCTTTCCTTTAAACCAAGTTTGCCCATACCCAACCCAACCGCACCGGAACTAACGATAATGAATTCAGTTCCCAAATTGGACATTTTAGCCATACTTTCAGCCAATTTTTCCATTCTGTCCGTTCTGATGTTTCCTTTGCCTGCAGAAAGGATACCAGTTCCCAGTTTGATTATGACTTTTTTCAATTCAAATTATAGAATTATTTAGCCAGAATGGGCTTAGAAATTAGCGCACATTAAAATGGAACGTTTAAACTTGCCTAAGATCTGCCTCTTTTGATGATAAGGCCTCATTGATCTTTGCCACTGCATCATCTGTATTTTTTTGCACATCTTTTTCTGCTCTTTTAACATCATCTTCGGATAACCCATCTTTTTGAGCAACTTTAAGTGCATCCATTGCTTCTTTTCTGGATGCACGAATTCCAATTCTGCTGTGTTCAGCAAATCCTTGAGCCAGTTTACAGAGTTCTTCTCTTCTCTCTCCGCTGAGTTCAGGAATAGGCAGTCGGATAATTTCTCCGGTAATTAAAGGGGTAATTCCCAACTTTGCTTCCAAAAGTGCTTTTTCAATTGGTGCACAAGTTGATTTGTCCCATGGTTGAATTTGAATGGTTCGGGCATCAGGAGTTGTTATCGCGGCAACATCACGAAGTTTCATTGCGGATCCGTAAACATCGACGGAAATATTTTCTACCATGGATGAATTGGCTTTCCCCGTATGTAACGATGAAAACTCATGATTGGCATGATCAATACATTTGCTCATGTCTTGGTTCATTTTGTCAAAAATCTCTTTTGGTTCCATAGTAAAATTAGTTTTTTCTTTAGGTTTACATTATGAAGGACAATTTATGTAACAAAAGTCCCGATACTTTCTCCAGCCACTGCTTTTCGAATAGAATGCTTTTGGTTTAGGTTAAACACGAGTATAGGCATCTTATTGTCCATACAGAGTGAAAAAGCAGTTGAATCCATTACGGAAAGCCTTTTCTCTAAACAGTCCATGTAGCTTAATTGATCAAATTTCACTGCATCATCATATTTGTGAGGGTCCTTATCATAAATCCCATCAACTTTTGTGGCTTTGAGAATAATTTCAGCTGAAATCTCGCTAGCTCGCAATGCCGCTGTTGTATCCGTTGAAAAGTAAGGATTACCTGTTCCAGAAACAAAAATTACAATTCGCCCACGCTCGAGATGTCTGATTGCCCGTCTTTGTATGTAGGGTTCGGCTAGTTTGTCCATAGGAATTGCACTTTGCACCCGAACAACTGAGCCCATTTTTTCGAGCCTATCCATGATGGCTAACCCATTTATTACTGTCGCAAGCATGCCCATTGAGTCTCCGGTTGTTCTATCGATTCCCTTGTCCGCTCCCTGAAGACCGCGAAATATGTTTCCACCGCCCACCACAAGCCCAACTTCTACGCCCATGTCAGAAACGGCTTTAATTTCTGAGCATATATTTTCTAGTGCTTTTGCATATATGGGTTCACCTTCGCTTCTACTTCCCAGAATTTCTCCGCTAATTTTAAGTATGATTCGTTTAAATTTATTAGGCATATCTAAGGTTATTAATAAGCAAGAATCTTGACTTTAAGCGAGGAGTAATCATTTTAAATAATGTAGCCTGGTGGTGTAATGGTAGCACAGGAGTTTTTGGTACTCTCAGTCGGGGTTCGAATCCCTGCCGGGCTGCCACTTTTCCGACATCCACAATTTTTTCGATTCAGGAATTATTGAGGGGGTGGCGGTAGGTCAAACGGATCGAAAGTAGGCGGTGGCGGTGGTGGTGGTGGAATGACATTAATATCTCCATCTGAAACACTTGGGTTTGTATCAGGGGCACCAAAGATATCTTCCAAGGGAACCAAGTCGGGATTTGTTTTATTATCATCATTACCATTTTCAGTAGATTCGAAGGGGTTCAACTGGTTAGAATTTGCCGGTGGTTCAGGTATATTTGGGAGGGTTGACTCAAATGGGTTTGTACTCGGAGGGGGAGGGGGAGGGGGAACGAACTGTTCAACTTCTGGTGATGAAGCAGGCGGAGTTTCAAACGGATTGAATGTGGAAGGAGGGGGAGGCGGTGGTGGTGGCAAATTACCATTTTCAGCTTGGATCTCTGGACTTGAATTTTGTACGGGAGTCGGAAGAATGGGTTTATCTTCAAAAGGATTAAATGCGGGAGGTGCCGCAGGAGGTAGCGGTAAATTACTTTCTATGTTTGGACTATTAGTTTGATTAGGCTCTTGTGCAAAAGGGTCGTAAGGAGTGGGAGCCGTATCATCGATGGAGGGAGGAGGCGGTGTAAGCTTTTCGTTCGTGGGGGTTTCTATTTTTGGCAAGTCTTTTGGACTAGGAATGATGCTTGGCTTCTGGTTTTCTGTGTTCAAATTTCGATCGGAAGGGAGGGCTGGTGGTGGAGATGTCTCGACCGGACTTTTCGTACTTGCTTTTATTGGCTCCACTACATTCTTTTCTTCAACTTCTATGATTGAAGAATTCACTTTTGAATTATCAATTTTTTCGGGTGCGGAATCGGAAAACTTTTGTCCAGAGAGAAGATCCTGAGAGGGTTTTCCTTCAATGAAACGAATCTCAGATATCTTTCTTCCATTAGAATCCCATTCAGTACATATTCCATGTTCTAAATTATTTTCAAAATTGTAATCAAACTGAATTTGTCCATTTGGAAACCAGCCCTGAGATTTCCCTTCCATCATATCATCATCAAAAAAAGCAGTTAGCCTTTTTTGTCCATCTTCATACCAAACTGTGCGTAGTCCATGCTGTTTATCCTTTTGGTAAAAAAGACCGATCTTTCTTTGACCATTTGGATACCATTCTGATGAAGGACCTTCTCTTCGACCATGCCTGTAAACGGTGGACGATTTTTCAAGCCCATCGGGATACCATTCAAATGCTTCTCCGTGAGGTTTATTTTCTCGCATGTCCACTTCAAAAATTTTGGTTCCGTTGGGATGCCATTCACTTTTTTGCCCGTTTAGCTTACCGCTGAGGTAATTTTCTCGGTGCAGAAGTTCGCCGGTTATTCTGTATTCTTCTGCTTTACCATTTTTTATTCCGTTCTTGTAATTAACAATACGTCTAATGCGACCGTTGTAAAAGTACTCTGTAGTGGTGCCATGTTTTTTGCCATCCAACCACCCGGAAACAGATTTTGTAGGGCTTTGTTCAAAAGTTTCTATAGCTTCACCACTAAATGGTTTACCTGCCCTCGAAAAGTTACCATCTCTACCTGTTATTCTAACTAAGCCTTTGTCATCTAGGTTTAACCAATGCAGCATAACAGTTTTGTCTTTTCTGAAATTAGCGTTTGGTACTGAGGACCTTTGCGAACACGAAGAAAAAAGGATACCGATTAAGGTAGCGAAAATAGGCAAAGTAATCTTATTCATCATTCTTTTTAATGCCGATGCATAAACTGTCTTGCAAGAGTTTTTACAACTTAAGCTTTTCTAGCCTTATTATATTGTTCTGAAATATAGACTCTGAATGGTTATCCCACAGAAGAATAATGAAAATTAAAACTTCGTTTAAATATTGAGAACATAAGATGATATTTAGTAATAATTTTAGGTAGAGTTTCTTTACATAGAGATTATATTATGTAGTTAGTTTTTGCCGATTTTTAGAATATTGTAAAAATCTTAAGCTTAGGGACACCTGAGTGTGTCTAAAGCAATTATGTGCCATCTTCAATTTTTTGAAAAAGTTCCTCTAAATCACGGCGGTTTTTTTTGGTTGGTCTTCCCTTAGCAGATGAAGATGTATAGTATTTTCTATTTTTGTTAAATGCCTCTTCTTTTCGTTTTTCATCTTGTGAGGTTAAGTCTTCTATATAATCCTTTAAACATTTAGCCGCTACTCGACATTTTAGAACTTTGATGACATGAATTTTTTTAATGTGTGATGGACGATTAACTTTTATTAAATCCCCTGGTTTGATTTGGCGTGATGGCTTAACTGGTTTGTCGTTGATAGTAATCCAGTTTCTTTTACAGGCATCGGTTGATAGGGATCGAGTCTTGAATTGTCGAACTGCCCACAAAAATTGATCCAGACGAACTTTACTTTGAGGTGTTTCCATGAGATCTAGCTTTTTTGGGAAAGTTTGATTTCGAGAGAGATTTTGTTGCCAAATGCAGTAGTAATTACAAGAGCATCCTTGGAACTTTCTCCTAGGGTTACCTCTTTTATTGTATCTGGTCTAATACCTGATTTGTTAAGTATGTATGGAAGGAAGTTTATGATTTCAGGAGGAAATGAAGTGAAGTCTGGGATGACAAAGTCTCGCTTAGAGAGTTCGAGTCCTGAAAGAAGAAGTCGAAACCTGTCCTCGTCCTTTAGCTGAAGGCCTCGTGCAATTTTATCTATTGTATTGCACCCGGCTGTTCTAATACCATTTTCCAAGTCATTGACAATTGAAGTGGAGACTCCACTGAGAGAAGATAGCTCAGGTTGAGTATAGCCTGCACTCTTTCTGAAATATTTCAGCACTTTTCCAAGTTTCAATAGTTTCTTTTTTAAATCAACCATCAAGTATGGTTTGCTGATTTAATAATACTTTTCAATTAAAATATTTTATTATTTAATAATTCGGGCCCGAAAAATACCAGTTTTATTATTATCGAGAGATTGATTTTGATCAACGGGAAGTAATTCAATGATGAATTCTCCTTGGGCATTTCCATCAATGGTTTTTAAATTTTGCTCTACTGTTAATTGGTCAGTACTGGGTTTATTTATTATTGGTTGATCAGTTGAGCTGAATTTCCCAAATTCTCGAAAAGAATCAATCCACGGTTTGATGAAATTTTTGTTTTGATAAGCAAAAAAACTTAAGCCTGATATTATGACAAATAGGGAAATGTATAGAATCCAGCGACCATTTTCATGAGATGGTGGTTTGCTTGGCTTGGGACCTTGTGTGCTTTCGTCCCACTCATTCCATTCTTTTTTACTTTTCCTTATTTCGATGATTGAACCAGTTAAAATGGCCAGCTCGTAAAGAATGTAAAGGGGTATGGTAAGAATGCATAAGCTGACTGGATCTCCTCCTGGGGTAATTAATGCCGCAGATACCATTAAGATAACTAGAACTAACCTTCGATTTTCTCTTAGTTTACGAACACTTAAAATGCCGATCTTAATAAGAAGAATGAGTACAAGTGGGAATTGAAAAGCTATACCCACTGCAAAAGTCATCCAAATAATCGTACTGTAATAATTTCCAGCTTCGGGTCTATACACATCAAGTCCAAGCACATTGAAAGAGAACTCAATTGTAAACGCGAGCGAGTACGGGAGGATAAAGAAATATGTCATTGAAGCACCTGCAATAAATAAAAAAGTTGCAGCGACACATCCTGGGAAAAATATTTTTTTCTCATCTTTCGTTAATCCGGGCACAACGAAGGAACCGACGAAGTATAAAATAAGTGGTAGGGAAATGCCTATTCCCCCAAGGAAGCATATTTTCATGGCAATGAAAATAGGGGAGTAGGATCGAATGACTTGGAGTAAATTCCTACTCTGCCCACCTGAAAAGTGGGTGAGAATTCTGGTGCGGTGATGGGGGTCGGTAATTCCCCATTGAATTAGATTATTCTCTCTGGCATTTCGTAGCATGCCTAGATCAACCTCTTCCTCATCAAGTAACTTAATGTATTGTTCGAGGCCGATCGTTTGAAGGTCAATATCAATGACGCCAAAATCCTCAACTGCACTGATAAGTGGCATTTGTAAAAGTTTAACCGAGTCTTGCATAAAGATGGCAACGCCTATGCACCCTGCAAGAAAAGCTATGATAGCTTTAAAAATTACCCACCTTAGTTCCTCAAGATGCTGAAGGAAGTGCATTTCATTTGGGTTATTCTTTCCTTTTTTCTTTTTAATGATCCCTAAAAGGCCATCGTCTTTAAACTTTTCACCAAACGTTTTCGGCTGTTTTGGGGTTTCGTTCATGTAGGAATTTTCAAAATGCTAGTTTAAAAAGTAATCGTTCATAATGACATCTTTATTTTATTCGTCCATATCAAAGAAAATAATAAATGAAGAGAAAATAGTAACTTTAAAGACATACATTGACAAATGTCCTAAAAAATAAGATAAAACTCATTCAAATTTTATCTGTATGGTTATGAATCATTAGTAATTTATTGTACGGATATGTTCATTAAGACCTTAATCAAACATCATTCAAATGGCCCAAAAAAAGAAGTCTAAATCCGTTAAAACAAAATCGTCCGCTAGGTCGGCAACCTCTTCAAAGTCGAAGGCAAGTAAAGTCAAAAACCATAAATATGTTTATGATTTCGGTAAAAAAACTGATGGAGACGCAAAGCAACGCGAACTTCTGGGCGGAAAGGGAGCGAATCTTGCTGAAATGGCCAAAATCGGGCTGCCTGTCCCTCCCGGGTTTACAATTTCAACCGAGGTTTGCACTTATTTTTATAAAAATAAAAAGTCTTACCCGAAAGTATTGGACGACCAAATTCGTGCTTCTGTTGCTTTAATGGAAAAACAACTTGGGCAAAAATTGGGAGACCTCAAGAAACCTTTACTTTTGTCAGTTAGATCAGGTGCACGGGATTCCATGCCAGGCATGATGGATACAATACTGAACCTTGGTCTTAATGATGATACAGTCGAAGCCTTGGCAAAGGCTTCAGGTAATTCCCGATTTGCATGGGATTGTTATCGTCGATTTATTCAAATGTATGGCGATGTGGTTATGGGAGTGCAAAAGCTTCCCAGTGAAGACCATGACCCCTTTGAAGCGATTATCGAAGATTTTAAGAAAGAGATTTTTCCAAAAGAAAAAGGGGAGGTTGATGATTCAAGAATATCATCTGACCAAATGAAAGAACTGGTATCTCGCTTTAAACTACTGGTCAAGAAGAGATCCGGAAATGACTTTCCTACCTGCCCATGGCAGCAACTAGAAGGTTCAGTTGGTGCAGTATTTAGTTCATGGATGAATGACCGTGCTATTGTATATCGTAGAAAATACGGTATTCCTGCAGAATGGGGAACGGCTGTGAATGTGCAGGCAATGGTTTTTGGAAACACCGGGAAAAAATCCGGTTCAGGAGTTGGATTTACCAGAGATCCAGCAACTGGAGAAAAGGTGCTTTATGGAGAATTCCTCACAGATGCACAGGGTGAAGATGTTGTTGCTGGTGTACGGACTCCACAGCCAGTTGCGAAGCTTAAACGTGTTTTACCAAAACCCTTTAAAGAATTGGTATTGGTTCAGAAAAAGTTGGAGAAGCATTTTAAGGATATGCAGGACTTTGAGTTTACAATTGAAAATGAAAAATTGTACATGCTTCAAACTCGAAACGGTAAGCGGACAGGACTTGCTGCAGTGCGAATTGCAACTGAGATGGTCAAGGAAAGATTAATCGATTGGAAGACTGCAATTACTAAAGTACCTGCCGATCAGTTAGATCAGGTATTGGCACCAGTATTTGATGCAGCTGCTGAGAAAGCCGCAAAAGGTCTTTGCAAAGGTCTTCCTGCTGGGCCAGGTGCTGCCTCTGGCAAAATTTGCTTAAATGCAGAACGAGCTGTGGAAGCGGCGAAGAAAGGAAATGTTTTACTTGTGCGTCAAGAAACTTCGCCTGAGGATTTGCGTGGAATGATTGCTGCGGAAGGGATTTTGACTGCCCGCGGGGGAGTTTCCTCTCACGCCGCATTGGTTGCTCGTCAAATGGGTAAGGTATGTGTCTGTGGAGCTGCCGAACTCGAAGTGGATTACCATAGTAAGACTGTTAAAGTTGGGGGTAAGACCTTTAAAGAAGGTGATTACATGTCCATAAACGGAACAACAGGAGAAGTTTTTGCGGGGGAATTAAAAACCGCTCCCTCAGAGATTATTCAGGTTCTTATTGAGAAAAAACTGGATCCAAAGAAAAGTCGTGCCTACCAAAATTTTGCACAAATTATGAAATGGTGTGAGCAGGCAACCAAGATGGAAGTTCGTACAAATGCGGATTCTCCTTCTCAAGTTGCCAATGCAGTTGCTTTTGGTGCCACTGGGATCGGGCTTTGCCGAACAGAACACATGTTCTTCGAGGGCAACCGAATTGATGCGATGCGTCAAATGATATTAGCTGATGATGAACAAGCACGGCGCAAGGCACTCAAAAAATTACTTCCTTATCAAAGACGTGATTTTCAGGGGATTTTTAAAGCACTTGAGGGAAAGCCAGCCACAATCCGCTTGCTTGATCCTCCCTTGCATGAATTCCTTCCCCATGACCAGGCTGCACAAAGAGATTTAGCTAAGAAACTAGGAGTGACCTTAGCCTCAATCAAAAAGCGGGTCGAAGACCTACATGAGTTTAATCCGATGCTTGGACACCGCGGTTGCCGATTAGGAATTTCATACCCTGAGGTAACAGAAATGCAGGCACAAGCTATCTTTGAAGCTGCTATTTTAGCCAAGAAATCCGGAATAGAGGTTAAACCTGAGCTTATGGTTCCCTTAGTTGGATTTCCTCGCGAATTGGAATTACAGGTAGATGTAATTCATGAAACAGCGAAGAAAGTTTTTGCGGCGAAAGGAGAAAAAGTTAAGTACCTTGTTGGTACAATGATTGAAATCCCCCGAGCTGCTTTAGTAGCAGATGAAATTGCTAAGACTGCTCAATTCTTTAGTTTTGGTACCAATGACTTGACTCAGACTACAATGGGAATGAGTCGTGATGATTCGGGGAGCTTTCTTCCTAATTACACAGAGTTGGATATTTTGGAAGCAAATCCTTTTGCCAGTGTTGACCAAAGTGGTGTCGGGCAGTTAATGGAAATTGCAGTTAAGAAAGGAAAGTCTTCGCGCCGAGGAATTAAGCTCGGAATTTGCGGAGAGCATGGTGGTGATCCGAGCAGTGTTGAATTCTGTCATAAGATTGGTCTGAACTATGTAAGTTGTTCACCTTTCCGAGTGCCAACAGCACGGTTAGCCGCTGCGCAGGCGGCGGTTTCTTGATATTATTCTACTTAATTAATTTTATAAAAAGGACCGGGTACTTGCCTGGTCCTTTTTTTAGGCTTCTGACTTAATTTTCTAAAGTGTTTGAGGTAAAGGAAAAGCCTAGAAAGGTGGAGCGTGCTTTTTTACTCTCCGTGGTCAAACGAAAGGATGAAGAAAATTATGCTAATCTATTGCTAAATGAACTTTCTGAGTTGGTAGGCAATCTTGGTATAAAAGTTGTCGGAAGCACAGTATTTCGCGTGCGTAAAACTTTTCCGGGTCATATTTTGGGAAAAGGAAAATGCGATGAGATTTCAGAGCAAGTTGGAGATTTAAAATGTGATGTCATAATTTTTGATAATGAAATCACCCCAGGTCAGCAAAGAAACTGGGAGGAGCTAACTAAGATACTTGTGATTGATCGACACGAGGTTATTTTAGATGTGTTTGCCGAACGGGCTCAGACTAAAGAAGCAGTATTACAAGTCCAGTTGGCACGCCTAGAATATTCTTTACCAAGGTTGAGGCGTGCCTGGACCCATTTGGATCGCCAGCGGGGTGGAGGAGTAACTCAGCGTGGTGAAGGAGAAGCCCAGATCGAATTGGATCAGCGAATGCTAAGAGATAAAATTTCTTCCACAAAAAAAGAAATTAAACAAGTTTCGAGCCGTAGAGTTACAAGCCGTAAGAAGAGGCAGCGAATTCCGTTGGCAACAATTGCAATTGTTGGTTATACGAATGCGGGTAAGTCGACTTTGTTGAACCAGATTACTGGATCAACTGTTCTTTCAGAGGATAAGCTTTTTGCCACATTGGACCCTACGAGCAGAAGAGCAAAGTTGCCCGGTGGTCGAACAGTAATTTTAACTGATACCGTTGGTTTCATACGTAAATTACCCCATCGTCTCATCGATGCCTTCAAGGCGACTCTAGAAGAGGCACTTGTCGCAGATATCCTTTTACATGTTGTTGATTTTTCGAGTCCAGAATATAGGGATCACCTGCTGGCGACTCAAGAGGTGGTGAATGAACTTGGTGCCGCAGATAAAGATACAATAATTATCTATAATAAAATTGATAATGGAGTGGACGAATCGAGTCGGTTGCAGGTCCGCGCACAGGATCAATTACATGTCTTTACAAGTTGTAAAACGAATGAAGGAATTGAAGAACTTCTATCGATGATCGAGGAGAAACTAAATAAAAGTATGGAGGTTTCGGAGTATCTTATACCCCATAATAGGTATGACCTTATAGCTAAACTGCGTAATCAAGGATCAATTTGTGAAGAAGAGATAGTAGATACTGGTGTAAAAATTACAGCTAGTCCGAGAGGGGGATTGGAAGAACTCCTTTCGGAATTCAAAACAGTTTAAATAATAAAACTAACGGCGGGTTCTTTGATAATCAACTAGTGTTACTCGAAACATATTGACTGCCATCCAAAAAACTCCTGACATACAAAAAGATGTCATACTTGCTACAATATTTACCGCAGTAGGATCTTCGGAAGGTACATGCGGTATCAAGACATCTCTCATGTAGAAAAAAAATAAAACCGTAAGAATGAGGTCTATAACAATTCCTTTTTTGGAAATGAGGGGTTGTTCATTTGAGTCATTAGACATGGTATTAATAATATTCAAAAAATTGTTTCCGTCAATTCATTCCTAAACTTTCACGCGTTCCAAAATACGATCCTTGATTTCAGATACATGTAATTGATTAAGTGTGCTTGGATGAATCCTATTAATGTGGAGTGATGGCAAATGATCAAGCTTCTCATGTAAAATAAGATTTCGGTTGGCACCGACCTCATCAACCCGATCGATTGGGGTAAAATGGGGAGCTGTTTTAAATGCTTCAGGACATTCGGAAATAATTTCCTTTATTGTTATTACAGCATCAGCAAAACGATCTAGTTCCGATTTAGTATAGCTTTCAGTTGGCTCAATCATCAATCCAAAGACTTCGGGGAATGCGACAGTTGGGGCATGGAAACCAAAATCTAAAAAAAGTTTTCCAACTTGTGGAATTGCCTGACTTTTAGGAATGCCTACTTTTTCGAGTTTGGAAAAATCTTCTTCACTTAATGTTAAGATAAACTCATGCATTCTGGGCACAGAAGAAGAGTTAGCGGGAAGGGTGGGGAAGTGATTTTTTAATCGAGCATGCAGGTAACGGGCTGATAGAACAGCAATAGATGACATTCGCGGAACTCCTTCGTTTCCAAGTCTTAAAAGATAAGAATATGCACGTACTTTATGACCAAAGTTTCCCCAGTTTCGGTGGAAGGAACCAATAGTTTTAGAAGGGGATACAGATTTGAACAAACCATTCTGTTGTTTAGCAATTTGAAAGCCGGGAAGAAAATCAATCAGTTTTTCAGAAACAGCGACAATAGCATCGCCAGGCCCCCCACCTCCATGTGGAATAGTCCAAGTTTTGTGCAAATTATTATGAACGGCATCAACACCAAGTTTACCAAGGTCAACTTTTCCGGCTATAGCGTTCATATTTGCTCCATCCATGTAAACCAACCCACCTGCTTCATGTACTCTCTTGGCAATTTGATGAAACTCTTCTTCAAAAAGACCTGATGTGTTTGGGTTTGTTATCATTACTCCGCACAATCGAGACTTAAAGGTTTCTAATTTGATATCGAAATCTTCCAAATCAATCATGCCTTGCTCATTTGCTTGCAAGTAAACAATGCCATCGTCGTTGGTAAATCCAGCCATCGTGGCGGTGGCAAAGTTTGTTCCATGAGCGGACCGAGGAATAAATACAACATCTCTATCGAAATCCTGCATTGAACGATGATAGGCTTGAAATAGTTTTAATCCAACTAGTTCGCCCTGTGCGCCTGCAACGGGTTGAGTAGTCACGCCCGGTAAACCAGTTATGTTTTTAAACCACTCTTGGATTTCGAATAAAATTTCCAAGGGTCCCTGTGCATCTGATTCTGGTGCCTGTGGGTGGACATTAGAGAAACCGGGAAGGGATGCTGCCCAATCATTGAGCAATGGGTTATACTTCATGGTGCATGAACCAAGTGGGTAACATCCATCATCGGGGCTCACATTTAATTCAGCTAGTTTTTGATAGTATTGAGATAGTTCATCAAATGAGAATCCGGGCAGTTTAATATTCTGTTTTCTAAGCAATTTAGAGTCTATGGTGATTGAATCATTATTTTGACAAGACTCTCCATGGGGCTCGAAGTTATTATTGAAAAAAGAAATAAGTTGATCGACCGATTTTTCATTGTGAATATCGGTGAATGTAAGTTTTATGAGATGCCTTTTACTACTTGATTTGATTCGGTCAGAAACATCAATACCTAGGTGAATGTTCGAATGGTTAGCTTTCCCTAAGAGCTCTGCGGTGGGAATATCTGTTTCCAATACAAGTTCATTGAAACTATCCGTATGGGGGAATGCTTCTTTTATTCCTTTTAGTTGGCGAATAGATGATATAACAGATTTTTTTACTTCAAGTGCTTCTCGAATTGAGTTTGCCATTCCTTTTTCCCCTTTGCCAAGTAATGCAGCACCAGCAAGAGTGGCAAGAAAGGCTTGGTTCGAACATACATTGGATGTGGCTTTCTCTTTCCGAATGTGTTGCTCACGGGTAGAGAGAACCATAACAAAACAGTCTCTTCCGTTTAAATCCTTTGCTTTTCCGATATACCTACCGGGGGAGGCGCGTAAATCTTTTTTATTGGTATCGTTGTGCCTACACCCGAAAATACCCAGTCCTGGTCCACCGAAATTTGGTTCGATAGCAAGATGCTGAGCTTCTCCAACAATAAAATCAGCTCCTTTCTCGCCAAATTCAATGGGCGGTTTTATCCCCCCTGTACCAAGAAGAATAGGGTCAATACACGCGATGGATCTAATTTTATTTGAGGCTGTGAAGTCTGTAAGGAAATCGACATCTTCCAGTAGTCCAAGCGAATTGACCTGAGGGAATACAAATGCAGAGATTTTTTCTGTTTCATTTGTAGTCAGTTTTTGAAGCCAACCATACTCAATAAGACCGGTTTCTGGATTAGTTGGTGCATATATAAATTTTAGTGTGGTTTCTTCGGATAATGTGTTGATAACTTTGACTTCGGAATCAAATAATGTTCCCGCCAATAAAACTACACCTCCTTTTTTGTTAGTACGGATAGCACAAGTAATTGCTTCAAAAATAGCGGCAGACCGATCATAGAGTGAGGTATTTATAGCTTCAAAACCAGTTAGGGAAGCTAAAGCACATTGGTAAATCCAATGTGTTACTAATGTGCCTTGACTTCTTTCAGGTTGGTAAGGTGTGTAGGAGGTACTGAGGGGGCGAAGTTTGGATACCAATTCGACGATAGGGTGGGTTTGCCAATGAGGAAGTGCATCCCCGATGAAAGAGGTTTTGAGGTTGGATTTACCTGCAATTTTTGAAAGTCGGCTTACAGCAGATTCATAATCCAGTTCGTCTGGAACTGCTGGGCCTGATGGAAATTGAAATTGTAGAGGGATATGAGAAAATAAATCGTCCAAGGTTTCCAAATCAATGAAGTGAAGCATTTCTTGGATATCTTTGTTATCAGCAGTAATGTAGTGTCGTGAATTCTCCCTAGGAAACTCCTGGGGATCATATGGTAAAGTAATGTCGGAAACTCCTGTAGATACGACTTTTTTTGAATGTGAAATATTCATTAGGCTTAAACTAGTTTACCACTATTAAAATAGGAATTTTAAGATGTTAACGTACATAAAATATTCGTTATCTTGATAAATCTCAAATAACAGTTAGTTATCAGCCTCTGATAAAATAAGAATTTTTTTAGATTAGATAATTTTATACTTACAACCCATTAATAAGCGAAGTCTAGGTTGGTGATTAATATTTAAAAATGCCAATAAAAAACAAAATTATTTTGTTTCGATCCCCTTTTCCCAAAAATATCTTTCAACAATTGTTCCTTTTTCGTCTAAAATTAATTCTTCACCATGAAGCTGTCCATTGAGAAGGTTTACTTCCCCTAACAAAGATCCACTTTCACTAAGAACCTGCATTTTTCCAGTGAAAGGAACTTTGGTTTCAACATCTTTGACAGTATCGATTCCACCAATGGTTTCAGTGAAAAATAGTTCTTCAGCTTCTTCAACAGTACCGGTCCATATATTAGATACATTTTCAACTCGTACCCCAGTATTTTGTGGCGGAATGGAATGGATAATTTTCTGATTATCTGGTGGCGGTAATTCAAATGGGGTGTCAAATTCTTTAACGGGTTTAGCTTCGATCTCTTCTTTAGGGGGTTCGGGAGACAGGTTTAAAGCTTCTACAGATCTTTTCGACGGGGGTTGTGTAATTAAGTAATTCTCCTCTTCTTTAATCTGGGTTGAAATCTTTGGTTCTTCATCAAGCACAACAGAATTACTTTTGGAAGAATAAGTAGATTTTTGAGTCCTAGGTAATTCAATATTTTTAGATTTCTCTGTGTTTTTTGATAGATTTCGGGGCATAAAAGGTGGGCTCTTTTTCTCTTCTTTTTCGCCAACTGAACTATTAAACTTCGTATGGGATACATTTTGAATTTTATGAGCAATATCTTCATGCCATTGACCTTCGTAAATAATACCAGAAGTTGTTTGAAATCTCCCAAAGCCATGTCTTTTACCATTTAAAAAAGATCCTTCATATTTAGAACCGTCAGGCCACTGATAAATGCCGATGCCGGTTCGTGCGTCTTTTGTGTACTCACCTTTGTAGGATTCACCATTGTCCCAGTTAAACAATCCATTGCCGTGCCGAAGATCTTTTTTAAATTCGCCTTCGTAAGATGAGCCATCATTCCAAATAATCAATCCTTTACCATGCTTGTTTCCCTTTTTATCAATTTCACCTTTGTACACACCGTCTGTAAATTTTTTAACAACTGTTTCATTGGATCTGCAGGAAAAAGTACTGATAACAAAAATTACTAGAATGCTCTGAGTAAGAGATTTAATCATATACTGTTTATCAAATTGAAGTAATCGATCTCGTGCAAACCTTTTAACAAACCAACAATAGCTAAAATCAAACGGATTTTAAGTTGCAACAATTAATTGAAATGTCACATTTACAATGAATTTTATCTGGAGAGGTGGCAGAGTGGTCGAATGTGCCCGACTCGAAATCGGGTGTGCCGCGAGGTACCGGGGGTTCGAATCCCTCCCTCTCCGCCAAAAAAATCATGCAGATTGAGAGTAAAAAGCATTTATCTTGTCGGCAACATCACGAAACGAAATATCAGCGGAGTAGACAACTTTAAATTCTTCGATTGCATTGTCTTGCTTACCCATTGATTCAAAGCAGCATCCAAGTTCATAAATTGCATCTTTCTTTCGGTCGTCCATAACTTGGATTTCGTTCTTTAGAATAGAAAACTGTTCAATTGCCAAATCGTAAAAATTTTTCCGACTGTATGCCCTGCCTAGGTACAAAATTGCATCCAACCTTACTTTTGCATTCCGTTGAGCAAGTTGAAAGTGGGATAAGCAATTTTCATAATCCTCATTTTCAAAAAGATTCACTCCTAGCTCATAGCGGTAGCCATAGTCATTTGGGTATCTCTGAACCAATGATTCTAACTGGTTTTTTTCATACAACTTTTTTTGAGAAATAGCCTGTTCCCATGATTGCTTAGCTTCTTGGTTTGCAGGTTCTGCCAAATGGGCTTGATACCATTGGTTGATGGAATTATCAAAATATTCTAAGGTTAATTCCCTTTCTTTTTCCTCAAGTGAAACATCCCCCTGACCTGCTTCTTGCTTTCGGGCCTCTTGAATCCATGCAATTGCGTTTTCCAAATCTCCATATCTTTGATAGTAATCGCTTAGTTGTCGGTAATTAGTGAGGTTTGCAGGTTCTTTTTCAACTCTTTCGTAAGTTTGCCTGATTAGGTCTTCGAGCCCTTTCGAATCCGTAACTGACTTGGCTTGTTGCTCAAGAGCTTGTGCCTCATCTTCGTCTTTTAGCTGAGTCCTGAAATCTTCAGATTCTTCCCATTTACCTTTGTTCATGGCGACAGCAACAGAGGCTCTTTTCATCAAGTCAACGGCATCCCCATCAGTCGGACTTAATTTTAATATTTCGTTTCCGGTTTCGATCGCCTTTTCGGTTTTTCCCGCATCTAGGTATGCATTTCCCAAATCTTTAAGAAATTTTAAATTTTTAGGGTGTATTTTCCGAATAGTTTCATAAGCAAAAACAACAGTTTCTGTCATGCCTAGTAGGTTTGCTGCTTCTGCTATCATCTCGTGTCCGATAACATTGGCGGGATTTTTCTCAATGAGCACTTCTGCCTTTGCTAATGAGCCCTCCGGGTCCTTTTCGGCTTTTCCTCCAAACATGAACGGAACCGAAGTGACTTTACCTAATAAACTATTAATGCCCTTTCCTGAAGCTTGGACGCTTTTGAACTGCAGCGCCCTAAGTTTTTTACGTAATTCCAAGCAGCCTTGCGATTGCTTTAAAATAGATGAATAAATTTCTAGGCTGTAGCTGATATTAGAATTTGCAGCAGCGTCAGCCGCTTGCAATTGCTTGACCTGCCTTGGATCTAATTGGTCAATTGATATCTCCTGGATCATTTAAAGTTTATTGGGGTAGATTGAAATCACTTTTTTCAGTCAGAGTGAATATGACTTACAATGTTTTTTTAATTGTTTTTGCAAGGCTATTATAAGCTGAATCGGCTTTGGACTTGTCAATTGATTCCACAAGCAGGCGGATTTTTGGCTCCGTTCCAGAATAGCGAAGTAATATTCGTCCCTGTTCACCCAAATCATTTCTGATCAGATCAAGTTCAGTTTTAAGGGGATGACACATATCGATAGGAATTTTTTTATTTACGAGGAAAGACCCTTCAAAACTTGGCCAAAGTGTGATTTGTTCGCATAGCTTGTTTAGTGGTCTATTACTTTCAACCATTACTCTGGCAATAAGTAATGCGGTAATTAGTCCATCTCCAGTTGGTAGGAAGTCACTAGCTACGAGGTGACCGGATGACTCGCCGCCAAAATTAGAGTTTTTCTTTTTCATTAATTCAGCTACTCTTTTATCTCCCACTTCTGAGAGTGAAACAGAGATTTTATGCCTGCGTAAACTTGCTTCCAATCCAGAATTACTGTGAATAGTGGCGATGAAGGTATTACTCTTTAGGCGGTTTTGGGAATGTTCATGAATCGCAAGTAGACCAAGAAGTATATCCCCATGAACAATTTTACCCATTGAATCACTAAAAATCGCCCGGTCACCGTCACCGTCATGGGCGATGCCAAAATCAGCACCTTCGAGAATAGTTTTCTTTGCCATGATTTGTGGAAATTCAGAACCCACACGATCGTTAATTTTCCCCCCCTCTTTGTTTAATACCACAACTTCTGCCCCAAGGTTCGACAAAATATCAGGAGTAGTATTCATGGTAGCACCGTAGGAAAGATCTACGACAATTTTCATACCATTAAGTAAATTATAAGGAAACAAACTGAGGATATGGTTGCTATATGAATCAATAACAGGAGTAACATTGACAGGTTGATGAACGATCGGTTTCTCATTCATCGGAATCATTTTCTCAATAGCTACCTCATCCGAGTCAGATAGCTTAGTGCCTAGTTGCGAAAAGAATTTAAATCCATTGTCATGTTCTTGGTTATGTGAGGCTGTTATCATGACGCCAAGCCCGCATTTTTTGTTCGTCACGCTATGTGCTAGTACTGGAGTGGGCACGATTCCGGTGGATGTTCCTTGACAGCTCTCATTATTAAGACCTTGCACGAAAGCTTGTAAAAGCATTTCGCCAGAACTCCTGGTATCTCTTCCTATAAGTATATTTGTATTAGAAGGATTATTCTTTTTAACGAATGCTCCAACTGCTTCGCCAAGGTTTAATGCAAAATTTTGGTTTAAAAAAGAATTATTAACCTGAGCCCTGATTCCATCCGTACCGAAATATTTCATTTTAGGTTAGGAGTAAAAAGTTCTCACTGAATCGAGCCAATTTTTTACTTTTCCGTCTTTCAATAATTGCCGGGCAAGCTCAACTCCTCCTTGGAGACTATTTGTTTTTCCGATGGCCATAAATGCTAAGGCTGCATTCATTAAAATACTTGAAGTTAAACCTGTGGGTGCACGGTTATTCAATAACAGGTCCATGAGTTCCAAATTCATCTTAAGGTCGCCGCCTTTAATATCTGAGATTTTCGAGTATTCTAATCCAAACTTTTCTGGACCCCAACTATGGTTGCTTATCCCATTTTCCAGCCCAAAACCGCAAACAATATTCTGCCCACAAGATGTTAGTTCATCAACTCCTGTAATCGTTGGATGATCGGCCACGCAACCGTGAACTACATATCCACTTTTTATTCCGGTTTGATTTAAAGAATTACCAATCCGTGAAACCAATTCTTGTGCATAAACTCCCAAAAGTTGGAACCCTGGACGGGCAGGATTTATCATCGGGCCAAGAATATTAAAGATGGTTATAATTCCTTTTTTTGCGAGTTCTTTGCGAACAGGAGCAATATGTTTGAAGGCTGGATGAAAAGAGGGGGCAAAAAGAAAAGTAAAGCTAAGTCGCTTCATACTTTCATTAATTCGACCAGTATCTAATTCTATTGGAATTCCAATTGCCTCAAGTAAGTCAGCACTGCCACATTTTGAACTTATTGAACGGTTTCCATGTTTGATGACTGGTACACCGGCAGAGGCAAGGATAAAGGATACAAAAGTAGAAATGTTAAAACTACCTGCTCTGTCTCCACCAGTTCCACAAAGATCAATAGCCTGATCAGAAAATTCATGTAACTCAGGATCTCGAGCGAGTTCTCGAAAATAATTAATAAAGGCCGCGGTTTCATTGGCGGTTTCACCCTTTAGGGCAAGAGATAGGAGAAAGTCTTCCTTTGCCCGCAGGAGAACTTTCTCGTCAGTAAGAAAGTTTATACAGAGCCTAATTTGATTATTTTCGAGGTTCTGTTTGTCTCGTAGTAATTGGGTGAAATATTCTAAAGAATCCATTGGTCAATGTCAGGTTATCTTACAGTTTGTAAAAGTTGTACTTGCACTTTTCTAAGTTAATAGCCTTGTAGTGGTTTTAATGTATTTCCGCCAACTTTTTTTCATCTTTTCGATCTTCTTCATTTTTGGAACACTAGAACTGTTTGCCTACGACTCAAATGAATCTTCGCGGGCTCCAGCGGACTCCAATAAATCTATGGGCTATGGAGATGCATTGATTTATGGCTTGGTAGAGGGTGTTACCGAATTCCTCCCAATTTCATCAACTGGACATCTAATTATAGTCAAAGAATTTTTGTCTTCTCCAGGTGAGATTGATGAGGCAGCAATCAATGCTTATCTAATTGTTATTCAGGCAGGAGCTATCCTAGCGGTGGCATTACTTTATAGAAAGCAGGTCTTTGCGATGGTTTTAGGGCTTTTGGGTCTCGACCCAAGAGGGAAAAGATTGGCAATCCTTGTTATAATTGCGTTTTTGCCAGCGGCCTTTTTGGGTCCCTTGTTTGATGCAAAAATAGAAACATTTCTTTTTGGGATTTTACCCATTGCTTTGGCACTATTTTTCGGAGCAATCTTGATGTTCTTTGCTGAAAAAAGAAAAAAAAGATTGGATTCTTGTTTAGCTATCGATTCTGGAAAAACATTGGACGATTTAAAACTCTTTGATGCTTTTATAATCGGAATAATGCAGTGCTTCGCGATGTGGCCAGGGACAAGTCGATCTATGATGACAATTGTTGGTGGTTACTTTGTTGGTTTAAAAAGAGATCAGGCGGCTGAATTCAGTTTTTTGTTGGGATTATTGACTCTTAGTGCCGCTGCTGGATACAAAGTATTAACGAAGTGGGAAGTAATGGGAGCTCATTTATCCTTGGGGCCAATCGTGTTTGGTTGTTTAACAGCAGGAGTTTCCGCAGCTCTATCCGTTTTCTGGTTGGTGGGTTATTTATCTAGAAGGGGATTGGGCATTTTTGTTTGGTATAGAATAATATTATCTATGATTCTTCTAGTCATTTATTTTACTGCATAAACCCGATTTCCTTAGCTTGACCAAAATCGTTATTCATGTTTTAGTGAGTGATTATTATTTAAGTTATGGGACAGCCTAAAAGAAAACAATCAAAACAGAGAAGTAGAAAACGTCGCGGTGCGAATCGTTTTCAAGAACCTCAACTTGCCAAAGAGGCTGATGGGACATTATGTCGTCCACATCGCGTTAACCCAGAGACTGGCCAGTATCGTGGCAGGCAAGTTCTCGATGTAGAGGTTTAATTTTTTTACTGCTTCGGCATGGATAAGACCGAGGCTAGAATAAAACTTGCCATTGATGCAATGGGAAGCGACTTAGGACCGTCCGAAATATTGGAAGGCGTAGCACAGGCAGTAGAGCTTTCCCCTCGCAATACGGAGTTCCTACTTTATGGACAGCAGGATATCCTTGATCCGTTGATCACAAACCATTCCATTCTTTCACATTCTAAGGTTGAACTTATTCATTGTCCGGAAGTTGTGGGAATGGACGAAAAGCCGATCGCAGGAATCAAAGCCAAGAAAAAATCTTCTATGAGTCTTGCATTGCAGGGTTTAAAAGATGGGGATGCCGATGCCATGTTGAGTTGTGGAAATACCGGATGCCTAATGGCAGGAGGAGCAATTAAATTACGAACTTTAGAGGGAATAGAAAGACCTGCACTTTGCACAATTTGGCCTGGCAGAGAAAGATACTTTACTCTTTTGGATGCTGGTGCAAATCCGCATGCTAAGCCTTTTCATATTGCTCAAAGTGCAGTACTAGGATCAAATTATGCCCGCGTGGCACTTGGGCTTGTGCGGCCAAAAGTTGGTCTTCTTACAATTGGTACTGAGGAAGGTAAAGGAAATGAAGTAATTCATGAAACTCATGCTATGCTTAAAGATATTGATGGAAGTATCATAAATTACGCTGGGCTGATTGAAGGCTTTCAAATTTTTGAAAATGTAGTGGATGTAGTTGTTTGTGATGGATTTGTGGGGAATATAGTCTTGAAGGCCTGTGAATCATTGAGTAAATTGATAGGTAGTTTTTTGGACGAAGAACTTAGAAGGAACGCGATTCGTAAAACTGGAGCACTTTTATCAAAGGGAGCGTTTCGGAGTCTGAAACAGAGAATAAATCCTGAACAATTCGGCGGTGCACCTTTACTGGGCCTAACGAAAAATGTCATAAAAGCTCACGGGTCTTCGAATCGTAACCATGTCAGTGGTGCTATCAAAATTGCGTTGGATTTGGTTCAACATGATATACTAAATCAAGTGCTTGAGGATATTCGAGAAACTAATGAAATCCTTCGTCCTGAACCCCTTTTAAACAGAGATTGAATGATGAGTTTAGGATGTGAATTTTCTTCAAGTGTTATTCAAGGTGTTGGTTCTTTTCTGCCAAAAAAAAATATTGATAACATTGAATTAAGTAAGAGGGTTGATACGAGTGATGAATGGATCACAAGTCGAACTGGAATAAAGGCAAGGCGAATTGCAGAGAAAGAACAGGCAACGAGTGATCTCGCCCTGGAGGCAGCAAGAGCGGCTTTAGCTGATGCGGGAATGAGACCTGAGGATATCGATTTGGTTGTGGTTGCGACAATTACGCCAGATATGGCTTTCCCTTCAACTGCTTGTCTTTTACAAGATAAATTAGGAATTCCCAAGGTATGTTGCTTTGATATCGAAGCAGCTTGCTCGGGATTTCTTTATGCCTTAGATGTTGCTGATGGTATGCTTAGTAGCAACCGATATAAATGTGCATTAGTGGTAGGAGCTGAAAAGTTATCAAGCATAATGGATTGGCAAGACCGCACCACATGTGTTTTGTTTGGAGATGGTGCTGGTGCTGCTGTCCTTACAAATAAGGGAGATGGACTAAAAATTTTGGGATTTAAGAGTGGTGCAGATGGCTCAAACCCGAAGTTACTTCACCAACCATCAGGTGGATCTCTTGAGCCTGCTTCACAAGAAACCCTAAGTGGTCGGGGTCATTTCTTAAAAATGAATGGAAGAGAAATTTTCAAGTCAGCAGTTCGCGTAATGGAGCGTGCTGCCCGGGAAATTCTCTCGGAGCACGGATACAAAGAAAGTGATGTCGATCACGTTATTCCACACCAAGCTAATGCCCGAATAGTGGAAAGCTTATCGCAAAGGCTTGATATACCTTTGGAGAAATTTTATTGTAATCTAGACAAGTATGGAAACACTTCTGCTGCGTCCATTCCTATCGCACTCGATGAAGCAAGGCGAACATCTGTTGTTCAAAAGGGTCAACTCGGGTTAATGGTTGCCTTTGGAGCAGGCTTGACTTGGTCTGCTGTTCTTGTTCGGTTTTAAACATTCTTTTTTATGAAATCATTAAACTTTTTCGTTCTGACAACATTTTTTGTAATAGCTATTCAATTGTCTGCATTGTCTCCAGGTGAAAAAAATCGGAGGAACAAGGGTGCCCATTCGCAGGATAAAGAATTTCTGTTTCCCGGTACTGGTTTTTTTAAAAAGAATCGCGATCCAATTTTGGATAAGCAGGCAAAAGAGTGGTTTCTTGATGCCGAAAAAGCAGAACAGGCGGGTGATGTCAATGAGGCATTGAATCTCTATGAGAAGTTTTCGAAACGCCGTTCAGACTTTAGGATTATTGTAGGTAATAATGAAGTACAAATAGGACCTGAAGCTCTTTATCGTGCAGCGAAAATTCGTGAAAATAGGGGTGATTGGCAAAAGGCTTTTGCCAGTCTTCGCTTGATTGCGGCGGCTTACACCGATTATGATTTTGAGCGTGTTGCTGAATCGTTGATGAGGATCGCCGAACGTCTCGCTAATGACAAACTTCCAAAAAAATGGGGTGTTCTCCCAAGATTTCGATCGGGTAGCCAAGACAGGTTGCGATTAAATCAAATCGCAAGTCTTGCACGGGGGCCTAGGTTTGCCCCTCGTGCGCTGATGGCTCTAGCTGAAATTGCGATTAAGGATAAAAAGGAGGAAGAAGCTGTAGATGCATTAGAAAGATTGATTAACCTATATCCTGAAAATTATCTATGTGAGCAAGCTTACTATACCCTGGCATCAATTTTTGAAGATCGTGTTGCTGGTCCTGCCTATGATCAAGGGGCCACACTAAAAGCATTAAATTTCTATGAAGATTATTTAATTTTATTTCCACAATCACCGCCTAAAAGCAAACACGAATCACTGGAAGATTATAAATCCCGTCTTTTGGAAGCTAAAGAAAGGAAAACTTCTGCAGAAGAGGGTAGACGAAAAATGCGAGAAACTCTTTCTGCAAGTAAGGTGGTAGTTGGTAAATATGTTGAGCAATACGGAAAATATTTCTTAACTAATTGGCGTGAACTTGGTAACAAGCCCGCCTTGCAATTTTATAATGAAGCTATTACCACTGCCCCAGAATCAGAGGCAGCCCGTGAAGCCGAAAAGAAAGTTGCTGAGCTGAGAACCGGAAATGAATAAAACTTTCTCCGCAATATTTCTTTTTTCAGTTACTCTTTATTTTTCTCTTGGTTGCCGTTACGAAAATCAGCATACCAAGAGTTTTAATTCGAATTCACTTTTTGTCGAAATTGCTCGAAATGATTCAACCGCTCCACAGATCGGATCTTTTTTAAGCAGTAATTTAAGAAAAGAGATTATTCGAGCAGGTAAGTTTCAGCTAACCTCTACTAAAAATAATGCCGATTTTATTTTGAAAATACATTTGGAAAAGTTTGGTAAAAGTGCTGAAGTTTATAACCCTAAGGACACTTTACTGGCATCTGGTTTTATTACTGACATTAGTGCGTTTGTGACTCTCGAAAGTAAAAACGGGGAGATATTGATAAATAAGAAATTGGTCAAAGAGAACAGTTCGGTCTTGAGGGAAAGTACAATATCTGCGCCATTATCGAGGCAGCCTATGTATTCTCTATCTATTGGTCTATCCAGGAGAATTTCGAGATTGGTTGAGAATTTCGAATGGAATTAGAATTATCGAAAAAGATTATGAAAAATTTTTTAGCTCCCTCCATTTTAGCTGGTAATCATGCAAATTTATCCGATGCATTAAATATTGCTGAATCTGACGGACGGAAATGGATACATTTAGACATAATGGATGGACATTTTGTTCCAAACCTTAGTTTTGGTCCTCAAACAGTTTCTGATCTGCGCGAAAAATCTGAACTTTTTTTTGATGTTCATTTAATGCTGGATAATCCTCATCTTTACATCGATGCATTCGCAGAGGCAGGTTCTGACTTGATCACGATACATATTGAACCGAACTATGATCACATTGAAACGATTCAACGAATACAATCACTGGGAAAAAAGGTCGGTATTGCCATTAATCCATCCACTCCTGTTAGTGATATAAGTGAACTTTTAGAGCAGGTTAATGTTGATTTAGTTTTATGTATGACCGTTAATCCAGGATTTGGTGGCCAAAGTTTCATTGAAGATGTTTTACAGAAAGCAAAGCAGCTTAATGAACTTAGGGAAATATTGACAAACAAATTTCTTATTGAGGTTGATGGTGGCGTTTGCCCCGAACATGTTCAACCCTGCCTTGATGTAGGGGTAAATATCTTTGTCGCCGGTACTGCCTACTACAGAGAAAGTACAGATGGGAGATCTATTTTTGCCAGATCGACAGGTGAAGAATGTTAAACCTTAATAAAGGGTGCCATAACCAAGGCAACTACTGACATTAATTTTAGAAGTATGTTAAGTGAGGGTCCGGAAGTATCTTTAAGCGGGTCTCCGACAGTATCCCCAACCACAGTAGCTTTATGTACCTCTGAACCTTTGGAGTGGGTAACCCCGTCAATTTCATAGCCTTCCTCAACCATTTTCTTGGCGTTGTCCCAGGCTCCACCGGCATTTGATTGAAACAGTGCCATCAATACTCCAGATGCAGTAACTCCAGCAAGCAGTCCACCTAGCATTACCGCTCCACCCCCAAAGCCAATAGCAACGGGTGTGAGGATAGCAACCAGACCTGGAGCAACCATTTCCTTAATTGCCGATTGTGTCGAAATTTCAACGCATTTTCCATATTCA
>Ga0209335_10001536_pt1 | contig 26341 bp, 24 predicted proteins | sample COG_09_FD_184753 | JGI IMG/M metagenome (GOLD analysis project Ga0209335, IMG submission 184753) | Pelagic Microbial community sample from North Sea - COGITO 998_met_09 (SPAdes) (version 2) | ecosystem: Environmental > Aquatic > Marine > Neritic zone/Coastal water | place: Helgoland, sampling...
GTTATAAAAGTTAAGTTATATTTTTTCTTATCAAGAACTTTAACTACTTCTTTACCCAAGAAACCTGAGGATCCCGTTATTAAAACGTTCATTCAGTAACTATTTTGTTAATTTTTTTGCTAACTTCCCTATTCTCATATCGTCACTATATATTTTTGACATTATTTTAGCAGCTCCCTTAGAGTCATACTTGAAAGCTAGCCGCAGCATATTCATCCAATTAACATTATTTTTACTTCTAATTTTTTCAATTTGGTTTATTATTTTGTGATATTTAGTTGTCATAATGTTAGTAGTATATTGCTTTAAAAAAATTTATAAGAATCATTATAACAAATTAATATAGCCAATTAATATGAAAAACATATCAATTTCCAGATATAAGATAAATAATTTTAGTAAACCTTTTGTTATTGCTGAAATTTCATCAAATCATAATTGGTCTTTGAGACATACATTAAAATTGATAAAAAAAATAAAAGAAGCAGGTGCTGATGCTGTAAAAATTCAAACTTATGATGAAAATAGTATGACTTTTAAATCTAAAAAAAAAGACTTTGTTGTTAAACAAGGTTTGTGGAAAAAATTTAGTTTACATGATTTATATAGAGAGGCAAAAACTCCAATTGAATGGCATAAAAAAATTTTTCAGTACGCCAAAAGCTTAGGTTTAGTAGCGTTTAGCACACCTTTTGATGAAGTGAGTGCTAATTTTTTATCTAAATTAAATGTTCCAGCATATAAAATTGCGTCTTTTGAAATTGTGGATCATCCATTGATAGAACACGTAGCAAAAAAAAATAAACCCATAATACTATCAACTGGAATGTCATCACTAGAAGAAATTTCTGAAGCTATTGAGGTGGTTAAAAAAACAAAAAATAACAAGATTATATTATTACACTGTATGAGTAGCTATCCTTCTAATCATTATGATTACAATTTAAGAATGATGTCAAAATTGAAAAATAAATTTAATTTACATGTCGGGCTTTCAGATCATACCCAAGGTGATGATGTAGCATTAGCAGCAACAGCTTTGGGAGCAAAAGTTATTGAAAAACATGTAAAATTAAAAGGAGATAATAGAAGTCACGATTCTAAATTTTCTATGGACACAGATGAGCTAAAGTATTTTTGTAAAAAAATAAATAAAGTTTGGGAAACATTAGGAACTGATGATTTTAGATTAAGAAAAGACAAACTTTCAAAAAAATTTAGAAGATCGATATATGTAGTAAAAGATATTAAAAAAGGTGAATTAATTAGTAAATTAAATATCAAAAAAATTAGACCGTCAAATGGCCTCCATCCCAAATATTACTTTAAGATTTTAGGTAAAAAAGCAAAAAAAAATATTTTTGCAGGCACAGCTTTCAAAGCAGATTATATAAAATTTTGATTAATTTATCTTTAAAAAAATTAAAACTTACAGATTATTGATTATAAAATGAAATATACAAGATGGCTAAAAAACTTTTCAAGCAGATATGTTCCTGCAGTAATATAAAATTATCTGGCAAGCCATTACTAAGAAAGTCTAAATTTTGATAAAAAATACGATAAAAATTTGAATAAAATAGAAAAAATTTTTTCAAAAATTAAAATTCCAAATCCCATTGAAAATTGCCTAGAGTTTGGAGGATCTACGGGACATAACCTACTTTATTTAAGCAAGCTATGTAAGATTAATAATATTTACAATATTGATATTAATAAAGTTGTGAATGACAAGAAATACCAGCTTTTAAATTATTTTTAAATTTATTGTTTGGCAGATAATCTTGAAATGTTTGAAGATAATTTTTTTATTTTGTTTATTTAATTAATTTTTAAAGTGATGCCGAATTGGTCAGAACCTCTAATAATCAATGAAAGATATATCGTATTAAAAAAGTTCATACTTTAGCAACTTAAAAAATTTTAGACAATACAAAAAGTTAAAATGATGTTAATAAAAAAATATTGTTCCTATTAAAAAAAATTAGTACTTATTCAATATATATTGCGTTAGTATAATTTTTATTAAAATGATTAAAATAATTCCTTACACTAAGCACACGATTGATAATAAAGATATTTCTGCAGTTGTAAATGTGCTCAAAAATTATCCTCTAACCCAAGGGATATTTACTAATAAATTGGAGCAGGAGTTCTGCAAATACACCAATAGCAAGTATTCTATTGCTGTAAATAGTTGTACATCAGCATTATTTTTAGCATATCAGGCACTAGATTTAAAAAAAAATGATGTTTTGTGGACGTCACCAATTACATTTGTTGCCACATCTAATGCAGCACTAATGAATGAAGCCAAAGTTGATTTTGTAGATATCAATTTACAGACATTCAATATGGATTTAGAAAAATTAGAAAAAAAACTAATTTTTGCAAAAAAAAATAAAGTTTTACCAAAAATAATTTCTATCGTTCATCTGGGGGGGCTCTCAGTAGAGATGCAAAAAATATACATTCTCAAAAAAAAATATGGATTTAAAATAGTCGAAGATGCATGTCACGCAATCGGAGCAAGTTATTTAAATAACAAAGTTGGTTCGTGCAAGTTTAGCGACGTTACAGTATTTAGTCTCCATGCAGCCAAAAGCGTTACATGTGGTGAGGGAGGAGTTGTTTGTTTGAATTCAAAAAAACTTTATGAGAAAATTAAATTAGCTCGTTCACATGGAATAAAAAAAAACATAAAAACTATTTCAACTGGTAGGCAAGTGTCTCTCGGTTACAATTACAGGATAACAGATTTTCAGTCTGCTTTAGCAGTCAGTCAAATTAAAAAAATTGATAAATTTAGAAATAAAAAAAAAAAAATTTTTGAATTATACAAAAAAAAATTGTCAAAATTTTTTATTTTTCAAGGTGAAAATAGTTCTTTTAATAATATTCATGGTTTGCATATCTGCATTATGCTTATAAAAAAAGGGGATTCAAAAAAATTAATTGACTTTTTGAAAAAAAAAAAAATTATTGCAATAAAACATTATAAACCTATTTTTACCCAACCTTATTATGCAAAATTAATTAAAAATAAATCAAAAGAATATTTTCCTAATACATACGAGTATTTCAAAAAAACTATTACAATACCAATGTACCCAGATCTTGGCAAAAAAGAGTGCAATTATATAGTTGCAAGTATTTTAAAGTTTTTTAATCAAAAATGATCATTGCAATAATTCCAGCCAAATTAAATAGCTCAAGATTTCCAGGAAAAAATATTGCTTCCTTGAAAGGAAAACCTTTGTTGTATTACTCAATAAGAGCTGCAATCAAGTCTGGAATTTTTGATGAAGTTCACGTTTCAACTGACTCTAGGCGCATTAAAAATATAGCAGAAAAGTACGGTGCAAAAGTCCCATTTTTAAGAAATAAAAAACTTTCAGACTCCAAATCTTCCGTTCTTGATGTTATTTATGATCACGCAAAAAGAGTAAATTCTAAATGTCAACTTACTTTTATCTGCTGCATTTATGCAACGGCTCCATTAATTAATTATAGAAATTTAATCAAAAGCTTCAAAGAATTTAAGTTATCTAATAAATTTGACTTTAGCCTTGCATATACTAAATATCGATTTCCAGTCTTAAGATCATTAAAAAAAATAAATAAGAAATTATTCCCCCTATTTCCAAAAAAAATAAAAAAAAGATCTCAAGATTTGCCGGTAATTTACCATGATGCGGCTCAATTCTTTTGGACAACGCAAAATGCAATTAATAAAAAAAGTTATTTTTTTGGTAAAAAAACTATGGGATTTTATATTGACCCAAAAGAAGTAATAGATATTGATTATAAGGAAGATTATGAACTTTTAAAACTAATTTTTAAAAAAATTAAAAAATAAACCTCATCTATAAAAAACTAAAATTAAAAGATTCTAAAAACATTAGAGTTCGGAGAAAGAATGGCAAATAATGCACTGGTTAATTTTTGCTATCTCAATTAGCGTTCAAGACGTAGATAATTATGGGGGTTTAAAAGTGTTGGAAAAAATATATAAATTACTCTTAATAAAAAAAGAGAATAAATAATATAGAAAATGTGTTATGTAGCTAAATATTAATAAAAAGTTATGAAAGTAACTTTTTATGATTAGTGATTTAACTTTTAAATAAATAAACAAAATGAAAAATTTAAGTAAGATTTTTAATAACAGAGTTGTCTTGGTTACCGGTGGAACTGGATCGTTTGGAAGTTTTTTTGTTAAAAAAACTTTAGAAGAAAGTAGGCCAAAAAAATTAATTATTTTTTCGAGAGATGAATTGAAGCAATTTGAAATGCAAAATAAATTTAAAAATTTAAATCTTAGATTTTTTTTGGGAGATGTTAGGGATAAAGAAAGATTACTGCAGGCATTTAAAGGTGTAGATTACGTAGTTCATGCTGCCGCTCTAAAACAAGTTAACGCAGCTGAATACAATCCAGAAGAATTTATAAAAACAAACATTATAGGTGCTCAAAATGTTATAAATGCATCTATAGCATGCAAGGTATTAAAAGTAATATCTTTATCTACTGACAAGGCAAGCAATCCTAAAAACTTATATGGAGTTACAAAACTATGTTCTGACAAACTTTTTATTTCAGGTAATAATTTGGCAGGATTAAATGGAACTAAATTTTCCATTGTAAGGTACGGAAACGTTTCAGGATCAAGAGGATCTATTATTCCATTATACCAAAAACTATTAAATGAAAAAAAAAAATATTTACCAATTACGGACATGAAAATGACAAGATTTTTGATAACTCTTAACGAAGCTTACGATTTTGTCTGCAAATCTTTTATTAATATGAGTGGAGGAGAAACATTTATTCCAAAATTGCCATCGATTAAAATAATAGATGTCGCAAATGCATTAGACAACAAAATTAAAAAAAAAATTATAGGAATTCGTCCAGGAGAAAAAATACACGAAACAATGTTTTCAGAAAATGATGGAACCAATATTGTTGAATTCAAAGATTATTATGTAATCATTCCAGAAACTATTTTTTTTAAAAAAAATAGTTATTTTCTAAAAAATAAATTAGCAAGCAAGGGGAAGATGTTAAAGAAAACTATGGATTATTCATCAGGAAATAATATTTTTTTGACAATATCGGAAATAAAAAAAAAATTGAACATCTAAAAGCAATTTCTTCCAAGAACACATAATAATGATATTAAATTTAAAAAATTATATTCTTGAATTTTTTTATAGAAGAAAATTTATAAGATTAAATAAAAAAATTTTTAGTAAAAGAGTTAGTAAGAAAAGTAATAAAATTTTTCTAGTAGAGTTTAACAAATTCCACAATCTTCACGTTGTCTACTCTGTGTTTTCAAATTATTATAAAAAAAATTATAATTGTACTTTGCAAGGTTTTTTTAACTACTCTTTATTGTCTGCACCACTTAAATTTAATATTTTAAATCAATTAAAATGGACGATTGGAAATTTTATTAATCTCAAAACATTTGCGATATATAGATCATTTGGTGTGGATAAAATTTTCAAACCAAATGTAGATGAGAATATTTTAAATTCAGCAGAAAACTTTTATAATAAAAATTTTTTTAAAATAAAAAAAAAAGAAGATGTGTTAAAATTAGAAGTGAAAAATATTTTAATTGGGGATTTGTTGTATGATACATATTTAAAGTCAAGAATTATACCAACAATCAATATTTTTTCAGAGGATTTCAAAAATTTTTTTCTAGATTTTTTAAAGCTTTATTTTTTCTGGTATTATTTCTTTAAAACAAACAATGTATGCGGAGTTGTTGCTTCTCACGGAGTTTATTCTTACGGTCTTATTTTGAGAATTGCTGAAAATAAAAAAATTCCCTGCTTTGTATTAAATACAAATTATTTATCTAGATCTAAAAGTAAAAATTATGGGGGTTCCATAATAGGAGATTTTACAAATTATAAAAATGATTTTAAATATCTCAAAAAAAATATTCAAAAAAAAACTTTTTATAAATCTAAAAAAATTTTAAATCAAAAGTTCTCTGGTAAAACAGGCGTCGAAGTAAATATGGAATACGCAGACGTTAGCTCGTTTTCAAAAAATAAAAAAAAAAATGCATTAAGCAAAAGCGATAAGTTCAAAGTTTTAATTTCAACACATGATTTTTTTGACGCTGTTCATTTATTTGGGAAAGGTTTTTTTGTTGATTTTTATGAATGGTTGATTTTTCTAGGAAAAATATCTGCGAAAACTAATTACGAATGGTACATTAAAAATCACCCTATCTATGGTGGAAAATTTAGGAAGTATCAAATATTTACAGATCAGATTGTTAACAATATTATTAAAATTTTTCCTCATATAAAATTATTGCATAACAACACTTCTAATAAACAGTTAATTTATGAGGGGTTAGGAGCAGTATTAACAGTTTATGGATCTGTAGCTGCCGAATTTCCATTTTTTGGAATACCAGTTTTAAATGCATCCAAACTAAACCCGCACTGTTCTTATAGTTTTTCAAAAACCCCAAATTCCAGAAAAGAATATGAATACCATATTCTTAATTTATCTACTTTGTCAGTACCCACCAATGCAAAAAAAGAAATCATTGAATATCATTCAATGCGTCACATGGTTGAGGAGAATTGGTTATTTGGTAGTTATGCGAATATGTTAAAAAAAATAGGAGGTTATCACAATTTACAAACTTTTTCTTTTTATAAATATTGGCTCAATTATTGTGATAAATCTGTTATTGAAGAAAGTGAAAAAAAAATAAATTTTTTTTTAAAAAGTGGTGGAGTAAGATTGCATAGGTATTATTAAATTTTATGTTTAGCTTGAATAATTTTTATATCCTAAGAGTTTTTTCTGAATTCTTTTTTAAATTAAAAATAATGAATGATTTGTGTGAAAATAAAAAGCAATTTGTAATATTGTTTTGTTTTTCACTATTTATAATAATATTGGAGGGATATAGCTTGTCAATAGTATTGGATGTTGCAAGCTCAACAACAAATAAAAATTTTGTAAGTAAAAATTATTTTTTAACTTTTTTTGAAATTTCAAATATTTTTATTCCTGTATTACTTTTATTTATATTTATTTTTTTTAAAAATATTTTGTCAATAATATTTATTATCTATAAAAATCATTTTTTAGTTAAGAGTCAAATGACTATCACAAATAAAGTCTTGGCTGGTTTTCTAAATAAAGATTATAATTTTTTTGTTAATAAAAATTCATCTGAGTTAACCTCAGTAATGATGCAAGATATTGGCTTATTTATGAGAACTTATACTGCAGTTTTGCATTTATTGCTCGAGTCTTGTTTGCTAGTGTTCATTTTATGTTATCTTTTTTTTCTAAATATTGAAATTGGTTTAATTTTCTTTTTTGCAATAAGTTTTTATTTTCTAACTTACATGTACATTGTTAAGAGAAAACTAATTTTTTTGGGATCTCAAAGAAATATTTTATTTCAAAAAATTTTGAAAAATTTAAGTGAGACATTTGCAAATTTTAGAGAGCTAATAATATACGATTGTAAAAATATTTTTATCAATAGCCTCAATTATCAATTTAAAAAATTTTTTCGCAATTTATTTCAAGCTAATATTTTGCAACAAACATCAAAAGTTTTAATAGAACAAGTTTTTATAGCTGTAATTGTGTCAATAATTGTATTTTTGATTTATTCAAATGAAACAACTGAATTAAATTCTTTCCTACCTTTGCTTGCTGTATATCTTTTTGCTTTTCTTAAAATTATACCCTCTTTTAATAAAATTATTATGGAGTCGCAATCTTACGTTAGTAACAAACTATTTGTACAAAAAGTTTACGAAAGCATTGATGACCTAAATAAAGATAAATTAAATAATTTTTTAGAATTTAAAAATACTATAGAAATAAAAAAATTAAATTTCAAATTTAATGATTTAGCTAATAATACATTGAAAAATATAAACTTAGTTATTAATAAAAATGAGAAGATCGGAATTGTCGGAAGAAGTGGGATGGGAAAAACAACTTTTTTAAATTTACTAATGGGTTTCTTTCATCCTAGTTCCGGCAAGATTTTGGTGGACGGTTTAAGTATAAATATGAATCTCGAAGGATGGAGAGAAAAAATTGCCTATGTTTCCCAATCCGTTTATTTGTTAGATGAAAGTATTGGTAAAAATATAACTTTTCAAAATAATAAAGAACTAATCGATCAAGATTTATTAGAGAAGTCAATAATTTTTTCAGGATTAGGGAGGTATATAAAAAATCTACCTCTAGATATGGATACAGTTGTAGGTGAAAGAGGTTCAAAAATATCAGGAGGTGAAATATTAAGAATTGCCTTGGCAAGAGCTTATTACTCAAATAGAGAAATTTTTATTTTAGATGAATTTACCAGTTCTTTAGACGCCGATACAGAGAGCGAAATTTTGAATAATTTAGAATTTTTAGATAAAACCATAATTATGGTTTCTCATAAGCAAAGTACTTTAAAAAAATGTGATAAAGTTTATCAACTAGGACCTAATGGGCTGCTATTAAATGAATAGTGCCATCTTAAAAAAAAACGAGGGTGGACTTCGAGTAAGAAATATTTTTAAAAATAGTAAAAACAAGCCTCTCATCACAGTTATTACGGCTGTATTCAATAGTGAAAAATATTTAGAGGAATCAATTTTAAGCATGCACAAACAAAACTGTGAAAATATCGAACATATTATTATTGATGGAGGTTCCACAGATAAATCTTTAGATATAATTAAAAAATACGATTCAAAAATTGATTATTGGATTTCCGAAAAAGATGATGGAATTTACGATGCTTTTAACAAGGGTATGAAATTAGCAAATGGAGATTATATTGGATTTTTGAATTCTGATGACACTTATACGGAGAATTGCTTTGAAATATTAATAAGATATATAAAAAAATATCCTGAAATTGATTTCTTTTTTGGAGCAGTTAAAAAACATTGGGCTGTACTTCACGGATACAAACCATACAAGATACATTGGAGCTGGGGCTTTTATTCAAGTCATTCAACTGGTTTTTTTATAAAGAAAAATTCGGCAGAAAAATTAAATGGGTATAATTTAAAATATAAATATTCATCAGACTATGATTATTTTTATAGAATGATTGTAAAAGAAAAAATGAAGGGAATGGGAACGAAAAAAGAAGAGTTATTTGGTATTTTCAGAAGAGGAGGGTACTCAAGCACAATTCCCTTTTTGGATCATTTTTTTGAGGAAATTAAAATAAGAATAGATAATAAGCAAAATAAATTATTAATATTATTAATTTTTTTATTTAAGTATATTAAAAATATTTCTAAAATTTAATTTTTTTATTATAAGCTTGAAGCTAATCGATTTTTTTTTAGTCCATAATTAATGGATTTGTGTTTTTTTGTAATTTAGCAATTTTGAAATTTTTTTGGTTGTTACTGTATGTTTTGATCATTTCTAGCTTGTTTAGCGGTAGCTTGTATTTTTTTTGCGACCTGAAAACCCACAAATCCTGCAGCACAGGTAATTAAAATTTTCATATTATTTTTGAGATTAGTAATTGTATAAATTTGTATTTTTTTCAAATCTATTTTTAACCATTAAGCCACCAAAATTTTTTGGAAGTAAATTTTTTATATACCACAACCATCTAGCAATATATTTATTGGAAGAGTTGAAGCCAAGGTTAATTTCATAAAGCTTGACACCTGGTTTTGCCAGTAAAGACGCAGCAGTAGCTACATTCGAACCTGAATATAAAATTCCGTCACACTTAGAAAGCAATATTGTTTCTATTACAATCTCTCTACCGAGCTGGTATCTATGCAATTTTCTAGGATAGATCTTGAAAGCATCGTTTTTGTATGATCTAAAGCTTGGAAAAAAGATTATCTTTTTTTTATATATTGTTTTTAAATAGTTGTAATATTTCATGTCTTCTGTGACACAAAAAATTTTATTGTAACTATCTTTTTTTATTACTCGGTCTATTTCTTCACGCATTATTTTTAAGGACATTACAAGAGAATGATTTTTGGCTTTTTTATAGCTAGTGCTGCGCAAGTGAAGACCTATTATTTTATCTTTACTGTTAAATTTTTTTTTTTTAAAAAGATTGGCCTCATGTAAAATGTATTTTTTGAATTTTATTTTTCTAAATTCCTTAATTAGATTCTTATCAATAGTAATACTATTTTTAAATTTTTCTATTAAATCACCACTTGAAAGAATATATTCACAACTTTTGTAAATTTTTGTGAGACTTACTTTAGAGACTGGCTCAAAATAGTATTCCCATGCGTTAAAAGTGTTTTTAATTATTTTTTTTTCATTATATATTGTTGTAAAATTTTCCATATCTACAACAGGTACTAATCCCTTTTTTTTTGCATAAATTATATGATTTAAAACATAAGTAACGTTGGAAAACATTCCTGATCCTGGCGATCTATTTATTATATAATATTTTTTTTTGATTTTTGTATTCTTAACTATAGCGGAAGTATTTTTAAAAAAAAGAGGCTCAGCCAAATCATCCAGCAAAAATTTTTTTAATTTTTTAACTATCATTTAGTCTCTTATTTTAGTAAATTTATCATAATTATGAAAGTTGCAATTTTTTTCGAAGCAGGTAATTTTTCAGGTGGCGTGTACAATCTATCTATGAGTACTATAAATTCTTTAAACAATAAAGAATTATCTGATATTGATCTGAATATAGTTACGACAACATTTTCTAATATAAAAAAACTAAGAAGCGTTGATGCAAAATCAGAATTTTTCCCTTCGCACAAACTTGCAGAAAGATTTAATAAATTAAATAAAATTAAATTATTTAATTTTATCTTTAAAAAATTTAAAATTATCAACCCCTTTGAAAAATTTATAAAAAAAAATAATTATGATTTAATTTTTTTTTTATCTCCTTCTAAATATATAGAGTACAGTGGAGAAACTAATTTTATTGTAAATCTTTTTGATTTCAATCATAGAATTGAAAACAGTTTTCCAGAATATCGATCTAAAAATAACATTGAAGAAATAGACGATATAATTACTACTTCTGCCAAAAAAGCTTATAAAATATTTGTTAATACTGATGAAGCAAAAAAAGATCTCCAAAATCTTTACAATTGTCATTCTTCCAAGATATTAATTCTGCCTTATGGAAGCAGTCTGGTAAATTTATATGAGTCCAAAAATAATATAACAAGTTTTTTGAATATATTTAAAAAATTAGAAGTAAGTAAAACTAAAAATATTTTTTTTTATCCTGCACAATTTTGGCCACATAAAAATCACAAGTATCTAATCGATGCTGCAAAAATTTTAGATGCAAACAATATTGAATTTAGATTTATTTTTTGTGGATCAAAAAAAATAAATTTTGATTATATTGTAAATCAAATTAAATTAAACAATCTTAATGATAAAATTTTTATTTATGATTATTTAAACGATGAACAGGTAGTCGCCCTGTATTTAAACTGTTTGGCAGTTGTAGTTCCAACCTATGTTGGAAGATCTTCCCTCCCATTACTGGAATCATTTTATTTTAAAAAAACAATTTTTTATTCTAAAGACATTTTAGATCCTGCTTTAGAAAAATTTGTAAATGCTTTTGATTTAAAGAATCCTCATGATTTAGCTCATAAAATTAGCGAATTCTTGGATTTGCGAAGCTCTACAGCACAAGAAAAAATCATTAAGGCTTACGATTATTATTCTAAATTTTTGAATTTTAAAACTAGAAACGAACATGTTATTGCTGTACTTAATGATTTTAAATATTTAAGAAAAAGATGGAAAAATTAATTAAATGCAGAAACTGTAAAAAAAAAAATCTAAAGAAATGCTTTTCATTAGGTAATCTATCTTATTCAGGAAAATTTGCTAAAAATAAACAAATAAATATACCAAAAAATTACTTATCATTAGTTTTGTGCCAATCTTGTGGTCTTGTTCAGCTAGATAGAAATTTTGACCCAAAGTATATGTATTCAGATGATTATGGTTATAGATCCGGCATAAATAAAACTATGCAAGATCATTTAATCTCTGTCACAAAAGATCTTGCAAAAAGATCAAATTTAAAAAGCTTAGATATGGTCATGGATATCGCAAGTAATGATGCAACTTTATTAAATAGTTATAAAACAAAAAAATTGATAAAAGTGGGTGTCGATCCAATATTAAGTAAATTTAGTAAAGAATATAAAAAAATTGACCACAAAATAAATAATTTTTTTAGTTATAGTCTCGTTGATAAATTAAAACTTAAAAAAAAGTTTACACTAATAACTGCAATATCAATGTTCTACGACTTAAAGGATCCAAATAAATTTTTAAAAGATGTAGAAAAAGTTTTAGATCCAAAAAAAGGTATTTTTTTATTAGAACAGGCAGATCTTTTTTCTATTATAAAAAACAATATGTTTGATACCATATGTCATGAACACCTTGAGTATTATTCATATAAAGTTATTAATCAAATGCTAAAAAAAAATAATTTGAGAATTATTGATGCAAAGAGAAATTCTATTAATGGTGGTAGTATTAGGTTTTATATAACTTCTAAAAAATCTATTTATAAAATTAATACCAAAGAAATAAATAAAATTAAAAATCAAGAAAAGAAATTAAAATTAAATAAAATTACAACCTACCAGAAATTTTTTAGAAAAATTTTTTTACAAAAGAAAAAATTGTTATTTTTATTAAAAAAAATAAAAAATAATAATAATACTATTTGTGGATATGGAGCCTCAACAAAAGGTAATATATTATTACAATTTTTTGGAATTGATAATTATTTTTTGGATCATATTTCTGATAGAAACAAAGAAAAAGATAATTGTTACACACCAGGAACCAAAATTAAAATTATTACTGAAAAAAAATCAAGAAATTTCAGACCAGACTATTATTTGGTTCTGCCCTGGCATTTTAAGAGCGAAATACTAGAAAGAGAAAAAAATATAATAAAAAAAGGAACAAAATTTATATTTCCGCTTCCCAATTTAACAATAGTAAGCAAAAATAAGCCTCATTTGGTAAAGTAAATTATGAAATATATTCCTTTTTTAATTAGAAAGGTGCTAGATTCTTATAGAGACACAATCAAAATACAGCAATTTTTAAATCTTAAATCCTTAAATGGTTCCTTAATAGGTTTAAAGATTTTTTTTATAAAATTTTTTTATTCTTTTTCTTTTTTAAGAAATTTTAGAGGGCCAAAATATATCAAAATACGATCCAGTAAAACAGATCAAAATTTTTTTCTCAATGAACAAGTTGATATAAACAAAACAGTAGCTCAAATTGATAAAGATGGATTTTCTAATTTTCTTACTCTTAAAAATTTTTTGATAAATAGTTTTGAAAAATTAGTACTCGAATCTAAAAATCACGATTTACAAAAAATACCAGATTCTGCAAAAACCCATATTTTTAAAAATGAGCAAGAAACTAAGGATTGCTATTTTAAAAGAATTCAATCTTTAGGTATTAGTAGGATAACCGGCTATGTCGATTTAAATAAAGAGAATTGCATTAGTAATTTTTTATTGTCTGACACTTGTGTAAAGTTAGCAAAGTCTTATCTTGGCGCTACAACAATGACAATTTCTGCATCTTATTTCATTTCATTTGCAAGTAGCAATTTGGAAGAAAAAGAAAAGATTGCAAACGCTCAATATTTTCATTGGGATAATGATTTTTCAAAGTTTTTGAAACTTTACATTTATTTGTCAGATGTTGATGAAAATTCTGGACCACATGTTTTTGTGCCCCGAACTCATAAGAAAAAATTATTTAAACATAAGCTTCATAGACCTTATGCGAATAGTGATATCTACAACTCATATCCAAAAGTTAAGTCTTTTTTGGGAAATAAAGGATCTTCTTTTTTTGTAGACAGTTATGGTTTACACAAAGGAGAAATGCTAAAGAAAAATAATAGAATTATGTTAAATGTCCATTATGGAAAAGGAAAACTTTTTTATAGTTCTTTTGATAAATTTATAAGATGTTAATTAGTATTTAAAAATTTAACTGTACAATAAATATAACTAGTATGTATCAATTATTAAAAAATAAAATTTACTATTTATTCATTAATTTTTTTTATAAATTTGGACATATATACAATCCCAAATTTAATACCTTATCAAAACATTTGCATACAGAGCAGACTACCCTTTTTGATTTGCAAGGAGAGTTTAATATAGATTCAATCGAATTCGAAAAAAATTGCTTAATTAGTGTCATAGATAGAAAAGACAAATACCTAAATAAGAATAAATATATTTTTGAGTCTTGGACTAAAAATAAAAATCATACCTATTCAGACAATGCTGACAATTACTATAATCATAAAAAAAAAATATTAAAAAGTTTTTTGGAAAAATCGTCCAAAGAATATAAAAAAAAAATTTTCTTATTACCATATTATCATAATCAAGCAGGGCATTTTATGGGTGAGGTTTTTGGCAGCATGTTGTTTTTTTTAGAATTATTTAAAAAAAGAAATCTAAATGAGAAGCTTTTAATTATATGCCCAAGCCAGAAATGGGAGCAATTTTTTAATAAGTTTTATAAAAAAAATATTATTTTATTTCCTGACAATTTTTTTTTAAAAAAAAATATTTCCTTTTCTAGAAGTGCAATTCTCCCAAAATTTCATCCATTTCAAAACTATATTGTTGCAAAAAATATTCTATCTAAAAAAATTGAAAATACAGACTTTAGACACAAAAAAATTTTTTTAACTAGTGAAAGAAGTCAAAGAATATCTAACATCTCCGAGGTTATTGATTATTTAAAAAAGAAAAATTTCACTATTGTTAACCCAAAAAAATTTAGTATTTTGGAATTATTTAAAATATTAAATTCTGCTAAAACTGTAGTTTCTGAGTCGGGTTCGATTTCTCATAATATTCATTTATCAAGAAACAAATCTTATTATCTTCTATTACCCAGTGCATTTAAAGTGATTAATAAAAAATGGTACAGAATTACAACAATTTTTAACAACTTTCATTCCTGTTTGTACAAGCCAATATACTTTGAAAGTCACAAAACAATGACTATTCCTCTTCAAGAACAAATTTTAGTTGATCTAAGGAAATTGAAATTTTTATAATAAATAATCTTTGTAAGAATTTTCTATATATTCTTTGAGGCAAATTCTCCAATCGCGCATAATATTGAGTCCCAATACATCTAAATTTTTGTTAATTAGACTTTCACAATCCGGTCTCGGTGCAGGATAATCTTTTTTCCAGTATGAGGAATATACTTCAGTAACTTTAATTTTGTCCTCGAGTCCTAGAACTGTAAGTAGCTCCTTGGCAACCTCTAGTCTTGTAGTGGAACCAGAGCATACCATATTATAAAGTCCACTAGCATTTTTTTTTAAAAGTAGTTTGACATTATTTGCAAAATCATGAGTGTAAGTAGGTGTTCCAGTTTTGTCATTCACTACAAATAGCTCTTTATTCCCTTGCTTCACTTGTAAAATAATTTTTTGTATAAATTTTTTATCTTTTTTTGGACCTCCACCCATCATCCATCCAGCTCGGCATATTAAATATTTTTTGGCGTGTTCTTTTACAAAAAGCTCACCCATATATTTACTTTTTGCGTAATGACTACCTGGATTTGGAAGATCAGTTTCGTCATAATTTTTTTTTCTACCATCAAAAATACCTGCCGTACTTATATACAAAATGGGAATATTTAATTTATTTGAAATTTGCACGGCGTTTTCAACTGCGGAAGTATTTGTTTGATAGGCATCGTCTTGATTTAGCTCACAATACTCGAGATCTGTATGCGCCCCTATGTGAAACAAATAATCTGGCTTGAATTTTTCAACGTCTAACAAATATTTATCATAATTACGAAAGTCAAGGGGGTTCAACCAATCTTCATTAACGTCAATATCTGTACACATAAGATCATAATTATCTTTAAAACAATTGTAAAAAGCTTCACCCAGCATGCCCCCACAACCAGCCATGTATATTTTTTTTTTCATTTTTAATAAATTTATTTATTATAATCTGTTATTTTTATTTTAGTTTTCTAAATATAATTTGATGATTTAAAAAAATTAATTCTAAATTATTTTTATATTTTTCATAGCACTCAATAATCGCACAAATTGGATTTTTTTTATAATCATCATAATAAAACCATAAAAAATCATCAAAAATCATTATTCCATTTTTTTCAATACAATTGTAGGAATTTATAAAATCTTTCTTAACATTTTCATAGTGATGAGATCCATCTATATAGATTAAATTAAATTGTGATTTATTATTTATAAAAAAATTGTCAGATGTATCTTTTAAGAAATTAATGTTCTTTTTATTCACTAAACTAAGATTGTTTTTAAAGTTTTTATAAACAGTTTCAAAGCTTACATGATTATGTTTAACCATACCATTTTTATCATATTCATCACTGCCTTCAAAGGTATCAACAGCCATTACAGATTTTATATTTTTTTGTTCAGCAATAAATACAGTTGATCTTCCTTCAAAACTTCCTATTTCTAAATAATTAATAGAAACAAATTGAGAAACGATTTTTTCCCAGGCTGGAATATTGGGACTGAACACATCCTCATAACTCCATTGAAATTTGTTATCAAAGAACTCTTTTTGGTTAAGGTGTAGATTTTTATTTTTTTGAACGAAGGCCACACCCTGAATTATTTTTGGTAAAAAAATAATTGAATGTTTGAGACTAGCTTTTTTAATATTTTTAAAAATTAATAAAGATTTTTTTATTATATCTAATAATAAACTAATCTTAATATTTTTTCTTAAAAACTTAAGTAATATTTTTTTCATTTATTAAATATATTACTTTTTTAATTTAAAGCCTACAATAGCATCACCTGTCTGAACTAGATCACCGTACCCACCTCTAAGGGTCCATCCACCAGTTGCATGAACTACAATAAACTGTTCTCCATTTATTGAGTAAGTACTTGGGGGAGCAGATCCAATATAAGGTAATAAAATGCTTTTTAACAACTCTCCATTTTTAGAATCGTGAAAATGTATTTTTTTATCTAAAGTTCCAGAAGTAATCGTGATACCTCCTCTTGTAACTGTTGTCCCTCCGAAATTTTCTGTTCCAGTTAAATCTTCATTATCAGTTTTAAACGAGTCATAATTTCCTAGAGGCACTTTCCATAATAATTTTCCATTATTGAGATTTAATGCATTTAACGTTCCCCATGGGGGTGAGTTAATGGGGTAAGTATTGTTTTCTAAAAGTCTCCTGTGATTACTTTTATAAACAGGTGCTCTACTTTTGCCGTTAGAGATCAAACTCAAACCACTTTCCCAAATAATATTATTCGATGTTACATACATAATATTATTTTTATGATCAATAGATGCACCTGGCCATTGAGCACCTCCAACAATCCCCCCTCTTAAATGTAATTTATCAAGTTTAGGTGTTTTATATCGACCGAATTCATAATTTTTACTAATGATATCTTTTTTAAATTCACTTCTTATGTCTTGTATTTTAAAAAAGACATTTCCAAAAGGTTCTGGAATTTCTAAATTTGGCTGATAAGGCGCTGTTTTTTCTCCAGGTATTTTTGAGGTTTCAACTTTTTTTAATAAAAATGGGTATATTGGTTTTCCTGTTAGCCTGTCTAAGATTATAGTATTTCCTGATTTTGTAGGAGCAACAACAACATCAATCATTTCATTATTCTTTTTTATTGAAGTTAAAATTGGTGGGGATGCTAAATCTAAATTCCATAGATCATGACTTGTTTCTTGGAAACTCCAAATTTTTTTCTTATTGATAAGATCTATTGCAATAATACTATTTGCATCTTTGTTCGGACCGGGTCTACGTGTGCCATCAAACATGTAACTAGGGTTTCCTGTCACAATATAAAATATACCCCTACTAACATCTAAAGATGAACCTCCCCAAGGATTACCAAGTGAATTATCATACTCAACTCCTCCAACTCGTTTAGAAAAAATTTCTTTATATTTTAGTTTCCACTCAAGCTTTCCTGTAAAAATATTGTAAGATTCAATATTATGGTCAGGTGATAGAGTGGCTAATATAATTTGATTATTGTATATTGCAGGCGGCAGAAGATTTAGACCGGTTCTAACCAATCCATTAATACCAAAGCTTTTATCTAAATTTCCATCTTTAGCATTGAGAGAAATCAAATTTTTATGATTAGAAAAAAAAATTCTTTCTTTCTCTGACTTATTATCTTTCCAGTAAATTAAGCCTCTTTTAGCTAAGGTTGATTTAAATTTTTTAGACTTCCAGATTAAATTGCCATTATAACCATTTAAAGCAGCAATATAATTTCCACTAATTGGTGTAAATATTGTGCCATCTACAACCACTGGATTTGCTTGAATACTTTGAGGCTCTCCTGAACTAAATATCCAATCAATTTCTAAATTTTTTATATTATTTTTATTAATTAAATTAAGTTCTGAAAATCTATTAGAAGAATGATTTCCATGGCTTCGATACCAATTATTAACTGTGTTTTCATTTTTATTATTTGAAACAGTGGGACTTTCTTCAGTGTCTAAAAATTTATAATCAGGAAGATTTGCTCTGATATTTGAGTCTTCAATTTTCCAATAATCTTTGTGTTTTTTACTGAAGGTCAATAAAAAAAGTTCGATACCCTCATTGTAAACTTTTTTAATCCTTGTTTTAGCTATTAGTATGCCAGTATAAATATTTAATATTTCTTTATTTTGAGAATATTTATTTCTTAATTGCGATGAGTCACAAGAGCCTAAAAATAAAATGATTAATAAAATAATAAATTTATTTTTATGTTCCATTGATGTTAAATAAATATTATTAGATTAAATTGTAAGTTTTTATTTTAAATATAAGTAAATTAATACAAAATTTGTTTATTATATAGTATAAATAATATACACGCTTTAATAAAAAATACCAAGAAATATATAAAATTAAGAGCAGTCAAAAAATTTTAATTGTAGAATTAAATTAAGTTTGTAAATATATATATATATTCTTTAATACACAAGTATTAAAAGCATTGTAGTTTTGTTTGTGAGAATTATACTAATTCAAAACTATAGAATAGATTTAATGGATATAAAAAAAAATTTAAAGAGAGTATTTTTAAAATTAAAAATTAAATTTCCATTTAATGATGATGATTATCCCAAGCTTAACATTCAAGTGCTTAAAGATATTTTAGAAGAAGACTATAAAAACAGAAACCCGAAAAGAGAAAATTTAGAGTATTTTATATTTTGTATTTTCCAATCATATCAGCAGAGTAAGGCTCAGCTATTTCAGGACATTTTGGTTGATCATTTGTTAAAAAAAGAAAATGGATTTTATTGTGAAGTTGGCGCTTGTGATGGCCTGATTCACTCAAATACCTTTTTTTTAGAAAAAATAAAAAACTGGAAGGGAATACTATGCGAACCAGCCTCTTTTTGGTTAGAAAACCTAAAAATCAATAGACCTAATTCAATAATTGAAAGTTTACCTATTTTTCCAGATCACAAATACAATGTAAACTTTGTTGAAAAACCAGGAGGCAGATCTTTTGTTGATTTTCATAAAAAAGAAAAAGCAATTAACAAAACAAATACCCTATCTTTAACAGATTTGTTTGTTAAAAATTCCGTAAAGGAAGTTGATTACCTATCAATAGATACAGAGGGTTCAGAGTATGAGATATTGACCTCTCTTAACTTTGAGAAATTCAGACCAAAAATTATCACTATTGAGCACAACTACAATAAGGAAAAAAGAAAAAAAATATTATATTATTTGTCGAAAAAGAATTATAGAAGAATATTTAAAAGCATTAGCAGATTTGATGATTGGTATGTAGATTCTTATTACCTGTAATAAGGTAATCAGTAAATGGAATGAAAAAAATGTTATAAAATAGATCATGAAGATGAATTTAATTAAAATAAATTTAAAAAAAACTATTTTGATATAGTGTTGCATCTAGCAGCTGAAGTAGCTGTTAGATATTCAATTATAAGACCTGACAAGTATATAGAAGCTAATATCAATGGTTTTTTCAATATAATTGATAGTCTAAAATCCTACAAAAAATTTTTATTTGCCTCCTCTAGTTCTGTTTATGGTGACTCAAAGGTGCTCCCTTTAAAAGAGAATTTGAATTTAGAACCAATTAAAATGTATGCTTTAAGTAAGAAAAATAATGAGGAAGTTGCTAAAATTTATAACCAAAAAAATTAATTATTTAAAATTTATCTTTAGTTAATAATGTTTTAATTAAATCATATATTGTATATTTTGGTTCCCAGTTCAACTTTTTAATTTTAGAAATATTAACTGATTTGAATTTAATTTCTTTATTAGAATATTTGCCTTTATTTATTCGAATATAATTTTTATAATTCATATTCTTTATTTTAAATGAATAATTAATTAGTTTTCTCAGGTTAATTGATTTTCCAGTTGCTATAATATAATCACCAGCTTTTTTTTGTTGATTAATTTTATGCATTGCAACAATATATTCTTTAGCTAGTCCAAAATCTCTATAAAGATCAATATTACCCAATTGAAGTTTTTTTTTTTTATTATTTGCGTTTAGGTAATTTGTAATTTTTTTAATAAAATTTAAATTAGACCTGTATTCAGAGTCATGATTGAATAAAATTCCTGTTGAAATATTTAGATTATAAAAATTTCTCATATATTTTATATAAATCATAGATATATGTTTTGAAAGTGCATAGGGATTTTTGGGTTTTCTCTCAGTCTTCTCATTAATCACCCTGGTATTTGATCCAAATATCTCACCTGAACTTGCATAGAATATTTTTGGTTTTATCTTGTGCCGTATACAGGAATCAATGATGTGGGTGAAATAAGTAAAATTTGTATTAATAGTTTTAAGGTGATTTTTAAAAGAATAATATGAACTAGATTCACCTATTAGGTAATAAATTTCATCTGGTATTATTTTTTGGAGTAAATTAAATATTAACTTTTTGTTTAAACTTTTAGAATAAAACAATTTTACTTTATTATTTAAATTTTTTTTTTTATTTAAATTTCTATAGTATCCAAAAACTTGATAGTTTTTTTTAATCAAATAATTACTTAAAAAAATTCCATCCTGTCCTGTGATGCCAAAAATCAATGCCTTTTTCATCTATACTAATTTGTTAATTAATTTTTTTAAAATATTTTTAAAAGAATATTCCCTTAAAATCATTTTTTTGAATTATCTTTATTATAATTATGCATTTATATTATTTTTAGAATTTCACTTAAATATTTTTTTGCATTAACATCAAAATCAAATCTATTCAAACTTTTATAACCTAATTCAATTTTATTTTTAAATTTATTTTTATTTTTTGAATATTTTAAAATTAATTCTGATAATTTTTTATAATCTTCTGTTTCATATAAAAAACCATATTTTCCATTTTTCAATATTTCTCTTGGTCCTGTTGGACAATTAGATGATATTATAAATTTTTTTAGTGTTAGCGCTTCTAATAAAACATTTGGCAAACCTTCAAATTTAGAAGTAAGCACAAATAGATCACTTTTATTAATAAATTTATAGGGGTTTTTCTGAAATTTTAAAACTCTTATTTTATTTTGTAGGTGATTTCTTTTAATAAAATTTTGTATTAAGGTTTTGTTGATACCATACCCTATTATCAAAAGCTCTACTTCGATAATTTTGTGAATTTTTTCAAAAGCTTTTAATAATGTTAAGTGATCTTTTTGATCTGTAAATCTTGAAATATTTATAAGTTTTAAAGAGTTATTTGTATTAAAGATTTTAAAGTTTATTTTTTCATTACTCTTCAATAAAATTTCATTTTTATTTAAAGGGTTATAAATTAAACTAGAATTGATTAAAAATTTTTTATCTATTTCATGTTTAAAATCTAAACTATTAACTATTACAGATTTAGGAAATTGTAAAAATATTTTAAATAAATAATTCTTAACTATATTCTTACTCCAGCCCGTAGGTGATGAATTTGATCTGACAATTAAGTTAAATCTTAAAATTAAAGACAAAAATATAGCATAAATATTGGCTTGAAATGAGAATACTGATGTATTTCTGTTTTTAATTATCTCCTTAGATAGAATTATTAAACAAGTTAAATATTTAAAATATTTATTATATTTTTTTTTATTCTTTTTTTTATAATTTATAATATTGATTTTTTTTAAAAATTTATTGTTAAATTTATCATCAAACGTAATTAAAGTTAAATTTTTTATATATTTAGATAGGAAATTAGATATGACAATTAAGTTTTTTTCAACTCCACCACCATCCATTGATGGCATGAATAAGATTAGTCTTTTTTGATTTTTTTCCATATTAATCTAGCAATATTTTTAAATGAAAAATTTCTTGTTATAATAGCCTCATTTTTTATTAAGGGTAAATTTGATATTTTTTTTATTACACCTAAACCAGATGATTTAAATGAAAAACTTAAATCAAATAAATCGGTATTATTGTTATAAATTTCAAGAATTTTATCAAAAGTTTCTTTATTATTTATTTCACAATAAAAATTATTTCTAGGCTTATTTTGCAAATATAGCAGATGAGATATATCATCAATAAAAATATATCCACCTTCTTTCAATTTTGGATAATAATTATAGATAAGCTTTTCAACATGATATGCCTCATGTAAGGAATCGATATAGATAATATCAACTTGATTTGGAATGAGATTAAAAATCTTATCAAAATCATCATCTCTTGAATGAATAAACTTCCATCTTGGATTATTTGATACTTTTGAGCAGTCTTCTATATCTACAGAGTAAAGTTTACCATTATTTTTCTCACAAACCTCTAAAAAATAATTTGTTGATATTCCTTTTTGTACACCTAGTTCTAAAATTGAAATATTGTTAATATTATCTATTTTAGAAATCAATTCACTTTTAATTTTATTATTATAATCGGACATTGTGTTAATTTAAATTACTGCTATTTATAGAAAAACAATGTCCAATTTCAAGAAAATTGAATAAAAAAAATTTATTTAAAAATATTTTATTTTAAAATGCTGGTAAAAGTAAAAAAAAAGAAAATTAATAAAAAATCAATCTTGATTTTTGGTATTACTAGTCAAGACGGATCCTTACTAGCAAAACATTATATTGATAAGAATTTTACAGTTTATGGGGTAGTTACATCAAAAAAATTTTCATCTAGGAATTTAAATAAACTTAATATTATAAGAAAAGTTAAATTATTTCATAATATTAATGTGAATGAAAAAAGCATTAAAAATGTAATTAATAAAAGTAAATGCTCAATAATATATTTATTATCAGGAGATTCTTCAGTCAAAAAATCAGAGAAGTTAAAATATGAGACTATAACTAGTAATAATTTAATATTAATTGAAATTCTACAAATTTTAACATTTAACAATTTAAAAAAAATAAAAGTTTTTAATGCTTCTTCAGGTGAAATTTTTGGAGATAATAAAGGCGCAAACAATGAAAATTCAAAAATTAACCCTGTAAGTTATTATGCTTTAGCAAAATCAATAAGTCTAGAAATTAGTCGAGCATACAGAGAGCAATTTAAATTAAAAATTTACAATGGAATTTTATTTAATCACGAGTCACTTTTAAGACCCAGAACTTATGTTGTTAGAAAAATTATTAGTGGTGTTAATGATATATTCAATAACAAAACAAATAGATTAAAAATGGGAAACACAGAAGTGTATAGAGATTGGGGTTGGGCTCCAGAATATATTAAAATAATTTATAAAATTATGAATAGCACAGAACCAAGTGATTATATTATTGCAACTGGTAAAATTACTAAACTAGACCATATCATAACAAAAGTTTTTAATCACTATAAAATTAAAAAAAAATTTTTTTTGAGAAAATCAAAAACTTTTAATAGGAAACTTGAGCCAATACAGATTAAAGCTGATATTACCAAATTAAAAAAAAAAATCAAATATGTACCAAAAATTTTCATTGATACAATTATATCATCAATGATAACGAATGAAAAAAAATGAAAATTTTGATTACAGGTGTTGCAGGTTTTATTGGATTTAGCTTGGCTGATAATTTATTAAAATCTAATAAAAAAATTAAGATTTATGGATTAGATAATTTTGATAATTACTATTCAAAAAAAATAAAAAAAATTAGAATTTTAGATTTGAAAAGTTCAAAAAGATTTAAGTTTTTACAAGTAGATATTTGCAATAGAAATTTATTAATAAAAAAATTAAGAAGGCAAAAATTTAAATATGTTATTCATCTTGCAGCGCAAGCAGGAGTAAGATTTTCAGCTATAAACCCCAAAAAATATGTTAATACGAATATTTTTGGGTTTATTAATTTATTAGATGCCACTTTAAAATGTAGACCAAGAAAAATTTTATATGCATCTTCAAGTTCTGTATATGGAGACTCAAAAAATTTACCATCAAAAGAACATCATCAACTTTTTCCAAAAAATATTTATGCTTCAAGTAAAAAAATAAATGAAATAATTGCAAATTTTTATTCAAAATATTATAAATTAAATCTAATTGGATTAAGATTTTTTACAGTATACGGTCAGTGGGGAAGGCCTGATATGTTTTTATTTAAATTATTTAACTCATTTTTGCTGAAAAAAAAATTTTATCTTAATAATTCAGGAAATCATATGAGAGATTTTACCTACATAGATGATGTAGTTGAAATTACAAAAAAATTATTATTCAGTAAAAAAACTAAACCAAACCATAGTATTTTTAATGTATGCTCAAATAAGCCTATTAAAATTACAAAAATTATCAATTTTTTTCAAAATAAATATGGAGGTGTAAAAATTAAAAAAATTTTAAGAAACAAACTAGATGTAAAAAATACGCATGGTAGTAATAAAAAAGTCAAAAAAGTTACCTCATTTAGTAAATTTACAGATTATAAATCTGGAGTTAAAAATAGTTTTGAATGGTATAATAAATATAAAATTCATAAAATAATCCAATCTGTTAAAAATGAAAATTAAGGAAAAAATATTTTATTGGGGTCCATTTTTGACACCAATAGCAACACCCAAAGCTATTGTAAATTCAGCTAAAGCATTACAAAATTATGGGAAAAGTTATGAATGCTCAATAATAAATTTTTTTGGTGAATTTAATAAATTTCAAAAAGATTTAGAAAATAAAAATATAAATTTAATTAATTTTTTTAATAATAAATTAATAAATTTTTTACCAAAACATGGTAAGTTACAAAGTCGTTTATCTTTTATTTTAATTTTTGTTCTTTCGTTTTTTCCATTAAAAAAAATAATTGATAAGCAAAAACCAGATTTTTTAATAATACATTTAATTACCTCTCTTCCTTTATTTTTGTTAATAATTTTTAAATTTGACACAAGATTCATTTTAAGAATATCAGGACTTCCAAAATTAGGCATATTAAGAAAGTTTTTATGGAAAAAAGCTTTCTCAAAAATTTATATGGTAACTTGTCCAACTATATCAACGGCAAACTATATTAAGAGTCTTGGCATAGTAGATAAAGGAAAAATTAAAACATTATATGATCCAATTATTGAAATTAATAAAATTAGTTTACAAAAACAACAACAAATAGATTTACCATTTGAAAAAGCAAAGTATTTTATTGCCGTTGGAAGACTAACTAGACAAAAAAATTTTTTAATGCTTTGTAAGGCAGTAAAAAAATTAATTTTAAATTTTCCTGATTTTATATTGGTAATCGCCGGAGATGGAGAAGATAAAAATAAAATTTTATCATACATAGAAAAAAACAGTTTAGAAAAAAATATTTTTTTAATCGGCTATATAAAAAATATTTTTCCATATATTAATGCATCACAGGGATTTATTTTATCTTCATTATGGGAAGATCCTGGTTTCGTTTTAATTGAAGCTGGAGCTTGTAAAATTCCTGTTTTTTCCAGTGATTGCCTGGAAGGACCTAAGGAAATTATTAAAGATAATGTAAATGGCATACTGTTTAAATCAAATGATCTTAATGATTTTGTAAAAAATTTTTATAGATTTAATACTATTATAAATAATAAAGATTTGAAAAAAAAATTAATTTTAAATAATTTAATACTTAGTAGAAAATTTTCATTATTTAGTCATTATTTAAGACTAGGTAAAATTTTAAAAGGATTTAATTAATTATAAGAATGAAACCTCTCATCTCTATAGTAATTCCATATTATAAAAAAAAAATATATATTGATCAAACTATTAACTCAATAATTAAACAGTCCTATAAA
>Ga0209335_10001545_pt1 | contig 26258 bp, 27 predicted proteins | sample COG_09_FD_184753 | JGI IMG/M metagenome (GOLD analysis project Ga0209335, IMG submission 184753) | Pelagic Microbial community sample from North Sea - COGITO 998_met_09 (SPAdes) (version 2) | ecosystem: Environmental > Aquatic > Marine > Neritic zone/Coastal water | place: Helgoland, sampling...
AAAACTACCAACCAACTTATCCATCTCCTTAGTGCCTCTGTACTGAGATCTATAAATTAATCTTTTTTTCAAGTTTTCTATATCGTTATTCATTAAAAATTTATAATAATACTAAATGGTCAATAATACATATAATTATCTATTATCAGATCTTAAGAATTTAAAAGGAGTTGGTGTCAAAACTTACAACATCTTAAAGAGAAAAAAAATTAACAATATTTTTGATTTATTGTGGAGATTACCAAAATCTTATACGGATAGAAGTAAATCAACCAAAATTAAAGATCTTAAAATTGGTGAAGAACAAACTGTTATATTAACACCCTTTAAATACAATTTTCCAAGAATAAGGAATTTACCTAATAGAATATATTGTAAGGATGATACAGGAGAATTAGATTGTATTTTTTTTAATAGCTACGAAGGTTATATAAAAAAAATTTTACCTTTAAATAAAGAGGTAACAGTAAGTGGTAAAGTTGGAATTTTTAAAAACAAGTATCAAATTACAAATCCAAAATATGTTTCAGAAGATTCAACGTTAATTAAAGATAAACATAATAAATATTCTTTAACAGAAGGAATATCAGAAAAAGTTTATAATAAGATTATTAATCAAATTTTAACAAATTTACCTATTTTAGAGGAATGGCATGACAGTCAATTACTTAAAAAGTTTGATAATATTTCATGGAACAAAGCAATAATAGAATTACATAAACCTGATAATGTTGGAAAATATAATTCAAATTTTTATAGAAGACTTGCCTATGATGAAATTTTATCAACATTTCTTGTACATTCAGAAATTAGAAAAAATATAAAGAAAATAAAAAAACAAAAAAAAATTTTTAATAATAGCTATCAAAAAAAGATTTTAGATAATCTAAATTTTAAATTGACTAATGATCAAGAAAAAACATTAATTGAAATAAACAATGACCTACAATCAAATCAAAAGATGTTTAGATTGTTACAGGGTGATGTTGGAAGTGGAAAAACAATAGTAGCATTATGTGCTGCAGCAAATACTGTTAAATCTGGATTTCAGGTTGCGGTTATGGCCCCTACTGAAATTCTTGCTAGACAACATTATAATTTGGCGAAAGAAATTTTTGATAAAAATTTAAATTTAGAGATTCTTTCGAGTAAATCTGAATATAAAGAAAAAAAAATTATAAGAGAAAAATTAGAAAATAATCAGATAGATGTAATCTTTGGTACACACGCTATATTCCAAAAAAAAATAATTTTTAAAAAACTTGGACTTATAATAATTGATGAACAACATAAATTTGGTGTTAATCAAAGAAAAAAACTTTCTGACAAAGGTGGTGATAATTGCGATGTACTTTTAATGTCAGCCACTCCTATTCCGAGAACTTTAACTATGACTATTTATGGGGACATGGATTTATCAATCATAAAGGAAAAACCTAAATCAAGAAAAGAAGTTAAAACTTATAGTAAATTAGAAAGTAAAATTGATGAAATTTTAAAATTTATTGAAAAAGAAATTAATAATAACAATCAAATCTTCTGGGTATGCCCACTAATTGAAGAGTCAAAAAAACTTGACCATACATCTGCAGTTCAAAAATTTGAATTTCTTAAAAAAAAGTTTCCTAACAAAGTAGCTTTACTTCATGGAAAAACAGATCCTGAAGAAAAGGAAATGATATTAAAAGATTTTTTAAATCAAAAAACTAAGATTTTAGTATCAACAACTATTATTGAAGTTGGAATAGATTTTCCAAATGCAAATGTCATTATCATTGAAAATGCAAATAAATTTGGTTTATCACAACTACATCAATTGAGAGGTAGAGTTGGTAGAGGAGAAAAACAATCCACGTGTATTTTATTATTTAAATCATCCTTAACAGAAAATGCTAAAAAAAGACTTAACATATTAAAATCATCTACTGATGGATTTGTTATTTCAGAGGAAGATATGAAATTAAGAGGGTTTGGTGACATCCTTGGTTTTAAACAAAGTGGAATAAAGATATTTAAATTAGCCGATCCTGTACATAATGAAGATTTATTTAAGCTAGCTGAAACAGAAATTAAAGAAATGGAAAAAAGCAATACATCATTGAATAAATACAGAACCTTAATGAAGCTTTATGATCAAGCTGATGTGATCAACGATATAGTCTAATTATTACCTGAAGAAGTACCTGCAGAAACTATGAATTTAGATGCCTCCTCAAAACTCATATTTAAATAAATAATCTCATCCATTGGAAACATTAATAAAAAACCGCTAGTTGGGTTAGGTGTTGTTGGTACAAACACATTAATTAATTTTTTATTAACTTTAGCAGACATTTCAGTTTTATTTTCTCTTGTAGCAAAACCTACTGCCCACACACCTTTTCTAGGATATTCAACTAAAACAACACTTTTTTTATCATCATCTTTTTTAGAGAATGTTTCTGTCATTTGAAGTATTGCAGAATAAATAGTTCTTAAAAAAGGAATTCTTTTAAATAGATCATCAATCAACTTTAAAATTTTCTTACCTAAAAATGACAACGATAAGCCACCAACTATAGTGATGAAAATTATTGAAATAATTATTTCAAGACCTGGAATCGCAAAAGGAAGATAACTATTAGGATTTAAATTTTGAGGGATTACTTTAGATGAAATACCGATTAGAATTTTACTTAAATAGAGAGTAAATCCTATGGGTATTAAAACAACAACCCCAGTAATGAAATAATTTCTTAAAATTAAGGCTAGAGATCTTCTTTTTTGTTTTTTTGCCATTTAATTAAAACTTGAATATACAACAAATGAAATTGCTATTATGAAAAGAACAACTAAAATTTTATTATTAAGATTCATGATTAATATGTATATTATCAGTGTTATCAAAAATGGATAGAAGAAAATTTTTATCATATGTTGGTTGTGGATGTTGTGGTTTTGTTTTAAACGCATGTTCTACTGCTCCAATCACTGAAAGACGTCAATTAAAGATTATACCAGAATCAAAATTAAATGCTCAAGCTGCAGAAATTTATGAGAAAGTTAAAGAAAAAGAAAAGCTTATTACCGATACAAAGCAAATTGATGAAATTAAAGAAATAGGCAAAAAAATGGAAAATGCCATTGGAGAATATTTTTATAAAGAAAAACTTAATGATCCAACAGTAAATTTTGATTGGGAATATATATTAATTGATAATAAAAAAGTTAGAAATGCTTGGTGTATGCCTGGAGGTAAAATAGCTGTTTATACGGGTATTCTTGATGTAACAAAAAATACAAATGGTCTAGCGGCAGTGATGGGCCATGAAATTGCTCATGCCGTTGCAAAACATTCTGTTGAACGGGCAAGTCGAGGTGTTATTTTAAATACTAGCACTCAATTAATTGACATTTTTAGTGGTGGTAAGTTATCACAAGTTAATAGAGCTACAGGTATGAATACAGTTGGCCTGTTATCGCAGCTTGGTATTATGAATCCATTTAATAGAAAACAAGAGAGTGAAGCAGATTATCTAGGGATGATTTTTTCTTCTTTGTCTGGTTATGATATTAGAGAAACGGTAAAAATTTGGGAGAGAATGAAAGAATTCAATAAAGGAAAAGCTCCTCCAGAGTTTATGAGCACACACCCATCAGCTGACAATAGAATTAAAAAAATTAATGAATGGACTAATGAGATAATCTTGGATTACCCACCAATTAAAGTCTAAACTTTAAGTGGTGAGCCGTGATGGACTCGAACCATCGACCCATTCCTTAAAAGGGAATTGCTCTACCAACTGAGCTAACGGCCCACATCATTCAATGAATGAAAATTGTGTATACAGAATTATTTTGATAATTCAAACCCGAAATCCCTAAAAATATCTAAATTACAACTTATTTATGTATTTATCGTGAAAATCATCAAATGTGCCTTTAGTAATATTTTCACGAATTGCACTCATTAATTCTTGATAAAAATTGATGTTATGAAGTGTTAATAACATTGAAGCTAATATCTCATTTGTATTAAATAAATGGTTCAAATAATTTTTAGAGTATTTATTTAAGTTTAAATTGTCACATTCTGGATCAAGAGGTGAATTATCATTTTGGTATTTATTGTTTTTTATATTTATACGACCTTGCCAAGTAAATGCTAAACCAGTTCTGCCAGATCTTGTAGGTAAAACACAATCAAACATATCAATACCTCTCTTAACAGCTCCCAATATATCAGATGGAGTTCCAACACCCATCAAGTAGTGAGGTTTTTCTGGTGGTAAATCAGATTTAATATCATCCAATACCCCGAACATTTCACTCTGACTTTCACCAACAGCCAAACCACCTAATGCATATCCATCAAAGCCTATTTTCATAAGTTCTTTTAAAGATTTTAATCTAAGGTCTTTAAATAAACCTCCTTGAACAATTCCAAATAAAGCTTTGTGAGGATTTTTACCAAAAGCATTTTTTGATCTTTCTGCCCAATACAATGATAATTCCATTGATTTTCTAATAAGCTCATAATCCGAAGTGTTTTTAGGACATTCATCCATAATCATCACAATATCTGAATTTAAACCAAGTTGAATTCTTATGCTTTCTTCAGGACTCAAGTAAAATTTTTTACCATCAACATGAGAATTAAAAATAGCACCCTTTTCTCTGTCGATTTTATTTAGCTTAGATAAAGACATTACCTGAAATCCGCCTGAATCAGTCAAGATTGGTAAATCACAATTCATAAATTGATGAAGACCTCCTGCACTTTGAATACGCTCTACACCTGGTCTGATCATTAAATGATAGGTGTTAGATAATATTATATCTGAACCTGTTTTTTTAATATCTTCGATTCTACAAGCTTTAACCGTTGCTTGTGTACCAACAGGCATAAAAGCTGGTGTACGAATATTACCCCTGTGAGTTTCGATTAACCCACACCTTGCAAAATTATCTTTATTTAAAACTTTAAAGGCAAAATTTTTTAATGCCATTAAATGACTATAAAGATTTAAAACTTATAATCTTATCTGGATCTGATACAGAACCGTTATTACTTTCGTCACCTCTCTTAATTTTATCAACAAACTCCATTCCCTCAATAACCTTGCCAAAAACAGTATACTGATTATCTAAAAATGGTGCTGGTTTGAAACATATAAAAAATTGACTATTTGCACTATTTGGATCTGATGATCTCGCCATCGATAGAGTGCCTCTGTCATGTGGAAGATTGCTGAATTCTTGATTTAAATCAGGCAGATCAGATCCACCCATACCAGCTCTTCTTAAATCAAAATTACCAGACTCTGAATTTCCAAATTGAACATCACCTGTTTGAGCCATAAACCCATCTATAACTCGATGAAATACAACATTATCATACTTGCCGCTGTCAGCTAATTCCTTAATTCTTTTTACATGGTTTGGTGCTACATCTGGAAATAGTTCAATTTTTACATCTCCATCTTTTAATTTTAAAATCATTAAGTTCTCCTCTGACATTGATTGATTGGTTAAAATAAATAAAAATAATAATATTTTTATAAAAAATTTACTCATATTTTTCTTTTAATGATCTAATTGTACTTTTTGTAGTAAATTTTTTGATATCACCACCTAATTTAACTATTTCTTTTACAAATCGTGATGAAATTATCTGATTTTCAACATCAGACATTAAGAAAAGTGTTTCTATATTATTGTTTAATTTTCTATTCATTCCAGCTAACTGAAACTCATATTCAAAATCAGATACCGCTCTTAACCCTCTTAAAATGATATTAGATTTATATTTTTTACATAAATCAGTGGTTAAGGAAGTGAATGATATAACTAAAATCTTTTTTTTATTCAATTTTAAATCTGAAAATAAAGCTTTTTTTACAATTTCAATTCTTTCATTTGCATTAAATAAATATTTCTTATTTTCACCATCAGAAACAGCTACAATAACTTTATCAAATAGTTTCAGAGATTTCTTTATTACATCAATATGACCAAAAGTTATTGGATCAAATGTACCTGGATATATAGCTACATTAGACATTAAATAAGATTATCTTCAATTTTTATTGCTGAGACAACTTTTTCATCACCAGTTAATTTAATAATTCTAACACCTTGAGTATTTCTACCGGCAGTTCTAATTTCTTTAACAGCAACTCTGATTACTCTTCCTTTATTGGTTGAGATCATCACTTCATCACCCTCATAAACAGGAAAAGAAGAAGATATATTTCCATTTCTTGGTGAGTTAACTATTCCAATTATACCTTTACCACCTCTATTGGTAACCCGGTAATCATAATGAGAAGTTTTTTTACCATAACCATTTTCAGTTATAGAAAGGATAAACACTTCAGAAGCTTTTATTTCAGCTTTATCATCTTTAGATTTTTTTCCATTCTTGTTAGTTTTGTCATTATTAATAACTGATAAAGAAACGATTTCATCATTCGGTGCAAGCTCAATACCTTTGATACCTTTTGAAGATCTGCCTTTAAATATTCTTAATTTTTTTGTTTCAAATCGGATACATTTACCAAGTTTTGTACTTAAAATCGCATCTTGATTATCTTTACAAATTTTTACTCCAACAATTTTATCGTTAGCGTCTAGCTTCATTGCAATTTTTCCTGAAGCATTAATAGAAGCAAAATCCTCTAAACTATTTTTTCTAACTTTGCCCTTAGCAGTTGCAAATATAATTTGATAATCATTTAAATTCTCATCTCCCTCTGGGAAGGGCATAATAGAACTTATGGACTGATGATTTTTTAATGGAAGAATATTAAATAAAGATTTACCTTTTGATGAAGAAGATCCTTCTGGAATTTTCCATGCTTTAATCCTGTAAACTAATCCCTCAGTTGAAAAAAATAAAACAGATGTATGGGTATCAACAGATAAAGTTTGAACTACAGAGTCTTCATTTCTTGTAGTGATACCTGTTTTTCCTTTACCACCTCTTTTTTGAGTTTTAACACTGTCTATTGATCCACGTTTTATATAGCCTTGTAATGTTACAGTAATTAAAACTGATTGTTTTTGGATAGTTTCTTCAATATCGTAATTTAATACAGCATCAATAATCTTAGTTCTTCTAGGTACTGCAAACTTTTCTTTAATATTCTTCAATTCTTCACTTATTACTTTTAAAAGCTCTTTTTTTGAGGAAATTATTTTCTTATATTTTGTAATAAGTTCAGCAAGTTTTTTGATCTCAATTTCAATTTCATTAATCCCTAGTGCAGTTAGTTTTTGTAGTCTTAATTCTAGTATGGCAACTACTTGTGGTTCCGATAAACTATAATCACTTTTAGATTTTTTTCCTTCAACTAAAGAAATCATTTTTTGTGATTTATTAATTTTCCATTTTGTATTTAAAATTGATTTTTTTGCATCATCTGGTGTTTTTGAATTTCTGATTATCTTGATAACTTTATCTAAATTTTCCACTGAAACAGATAAACCAATTAATATGTGAGCTCTCTCCTCAGCTTTTTGTAAATCAAATTTTGTTTTTTTAATTACAACATCTTCTCTAAAAGTTAAAAAGTTTTCTAAAAATTCCTTAAGATTACAAGTCTTAGGTTTACCATCAACAATCGCTAAAGTATTAAAACCAAACGAACTTTCAATTTGTGTATTTTTATATAATTGTCTTTTTATTGTTTCAGGTTCAACACCATTTCTTAAATCAATAGAAACTCTAATTCCTTCTCTATTAGATTCATCACGTATATCTTTAATACCTTCAATTTTTTTCTCTCTAACTAATTGTGCAATTCTCTCATTCAAAATTGATTTGTTAACTTGGTAAGGAATAGAATTTATTACTAATCTTTCTCTGCCATTTTTTTGAGTTTCAATTGAAATTTCTCCTCTAATCTTGAAAGAGCCTCTTCCCTTATTATAACCTTGCTTGATTATATCTTTACCAATAATTACACCCCCAGTTGGAAAATCTGGTCCAGGAATGTGTTTCATTAAATCTTTAATCTTAATATCTTTATCTTCAATTAAAGCTAAAGTGCCGTCTATAATTTCACCTAAATTATGAGGTGGAATACTTGTTGCCATTCCAACCGCAATTCCTCCCGCACCATTTACAAGCAAATTTGGATATTGAGCAGGTAATACAGTTGGTTCTTTTTCAGTTTCATCGTAGTTGCTTTTAAAATCAACTGTCTTTTTTTCGATATCATCAATTAGATATTGAGATACTTTTGAAAGTCTTGTTTCGGTATATCTCATTGCTGCAGCAGGATCTCCATCGATTGATCCAAAATTACCCTGACCTTCAACTAGAGGTAAGCTCATTGAAAAATCCTGAACCATTCTAACTAAGGCATCATATACTGATTGGTCACCATGTGGATGATATTTACCAATCACATCCCCGACTATCCTTGCTGATTTTCTAAATTGTTTCGACCAGTCGTAGCCACCTTTATACATTGCATAAAGTATTCTTCTATGTACAGGCTTAAGACCATCTCTAACATCTGGCAGAGCTCTACTCACAATTACGCTCATTGCATAAGATAAATATGATGAGCTCATCTCATCATGCATTGAAATGAGTTTTATATTTTTATCTTTTGTAACTTCAGTTTTTTCCATGGATATTAAAATGGAATTTCGTCATCCATATCATTTGATACTTGAGAAGCGTCTTCGGGAGAATTAGATGGTGATTGATTGTTATCATATTGTATCCCACCACCTGAATTGCCACCACCTAACATTGTTAGTGATGAATTGTAACCTTGGATAACTATTTCAGTTGAATATTTATCTTGGCCAGATTGCTCATCTTTCCATTTTCTGGTTGTAAGCTGACCTTCAACATAAACTTGTGCCCCTTTTTTTAAATATTGTTGAACAACATTTACTAATCCATCGTTAAATACAACTATACGGTGCCACTCAGTTTTTTCTTTTTTTTCACCAGTATTTTTGTCTTTCCAGGATTGGCTGGTAGCAAGACTAAGTCTTGCAACACTTTTACCATTAACCATTTGCTTAATTTCTGGGTCTGCGCCTAATCGACCAATTAAAAGAACTTTATTTAAACTTCCAGCCATAATATTTTAAAAATTGATTGTTTATTAATTTAAATTTATACCACACTTTGCTCTGAATATTAATTTTATTAATCTATAGCAAGAAAATTTATGATCAAAAAGATAGTTATTAAGGGTGCTAAAGAGCATAATCTAAAAAATATTTCTCTTGAGATACCTAAAGATAAATTTGTTGTTATTACAGGTCTATCAGGATCAGGAAAATCCTCTTTAGCCTTTGACACAGTGTATGCTGAAGGACAACGAAGATATGTTGAAAGCTTATCAGCTTATGCAAGACAATTTTTGGATAAAATGAAAAAACCCAATGTTGATCTTATAGAAGGCTTAAGTCCTGCGATATCAATAGAGCAAAAAAATACATCAAAAAATCCAAGATCCACAGTTGCAACAGTAACAGAAATTTATGACTATATGAGAGTATTATATGCAAGGGCCGGTATACCCTACTCTCCTTTTACTGGTAAACCGATTACTTCTCAAACAGTAACTCAAATTGTTGATAGGATTAAAGAATTACCTAAAAAAGCAACAATATATTTATATGCTCCCGTGGTTAGAGGTAGAAAAGGCGAATATAAAAAAGAAATTTTAAATTATAAAAAAAGAGGCTTTAGAAAAATAAAGATTGATGAAACCTTATACGACATTGAGAATGTTCCAGAGCTTAATAAAAAAGTAAAACATGATATTTCAATCTTAGTAGACAGAATTGTTTTAAACTCATCGCTTGGTAATAGATTGGCTGAAGGAATAGAGACGGCAGTTAATCTTGCAAATGGATTGATATTTGTTGAATATGAAGATGAAACTTTACCTAAAAAATTTAGAAAAATTGAAAAATTAATTTTCTCTACCAAATTTGCATGTCCAGAAAGTGGTTTTACTATTGAGGAAATTGAACCAAGATTATTTTCATTTAATAGTCCTTTTGGAGCTTGTGAAGAGTGTGAGGGTATAGGAGTTAAATTAAATGTAGATCCAAACTTAGTAATACCAAACGAAAAGAAAAGTATTGCAGATGGTGCAATTGAACCTTGGGCTAAGACTACAACTTTATACTATGCACAAACTTTGGCATCTCTGGCAAAACACTATGATTTTTCTCTTGATGAAAAATGGAATAAGTTATCAAAAAAAATTAAAGATGTAATTCTTTATGGATCAGATGATGAAGAAATTAAATTTTCATATGATGATGGATATGAAAAGTATTCACACAAAAAAACATTTGAAGGAGTAATTAATAATTTAGAAAGAAGATATTTAGAAACTGATAGTGATTGGAAAAGAGAAGAAATTGCACAATATCAATCAGATACTAAATGTGAACGATGTAATGGTTATAGACTGAAAGATGAAGCTTTATGTGTAAAAATAGACGGACTTCACATTAGTGAAGTTACTCAAAAATCAATTTTAGATGCAGCTGAATGGTTTAAAAATTTAAATAATAAATTAGATAAAAGACAAATTAAAATTGCAGAACATATTTTAAAAGAAATTAATGAAAGATTAACATTTTTATTAAATGTTGGATTGGATTATCTAACCCTTTCAAGAGAGTCAGGGACATTGTCAGGTGGTGAAGCTCAAAGAATTCGATTGGCTTCACAAATAGGTTCGGGCTTAACTGGTGTCTTGTATGTTCTTGACGAACCTTCAATTGGGCTTCATCAGAAAGATAATGTAAAATTAATCAGTGCACTGAAAAGATTAAGAGACTTAGGCAATACTGTTATTGTGGTTGAGCATGATACTGAAACTATGGAAAATGCAGATCATATTATTGACCTTGGTCCTGAAGCTGGAAGTAAAGGTGGTGAAGTTGTTGCTCAAGGTACATTTCAAGAAATTTGCAATAACAAAGACAGTATTACAGGCAAATACTTGTCAAATAAATTAAAGATTAATGTACCAACAAAAAGAAGATTAGCAAAAAATGGTAGATTTTTAGAAATCACAGGAGCAACCGGTAACAACTTAGATAATGTGAATTTAAAAATACCTCTAGGAAGTTTAACTTGTGTTACTGGTGTTTCGGGATCGGGTAAATCTACGCTAGTTTTGCAAACGTTATATAACGCCTTAAATTTAACTTTAAATAACAACAAATCACGTAAAATTCCAAAACCATTTAAAGGATTTAAAGGAACAGAATTAGTTGATAAAATAATAGATATAGACCAATCCCCAATTGGAAGAACTCCAAGATCAAATCCAGCAACATACACAGGAGCTTTTGGTCCTATTAGAGATTGGTTTACTGCTTTACCTGAGTCTAAAACAAGGGGTTATAAACCTGGTCGTTTTTCATTTAACGTTAAGGGAGGACGATGTGAGGCTTGCGAAGGTGATGGTGTTATAACTTATGAAATGCATTTTTTACCTGATGTCTATATTCAATGTGATGAGTGTAAAGGAACAAGATATAATAGAGAAACATTAGAGATAAAGTTTAAAGACAAAAGTATTGCAGATGTTTTAAATATGACTGTAGATGAAGGGTGTGAATATTTTGAAAACATATCCAATATAAAATCAAAATTACTGACACTAAAAAAAGTAGGACTTGGTTATATAAAAATAGGACAGCAAGCTACAACTCTCTCAGGTGGAGAAGCTCAAAGAATTAAGTTAGCAAAAGAATTGTCCAAAAGATCAACTGGACGAACAATGTATATATTAGATGAACCTACAACTGGTCTTCACCAGCACGATATAAAAAAACTTCTAGAAATTCTTCATACATTTGTTGCTTTAGGTAATACTGTTGTTGTGATTGAGCATAATCTAGATGTTATAAAAACAGCTGATTATATTGTTGATATGGGCCCTGAAGGTGGTGTTAAAGGTGGAAAAATTATTGCAGAGGGAAAACCAGAAGAAATTTGTAAAATTAAAAATAGTTATACAGGTCAGTTCTTAAAGCCACTTTTAAATTGATTTAAAATTTACTAAAATTGATGTATAAAAGTTAAGAATCATGAGCAATCTACTTTCTTCTTTATCTAAAACAGTCCACGCCTCAGTAATATTAGCAATAGTATTATTTTTGGGTTTGTTTTACCAAAATGATGGTTTTGCTTTTGATGTAACTTTTTATAGTTGGCTTGCAAGATACACACATGTTGTTGTTGGTATTATGTGGATTGGATTACTTTGGTATTTTAATTTTGTACAGATACCTAACATGGCAAAAATTCCAGACGAACAAAAACCTGCGATAGGAAAAGTTATTGCACCAGCTGCTTTATTTTATTTTAGATGGGGAGCTGCATTTACTGTTTTATCTGGTCTAATTTTAGCTCATTTAAATGGTTATCTACATGATGCAATGACATTAAGCATTGGATCTGGAATACCTAAACATACAGCAATTGGTATTGGAATGTGGCTGGCAATAATTATGGCAATCAATGTATGGTTTGTAATATGGCCAAATCAAAAAAGAGCCTTAGGGATTGTTGAGTGTGATGCAGATCTTAAAGCTAAATCAGCAAAAACTGCAATGTTGTTTTCAAGAACTAATACACTTTTATCTCTACCAATGTTGTTAACAATGGTTGCAGCTCAAAACCTTTATTAATTTTTCTCTTCTTCTTTTAAAATAGTTTTTTGGGATACATTCAGTCGAACAAGAACTGTGTTTGCGATATATATTGAAGAATAAGTTCCAAAAATTACACCAAATATCATTGCTAAAGAAAATCCTTTAAGTATTTCACCACCAAAAAAGAATATAGAAAATAAAGCTAAAAGCGTTGTTATAGATGTAATTAGTGTTCTTGATAATGTTTCATTAATTGAAATATTTGTTAATTCAAAAATCTTAATATCAGAATATTTTCTTAGATTTTCCCTTACTCTATCAAAAATAACAACAGTATCATTCATTGAATAACCTACAATTGTTAAAATTGCTGCAATAATTGACAGATTAATTTCTAAACTTAATAATGAAAATAAACCCAATGTGATTATTACATCATGAAATAATGCAATAATTGCTCCCAAACTAAACTGCCACTCAAATCTAATCCATATGTAAATTAACATTAAGGCTAAAGAAACACTTATTGCGATAACTCCTGATTTTAATAACTCAGCACTTACTTTAGGACCTACGTTTTCTACTCTTCTAAAATCAAAATTATTCCCAAAAGATTTATCTAAATTAGATCTTATTTCTTCAATAATATTTTTACTATCATTTTTGTTTTCAAATTTTATTAAATAATCTTGATCGTTACCAAATTTTTTAACGGATACATCACCAAGATCCATCTGATTTAAGTTATCTCTTAAATTAGATACGTTTATATTATTATCAGATGATCTAAGCTCAATTAAAGTTCCACCTTTAAAATCAATACCATAATTTAAACCTTTAAATGTAAGCAGTATTAGTGAAAGAATTACCAATATGAGAGATATTATATTGAAGTGAGTATAAAATTTATTAAATTTTATCATTATATTAAAGCCTCTTTGTCCTTATTTTTTGAAACATAAATAGCCGTCAACAATCTTGCTATAAAATAAACAGAAAATAATGTCGTAAATATCCCCACACCCAAAGTAACGGAAAAACCTTTAATAGGTCCTGAACCCATAAAAAATAAAATAATAGCTGCTAATAAAGTTGTAATATTTGCATCTAAAATTGCTGTTCTTGATTTTGTGTATCCACTATCAAAAGCAATAATATTGTTCTTTTCATTTTTAAGTTCCTCTTTTATTCGTTCAAATATCAAAACATTAGCATCTACTGCCATACCAACTGTTAATATTATCCCTGCAATACCAGGCAAAGTCAAAGTTGCTTCAAACAATGTAAGAACACCAAGAAGAATTATAAGATTAACAATTAAGGTAAAGTTAGTTATGAAACCAAATACTTTGTATTTAAAGAACATATAAATAATTACTAATAAAAAACCGATTAAAAGAGCAATCATTCCCGCATTTATAGAATCTTGACCTAAATCCGGACCAACAGTTCTTTCTTCAATAATGTTTAATGGAGCTGGTAACGCTCCAGATCTCAATAATAATGCTAGATCTGTAGCAGATTGGAAAGTAAACCCACCGCTGATTTGCCCATTACCACCTGCAATAGTGTCTCTAATAACAGGTGCACTAATAATTTTACCATCTAAAACTATTGCTAATTGTCTTCCAATATTAGATGAGGTCGCTTTACCAAATCTCTTTGCCCCCACTCTATCTAAAGTAAATGAAACAACTGTCTCATTAGTTTGGTTGTTCATTCTTGGTTGTGCATCAAGTAGATTTTCACCACTTAAAATAATTCTTTTACTAACAAAGTCCTCACTTGAACCATCTTCATATTCAAGTTTTTCAACACCAAATGAGTCTTGATTATCATTTGAAACAAATCTGAAAGTTAAGTTAGCAGTTTTGCCTAATAAAGATTTTATTCTCATTGGGTCATCTAACCCTGGAAGTTCTACTAAAACACGGTCATTACCTCTTTTTAGAATATTTGGTTCGTTTGTACCAATTTCATCAATTCTTCTTCTTACAATCTCTAAAGCTTGATCTTGTGAAGATGTTTTAAGTTCTACAAGGCCTTGATTTGAAAAACTAACTTCAAACACACCTCCTACTTCTTCTAAATTAAATTGATGAGACTTAAATACAGGATAATAAGGGTTAATATCACTATTTTGACTTTTAAATTCATCTATTACTTGCTGTTTAAAATTATCTTCAACAGAAAAACTTAGCTTGTCATTAGTCAAATTTAAATTTGATATTCTAATATTTTTTTCCTTAAAAAATGATCTTATTAAAGTGGAAGTATTCTGAAGTTTTTGTTCAATAACAGGCGCGTTGTCTATTTCCAGTAAGAGGTATGAACCACCTTGTAAATCTAGACCTAAATTAATTTTCTTATCAATAAATCTATTGTCTTGGTTTAGTAAATTATTAGAAGCAATAAAAATAAAAAATAAACAAAATATAGAAACGAATATTATTCTTAACTTAGAAAAATATAACATCCCTTAAACTAATAATTAAGATTATTTCTTTACTTCAACGTTATTTAGTAAACCTTGAATTCCAGTTGCTTTAACAATTTCCACTTTGACATTTTCAGCAATTTCTACTTCAACTTTGTCATTATCAATTATTCTTTCAACTGTTCCAGTTATACCACCTGATGTAATTACTTTATCACCTCTTTTTAATCCTTCGACCATTGTCTTGTGCTCTTTAACCTTTTTTTGCTGAGGTCTGATTAGAAAAAAATAAAAAATAACAAAAATTAAAATTAATGGGATAAACTGACCTATTCCTGAACCTTCCATAAAACTCCTTTATTTATGCAGATTATTTATACTACTTGAGATAGTAAAACAACTTTAATTAGATGAAATTTTTTCTAAATTATTCATGTATGGTCTTAGTTTTTCAGGAATAACTATTGAGCCATCACTTTGTTGGTAATTTTCCATAACAGCAATTAAAGTTCTTCCAACGGCTAATCCACTACCATTTAAGGTACCAACATGAAGAGTTTCTTTGTTATTATTTTTATACCTAGTTTTCATTCTAGTAGCTTGAAACGATGAACAAGACGAACATGATGATATTTCTCTATATTTATTTTCTGATGGTAACCAAACTTCAATATCATAAGTTTTTTCTGCACTAAAACCCATATCACCACTACATAAAATCATTTTTCTGTAAGGCAATCCAAGATCATCTAAAATTCCTGTAGCACAGTTAGTCATCCTTTCAAGTTCATCTAAACATTTGTCGATTTCAACAATACTAACTAATTCAACTTTATAAAACTGATGCTGTCTAATCATTCCTTTGGTATCTTTTCCATAACTACCAGCCTCTTTTCTAAAACAAGGAGTTGATGCAACAAATCGCATGGGCAATTGCTTCAAATCAACAATTTTATCTTTTACAATATTAGTTAAAATCACTTCTGCAGTTGGTATTAAAAATTTACGATCAGTATTTTCATCAAATTTAATTTCAAATTGATCATTTTCAAATTTAGGTAATTGACCGGTGCCATACATCGTATTTTCTGATGCTATAAGTGGAGGTGAAATTTCTTTATAACCATTGGTTAGAACATGTTTGTCTAACATAAAATTTGATAAGGCTCTTTCTAACAACGCTAATTTATCTTTAACAAATACAAATCTTGATCCAGTAGTTTTTGTGGCAAGATCAAAATCAAGCATATTGAGTTTTTCACCTAGTTCATAATGTGTCTTTGGTTTAAAATCAAAACTTGGAATATTTCCAGACTTGGAAATTTCAACGTTGTCATTTTCGTTGTCACCTATTGGAACATCTTTATGAGGTATATTTGGAATGTTAGATAAGATTTTATCTAATTCTGATTTGATTTGTTTTTGCTCATTTGTAATAGTTTCAAGTTCTTTTGATATTTCTTTTGATCTTTTAAATAAACTTTCATCTTTAGATTTAGAAATATCCTTTTTTTCACTCTCAAGAGCCTCTTTTTTTTGAATATATTTTCTATTCGTTTCGTCTAATTCTTTAATTTTATCAATATCGACATCAATATTTCGACTCTTTAATTGATTTTTAAAGTAATCAAAATCAGTTCGTATTTCTTTAATATTATGCATCTTCGTTTTCTAAATCTTTACGCTCAATAAATTTTACCGAAAAAATAGATAATTCATATAAGATTAATAACGGTACAGCTAAACCTATCTGTGTAATTGGATCTGGTGGTGTTAACAAAGCAGCAGCTGCAAAAATTAATACTACAACATATTTTCTTCTGGTTTTTAAAAAATGAGAATCAACAATTCCAACTCTTGCTAGTAAGCTTAAAACAACAGGTAGCTGAAAGCTTATTCCAAATGCAAAAATTAATTTCATAACTAAAGATAAATATTCGTTTACTTTTGCCTCTAGTTGTATGGGTAAATTTGTTGATAGTCCTGAACTTTCAAAAGATAAAAAGAACTTAATCGCAAGAGGCATTATTAAATAATAAACGAGCATTCCTCCTAAGAAAAATAAAATTGGAGTTAAAATTAAATATGGAAGAATTGCTATTTTTTCATGTTTATACAAACCTGGTGCAATAAATTTCCAAATTTGCATGAGTATAAATGGACATGTTACAAAAAAAGCTGCAAAGAAAGACACTTTTAAATAAGTTAAAAAAGTTTCTTGTAATGCGGTAAATATTAATCGTCTTTCAATACCATCATCTCTTACTGCTTTAGCATAAGGCTCAACTAAAAAACCATAAAGATGTTCAGCGAATACATAACATCCAATAAAAAAGATTATTAAAAAAACAAAACTAAAAATCAGTCTTTTTCTAAGTTCCGCTAAGTGACTTACAAAGCCACCCTCTTGATCTTCGTTATGCATCTTGGTTTTCTTCTTTCTTATCCTTTTCCTTAAATTCATCTTTTTGAATATTGTTGTCTTCTATATCAATATTAGAAACTTCATTTTGAATATTATTTATGTATTTTTTGGTTGTACCAATCCAAGAGCCTACTTTTTTTAACATGATAGGAAAATCTTTTGGACCCAAAACAATTATAGCTATTGCCACAATTATTAAAATCTCAAACCAACCAATAGTAGGCATGTGATTTAATCTTTATTTTTAGTGTCTTGATTATTTTCGGAAATATTTTTAGGTTCTGTGTCATCTGTAACATCAGATGCCATACCTTTTTTAAAGCTTTTAATACCTTTAGCAACATCACCCATTAAACTTGAAATTTTGCCTCTTCCAAAAAGCAAAACTACTAAGATAACAACAATTGCTATTTGCCAAATTCCTATGCTCATAGATGAGTTATAACCTGTTTAGAAATTTTTTAAAAGTGACTTTTTACTTATTATCATCTTCATTTAAAGTGCTGCTTAACATTTCATCAATATTTGAATAAATATCCTCTTTTTTTTCATCTTGTTTCTCTTTGTAGAATTTACCAGTACCAAATATCGCATTATCAACACTAGAAGTATCAATAAGTCCTGCTGCACCCAATTCATCAACGGTTGGCAAATCAGACAATTTTTGAAGATTAAAATGGCTCAAAAAATCTTCTGTTGTTACATATTGAATTGGCTTTCCAGGAACGTCTTTCCGACCGCCTGGCTTAACCCAATTTAATTCCATTAAAATTTCTAGTGTATTTGTTCCAAACGCAACACCTCTAATCTCCTCTATTTCTGCTCTCGTAACTGGTTGATGATAAACAATTATTGCAAGGGTCTCAACAGCTGCTCTAGATAGCTTTTTTTCTACCGTTTTTTCTTGAGTCATCAAATTAGATAAATTTGGGGATGTTCTAAAAGACCATTTTTTTGAAATACAAACTAAATTTATTCCTCGATTAGAATATTCTAATTGAAGTTTTTCCAGTGATTTTTCAATATTAACTTTTTTGGATAACTTGCTTTCTATAGTTTCAACATCTAACGGTTCAGCTGCAGCAAAAATAATAGCTTCTATTTCCTTTTCAATTGGTGATATTTTTGTAGGAAAATTAACTACATTATCTTTTTTTTCTAAATTTTTTTTATTCATTAATTTTCTTTAATATAAATATTATCAAATAATTTATCTTGTTTTATTTTAAGGTTCCCCTCTTTTACTAATTCTAAAGATCCAGCAAAAATTCCTGCTTTTCCTGTTTTTTTAATTTTTTTTCCTGATCTAAAACTATTAGGAATTAAATCTTCTAGATTTTTCCAATCAACTAGCCTTCCAAAAAAATCTTTGATGGTTTTAATACCATCTTCAGTAGTGAATACAGGTAATTTTGGTATATTCATTCTTTGAAAATCTTTTGTCATTATTATAGAAGAATATGTTTTTAAAAGTTCAAATAAATTTAATTTATATTCAGCACTGTAAATAGATCTTATATTACCCTTCATCCCTCTAGTTCTTATTTCGCGTCCAAGTCTTTTTCTTTTTAACATTTGTTCAGACAGCAGACGTATTAATTCAAGTTTTTTTAATTGAAGTTTTAATTTTTCAGCAACTTCTTGAACTTTAAATTCCTCTTCAGGTGTTCCTGGCAATAATAATTTAGATTTTAGGTAAGCTAACCAAGTAGCCATTAATAAGTATTCTGATGCCACTTCTAAATTAAGATCTTTTTTATTTGAAATATAATTATGAAATTGGTCAGCTAATTTAGTTATTGAAATCTCTTCAAGATTAACTTTTTGGGCTTTTGCTAAATCTAAAAGTACGTCTAAAGGTCCGTTATAATTTTCTACATCTACTTCAAATAATGGATTATCAGATTCGATCATTAGTGAACTTTAACTCAAATTCTTATAAAATTCTGATGTTTTTTTGATTATAAACGAGTTCACTTTAGGAGAATTTTCAGCAACAATAGACATTTCTTTCAAATTCCCATTACAATGTAATGCAATATTACAACCAGCCTTGAATGCTCTTTTGGTGTTTTCCTCAAGTGAATACTTTAAACTTTTCATTGATAAATCATCTGAGATAAGCAAATTTTTAAATTTGATTTGATTTCTTATAATATTAATTAATTTTTTAGAATGCGTGACAGTATTTTCTGGGTCAATTTTTTTGAATATTACATGTGCTGTCATTGCAAAAAGTGTTTTTTTCAAACCAAAAGCTTTAAAATCATTCTTCTTAAGATACCCCAGACTTTTATTTACAATCGGTGTAAAATAATGGCTGTCTGCTTTAGCTAATCCGTGACCAGGAATATGCTTAATAACTGTTCCAATTGAGTTTTTAGAAAAATATTTGATACATAAATTACCAATTTCAGAGACTATTTCTGGATTTCTTGAAAATGATCTATCACCAATAATATTTGAGCTCCCTTTGTATCTTAAATCAAGAACTGGCAACGTATTAATATTAATACCCAAGTGCTTTAAAAAAAAACTTATTTTATCAATAAACAATTGGTAAGTAATACAAAACTCTTTTTTATTTTTAATAAAAGCTTTGCCAAAATATTCAGATGTAAAATTATCTAAAGAAATTATCTTATTCAATCTATTAACACGGCCACCCTCTTGATCAATCATAATTGGATAATTATTATCTTTAAATATCTTCTTGATATGTGATGTTAGTTTTTTAATTTGATTAATATTATCTAAATTTCTTGAAAATAAGATTACACCCCATGGATTATGTTGTTTTAGAAAGTGGATTTCTTGATTAGTAAGTTTTTTACCCTTTATACCAGTTATAAAAGATTTTCGATTAATCATTTTTATCTAGCAATTCCCAAAAATAATATTTTTTCTTTTTTTGAGTTTGGGTATTTTTTACATATTCAATTATGTTTTGAGTATCGTCTTCTAAAATTGGTAACTCTTGTGAATACGTTTCAATTTTTTCATTTATACTTGCAAGTGAACGATAAGATTTTTTTTTATATGAATCAGAGAAATAATATTTTGCCGTAAAAAAAATAAATAAAGTAATTATCAATAAAAAAATTAAATATTTAACCTCTTTTAACATTACATTTTTTCAGGTGTTTCAACGCCAAGTATATTCATGCCTGATCGAATGACATTAGAAATAGCTTTTAAAAATACTAGTTTATCATCTGATATTTTTTTGTCTTCGCTGATAAATCTTTTTTCTGGCTTATCTTTTCCTAAATTCCAATATGAGTGAAACAGTGAGGCAAGTTCATATAAATATACAGGTATTCTGTGTGGCTCTAATTTTTTTGATGCAGCATCAATACATTTTGGCCATTCAGATATTTTCTTAAAAATCTTAATTTCATCAGGCGTGTATTCAAAATCTGATAGTGATATTTTTAAATTAACATTTAGATCAATATTTATATGGCGATACACTGAAGAAATTCTAGCGTAACAATATTGAACATAGTAAAGTGGATTTTCTTTTGATTTCTCTTTAACGTTATCAAAATCAAAATCTAATTCAACATCACTACTTCTATTAAGCATTATAAATCTAGTGGCATCTTTGCCAACTTCAGAAATTAAGTCATCAACTGTAATATAATCTCCCTTTCGTTTTGACATTTTAAAGGGCTTGTTATCTTTAATTAGTTTAACTAACTGACTTACCTTACAAATTAGTTTGTTTTTTGAATTGGATAATGCATCCACAGAGGATGTTATTCGTTTTATATATCCGGCGTGATCAGCACCTAAAATATTAATAAGATAATCATATTTACGATCTAGTTTATTTTTGTGATAGGCAACATCACTAGCGAAATATGTCCATGATCCATCTGATTTTTGTAAAGCTCTATCCTTATCATCACCAAAATCTGTAGATTTAAATAAAAGTTGTTCTCGCTCAATCCAATTTTGATCATTTTCACCCTTAGGAGCTTTAATTTTACCTTTATAAACATGATTATTTTCAGTTAAATAATCTATTACCTTTTCAACTTCTTTTGCTTCAACAAGAGATTTTTCACTTACAAAATTATCATGCTCTATTCCTAAGCTTTTTAAATTTTTTTTAATAAGATTTAGTGCCTCTGTTATAGATAATTTGGTTAATTCTATTGAAATCTTATCGTAATTTTCAAAATCGAGTTCATTATTTGCACTGATAATATTATTTGCAAAATCAACGAGATAATCTCCTGGATATAAATCTTCATTATCAATTGGAAATGGTTCATTAAATTTGATCTCTCTTATTCTTGCATAAACAGATTTGGTAAAATTGATTATTTGATTACCATAATCATTTACATAATATTCTTTTGTAACAACGTGCTTATTAAAAGATAATAGATTTGAGATGACATCACCTAATATAGCACCTCTACAGTGACCGACATGAAGAGGACCCGTTGGATTAGCTGATACAAATTCAACTAAATATTTATTTTTATCTTCTTTTTCATTTACACCGTACGTATTTGGTATCTTAATTATATTATTTATAAAGTTTGTCCAAAAAGATGGTTTTAACTTTATGTTGATAAATCCAGGTTTAGCAATTGAAACATTATCTATATATTCATCCAGAGATTTTATCTTTTTAGATAAATTTTCAGCTAGATCAAAAGGCGGTTTATTATTTATTTTGGAAAGAACCATTGCAACATTTGTTGATATATCACAATCAAATTTTTCTGGAGGGATTTCTGCATTAATTCCATCTAGAGATGAAGGCAAAATAATTTGACCTTCTTTATTAAGATCATTTAATAGAAGTTTAATTTTTTCTAGGTAATAATCAAAAATATTCATTTATTACTATTGTAAAGATTAATTGCATAACGATCAGTCATACCAGAAATAAAATCTGAAACTGTTCTGTATTTATTGTGTTTCAAATCTTGTTTCTCGATAAACTTTGAAGGTTTTCTAATTATCATATTAAATAATCGATTTATTATTTTTTTACCTTCATTATTCTTTTTTAATACTTCTTTATTATTATACATTTTAGTCCTAAGAAACGATCTTATCTCATTTTCTGATGATTTTATATTTTCAGAAAAATCTACTATTAATTTTTTTGAAAATCTCAAATTTTTATAATTTTTAATATTTAATTTAGTTAAATTATTTTTTGTATTTGAAATTAAATCCTTAATCATTAAATCAATAGAGTCTCTTATAATTTGATGAATTGCTATTTTATAATTTCTTTTATTAATTTTTTTTTTATATTTATTGTAAATATTTCTAAAAAAATCTATCTCAACTAATTCTTCTAATTTAAACAAATTAGCTTTGATACCATCTTGTATATCGTGATTATTATACGCAATATCATCTGAAATAGCGGCTATTTGAGCTTCTAAAGATGGATAGGTTTTAAAATTAATCTTGTTTTTAAATTTGTTTTTACCAATTAAAGTATTAACTAGTTTTAGATCCTCAACAGGTCCGTTATGCTTAAGTAGTCCCTCCAGAGTTTCAATTGTTAAATTAAGTCCTTTAAATTTTAGATATTTATTCTCTAAAAACATCACAATTCTTAATGTCTGTAAATTATGATCAAAACCACCATATGATGACATGCAATCGTTTAATGCATCTTCACCCGCGTGTCCGAAGGGAGTGTGGCCAAGATCATGAGCTAAACTTAAGGTTTCTGATAAATCATCGTTTAAACCTAGATAACTTGAAATTGATCTCGCTATTTGAGCAACCTCAATTGAATGTGTTATACGTGTTCTGTAATGATCACCCTCAGTATTAACAAAAACCTGTGTTTTATGTTTTAATCTTCTAAATGATGCGCTGTGGATTATTCTATCTCTATCTCTTTGAAATGGAGTACGATATTTAGACAGTGGTTCTGGTACTAATCGACCACTACTGGTGAACATTCCAAGTTTAGAGTTATTATTCATCCTTTAAATTCAAAAATTAAACATTATATTACTAATATCAGTGTTGAATAATGATTAAAGAAATTAAATTTACCGATAAAGCCTTAAAACAAATCAATAGTTTACTAAGTAAAAAAGATGAAGGCTCTTTTTTTAGAATCGCTATTAAAGGTGGTGGTTGTTCAGGATTTCAATATGAATTTTCCTTTGAAAAAAATAAAAATGATGATGACTTAAGTTTTGAAAATATTTTAATCGATCAAACATCTGCAGATTTGTTGAAAGGTTCAGAAGTCGACTATGTCTCAGAGCTAATTGGCGAATCTTTTAAGATCACTAACCCACAAACCAAATCCTCATGTGGTTGTGGTGTATCGTTTTCACTTTAATGATCATTTCATCTTGGAATGTTAACTCTGTTAGGGCTCGTATTGAAAATATCAAAAGCTATCTCTTAAAATATAAACCAGACATCGTAATGATGCAGGAGATCAAAACTGAGGATATAAATTTCCCTTATGATGAATTTTCATCTATGGATTATGAAAGCCATGTTTTTGGTCAAAAAAGCTATAATGGTGTAGCGATAATTTCAAAACATAAGTTAAAAAACATAAGAACAGATTTAATTAAAGATAAATTAAAGCAATCAAGAATTATCTCAGCAGAAGTTGAATTCAAAAAGAAAGTAATTCAATTAATTAATATCTATACTCCAAATGGAAATCCCGTAGATACAGAAAAATATGATTATAAAAAAAACTGGCTTGATAGTTTAATTAAACAATTAAAAAATTTATCAAAAAAAAATGAAAATATTATTCTTGCGGGTGATTTCAATATAATACCTTCAGCTGAGGATGTTTATAATGTTAAGAGTTTTGAGGATGATGCTCTTTATCGATTAGAGATAAGAAAAAAGTTACGGGAAATGATTAATTTAGGCTTCAGTGATGTTTATAGACACTTTAATGAGGATAAAGAGGGTTATACATTTTGGGATTATATGAGGGGTGCTTGGCAAAAAAATAATGGAATGCGTATTGATCATTTTTTAGCTTCAAACTCAATTTTAGATAATATTAAAAGTGTGAATATCAATAAAGACCCAAGAGGAAGAGAAAAACCTTCTGATCACACTCCAATTGAGATTAAACTAGCTTAAAGACTTTATTTTATTTACCAGATCTTCGTTGATATTTCTTGGTCCTGTATCTTGTCTATTTTTGTGTCTTCTCTCACCAGGCAATCTAACATCACCCATAGACTTCATCTTTTCAAAAAATTCTTCGGCATGTTTTTGCCATTCAGTTCCTGATGTTTTATTTGGACAAATTGCTAGTATGAATTCACCTCCACTAGGTGGTCCACCATCATTATTATCTTTTGCAGCTGTCTCATAGCTAAAATTATCTCCAACTAAAGCACCAGCTAATAATTCAACCATCATAGCTATAGCAGAACCTTTATAACCACCAAAAGGTAACAATACACCGCCATCAGCAATTTCTCCTGGATCAGTGGTTTCTTTACCTTCTTTTGTTAGTCCAGTTCCTAAAGGAACTTTATGCCCTTCTCGTTTTGCAACTTGAACCTCACCCATTGCCATAGATGCAGTTGCCATATCGTATACAACTGGAGTTTTTCCAGGTCTAGGCCAAGCAAATGAAATTGGGTTTGTACCAAATAAAGCTTTACTAGCACCGGCAGGAGCCACAGCAGGCTTGTAAGAAGTGCAAGCAAAAGCAACCAATCCATCTTCTGCTAATTTTTCTGTTTCAGGCCACATAGCAGCCATATGATGAGAATTGTTAATTGCTAAAACAGCTACACCATTTTCTTTGGCAGCTTTTGATAATTCTGGAAGACCTTTTGATAAGACTACTGGTGCAAGACAATTATTTCCTAAAACTTTAATAACAGATGGAGAGATTTTTTTAACTTCTGGTTTACCCTTACCATTTATTTTTCCGCTTTTTAAACCAGAAACATAAGCGGGTAATCTAAATAAACCATGAGATACAGATCCATCTCTTTCTGCATTTCTAATTAAATCTGCTAAAATTGATGCTGTCTCATCATCACAACCATTAGCTACTAAGGTCTTTTTAGCTAAATCATAAATCTCTTCTAAAGTTAAAGGAACATTAGCCATGTAACTATTAGATATTATTTATGTTTGCTTTTCAAATCCTTTTTTAAATCTTCGTGATCACCTACTACTGTATGATATCTACTTTTAGTCACGTATTTTTCTAAAAAAGGTACTGCTAATAAAGGTAAAAAACCTCCTAGAACAATTCCAATTGCAGCACTTTTAAGAGATGGATCAGCTAGAGCAGCTATAAAATCTGCAATGATGTGAGCTAATACGATACCTATTATTCCAGCAATAGCTCCATTAGACACAACTTTAAGTAATCTATTAATACTCCAGCCACTATAAAATCCAATTAGAGGTAATAGAGTATGAATAAAACCAAATATAAATCCTCTTAAAATACTATGTTCATCAATCAACTCTTCTAAAAAATGTAAAAACTCTGGTAATTGATGTGTGTGTTCCATTAATTACAACCCTTGCAAGTTGTTATAATTTGCATTGAAAAATCATTTAAGTCGTAATTTTTAAGTGATTTTTTTTTAAGTATTTCGGAAAATAGATTTGATTTTAATTCTTCAGTATCACCACATTTTTTACAAATTGCTAATGCAGTATTGTGGTCATCATCATGATCGTGATTGCAAAGAACAAATGTTTTATTGATAGAATTTTTGTGAATTCTTTCTTCTTCAATCAGTT